>Ga0209698_10000664_pt1 | contig 39158 bp, 41 predicted proteins | sample LitLauG_LLR_2012_FD_187203 | JGI IMG/M metagenome (GOLD analysis project Ga0209698, IMG submission 187203) | Freshwater sediment microbial communities from Pennsylvania, USA - Little Laurel Run_MetaG_LLR_2012 (SPAdes) (version 2) | ecosystem: Environmental > Aquatic > Freshwater > Creek >... | reverse complement strand
CAGCGGAATATCAAGGGCGGCATCGCCGAGCAGGAGAGCCGGATTGCGATTTCGAACGTGCAACTGGTTTGTCCGACGTGCGGGCCGGTGCGGATTGGGCACGAAGTGCGCGGCGACCGGAAGGTCCGCGTGTGCAAGAAATGCGGAACGACGCTGGATAAATAGCTAGTGGCTCTTCGCCATTAGCTCTTAGCTTGTGGCGGTGATCCAGACAGCAGAGTTAGAAAGTTTAGTCTCACGAACCGGTAGACGTCAGTGGAAAGCTAAGAGCCAAAAGCAAAGGGCTTAATAGCTAAAGGCTGGCAATCCGAAACCGTGAGAGGAAGTTGAAACGAAATGGCAAAAGAGAAAAAAGGCCAGAAAGAATCGGCGGCGCAGGAGTCGAAAGCTCCCGAGCAGGCGCGCCATAGCGCGAAGGAAAAACCACGGTTACGGGCGAGATTCGAGAAAGAAGTGGCTCCTGCCCTGCTGAAGGAACTCGAACTGAAGAACCCGATGGCGGTTCCTCGGCTGCACAAGATTGTCGTCAACATGGGCGTGGGCGAGGCGACGCAGAACGCGAAAGTGCTTGATCCGGCCGTAAACGAACTGGGACAGATCACCGGGCAAAAACCGGTGGTGACGCGGGCGAAGAAGTCGATTGCCGCCTTCAAGGTGCGCCAGGGACAGTCGATTGGCGCGATGGTGACGCTGCGCGGAGACCGCATGTATGAGTTCTTCGACCGGCTGGTCAATATTGTTCTGCCGCGCGTGCGCGACTTCCGCGGGGTTTCATCGAAGTCGTTCGACGGGCGCGGGAATTACACGATCGGCCTGCATGACCAGTTGATCTTTCCTGAGATCTCGTACGAGAAGGTCGACAAGTTGAAGGGCATGAACGTCACCATTGTGACGACGGCGGCGAATGACAATCAGGCGCGGTCGTTGCTGAAGCATATGGGAATGCCCTTCCGGGCGTAGGAATTGTTTGTAGAGACGTAGCTGGCTACGTCTCGATGTGGTGAATGAGACGTTGCAAGTGACGTCTCTACGACGCGAGATTCGAGGAGCTAGAAGCTAAGTGGCGACTACAGCAAAACGAGTTAAGGACGCAAGGAAGCCCAAGTTTTCCACGCGCAAGCACAACCGCTGCAAGCTGTGCGGACGTCCGCGCGCTTACCTGCGGAAGTTCGGCATCTGCCGCCTGTGCTTCCGCCAATTGGCGCTGCGCGGGGAGATTCCAGGGGTTTCGAAGTCTTCCTGGTAACCGTTGTTGGTCACTGGTCGTTGGTCGTTCGCAACGACGAGTGAGCAAGCCAATGACAAACGATTAACGGCGAACGACTGATGAACAAGCCGCTGCAGGTTCTCCGCTGGACGCGGAGCGAACGGGTGGCTCAAGGAGAAGCAGACGATGAGGTTGACCGATCCGGTCGCAGACATGCTGACGCGAGTGCGGAACGCACTCCAGGCCCGGCACCAGAAGGTGGACATTCCGGCTTCACGGCTGAAGCTGGAGATTGCCCGAATTTTGAAAGAGGAAGGCTACATCTCCAACTTCAAGGCGACGGAAGAAGAGGGCCACAAGATCATCCGGGTTTACCTGAAGTATGGCGCCAACAACGAGGCAGCCATCTCGAAGGCGGAGCGTGTGTCGCGCCCGGGATGCCGTGTCTACGTGCGGCGCAGCGAGATTCCGCGCGTGCTGGGCGGCATGGGAATCAACATCCTGACAACGCCGAGGGGTGTAATGACCGGCCGCCAGGCGCGCAAGGAAGGCGTCGGCGGCGAGTTGCTGTGCGAGATTTACTAACCTAGCTTTTGGCTATTAGCTCTTGGCTTCTAGCTAAAACGCGCGTTGGATCGACAGTTTGGATAGAGGCCGGCTTTTGAGATGGTGCCGGAACAGATGGGTTCTAGCTAAGGGCTAAGAGCCAAAAGTTAAGAGCGACTTATGTCACGAATAGGAAGAAAGCCGATCGCGATTCCCACGGGAGTTACGGTTAAGATCGAAGGAAATACCGTCCTGGTGCAGGGGCCCAAGGGCAAAGTGGACACACCGCTGCCGGCCGGGATCAAGGTCGAACAGAAGGACGGACACATCGTCGCGATTCGCGAGAATGACTCGCAATCGGCGGTACACGGACTGGCGCGGGCGCTGGTGAACAACGCCGTCGAGGGCGTAACCAAGGGCTGGACGCGGGAACTGGAAATCGTCGGCATCGGCTATCGCGCCGAGATGAAGGGCAAAGTGACGGTCGTCTTCAACCTGGGATACTCGCATCCGATCGAGTATCCGTTGCCGACTGGCGTCGATGCCGTGGTGGATCCAAAGCAGACGCGCATTACGCTGACGGGGATTGATCGGCAGAAAGTCGGTCAGGTCGCCGCCGAGATGCGATCACTCCGTCCGCCGGATCCGTACAAGAATAAGGGCGTGCGCTACGTGGGCGAGCGTCTCAAGAAGAAAGTCGGAAAGACGGGAGCGAAGTGATCGCGTTTGGCGGGCGTCTGAGCCCGCCGCGATCATCCTGAGCGAACCGAAGGATCTCAGAGCGTCGCTAGTCGTCGGTCGCTAGTCGTTGGCCGACGAGGTTTTAGAGACATAGGTCGTAACCCTTGGGCTAACGACCAAGGACGAACGACCAAGGACAAGTTTCATGCTTACCAAAATTACAAAGAACCAGAAGCGCGGACACGTGCATGAGCGCATCCGCAAGAAGCTGCAGGGGACGGCGAAACGTCCGCGGCTGAATGTGTACCGTTCGTTGAATCACATTTATGTGCAGGTGATCGACGACCTGAGCGGGAAGACGCTGGTTTCCGCCAGCAGCGCGGAAGGAAAGAAGGAAGAGCGTCGCACCGGCGGCAACGTCGCTTCCGCGAAAGCCGTGGGCAAGACTATTGCCGAGCGCGCGAAAGCGAAAGGTGTGACCAAGGTTGTGTTCGATCGCGGCGGATACATTTATCACGGGCGGGTGAAGGCTCTGGCCGACGCGGCCCGGGAAGCAGGATTGCAGTTCTAAACAAGCTCTTAGCTCTTAGCTGTTAGCCAGAGCTCCAAGCTAAGTGCCAAGAGCTAATAGTTAAAGGCTAGGTTTATAGATGCCAACAGTGATTAAGAAACTCGATGCTGGGGCGTACCAGCTGAAGGATCAGGTGGTGGCCATCAACCGTGTGACCAAGGTGGTCAAGGGCGGAAAGAATCTTTCCTTTGCAGCGCTGGTGGTGGTCGGCGATCCATCCGCTGGAGTGGTCGGCTACGGATCGGGCAAGGCGAAGGAAGTGCCACAGGCCATCCGCAAAGGAATTGAGTCGGCCAAGAAGAACCTGATGAAGGTGAATCTCACGCAGACCAGCATTGCGCATCTGGTGCTCGGGCGCTACGGGTCAGGAAAAGTGCTCCTCAAGCCGGCCCCGGAAGGAACGGGCGTGATTGCGGGCGGAGCTGTGCGTGCTGTTATGACGTCGGCCGGCGTGCAGAACGTACTGACGAAGTCGATTGGGACGACCAATCCGCACAACGTGATCAAGGCGACATTCGATGCGCTCAAGCAACTGAAGAACAGAGAGAGCGTGGCGAATCTGCGGGGCAAGACGGCGCAAGAACTCTAGCACTGAGTAAAACTGGAACGGACTCTGAGGTTGAGATGACGGCGAAGAAAACGAATGCGGGCAGCGGGAAGATTCACCTGAAGTGGGTCAGGTCCGCGATTTGTGCCCCGGAGAAGCAGAAGTTGGTAATCAAGGGCCTGGGATTCACCCGGTTGAATCAGGTGATTGAGCGCCCGGACACGCAGGCCATCCGCGGAATGGTGGCGAAGGTACCACACCTGATCGAGGTAGTGGATTAAGCTTCGTAGAGACGTAGCTTGCTACGTCTCTGCCGGCGCTGGCAGATGCGCATCTGGTAAGAAGAGACGTTGTAAGCAACGTCTCTACGAGAAGAGACAATGAACTTATCCAATATTCACGCACCGAAGAAGGCAACTACCAAGCGCAAGCGCGTGGGGCGCGGTATGGGTTCCGGCATGGGAAAGACGTCAACGCGCGGACACAAAGGGCAGCGGTCGCGCACCGGTTCGCGCATGATCCGCGGATTTGAAGGCGGGCAGATGCCGCTGCACCGGCGCATGCCGAAGCGCGGGTTTACTAACATCTTCCGCAAGGAATACGCAATCGTCAGCCTGGAGCGGCTGGCCGAGCTGGGTGAGAGCACGATCACTCCCGAGGTGTTGCGGAAGGCGGGCGTGATCAAGACGAAGCATCCGGTGAAGATTCTGGGTGACGGGGAACTGACCGTTGCTCTTACCGTCAGCGCGCACAAGTTCTCGAAGTCAGCGCAGGAAAAGATCACCAAAGCAGGCGGCAAGGTCGAGGTCTTGCAGTAATGCTGGACAAGCTGGCAAACATATTTCGCATTCCAGATCTGCGCAAACGGATTCTATTCACGCTTGGGATGCTGTTTGTGTATCGCCTGGGTGGACACCTGCCGACTCCGGGAATCGATACCGCCAAGCTGGAGTCATTCTTCACCCAGGGCACCACGGGCGGTTCGCTGCTCGGATTTGTCGATCTGTTCTCCGGCGGCCAGCTGCGGCGCATGACGATTTTTGCGCTGGGAATCATGCCGTACATCACGGCGTCGATCATCCTGCAGTTGCTGACCGTAGTCTATGAGCCGCTGGCCAAGCTGCAGAAGGAAGGCGAACTTGGCCGCAAGAAGATTACGCAGTGGACGCGGTACATCACCGTGATCCTGAGCGCGGTGCAATCGTTCGGAATTGCGATCGGTTTGGAAAAAGGCGGCTTCGCGTTGAACCCCGGCTGGGGTTTCTACCTCATGACGATGCTGACCCTGACGACAGGCAGCGCGTTCATCATGTGGCTGGGCGAGCAGATCACTGAGCGCGGCGTGGGCAACGGAATGTCGCTGCTGATTTTCGCCGGGATTGTCGTGGGCCTGCCGCGTGGGGCTGTCGAACTCATCGACAAGGCAAAGAACGCTTCCTGGGGAGCCATTACTTTCCCGCTGATGGTCGGTTTGATTGTCTTCATGATCGTGGTCGTCGCTTTTATCGTGTACGTGGAGCGAAGCGAACGGCGAATCCCGGTGCAGTATGCCAAGCGCGTGGTTGGGCGCAAGGTGATGGGCGGACAGTCCACGCATTTGCCCCTGCGTGTGAATGCCGGCGGCGTGATGCCGGTCATTTTTGCATCATCAATTTTGACACTGCCTCAGACGATCGGTTATGGCTTGCGGAACAACCGCTACTTTGGCCCCCTGTTTGATGCCATCCGGTGGGGTGAGCCGCTCTACGCGTTGCTCTACGGGGTAGGCATCATCTTCTTCGCGTACTTTTACGTTTCGATCGTCTTCAATCCGAGCGAAGTCGCCGACAACATGCGCAAATACGGCGGATTCATTCCGGGCATTCGTCCGGGACGTCGGACAGCCGACTTCATCAACGAAGTGCTGACGCGCATCACGCTGGTGGGAGCGCTGTACCTGATCGTCATCTCGTTTATTCCGGAGTGGATGATCACCGGCATTCACCTCAACCATCTTTGGGGACCGATCGGCCGGTTCTTCGACAACTTGCCGACCTGGGTGACCAGCGGCTTGGGTGTGACTTTCTACTTCGGCGGAACGTCGTTGCTGATCGTAGTCGGCGTGGCGATGGATACCGTAACGCAGATCGAAGCACAACTGATTATGCGGCACTATGACGGATTTACGCCGCGGAGCGGACGCATCCGCGGGCGCCGCTGGTAGAGACGTAGTAGAGACGTAGCTTGCTACGTCTCCTTGCGCCATAGATCTGTAACGGGATGAAAAAAGACGTTGCAAGCAACGCGTCTATAGAAAAGGTTTGAGGGGTTGCTGCACCTCGGCGGTCCAGGACGAGCGTCGGGGAGATTGGGGTCGGGAGGCTTTGGCCAGCCGATGGCGCAGGAAACCTCGCGTACAGTGGGTCCCGTGGTGCTGCTCGGACCACCGGGTGCCGGGAAAGGTACTCAGGCCAAGCGGATCATGGAACACTACGGAATTCCCCAGGTCTCGACGGGCGATCTGCTGCGGGAAAACGTAGCGCGAGGCACCGAGTTGGGAATGGCGGCCAAAACGGTGATGGCCCGCGGGGAACTGGTTTCCGACGACCTGGTCTGCAACATGGTGCGCGAACGGCTGATGCAGCCGGATTGCCAACGCGGCTACATCCTTGACGGTTTTCCCCGGACTGCAGCCCAGGCCGGCTGGCTCGATGCGTTGCTCGAGGCTGAGCTCTTTGACAAATCGCGTCCGACACGAGCGTGGCCGATTGTGGTGCGCCTCGACGTCGACTATAATCAGTTGTTGCTCCGCATTACTGGACGACGTTCTTGTCCCACCTGTGGACGGATCTATAACGTCCACTTTCAGCCGCCGCGCGTGGACGAACAGTGCGACGAGGTTCATGCGACCAAGCTGGTGACCCGCAACGACGACCGGTTGGAAGTCATTCAGCCGCGCATAACGGCCTATCAGGAGCAAACTCGTCCTGTGGCTGATTACTATCAGCGCACCGGCCGGCTCATCTCAGTGAATGGAGATCTGCCGATGGACGATGTGACGGACCAGATCTATAGGATCCTGGAAGACCATCACGCGTGAGAACGAAGCATGGCGATTGTTTGTAAGTCGACGAGCGAGATCGAAAAGATGCGGCGGAGCGGCCACATCGTGCGCCAGGTGCTGGACCATGTGAAAACGCTGGTCGCGCCCAGTGTCACGACGATGGATCTGGAGCGCACGGCCGAGAAGATGATCAAAGATCTCGGCGCCAAGCCGGCATTCAAGGGCTACTACGATTATCCCTGCGTGCTGTGCACGTCGGTGAATGAAGAGATTGTGCACGGAATTCCCTCGGAGAAGCGGGTGCTCAAAGAGGGAGACATCGTTTCGATTGATTGTGGCGTTGTGCTCGACGGGTACTACGGCGATGCGGCGATTACGGTGCCGGTCGGGAACGGTCTAAAGCCGGAATTGCAGAAGTTGCTGGAAGTTACGGAAGCTTCCTTATACCGAGGAATTGAGCAGGCGCGCATCGGAAATTCCGTCGGCGATGTCGGGGCGGCTGTGCAGGAGCATGTAGAAGCTGCGGGTTTCAGCGTGGTGCGCGAGTTCGTCGGACACGGCATCGGGACGCGGTTGCACGAAGAACCGCAGGTTCCGAATTTCGGAAATCGCGGTCACGGTGCCCGGTTGCGCGAAGGCATGGTGATTGCGATCGAGCCCATGGTGAATTCGGGCAAACCCGAGACGCGAGTGCTGGGCGACAAGTGGACGGCAGTGACCGCAGACGGCAGTTTCAGCGCCCATTTTGAGCACTGCGTGGCAGTAACAAAAGATGGACCAGTGATCTTAACGCAGTGATTCAGCTAATAGCTTTTAGCTCTTAGCCTTTAGCTAGAGGCCAAGAGCTAAGAGCTAAAGGCTCGCAAGGGGTGCATGAGCAAAGAAGACGCGATTGAAGTTGAGGCGCCTTGCGGGCGTGAGCGGAGCGGGAGCCCGCAGCCGAAATCCCGAGCGAAGTTTGCGAGGGATCTCAAGAATGCAAGGAGTCGATGAGCAAAGAAGACGCGATTGAAGTCATGGCGGTGGTGCTGGAGCCCTTGCCCAATGCGATGTTCCGGGTTGAACTGGAGAACAAGCATCAGGTGCTGGCGCATGTTTCCGGCAAGATGCGTAAGAACTTTATCCGCATCCTGCCCGGGGATAAAGTCGCGGTCGAACTTTCGCCCTACGACTTGAATCGCGGACGAATTGTGTATCGCTATAAATGAATCACGTAGAGACAGCCGCCTCGGCTGTCCGGCCAGGGCGACGCCCGGCCGATCTAGGCATCGAGAAACCGAATTATGAAGGTAAGAGCATCGGTTAAGAAGATTTGTGACAAGTGCAAGATCATCCACCGCAAGGGTGTAGTGCGGGTGATCTGCGTGAACTCAAAACATAAACAGCGCCAGGGCTAAGGTAGCCATGAGCTTCGAGCTATGAGCTGCGAGCAATCGCGCTCAGGGTGGCTCGGGGCTCGAAGCTCGACGCTGTGGAGGCTTAGAAAACATGGCACGTATTGCAGGCGTGGATCTTCCCCGCCAGAAACGCATTAACATCGCGCTGACGTACATTTACGGAATCGGGCATCCCCGCGCCGGACGCATTCTCGACGAGGCCAAGGTCGACCCGATGAAGAAGGTTCAGGACCTCAGCGAAGAAGAGGTCAACCACATCCGTACGGTCATCGAGGCCGAAGGCCTAGTGGAAGGCGATCTGCGCAAGGAAGTTTCGATGAACATCAAGCGGCTCATCGAAATCGGTTCCTATCGCGGATTTCGTCACCGCCGCAACCTGCCGGTCCGCGGACAGCGCACGCATACAAACGCGCGTACTCGCAAGGGACCACGCAAAGGAACGGTCGCACAGAAGAAGAAGTCGACGGCAAAGACTTAAAACCAGCTCTTAGCTGTTAGCTCTTAGCCGTTGGCATCATCCCGGCGGGTTCAAGCTAATTGCTAAATGCTAGAAGCTAAAGGCTAACTATGGCAAAACCAGCAGCAGCGGTCGGCACCGGAGCCGCGCCGGAGAAAAAAGGCAAGAAGAAAACCTTCAAGAAGAAGGAGCGCAAGCACGTGCCGCATGGGCTGGCGTACGTGCAAGCGTCATTTAACAACACGATCGTGACCATTTCCGACATGAACGGCAACGTTCTGTCGTGGAAGAGTTCGGGATCGCTCGGCTTCCGCGGGTCGCGCAAGGGTACGCCTTTTGCCGCGCAGCAGGCCGCATCGAACGCCGCTAACATGGCGCGCGACCACGGTGTCCGCAGCGTGGACGTTCGCGTCAGTGGACCAGGATCCGGCCGCGAATCGGCTGTCCGCGCGCTGGCCGCCGCCGGAATCGAAGTGCGGTCGATTCGTGACGTCACGCCGATTCCGCACAACGGATGCCGGCCGCCGAAGCGCCGCAGAGTCTGATCCATAGAGACGTTGCTTGCAACGTCTCTGCCGACAGCTTTGCCTATGCCGGTGAGCGACATCAAGTTAGCAGCATACGATTTCGTTGGTTAAGAAGAGACGTAACAAGTTACGTCTCTACAGAATTTTGTCCGGGACGAAAGGTGAAGCCAAACCTGTAAACCGGTCATCAAAGGAGAAGAAACTTGGCACGTTATACCGATGCAGTCTGTCGTCTATGCCGCCGCGAGGGCATGAAGCTGTTCCTCAAAGGCGCAAAATGCTTCAGCGATAAATGCCCTATCGAGAAGCGCAACTTCGCTCCCGGACAACATGGGAAGGACCGTAAGGCCAAGATTGTCGGCTACGGTCTGCAATTGCGTGAAAAGCAGAAAGCGAAGCGCATTTACTTTACGCAGGAAGGCCAGTTCCGCAACTACTTCGAGAAGGCCGCCCGCTCCAAGGGCGTGACCGGCGAGAAGTTGCTCCAGCAACTGGAGCGCCGTCTGGACAATGTCGTGTTCCGCCTCGGATTTGCTCAGTCGCGGCGTCAGGCGCGGCAGTTGGTGCGTCACGGGCACGTGGCCGTCGACAGCCGGAAGGTGAATATCCCTTCGTACGAGGTTAGCGCGGGCGAGGAAATCTCGATTCGCGAGAACAGCAAGAAGCTGGCGGTGCTGGAACTGGCGAAAGAGTTTTCGAGCCACGGCACGCTGCCCAGCTGGCTGGAAGTGGATCGCGACAATTACAAGGCGCGGGTGCTGAATCTGCCCAAGCGCGAAGATATTCAGCTGCCAGTGAATGAGCAGCTGATTGTCGAGTTGTACAGCAAGTGACGCCGTGTCGCGAGGCGTCTGAGCCTCGCGGGCGTCATCCTGAGCGAAGCGAAGGATCTTGCGCGGATCGCTCACAAGTTTTGGTCCATTACATTCGAGCCAGATCAACCTTTTCTGATGTTGACCTGAGTTGGACTACTCAGCGAGTCAGGATTGAGCCAAATGGTCGAAGGAGAAACACATGCTTTGGAAGGGTTTTCAGAAACCGAAACGTCTCGCAGTTGACACCTCCACTCTCACCGACAAGTACGGCATCTTCTGGGCGCAGCCGTTTGAGCGCGGATTTGGTACGACCGTGGGCAACGCCTTGCGGCGGGTGCTGCTGAGCTCGATTGAAGGCGCGGCCGTGACTGCGGTGAAGATGGAAGGCGTGCTGCACGAATTCCAGTCCATCCCCGGTGTGGTCGAGGACGCGACCGACATCATTCTCAACCTGAAGCAGATTCCGTTCAAGCTGGCGGGTGACGCTCCGAAGGCGATCTACCTCCGCGCGGATCAGCCGGGCGTAGTCACCAGCGGCATGATCGAGGCCGACGGCGACGTCGAAGTGCTCGACAAAGACGTCTACATCGCTACGGTCAGCGAGGGCGGTAGGCTCGACATGGAAATGCGGTTGAAGCGCGGCCGCGGCTACGTTTCCGCCGACAGGAATTTCGACGAAGATCTGGGCATCGGCTTTATTCCCATCGATTCCGTGCACTCACCGGTGCGCAAATGCAACTACAACGTTGAACCCGCGCGTCTCGGACAGATCACCGATTACGACAAGCTCACCCTCGAAGTCTGGACCAACGGCTCCATCACGCCCGCCGATTCGATTGGCCTGGCCGCGAAGCTGCTGAAGGACCATATGAACATCTTCATCAACTTCGAGGAAGAGATCGAAACCGGAACGTCGGGAGCGGAAGATCGCAAGCCGGAGATTCACAACGAGAATCTCAATCGCTCCGTCGAAGAGCTCGAACTTTCGGTGCGCAGCTACAACTGCCTGAAGAACGCAAACATCCAGACCATCGGAGAACTCGTGCAGAAGACCGAAGCCGAAATGCTCAAGACCAAGAATTTCGGCCGCAAGTCGCTGAACGAGATCAAAGAGATTCTCTCTTCGATGGGACTGAGTCTCGGCATGAAGATCGACGAGCACGGCAACGCCGTGCCCGGCCCGACTTCAAACGTCCCGTTGCCCGCGTCCGCCTACGGGCCGGACGACCAGCTGTAAAGAACGGCTTTCGGCGCCCGGCTTTCGGCATTCGGAAGCCGGGTCGCCCGCAAGACTGGATTTTGACTTTGAGCTAGAAGCTAAGAGCTAGAAGCTAGAAGCTGAGGGTTCTCATGCGTCACAAAGTTGCAGGATACAAACTTGGACGGAACACCGCGCACCGGCGCTCGCTGCTCCGCAACTTGGTCACTTCGGTGATCGTCGAGGAACGCGTCGAAACCACGGTTCCGAAGGCGAAGGCGGCGCGTCCGCTGGTTGAGAAGATGATCACTCTCGGCAAGCGCGGCGATCTGGCCGCCCGCCGGCAGGCCGCTGGATACCTGATGACCGACGAAGCCGTGGTCAAGTTGTTCGACACCGTCGGTCCTCGGTTCGGCGATCGCAACGGCGGATACACCCGCATCATTCGCACGGCTTGGAACAAGGGCGACGGCGCCGACAAGGCTTTCCTCGAACTCCTCGGCAGCGAGAAGATTCTCGACGAGAAGAAGGAAAAGCGCGCCGAAGCTCGTGCCAAGAAGGCCGCCGAAGCGAAGAAGGCAATGGAAGAAGCCGAGGCGCAAGCGCAGACTCAGGGCGAGACTGCACCCGCCGCCGAAGGCGACGAGAAGAAAGAGTAGCTCTCGGCTCATGACGTTGTAGAGGGCACGGCATTTGCCGTTGCCCTCTTTTCTAGCCGTTTGCGCAGCGGCATCCTCCACCACTCCTCGATTTCATCGCTGGTTACCTCCACAGTAGTTCCATTGACTTGCCCCGACTGCCCCACGTAAGATTCGCCCGCGCATGATCGACCGCACAATCTCGCACTATCGCATTTTGGAAAAGCTCGGCGGTGGCGGCATGGGAGTGGTCTTCAAGGCCGAAGATACCGAGCTCGGCCGCTTCGTCGCGTTGAAGTTCCTTCCCGACGAGGTGGCCCACGACGAGCCTGCATTGGAGCGTTTCCGGCGTGAGGCACGAGCTGCCTCCGCTTTGAACCACCCCAACATCTGCACCATCTACGAAATCGGAAAGCAGGATGGCCAATCCTTCATTGCGATGGAGTACCTCGAAGGCTCCACGCTGAAGCACTTGATCGGCGACCGCCCGATGGATCTCGATGCGCTGCTGGGTATCACGATCGAAGTGGCGGACGCAATGGATGCAGCCCACACCAAAGGCATAGTTCATCGCGACATCAAACCGGCCAACATTTTCGTCTCCAAACGCGGGCACGCGAAGATTCTCGATTTTGGATTAGCCAAAATGGCGTCTGCTCCCAAGCCGGTCAGCGCTGACTCTCAAACCTTGGCCGACGCGGCTTCGTTGAATCTCACCAGCCCGGGCACTGCGCTGGGTACGGTCGCGTATATGTCGCCCGAGCAGGTGCGCGGGAAGGAACTCGACGGGCGAACGGATCTGTTCTCCTTCGGCGTCGTTCTCTATGAAATGGCCACGGGCATGCTCCCGTTCCGGGGCGAGACGCAGGGCGTCATCACCGAGGCAATTCTCAATCGCGCGCCCACGGCGCCCATCCGGCTGAACCCCGATCTTCCGGCGGAGATCGAGCGCATCGTACAGAAGCTGCTGGAAAAAGACATCGAGCTGCGCTACCAGAGTGCGGCCGAGGTTCGCGCCGACCTGAAGCGGCTGAAGCGAGTGCGAGACTCAGCCCGTATTTCGTCGAGCGTCGCGAGTGAACCGGCGAGCAGTTCGGCTGTAACCGTACCAGCGTCGCCAACGGCAAAGGTATCTTCGTCAGGAATCAAAGCGATCCCAGAACCTAGATCGCGTGGAGTCGTCTACGCGCTCGGGGCTGCGCTGGTGGCGGCGTTAGCCGTAATCGCGTTTCTCCTCTTGCATCAGGGGCCAGCGGCAGCAACACCGGCTTATCATCTGCTGACCTATCGCCGCGGTACGATCCGCATGGCGCGGTTCGCGCCCGACGGCCAGACGGTGGTTTACAGTGCCGCCTGGGAAGGCGGGCCGGTCGAAATCTTCAACACGCGTTTTGGTACGCCCGAATCGCGTCCCGCAGGAGTTCCCGGAGCCGAGATTCTCGCGATTTCCTCCACGGGCGAAATGGCTGTCCTGCTGCACAGCCAGCAGTCCAAGTCCCAGGTTTATACCGGAACGCTGGCCCGCATGCCGCTTGGTGGTGGAGCGCCCCGCGAGATACTGGAGAACATACAGTGGGCCGACTGGTCTCCGGACGGAACGCAACTCGCAATCGTGCGTGATGTGAATGGAAGGAATCGTCTCGAATATCCTCCCGGGAAGGTGCTCTACGAAACCGGCGGTTGGGTCAGCCATCCTCGCATCTCCCGCAAGGGCGACATGATCGCGTTTATCGATCACTCCATCCCCGGCGATTCCATCGGCAGCGTGGCGCTGGTCGATATGAACGGCAAGAAACGGACTCTGAGCCAGACTTACGGAGGCGGCGCGGTCGGGCTGGCCTGGTCGCCCAGCGGAGACGAGGTCTGGGTCACGGCGACGGTGATCGGTATCGACCGGTCCGTGTTTGCTGTTCCGTTGAACGGAAAGGAGCGGCTCGTAGCCCGGGTGCCGGCCGACCTTACTCTGCAGGACGTGTTGCCCAATGGACGCGCTCTGCTCGCCCGCGACAGCTGGCGCCGAGGGCTGATTGTTCGCCGCTCTTCCGATGCGACTGAGCACGATTTCACCTGGCTCGATTGGTCTTATCCGGTGACGCTGTCGGCTGATGGCCACACGCTTTTGTTCCGCGAGGAAGGCGAGGCGGGCGGACCGACCTATGCCGTGTATCTCCGCAAGACCGATGGCTCACCCGCGGTCCGCCTCGGCGATGGCCTTTCGCTGGCGTTGTCTCCGGACGGGAAGTGGGCGCTCTCCAGTCGCGGCGATAACCAGGCCGATTTGTTTCTGCTTCCCACTGGGCCGGGAGACCCCAAGCCCCTGCCCGGGCACAATATTGTCCACGGTTCGGCTTGCTGGTTCTCCGACGGTAAACGGATTCTGGTATCCGGTACCGAGTCCAATCGTGGGTCGCGGCTTTACGTTCAGGATATCGAGGATGACAAGATCGAGGCCGTCACACCGGAAGGAACGAACGGGCTGTCATTCGCACTGTCGCCCGACGGTCGCGAAGTGGCGGCCATCGGCCCGGACGAAAAGGGCTACCTCTTTCCGATTCCTTCCGGCGATCCTCAGCCTATTAAGGGACTGCAGCCGGGAGAAGTGCCGGTGGCATGGACCGCTGATGGACACTCCTTGTATGTGTACCGGGGTGGCGATTTGCCGTCCAAAGTTTACCGGTTGGATGTTGCCTCCGGTGATCGAATTCTCTGGAGGGAACTCATGCCTCCCGATCCATCCGGAGTCGAATTCGTTGGCCCCGTTCTGCCCACGCCCGACGGCAAATCCTACGTTTACGGATACCGGCGGCTGCTGTCTGACCTCTATCTCGTCGAAGGCCTGCAGTGACTTCCACACGGCGCTGATTTGAGAGCCACGTTCTGCGTCCTCCCCACTCGTACATGTCCGTCCGCGTCTCACGCTGGTAATCTTGCGGCCGATTTTGCATTTTCCCTAAACTTCTCTAATGGCCTTTACTCGGACCCAGATCGGCATTGCTGTCGGTACCGGTGCTCTGCTGGTGTTCGGCTTTGTCGGCTATTTGTGGTGGTTGAGCGATCAAGGTCCGGTGCTCGCGCGTTCAGAGGATCACGATCCGCTGACGGGCTTGCCAGTCAGCATCAAGATGAATCCGTTACGCGACCGTTCGACCGAAAAGGCCGCCAACAAGTTCCTGCGTGAGATGCGCGAAGGGCATTGCGACGACCTTCTCGAGAAATGGGAGCACGACTACCACAAGAAATACGCCCGTTATATCTGCAAGTCAGAAGCTGAGCACCCACTGCTTTCCTGGGAACTGGTGGATTGGGAAGATGCGCCGCCGCTCGTAGTTCTCCACTATCGCGGCAAGCGCCCGAGCAACGCCGGACCGGACCAGCCTGGAATTGACCAGAGCCTGTTTACTCTCACCCTGGAGCATAGGGTTGGCGATTGGGTCGTGACCAAGTACGACGCGATGTACTGAGGAGCAGTTGCCAGTACTCAGAAGCTAGATCAGGCGGAATTCTTGCTACCCGGCGATATCTAAGCTATCTCCTAAATGGTTTTGGGTAGGGCGCGGCTTCAGCCGTGCCGCTTAGGCCCGCATAAGACGCGGGCTTTCAGCCTGCGTGGGAACCACGGCGCTGTGAAACACCATTCCCGGGAAGCCACGTGCGCCAGAAGCCACGTGGAAGAGCGGCCCTTTAGGGCCGCGTTCCGGCAACGCCAACTCGGGGCTTTGAGCCCCTGAGGGACACGCAGTTCCTCTATCGGTTCATTGTGAGATAGCTTCTGAATACACAGTTAGCAGATGCCAGTTGTCATCCATGGATTTTCCATCTTCTCTGCTCAGCTTTGTTTGCCTCCTCCGTGACTCTGGGACTCCGTGATAAAACGATGTATGCCCGAGCGCTTTCCCCAGCCTCAGCCCTCCGCCGCCCGAAATCTCTACTCCTTCGGACTCACCTCGTTCTTCAACGATACGGCGACGGAGATGGCGTATTGGGTCCTCCCGGCGTTCCTAGTCTCGCTCGGGGCCGGGCCTGCGCAGTTGGGAGTAATTGAAGGGATCGCCGAGAGTGTCGCTTCCTTCGCCAAGCTTTTATCGGGATATCTCACCGACCGCATCGACCGCCGCAAGCCGCTGGTCGTTGCCGGATATTTCGTCGCGAACGCGGTCAAGCCGTTACTCGCTATTGTGACGGCATGGTGGCACATTCTGCTGATTCGGTTTGCGGATCGGTTGGCCAAGGGAGTGCGCGGCGCGCCGCGTGATGTCATGGTAGCCGAATCGGTAGGGAAGGAGCGCCTGGGGTCGGCCTACGGCCTGATTCAGTCGATGGATTCGGCGGGCGCCATCGCAGGACCGCTGATGGCGCTCGTTCTGCTCGCGCGATTCGGGATTCGCAGCGTCTTTCTGGCAGCGGCCGTTCCCGGGGCACTCGCAGTGCTGGTCGCGATCTTCGGGATTCGCGAGACGAAACGCAACGCGTCACAGAATTCAGAAGAGAAGTCGATACAAGAGGAAATGGCGTCCGCTTCTTCGACCGGCGGCTTATCCGCATCCTTCTTTTTCGTGTTAGCCGCCGCAACTCTGTTTTCGCTCGGCAACTCCAGCGACATGTTCCTGGTAATGCGCGCGCAGAGCATCGGCATTGGCGTCAAGCTGGCTCCGCTCCTTGGACTGGTTTTCAACCTGACCTACACCTTGGGATCCTGGCCTGCCGGATGGTTCAGCGATCATTTTTCGCGGCGGTGGATTGCTGCTGCCGGATACTTGATCTTCGCAGCAGTGTATTTCGTCTTCGGACGAGCACCGTCAGCGCCCGCGATCTGGATCACGATGGCGGTGTACGGAATCTACTATGCCCTGACGCAACCCGTGCTCAAGGCCCTGGTGGTCGAAACTGCCCGACACGAGGTTCGCGGACGCGCTCTGGGAATTTACTTTTTTGCGACGAGCGTAGCAACGCTGGCGGCAAGCGTGATTACGGGCGAGCTGTGGAAACACTATGGCGCGAGTGTGCCGTTCTATGCCTCGTCGGGATTAGCGATCGTGGCGGCAGCGACCTTAGCAGTCAGCCCCGCAAAGAAGCGGAACTAAGTCCTCCGCGCCCTCAGCGGATTTTCTCAGCGCCCTCTGCGGTCAAAAGCAGTTATCGCAGCGACCGCTGAGAAACCCAGCCGAGAAGGCGGAACTCCGCAAAAGACTAATTTTCTGCTATTGCCCGTCACAAAGTAGGATTCTTCACGATCTCCTCTTCGGGCTTCGCCTTGCCGTTCTTAATGGCCTCGTCGAGGAGTTCCTTCATTTCGCGCGTAGCCTTTTCTGCCAACTCCGCCTGCTGGCGCCCGAGTTCACCCTGCTGCTCGCCGAGCTTTCCCTGCTTCTCACCAAGTTCGCCTTGCTTCTCGCCGAGCTTGGATTGCTCTTCACCCGCCTGGGATTGAATCTCGCCGATCTTGCTCTGCAGTTCACCAATTTCTGATTGCAGATCGCCGATCTGCTCCATCGTCGCGGTCGGGCCAAGTTTCTGCAGCTTCGCTTTCAGCTTGTCGAGGGCCGCCGTCATGTCGGGCACATTCACGCGAACCTGCTCCATCTTCGTGCCCAGCGCCTCTTGCTGCTTTCCGAGCGCTTCTTGCTGTTTGCCGAGTTCTTCTTGTTTCTTTCCGAGTTCTTCTTGCGGGGCCCAGAAGCCGCGCGCCCGATCGACTACAGCCTGGTCGCGAATGATGTAGGACTTCTCGTCGTGCTGGAACCAGATGAAGTCACCGGGGATCTGTTTCTTGAGCTTCTCGACATGATGAGCGTCCTGGCTGGAGCCCGACATGGTGAAGGAATCGCTCTTGCCCGATACGATCACGAAACGCTCTTCATCATCGAAGCCGTAAGAGTAGAAGAAGCCGTTGCCATGACCCGTTCCCGATGAGTGGCGCTGTCCGAATGGCGCGGGGGCTGGTGCTACCGGCGCAACCGGCATCGCGGGGGCGACTGGGGCGCGCGGTGCCACAGCCGTAACCGGACCCACTGACGGGACGCCCGCAACCGGAGGTACTCCGATAACTCCACCGACAGGAGCCGACGCGGGTGCGGGAGGTGCAGCCTGCGGAGGCGTCACAACTCCCATAGCCGGGGAGATAGGAATTGCGGGATGCACGGAAGCAGCAAGATAAACGACCGGAATCGCGAGAACAAGAATCACGACGGCAAGAGATCTTTTCACGTTCATGGGGATCGTTCCTTTCCAGGAGAGAATTCGTTCGAGTCGCTGTTCGGCCTGTCCCGGTCGTGCTATGGAGACGCCTTGCCAGCGAATCCTTCGTGGCGCGGTTTGTAGCACCTCGAAGAACCCCAATAGGGTTCGGGCATAATGGCCCTGATCCGCCCCGCCGGACAGCGCAGCCTCATCGCTGGCTTGCTCAGCCAGCGCGGCCAGATGCCGGTTCATCCACCAGGCCAGCGGGCTGAACCAGAAAATGGCGCGATAGAGCAAAGAGACCTGCTGCGTCAGAGTGTCGCGACGGGCCACATGCGAGAATTCATGGGTCAGGACGGCGTTGAGTTTTTCCACGTCCCATTCGCGCCAGTCGGAAGGAAGCAGGATCGTTGGCCGAAAGGCGCCCACCGTCACCGGCACGAAGATGCACTCAGACATCGCGATCCGAGCGGCGTGCCGCAGGGCGGAGCACCCCAGCTTCGCGACCGCGGATGCTTCGGTGATCGATTGAGAACTGCGTACCAGTTTGCGCGACAGGATTATGCCGGCCGCAAACCTCGCTAGAAAGAAGAGCGAAACCGCCACATAAATCCACCCGGCAACCACGCTCCATGAAAGCGCCGCCGCCCAAGCGAAGGAGGGGTGCTCCTCGGCAACGCTCTGCCGTACAGGATCGGTCGGCTCCTTCGCGAGGAGGGGGAGGGCATTGCTTCTTGAGACCTTCGCTTCTTTACTGCTCCTCGTTACTGGAGGCCTTGTGAAAGTCGAGATGCTCCGTCTGTCCGCGCTGTTGCTAAGCGCGGTTCGAGCAAATTGATGCTCCAGAAACTGCGGGGCAGAAACCTGCAGAGCAGGCAGCAACCATCCGAGAAGCGGCAGGGCGAGGCTCGCGTAGAGGACTGCCGTCCAGGTGAAGAGGCGGAGGGACGTGGCCCTGACGCGAAAGCCGTAGAGTCCGGCAGCAGCGGCTCCCGCTACCACGAAGGAGCGCGCGGTCGACGTCATGACTTCCGATACCAAAGCAAGCGCCGCGCGATCGACGAACGGCATCATGGTTTTCTCTCCTTCCTTCCCGGGCCGATTTGGCTTCCGACGCTTCGCTCGGCAATCTTGCGGGCCAGGCGTTCCAGTTGCTTGCGGTCAAGCACCTCGTTGTCGACCATACCAAGCACCAGTTCCTCCGCCGATCCGCCGCAGAAGCGGTCAATGATGTTCTTCACCGCATGGACGGCGACGTTCTGGCGGCGATCGGCGGCTCTGTAGATGAACGTTCGCCCCCCGACTTCGTGTGTGAGATAGCCCTTCTCCTCGAGGCGGCGCAGCACCGTGCGGATCGTGGAATCTTTCATCGGCCGTGACGAAGCCAGCGCCTCGCGGCAGGCTTCGGCGGTGCAGGGGCCGTGAGTCCATATGAAATCCATCACGCTCTGTTCGACCTCTCCCAGGTTCTTTAGACGCGGCTGACGTGTGTTAGTCATTGTAGCGTTACAATATGTAACATTGGACGGAGCAGCAGTCAAGGGGAAAGCTGGAATTCGCAAAGGTTGAGGTTGGCGATCTGCCCCATCCCGGGTGAGGCGGTTAAGGCCGGCGATAGAAGAGAAACAAAGCCAACTGCGCCGCCAAGCCGGCGCAGGTGTCCAGGATTACGTCGTGCACGCTTCCCGTACGCGTGGGCAGATAGCTCTGATGCCACTCATCAAGACTGGCGACGAGGCATGTTCCCAACACCGCAATATTGGCCCATCGGAAGGTCCATCTCGCTCCCGTCGAGGAGCGTAGAGTCTCCCGCCACGCGCGGAACATAAGAATGCTGAGCAGCCCATAGCCGAACACGTGTCCAGATTTGCGGATGAAAGCGTGGTACGGCTTGAAGCCGGTTTCGTCGATCCCAAACAAAAAATGCAGAAGCGGATACAGAAAGCGGCCGGTGTTCTGAGAAGAGAGATACGTTGTCGATTCGATGGCGATGACGATCAGCCAGAGGATCAGGGCGATCCAGGCTTTCAGGACTTTGTGGCGATCGGTGGTCACGCGGATCGGGAGTCGGTATCCCCACCCTTCGCAAATTGGGGTGCCCCACTTCTCGCCGCTTTTGCGAGAAGTGGGATTTTCGACAGAGCAGACCGAAGGAGTGGGGCGACCAAAGCGTTATTCGATGGCATAGTTGGGAGCTTCACGCGTGATCATGACGTCGTGCACATGGCTCTCGCGCAGGCCTGCGCCGCTGATGCGCACGAAGCGCGTCTTCTGCAGCAGTTCGGGAATCGTGGAGCAGCCGCAGTACCCCATGCCGGATTTCAATCCTCCCACCATTTGGTAGATGATCATGGCGACCGATCCGCGATAGGGCACGCGCCCCTCAATGCCCTCGGGGACGAGTTTGTCAAGGCGGTTGCCCTCCCCGTCAGAGGCCGAGTTCGCGGTCGAAGAGTCCGCGTTGGCGTTCTGGAAATAGCGCTCGCTGGAGCCTTGCGCCATGGCGCCAAGCGATCCCATGCCGCGGTAGGACTTGAAGGAGCGGCCTTGATAGAGAATCAGCTCTCCGGGACTCTCGTCGGTGCCGGCGAACAGCGATCCGATCATCACCGCGCTGGCGCCGGCGGCCAGAGCTTTCGTGACGTCGCCGGAGTACTTGATGCCCCCATCGGCGATGATCGGCACGCCAGCATCCTTCGTTGCGCGATAGGCTTCAGCAATTGCGGTGATCTGCGGCACGCCTGCGCCGGTGACGACGCGGGTGGTGCAAATCGATCCCGGGCCGATGCCAACCTTGATGCCGTCGGCGCCGGCGCGCGCCAACTCGCAGGCTCCGTCAAACGTGGCGACGTTGCCGGCCAGCAGCTGCACTTCGGGCAACTTCGATTTCACCAGCTTCACCGCTTCCAGAACTTTCGACGAATGGCCGTGGGCGCTGTCGACAGCGAGCACGTCCACTTTCGCTTCGGCTAATTCCTGAGCCCGCTCGATAAAATCTCCGGTGGCGCCGATGGCCGCGCCGACTCGCAAGCGGCCGTGCGAGTCCTTCGCGGCATTGGGATACTTCAATTTCTTCTGGATGTCTTTGACCGTGATCAGGCCCTTCAGATTGTAGGCGTTGTCGACAACCAGAAGTTTTTCGACGCGGTGCTGATGAAGGATCTTCTCCGCTTCTTCCAGCGTGGTTCCCACCGGGACGGTGATCAGATTCTTCTTGGTCATGACTTTGTCGATGGGAATGTCGAAGCGGGTTTCAAAACGCAGGTCCCGGTTGGTCAGAATTCCCACCAGTTTGCCGTGCTCGGTGATGGGTACGCCGGAGATCTTGTACTTGCGCATGACCTCGAGGGCGTCGCTGACTTTATCGGTTGCGTGCATGGTGACCGGGTCGACGATCATGCCGCTTTCCGAGCGCTTCACCTTGTCGACTTCGTTGGCCTGTTGGTCGATGGTCAGATTGCGATGAATGATGCCGAGTCCGCCCTGTTGGGCCAGCGCGATCGCCATGTGTGATTCGGTGACGGTATCCATGGCAGCGCTCACAATCGGAATATTGATGCTGATGTTGCGGGTCAGCTGCGTCTGTGTGCTGGCCGTGGCCGGGATCACATCGGATCGGGCGGGCAGCAATAGGACATCATCGAAAGTAAGAGCCTCAGGAACGGGAAAATGGATCATAAAATTCTCGGGATTCCCCAGCGCTGTGGGTAAACGTTCATTGTAGAGAGCGGCGTGAGTTGAGGCAAATCGAGCGTGCGTTGCGAACAGTGCAGTGGAACGGGCACTGATCAGGTCTCAGCGAATTCGGGTCCTCCATTCCAAGGCAAGATCTTCGCCCTTCTGAATTTGAGCAAGGGTCATCTTGCCTTTCACACGGGCAAGGTCCTCGTAAGCACGATTGGATTGAGATGCCAATCGATACCATTTGTATGCCGTAACCAGATTCTTCGGGACTCCACGGCCACTCTCGTATAAGCAGCCCAGTGCCACCTCGGCATCTCGGTCGCCTAGTTTTGCGGCTTCAAGGTATTCCGATCTGGCAATTCTGAACCAGCGGGTCGCAAGTGCCGGATTAGCGATTTCCTTACGTTCCGTGTAGATGACGCCGAGTTCGTATGCGGCATCTGCAATCTGCCGTTGTGCAGCTTTTTTGTACCAGTAGACTGCCTTTAGAACTGACCGCTCAACGCCACGTCCCTCTTCGTACATTTGTGCGAGATTGTATTGCGCGGCCCACTCGCCCGCTGCAGCCGCCAACTTGTACCATCGCGCGGCCTCTGCGTCGTTTTGCGCCGTACCCGAGCCGCAGTCATACATATAGCCTGTCCAGAACTCGGCCGTTGAGTGGCCGCCCTCCGCAGCCTTTTTGAACCACATAAACGCTTTCGAATAGTCGTGGGGGAAGTACTGATCGTTGTAATACAACAGGCCGATATCGTATTGAGCGTCGTGGTCATCTGTTAACGCTGCCCTTTCCAGCCAGAACCTCGCCTGTACGCTATCGGTGAATAACAGGCCTTCGCCTAACAAGATGGCGCCGTCGGTGTTCCCAGTTTCCGCAGCTCTGCGGTACCATTTCATCCCTTCGAGTCGCCCGTCTCCGACGTCCACGTCAAACAGATCATCACGGTCGGAATAGAGCGCACCCAGCATCAATTCGGATCTCACGTCTCCGCTTGCTGCCTTTTTCTGAATTCCTGCGACATCAGCGCGAGTGACTCTGTCGGTCTCCCGAAATAGTTGCCTAATCCGCGCATCGTCTGCGAGTGCCGGTCCCAAAATGCTGAAGATCAGGATTAGTACTTGGTAGGAGCGTCTCATGGCTTCCGCTGATGTAAGGTCGGACTCGCTAGCTGCTGGCCCCCAACAATGAAATCTTACCTCTCCTCAGACAGGGTCATGATGTTACACGCGTAACCAGCCAGTCACGCTGGCGTGGAGGATAGTTAGCCCCGGTTTGTCTTTTTACCCCCCACGGGCGTATATTAAGAGACTGAGAACTGCTGTGTACCGGCTTTTGGCGAAGCACACCAGTGGGCGCAAGCCCACATTTTAGTTTGCAGCCCTTCGGGTGCCGCTGCCATCCGCCAGTAAGTTATTGGATTCATGGCGCTTGACGTTGAACGTGTGCGGGCAATTGCGGATCGGGTCGCCGCCTCCAGCGGGCTCGAAGTCTTGGAGGTTGAATTCCTCGGCGGAGGAAAGGCGCGCATGCTGCGCGTGTTTCTGGATAAACCCGCGGCGGGCAATGACCCGCTTGCGGGGGTGACGCACGAAGACTGCGCCAACTTCAGCCGCGAGTTTGGCACGATCCTCGACGTCGAAGATGCAATGCCGGGGTCGTACACCCTGGAAGTTTCGTCGCCGGGGCTGGATCGCAAGCTGGTGAAGGCCGCTGACTTTTCGCGCTTCACCGGAAGCCGGATGAAGCTGACGACGCGCCAGCCGGTGAACAATAACCGGCATTTTGAGGGTCGGCTGGAAAGCTTTCAAGACGGCCGTCTGACGCTGGATTTGAGCGTGGCCAGCCACAAGTCGCGCAAGAAGATGGGCGACGTGGCCGGTCAAAAGATCGAAATTGAATTCGCCAACGTAGAGAAGGCGAATCTGGTACCAGAGCTGTAGGTTTCAATATCTCAAAGCTTCAAGGTTTCAAAGACCTTGGAACCTTGAAACTCTGAAACCTTGAAACTTTGATTTCTTATGGCTAGCGAGCTTTACAACATCATCGAGGGCGTGAGCCGGGAAAAGGGAATCGATCCGCAGATTGTGGTCAGCGCGGTGGAAGACGCCATTGTTATGGCTACGCGCAAACACTACAAATCCCAGGAAAATTTCCGCGCCAAGCTCGACAAGGACAGTGGAAAGATCAGCGCCTATGCTGTGAAAACGGTGGTGGAGACTCCCGAGCAGGTGGAAGATCCGAACCTGCAGATTACTGTGGAAGACGCCCGCAGAGTCGATCCCAGCTTGGAAGTCGGCGGAGAATTGCTGACTCCGAAGCCTATCGATGGCATTCTCGGGCGCATCGCCGCCCAACTTGCCAAGCAGGTCATTTTCCAGAAGGTGCGCGAGGCCGAGCGCGACACCGTGTACAACGAGTACATCGGACGCGTGAATGAGATCGTCAACGCGACGGTGAAGCGCGTGGAAGGGCCGGACGTGATCTTCGACATCGGCAAGGCCGAGGCCCGCATGCCGCGCAAAGAGCAGTCACGCCTCGAGTCATTTGCCGTGGGCGAGCGCGTACGTGTGGTGATCGCGCGCGTCGAACGGGCTTCCAAGGGGCCGGGCGTTGTGGTTTCGCGCGCCGCCCCGGATTTGGTACAGCACCTGTTCCAGACCGAAGTTCCGGAAATCTACGATGGCACGGTCGTCATCCGCGCCATCGCGCGCGAGGCCGGTGAGCGCACGAAAATCGCCGTCATGTCGAAAGACAAAGACGTGGACGCCGTTGGCGCCTGCGTCGGAATGAAAGGCATGCGCGTGCAGTCGATCATCCGCGAACTTCGCGGCGAGAAGATCGACATTATCGAATACCACGAAGATCCGGTGACGTTCGCGGAGAAGGCTTTGCAGCCCGCGAAGGTGAGCCGCGTCACGGTTGTCGACAGTGCGGAGAAGCATCTCGAAGTCGTCGTCGACGATAGCCAGTTGTCGCTTGCCATTGGCAAGAAAGGGCAGAACGTGCGGCTGGCGGCGAAACTGCTCGGCTGGAAGATCGACATCAAGAGCGAGGAAGAGAAGCGCCAGGAAGTCGAGCAGCAGATGGCTGCCATGAGCCCGCAGGTGACCACTCCCCTCGAGAATGTTCCGGGCCTGGGTGAAGGCGTCCTCGAGAAGCTCACCGCAGCAGGTGTGACGACCGTCGAAGCTCTTGCCGACATGACCCCGGAACAGCTCGAGGCCATTGAAGGCATCGGGCCCAAAACGGTGGAAAAAATCAGTCTCGCGGTCAATAATTATTTCGCGAGCCTGGAGTCGACCCCAGAAGGCGCGTTGGAGGCTGAAGGCGCCGCTGAGGGAGAAGCTGCTCCGGAAGAAGCATCCGCCGACGCCGCAAGCGAGGCGGGCGAAGTCGCGCCGGCTGAGGCGAGCAGCGAACCAGAATCGGTAAGCAACGAAGGCGAGCCTGCGCCCGACGAGGGCGCAACTCAAAAAACAACCGAATAACCATGGCACGCACACTCAAGCTCGTTTGCGTGCGAGTCCAAGAAGTTGACTCCGTGAGGCTGCGATGAAGACCTAGCACAACGCGGGGAGAAGAAAGGCCGGATGAGTAAGGTTCGAATCAACGATCTCGCCAGGGAGCTGGAAGTCAAAAGCAAAGCCATTCTCGATGCGCTACCGCTCGTCGGGGTGACCGAGAAGAAGACCCATTCCAGTTCTTTGGAAGAGCACGAAGCAGAAAAAGTACGAGCCCACATCCGCGGCTCGTCGGAAGCGCAGACCTCGTCTGCCCGCTCGGCTCGTCTGCTGCGCGGCGAAGAAGAAATCAAGACCAAAATTGATCTATCGCACATTTCCCGTCCGGGGGATGTGCTCAAGGCGATCACGCAGAAGAAGGAAGCGTCGGCTGCGCCTGCGCTGCGTCCAGTGGCCCCAGCGGCTCCGCCGAAACCGACAGTGGTGGCCCCGCCAGCGAAACCTGCTGTGCCTGCGGCACCGTCTGCCCCGCCGGTTTCGGTTCCGCACGCACCCGCACCTGTTGCGCGTCCCACGACCGTGTCGCCAGCGGCTGAGAAGCCTGTGGTCCCGCTTGCGCCGCCTGCCGCATCTGCGGCGCCGTCAGCCGTTGCGCCACCGGCGCGTCCTGCAGCGACGCCAGTAGCTGTGGTATCTCCTGTTGCACCTGCAGCGCCATCAATTACCGCTTCCGCGTCGCATGCTGCTCCGGTGGCTCCGAGTACGCCGCGTCCCGCTGCTCCTCCGGCCGCTGCCGCGCCGCTAACCCCTGCGCCGCGCATGATTGTTCCGCAGACTGGGCCGCGTCCGGTTTATAAAGCTCCACCACCGCGTCCTGCGGCGCCGACGCCAACCGCGCAAGCGGGAGCTCCGGTTGGAACGATGCGTCCTGCGCCAGGGCGGCCCGTGCCGGGTCAGCCGATTTTCCAGCGTCCCCGTCCGCAAGGAGCGGGCGGCGTTGGTGCGTCGCGTCCACCGCTACGTCCGGGCGAGCGCCGTCCCATGCATCCCACGCGCTCGGCTCCGACCGGGCCCCGTCCGATTGGAGTTGGTCCAGGGCTTCCACCTCCGGGACCGGTTCGCCCGGGGAGCCGTCCCGGTGCGCCTGCCCGTCGGCCTGGACAGCGTTACGTCCCGCGCGGCGTAAAAGAAGGCCCGATGAAGGGCTACGTTCCACCGCCGCGCATGGTGGTGTCGAACGAGCCGATGCCAATCACGCGCAACATCACGATCACCGAAGGCATCAGCGTCAAGGATCTGGCGGAGAAGCTGGACATCCGCGCGAAGGATCTGATTTCGCGCCTGCTGGCTCGCGGCGTGTTTGCCACGATCAACCAGACACTCGATGCGGAACTCGCCAGTGAGATGGCGCGGTTCTTTGGCGCCGACACGAACGTGATCACGTTTGAAGAGCAGGCGGCAAAAGACATTGATGCAGCCGCGGCCGGCGGAGAAGAATCCGCAGTCGAAGCCACGCCGCGTCCGCCTGTGGTCACGATTATGGGCCACGTCGATCACGGCAAGACCACTCTGCTCGACTCGATTCGCCTCACCAACGTGGCCGAGGGCGAAGCCGGCGGCATCACGCAGCACATCGGCGCGTACAAGGTCCGCATCACCGACACGGAGTCTCCCGCCTTTGGGCGCGAGATCGTGTTCCTCGACACGCCCGGCCACGAAGCGTTCACGCGCATGCGTTCGCGCGGCGCGAAGGCTACCGACATTGTTGTGCTCGTTGTGGCAGCCGACGACGGCGTCATGCCGCAAACCCTCGAAGCCATCGATCACGCGCATGCGGCAGAAGTGCCGATCATTGTCGCGGTGAATAAGATCGATAAGCCCGATGCCTTGCCCGACCGCGTCAAAAAGCAATTGGCCGATCGCGGACTGGTTCCGGAAGACTGGGGTGGCAAAACGGTTTTCGTCGATGTGTCGGCGAAGAAGAAAACGAATCTCAACCTGCTGATGGAAATGATCTGCCTGGTGGCCGATCTGGCGGAGTTAAAAGCCACGCCAGAGCGCGCCGCCACCGGTGTTGTGCTGGAGGCCAAACTCGATCGCGGCCGCGGGCCTGTGGCTACCGTTCTCGTGCAGAACGGCACGCTCAACGCGGGCGACAACTTCGTCGTCGGCAACGTCTTCGGCAAGGTGCGCGCCATGTTCGATGATCGTGGCGCGTCCCTCGAATCGGCCCCGCCTTCGACGCCGGTCGAAATCCTGGGACTGGAAGGATTGCCGCAAGCCGGCGATCAATTTGTCGTCGTGGCTGACCGTGACAAGGCACGCGGCATATCCGAATACCGCGAGCAGAAAGCCCGCGAAGCTGCTCTGGCCAAGAGTTCGCGCGTCTCCCTCGAAGGATTGGCGGAACAGATCAAGACTGCCGGCACCAAGGAACTCAACATCATCCTGAAGGGTGACGTGCAGGGCTCAGTGGAAGTGCTCAGCGACCTGCTCTCGAAGCTTTCCAACGACAAAGTTCGTCTGAAGCTGCTGCGTTCCGGTGTCGGTGCCATCACCGAAACCGACGTGCTGCTGGCTTCGGCCTCGAACGCCATCATTATCGGGTTCAACGTTCGTCCGGAGCGCAAGGCGCAGGAACTGGCCGAGCAGGAAGAAGTCGACATCCGCCTGCACTCGATCATTTACGAGCTGCAGGATGAGATCAAGCGCGCCATGAGCGGCCTGCTCGAACCGACGATCAAGGAAACGTACCAGGGCCGTGCCGAGGTCCTCGAAACCTTCCGCATCCCGAAGGTGGGAACGGTGGCCGGTTGCCGGGTGATTGACGGCCTGATCAAGCGCGACGCCGAAGTGCGCCTGCTGCGCGACAACGTCGTCGTATTCAAGGGCAAGATTGGATCGCTGCGCCGCTTCAAAGACGATGCCAAGGAAGTCACCAACGGCATGGAGTGCGGCATCTCGATCGCGAACTACGGCGACATCAAGGTGCATGACGTGATCGAAGCCTTCACCACGACGCGCGTCGCAGCGGAAGTGATCGCGTAAGAAAATCGTTGGTCGTTTGTCGTTGGTCGTCAGCTAAGGTGCTTCGCCAACGGCTAACGACCAGCGAATAACGACTGCATGCCCATCGCTTTCCTCACCCTCGAACTCACCATCGAAGCCGCGCAATCGATCAAAGACCGGCGCCAGGTCGTCCGTAGCTTAAAGGATCGCCTGCGCACGACCTTCAACGTTTCCGTCGCCGAGCTTGACAGTGCCGAACTCTGGAATCGGGCCACCATCGGTGTAGTCAGCATCTCGCACTCCCGCGACTATCTCGATGGACTGATGAAGAAGGTAGAGAGTGCTGCGACACGGATCGCGAACAATCATGGCGCGGACCTCGCTGACTCGTTTGTAGAATTCTTATAAAACCGTGTAGAGACAGCCGCCTCGGCTGTCCCGCCAGAGCGAAGCTCGGCGGATTGGCCACGAACCTCAACCGGCCCATCGTTCTGATATTCCAGCCGTTCCCCTTATTTCCAAAACACCCCCTAACACGTTGTTACCTCCGTACTTACCGCCGGCCACAAAAACCGATGGACAATAGCCCTAGCAGTTGCGCTTGGCCCAACACCGGCATCCAATTTTCTGATATTCTCAACCGTTTTACCTAAGGTGGAGTCGTGGAGAAGCGTGGCCTGAAGCATCATCGAGGAAGAGTTGGAGAGGCTCTTCGCGAGGAGATCGAAACGCTGGTGGAAGGCGAGTTGGCCGACCCGCGCATCGGCCTGGTGAGCGTGACTTCGGTCCACGTTGCGGACGATGGCAGATCCGCCGAGGTTTGGGTCAATGTGGAGGGCGACGACACAGAGGCCGATAGAAGTCTGGAGGGGTTGGAAGCGGCGCGCGAATACATCCGCCACGAGCTGGTGGAGCGGTTGCAGATCCGGCGAGCCCCCGAGCTGTACTTCCGTCTCGATCGCGCTGAACAGGCGAAAGCTCGAGTCGACGAATTGTTAGAGCGGGCAAAGAAGAGAAGCAAAGCCCGCAAGGAATCCAGTGGAGATCAGGCATAACGAGATGCTAAAGGATGTCCTACGGCAGATCGGACAGCACGAGCGATTTGTGCTGACGTCGCACGCGCGTCCCGACGGCGACGCTGTCGGATCCGCGCTCGCCTGCTGCCAGGTGCTGCGCGAAATGGGAAAGCAAGCCGATGTCGTGCTCCACGACGGCGTCCCTCGCATCTATCGGTCCCTGCCGTTTGCCGATCAGGTCGTCCAATCGAGCCGGGTTACAGGTAGCTATGAGGCAGCGATCATTCTCGAGTGTGACAGCATCCATCGCACGCGCCTCGAGGGGCTGGAAGATCGCTTTCTGATCAGCATCGACCATCATGTCAGCGGACGCCCTTTTGCGCACGTCAACTGGATCGATCCCCACGCCGTCGCGACGGCCGAGATGGTTTTCCGCTTGGCTCGCGAAGCGGGCGTGAAGTTCTCCCCGGAAATCGCAACCTGTCTGTACACCGCTTTGATGACCGATACCGGATCCTTCATGTTTCAGGGCACGAACGAGAATACGTTCGCCCTGGCCCGCGAACTCGTGCTGGCGGGCGCCGATCCGGCGTACTGCGCGCGCGGAATTTACTTCGCGCATTCCGTCGCCAAGATCCGGCTTCTTGGAGAAGCCTTACGCAACCTCAATGTTGAGAGCCACATTGGCTATTTCTGGGTGACGCGCAAGCAGATGGAACGGTGCGGCGCGATCGAAGAAGATTGCGAAGGCCTGGTCAATTATGTTCTTTCCATCGGCGGCGTCGAAGCGGCGGCATTCTTCCGGGAGTTGCCCGATGGTCGCTACCGCGTCAGCCTGCGCAGCAAGGGAAAACTCGACGTCGCCCGCGTAGCCGAGAGCTTCGGTGGTGGCGGCCACGAGTGCGCAAGCGGATGTTCCCTCGAGGGGCCGCTGGCCGAAGCGGTCCGTGCCGTAATTCTCCAACTCGGGCGCGGACCTTCCGTACAATAGTTCGATTGCAGATTTCCGATTTCAGATCGCAGATTGAAAACCAATTCGTCTCTCATGTTCAATCTAAAATCTGAGATCTGCAATCTGAAATCTTAATGACCGCTCGCACCCGCACAGACGTCCTGCTCCTCGCCGGTTTCTGCACTTTCCTCTTCTTCTACGGCATTGCACGGTTCGGGTTGATCGGAGCCGATGAACCGCGTTACGCCCAAGTGTCGCGCGAGATGCTGCAACGAGGCGACTGGATCACGCCAACGCTGGGCGGGCGCCCCTGGCTGGAGAAGCCGCCACTCTACTACTGGCAAGCCATGCTCGTTTACAGCGTGCTCGGAGTAAGTGATGCCGCGGCGCGCATTCCTTCCGCGCTCGATGCCACTCTCCTCGTCGTTGCCATTTATCTGTTCTTTCGCAAGTTTCGTTCGAGTGTGGCGGTAGACGCCGCGCTCATCGCGGCTTCGTGCGCCGGAATTGTTGGCTACTCCCGTGCGGCTTCGATGGACATGGGGCTCACAGCTTCATTCGCCATTGGAATGCTCGCATGGTGGACCTGGCGCGAAACCGGAAAGCGCATCTATCTTTCCGGATTCTACATATGCATGGCTCTCGGAATGCTGGCCAAGGGGCCGGTGGCGCCATTCTTGGCCGCGGCTGCGATCATGCTCTATTCCATCGCGGTGCGCGAGCGACGTCTGATTGCCCAGACCTTGTGGGTCCCCGGCATCCTCTTGTTCCTCGCTCTAGCGTTGCCGTGGTACGTCGCGGTCCAGATGCGCAACCCGCAGTTCTTTCGGGAATTCATCCTGGAGCACAATCTCGCCCGCTTTTCGACCAATCTCTACCATCATCCCGAACCGTTCTGGTATTACCTTCCAGTCATTCTGCTGGCCATGGTGCCATGGATCGTTTTCGTGATTGTGGTGTTCGCCCAATCCGTTCGTGTCTGGTGGACGGAACCTGGAAGCGACCGCGACCTCGGATTGCAATTCCGGGTCTTTGCCTGCTGCTGGCTGATCGCCCCGGTGCTTTTCTTCTCGATTTCCCGATCGAAGCTTCCCGGCTACATTCTTCCCGCCGTGCCTGCGGGAGTCGTCCTGTTGGCGGATTTTCTGCGCCAACAACTCGAGCAGCAATCACCGCTGCCGAAGTGGATGGCAATACTCCACTCACTTGTAACTTGTGTTCCGATTGTGCCGGCTGTCTTGATTGGTTATGTCGTCAGCGAGCATCGTTTGCCCGCAGGCAGTCCAACATGGATCGCCCTGGCAATTGCGATCGTACTCACGATTGGGATGGCAGTAACTCTCGCTGGCCGCCTGCAATGGCGCATGCTGCGCTTCGTCACGCTTATTCCCGTCGTGCTCGCGGTCGCTGCGGTATTCAAGTTGGGGACAGCCGCGATCGATCAGAAACTGTCGACGCGTCCGCTGGCCGTAGAGCTCGCGAGCGTGGAGACACACAAGTTGCCCGTCGCGGTGTGTGGAGTCTCACGCGAAGTCGAGTACGGACTTGAGTTCTATCGCGATCAGGTGATCGATCGCTATGAAACGGGTAGAATTCCGGCCGGCGAGCATTTGCTGGTTGCTGCCCCAGCGTGGAAGCCTGATGTCACCGAGTGGACCAAAGGACGGCGCGTATCGTTGCTTGGGCACTACGCTCCGCAGGGCTTGGATTACTACTGGGTTGCCGCTTCCGATGCCAAGAAGCAGTAGTCGCTTCGCTTTACTCCTGCGCGTACCCCACTTCTTCCAACTCCGGCGGCGCTCCCACTTTGGCCGTCAAACCGTACTCGTATCCTTTGTCGAAAGCCTTGAGATTCAGTTCGCGGAATGAAGGCGGCACTGAGTCTGCCACGGCTTTGCGTACAGCATCGGCGCTGAGCAACTTGGTGACGGCGGTGAAGAATCCGACCATCACCGAATTCAGAACCATCTTCTTGCCCAGCTCTTCGGCGAAGCGTGTGGCCGGAATGCTATAAACCTTCTTGTCCCGATTGAGGTTCGAGACGCGAACCAGATCTTCTTCAATAATCAGCAAACCGCCGGGCTTCAGCTCGGTAGCAAAACGGTTGTAAGCCTCCTGCGACATGATCACCATGATGTCGGGCTGGGTCACGTAAGGGTACAGCACCGGGGAATCGGAGACGACAAGTTGAGCGCTGCAAGCGCCACCGCGAGCCTCAGGGCCGAAATTCTGCGTCATGGTGGCGAAGCCGTCTTCATAAATCGACGCCGCCTTGCCCAGCACCACCGCCGAGAGGATGACTCCCTGTCCTCCGAAGCCTGCGATTCGAATTTCGGTCAGCCGCATACGCACTCCATTTCTGGCTCTTCGACATAGCGATCGCCCAACGATTCGACGTACTGCGCGCGCATCATGCTTTGATAGTCAGGGCGGTCGCGGTCCACGAATTTGCCGACGGCGATTTCTCCATTAAGAGTGAGCCCGACTTCACTCGTGGGCGCGCCGTTCTTCACCTTACTCTTCTGCTTGTAGTACTTCATCGTGTCGAGCCCATCGCCCATCTTGTTGCGGCGCTGATAAAGCGTCGGGCACGGCGAGATGACTTCGATGAATGAGAATCCTTTCTTCTGGAACGCCTCGCTGATCGCTCGTGCAAGCTGACGCACATGGAACGTAGTCCAGCGCGCGACATAAACAGCACCAGCCGCCTCAACGAGGTGCGGCAGGTTAAACGCGGGCTCAAATGTTCCGTAGGGATTGGTGGACGTAGTGGCGTGCCCCGGGGTGGTCGGCGCAGTCTGGCCGCCGGTCATCGCGTAAATCAGGTTGTTCACGCAGATGACCTTCAGGTCGATATTGCGGCGCGCGGCGTGAATCAAATGATTGCCGCCGATAGCCGAGAGGTCGCCGTCGCCCGAGTAGACCACAACATTCAACTTGGGGTTCGCGAGCTTCAGACCGGTCGCAAACGGGATCGCGCGTCCGTGCGTGGTATGAAACGAATCGAGCTTCACGTATCCCGCGACACGACCGGTGCAGCCGATACCTGAAACCAGCGCGAGCGACTGAAGATCGATTTTGGAATCAATCAGCGCACGCGCAAACGAATTCACCGTAGTGCCGATCCCGCACCCGGGACACCAGATGTGCGGCATGCGATCGGTGCGCAGAAATGGTTCTACCGGATTGATGGTGTCATCCACAACGTTCAGCATCGGCTCGCCTCCACGATGGCTTTGAGAATTTCCTCGGGATTGTGGACTCCGCCGCCCGCGTGCGGCACAGCGAGAGTCTTTGCTTTACCCGCCGCGGCGCGCTCGACTTCACGCACCATTTGTCCGAGATTCAGTTCCGGCACGACAAACGCTTTCACCCGTGCCGCCAGTTCTACGATTTTCTTGTCGGGGAACGGCCAGGCGGTAATGAGGCGCAGTTTGCCGACCTTTAATCCGCCCTCGTGCGCCAGATCGATGGCGCGTTGCGCCACGCGCGACGTGATGCCGTAGGAGACCACCACAACGTCAGCATTCTCCAGCCCGTCTTCTTCGAAGAGGCAGATGCGATCCGCCGCCACCCGAATCTTGTTCTGCAGGCGCTTCACGAGCTTGTCCTGCGTCTGCGGCGTCATGTTGGGATAGCCACGTTCGTCGTGCGTCAGACCCGTGACATGAAACTTGTATCCCTCGCCCGCATGCGCCATCTCCGGCACCATGTCGCCGTTCGTGCCGTACGGCAGGTACTCTTCCACGGACTTGTGCGTATGTTTGCGGGGAACCACTTCAATCTGGTCGGCCGGCGGAATCACAACTTTCTCCGTCATATGGCCCACAACTTCGTCCATCATGAACATCACCGGCACGCGGAATTCTTCGGCCAGGTTGAAGGCTTTGATGGTGAGATCGAAGCACTCCTGCGGAGAGTTCGGGCAGAGCGCGATGATCTCGTAGTCTCCGTGCGATCCCCAGCGCGCCTGCATCATGTCCGCCTGCGCGGGAAGCGTGGGCAAGCCGGTCGACGGCCCACCGCGCTGCACGTCGACGAAAACGCAGGGGGTTTCCGTCATCGCGGCGTACCCTATGTGCTCCATCATCAGCGAGAAGCCCGGGCCCGAAGTCACCGTGAACGCCTTGGCTCCGCCCCACACCGCACCCTGCAACGTGATGGAGGCGGCAAGCTCATCTTCCATCTGGATGAAGCTTCCACCCACCATCGGTACACGCGCAGCAAACCGTTCTACAACTTCCGTCGAAGGCGTGATGGGATATCCTGCAGCGAACCTTGCTCCGGCCGCCAGCGCCCCTTCGCAGCAGGCATGATCGCCATCGAGGAAATGAGTGCCCGTTAACACTCCATGCGGATCCGCTTTCATTTCGCACCTCCAACGGCCTTCGCCTCTTTCGCGGCGTCGGTAGTTTTCACTTCCGCCACTTTCGTTCCGTAAATCGCGAAATCCGGGCAGTACATGCCGCACAGATCGCACCCGCTGCACTTCTCCGGATGCACCACATGCGGTGGATGATAGCCCTTGGAGTTGAAAGCAGATGAGAGCGCCAGCACGTGCGTGGGACAAAACTCCACGCAAAAGCCACAGGCTTTGCAGCGCTCAACGACGATCGAAACACGTCCTTTTGCCACGAGATCCCCCAGCTAGGAGTTACGATCCACTCCGGTGTTTCAACTGCGGAGGATTTGATTATGCGGGGGAAGAGCGTCGGGAGGGTGTGATGGCAGTCACAGAATATCGTGAGGAGGAGCACGAGTCGACTCTATCCCTCACACGTGCAACCGCCGTATTTTCATGTGGTTATGGAGATTTCGGTGGTCAAGCGTCCCCAAGGTTGCGCCCCTCGCAAGCCATGGCCGTGATGTCTATCACAGCGAAGCGTGATGCTCGCCACCCACGGTATCTGGCGTTTTCAGCCTGTTGCTCCCAGTTGTTCCCGCCGTTTGCCTCGGCCGGGGCGAACCATCTACACTCGGATTTCGCTACGGCCTTTGCCGCTGTCCGCCAGCGCATGCCGCGGCAGGAGCCCTTTGGAAATCCTCGACCTCAGGCACTTTTCTTCCCTGGATTTGCGCCCTCTTCTCGATGACGAGACGCACCTCTGGTCGCGTCTGCTTTCCTGGGACTACTCCAGTTCAGCGGAAATGATCCTCCGCTACGTCGACGCAAAGATTCTGCCGGGTTACGCCGCAGTTGATCGTGGGCGCGTGTTCGGCTATTCGTTCTTCGTCTACGAAGGCAGTAAGGGGGTCATCGGCGACCTGTACGTCACCAACGGCAATCGTCTGCCCGATGCCCGCAAGGTCGAAATCAACCTGCTGACCCATGTGATCGAGACCCTGCAGCAGTCGCCCGGAATTCATCGCGTCGAGGCGCAATTGCTGGCTCACGAGGCGAATGCGGTTTCGCGGCCCTTCCTCGAAACCGGATTTCAGCGGCATCCGCGCCTGTTCATGGTTCTGACGTTTGGAAAATCGACTCCACCGAACTTTGCCATCCACCCTGACGTGGAAATCCGGCCATGGGTCGAAGCCGATTACCAGCCCTCCGCCGCGGTGATCACCGCGGCATACCGCGGCCATGTCGACGCGCAGATCAATGACCAGTACCACACGCTGAGCGGTTCGTTGCGCTTCTTGAATAACATCGTGCGCTTCCCGGGATGCGGTGTGTTTGATGCGGAGTCATCCTTCGTTGCGTTGGAACGCAAGTCCAGAAGCGTGATTGGCCTGATCCTCTGCTCCCGCGTGCGGCACGATGTCGGCCACGTGACGCAAGTCTGTGTGTTGCCGGAGTTTCGCGGCAGAGGCATAGGAGAGTTGCTACTGGCGGCAACAGAGCTGAATTTGCGCAAGCGGAACTTCTGCATGCTCTCGTTGACGGTGACCGAAGCCAACGCGCGGGCCGTAGCACTCTATCGCAGATTGAATTTCGATACGAAGCGAGTCTTTGACGCCTTCGTCTGGGAAGGCTAGCCGTAGAGACGTTGCTTGCAATGTCTCTCTAGCCACGATTCCGAATCCCGCAGGTAGAGACGTAGCAAGCTACGTCTCTACGAATGGCGTGGCTATCTCTTCAGCACCCACATCGCCCACCCGGCCACGAACACGCCGCCCAGGAACAACACGAAGCAATAGAGTCCATAACGCACCATGTCGCGCGTGTTGTCACGGTGCGTGATCCCGAAAACGACCGAGGCAAAGAGCGAGAATACCAACGCTGCGCTGAAATGATTGAGAGTAATCGTCAATGGTTCTCTACCTGCAAAGCTGTTTTGGCCGACGACCAACGGCTAACGACGGCTCTACTGTTTCTTCCCAATCGCAATGTGATACGCGTCGGCGACCGCGATAAAGTTCAGCAGTCCCGCCACGATCATGAACTTCGTGCCATAATCCGCGGTTGCGAAGGCGATTGCCCCCTGGCCCCAGTCCATGGCCAGCGAAATGATGTAAAGGGCGCCCGCACCCACATCTCCAACAAATCCGAGAATGTCGAGAATGTCACCGCCATTCGCCTTGTAGATGCGGCCCTGCATCCCAAGTCCGAGCAGGAATAGGGTCACGATCGAGATGAACAGCAGCGCGCCGCGAATCCAGCGCTTCTGGATCATGTGTCCCGCGCCCGGGATCAGCCAGCCCACGGCAGGCGCCAGCACCGACATCGCGCTTACGGTTTCTGCCGGAGCGGCTTTCGATTTCTCTGTGGTGGAATTTGCCATTCAGATGGTCACAATCTCGCGCTGAATTTTGCCCGTTACTTCCGCCGCCTTGGCGCGCACCAGCACGTTCACTTCGCTACGCACACCAAACTCCGGCAGATAGATGCCAGGCTCAATCGAGAAACAGGAATTGGGAAGAATCTGCCGCTCGTCATGGATTTCCAGATCATCCATGTTGGCTCCATTGGAATGGACGTCAGTCCCGATCGAATGTCCCGTGCGATGAATGAAATATTCGCCATAGCCGGCTTTCTTGATGTGGCCGCGCGTCGCGCGGTCAACTTCCCACCCGGCGATCCGGCGCCCTGCGTTGATTGCGTCAACCACGGTTCTCACCCCGGCATCGCGGGCATCCCGAACAATCTCGAAAACCTCACGCATGCGCTCCGACGGCGCGCCGCCCACAAAGCCCATCCAGGTGATGTCGTAGTACACCGCATTCGGCGTATTCTTCTTGCCCCAAACGTCGAGCAGCACCAGATCGCCCTCTCGGACCGGCACGGGCCGACTGGAATGCGGCTCGTAGTGCGGATTGCCGGCGTTGGAATTCACCGCAACGATCGGCGGATCGTCGGTCAGCAGATTCTCGCGCGCGAAGGCTTCCATGAACCACTGCTGGATCTCGTGTTCTTTGGTGCCACCATTGCGTACGCGCTTGCCAATCTCTTTAAACGCCGCAGCCACGATCGAGTCGATGCTGTCGCGAGCGGCGAAGTGCGACGCAATCTGCTCGTCGCTCCAGGTGGATTCGAATTGCGCCACCAGATCGGCCGAACTCACAATGTTTTTCCCCAGACCGCGCAGCAGATCGATGGTTCCGCCATCCACCAGCGACACCGTGAATACGCTGTTGTTCGGCGAGTACTGCATGGCCAGATCAAGGTGCTTGGCCAGGATCGCCTTTAGTTGGTCGAACAGTTCCTGCCACCCGGAGTACTGGTGCTTCTTGCCAGGAAGGGAATCGAGATGGCCGGCCTCGATCTTGTGTACGAGTTTGACCGGTTCGCCCTCAGCCGGGATCAGATAGAACCAGCGTCGCGTCACCATCAGGCTCGTGGGTAGCCCGAGCACCCGATATGCGATCGGATCGCGATGATGGTGGTCATAGAATAGCCACGCGTCGATGTTGCGTTCGCGCAGCGCAGACTGGATCGCCGGCAGGTTCATGGGCAAACCCCTATTGTAAACAAGAGTAAGGATTTGGGCGAATCGGGAGAAACTTGGTAAGAATCAGCTGCCTAGGGAAGAGTTCTTGTGGGGACAGCCGCCCTCGGCTGTCCGGTCGAGCGTAGCTCGACGGTCTCGAACCCTTAGTACAAACCTGAGTCCCATTAGAGACAGAACCCTCGGGTTAAGTTCTCTTTTCGGCCAGAATCCCCCGCTTCGCCGCCATCGGCAGCGTCTCGCACGCCGTCCTCAACACCAGCCGCGGTGCGCGCCCGCGAATCTTCATCAAATAGGGCACCGTGTGCCTTGCGTCAAACTTTGCCGTCTCCCGCAGCAGCCAGCCCAGCCCCTTCTGCACCATGTCGTCTTTATCGCCGAGAAGCGAGTCGGATAACTGCACGATCTGAGGAAAGAACATCTTCGCTCGAGCTCCGCGGATGAGCGCCACGCAAGCCGCCCGCCGATGCCAGCGATTAGGCGACTTCGCCCAGCTAAATACGGCTTTCGTCCGCGCCGGTTTCGCGGCCACCATCGGCGCGATCAGATAGTGCACAAGCCCGTCATGATCAGCCCAGCTGCTGATGCGATCCAGCCACGATTCGAAAAGCCCGAATTCCGCGTCGCCACACTTAGCCGTCAGGTTCTCAAGCAGGAATATAGCCGCAACTCTCTCTTCCAAGACTGGTCCGGAAAACAGCTGATCAGCCACCCGAACCAGGAAGGGGAACTCGTGCTCGCGCAGAATTTCTTTGCGGCATCGTCGCACAGCGCGCCGCAAATCCGCCGTATACCATCCGTGCGACTGGATCTCTTCTTTAAAGAACCACTGGACGCCAGTCGCGTGCTCGGCTGAGCCGCCATCTTTCAGCGCCTGTCGAATCTGCGCGGCAATGATTTTCGGTGTAACCTCGACTGCCAACATGGCAATGACTTGAAGTGAAATCAGGCGGCCTGACTTGGCCGCCTGTGACCATGCTAGGCTGCGCGGGTTGCTGGTTTGTATCCGGACTCTTTTGCCTTTTTCAGTGCCTGGATGGCCTCCTGGGGCGAGATCAGCGGCGTCGTCTGCACAGATTTACAGGCTCCTCCCGCAGCGAACGCAATCGCAATGGCCGCGGCGCTTACGTTGTCGGGAAGTTCCGTAATCACGACGACATCATAATCTCCGAACGAGAACCAAGCGGCTTCAATCTTGCCACCCAGTCTTTCAATCGCAGGCCGCACCGCTTCTATCCGATTTTGCGGATTCGCAACCAGCGCCTCCCATCCTTGCTGAGAATACGCAACTTGCTGCAGGTAATGTGGCATAGAGCCTCCTTGCGATTCGCTAACTGGGGGC
>Ga0209698_10000663_pt1 | contig 39239 bp, 38 predicted proteins | sample LitLauG_LLR_2012_FD_187203 | JGI IMG/M metagenome (GOLD analysis project Ga0209698, IMG submission 187203) | Freshwater sediment microbial communities from Pennsylvania, USA - Little Laurel Run_MetaG_LLR_2012 (SPAdes) (version 2) | ecosystem: Environmental > Aquatic > Freshwater > Creek >... | reverse complement strand
GGCGCGAGTCTCCCGCTTTCTTGAAACTAAACCAGGTTCGGGATCTTGATGATCTTTTTCTGGATGGCGTACTGCACCAGCTGCGCCTTGTTGTGAATGTCCAGTTTACGCATCAGGTTGAACTTGTGGGCTTCCACCGTCTTCACGCTGAGGTTCAGGTCACAGGCGATTTCTTTTACGGAATTGCCTTCGGCCAACATCTTCAGCACTTCGCGCTCACGTGTGGTGAGCGTGGCGAAGCGCGGCAGACGATTAGCGCTCTTGATGCGGCTGCGGAAATCGTCGACCAGTTGCGAAAGCATGCGCGGACTCAGATAGCTTCCGCCGCGGCACACGTCGCGGACGGCTGCGACGAGCTGCTGGCTGGGGCTGTCCTTTAATACGTAGCCGCTGGCGCCCACCTCCATGCCCTCGACGAGATAGTCTTCGTCGTCATACATGGTGAGGAACAGCACCTTCGTCTCCGGACGATTCTTTTTAATCTGCCGGGTGGCTTCGAAGCTGCTCAAGCCCGGCATGCCGATGTCCATCAGCACTACATCGGGACGCGCTTCATTGGCCTTGTCCACAGCGTCGCCGCCGTTGGAGGCTTCACCCACAACTTCCATGTCGGCTTCGGCCGAAATGAGCGTCCGAATACCCTGACGGAACAAGGTATGGTCGTCTGCGAGCATGATTCGAATTTTAGCCATAATCGTTTTGCCTGACTTCTCTCCGCCGGCGCGTCTCGATCCGCGCTGCCAGCTTGGCTGATTTCCTTAGGACATCACCCTAGGTGAATCGCCCTTATTTGGCTATCGGCAGTTCTATGGAAATCTTTGTACCTCTTTTTGCGCTTTCCATACGGCTTTCCACATAGAACTCGCCGCCCAATAGTGCTACTCGTTCCCGCATGCCTGACAGACCGAAGGACTCGCGTTTGGCCAGCGCTTCCTGCACATTGAAGCCGACGCCGTTGTCTTCTACCACCAGCCGCAGTCTTCCATCGGCGGTTGCCAGCGAAATGTTTACATTACTGGCCGCTGAGTGTTTGCCGATATTGTTAAAACATTCCTGTACCAGGCGATAAGAGATAATCTCCAACTGCTGCGGCAGGGCTCCCATCTTCGATAACTGGAGCTTGACGCGGCATGGATGCAGCCTCTGGAAGCGATTGACCAACTGGCGCAAGGCCGCGCCTAAGCCAAGTTGCTCCAATACCGCGGGGCTCAGCGCGGCGATCAGCCGGCGCATTTCCAAGATCGTGCGCTCCGTCAGATCGCGAGCCTCGCGCAGCTTGCCGCGCCATTCATGCTCGGTGTCCGGCAGCGCCTGCTCGATCAACTCCATTTGCAGGCGGATGCACAGCAGGCTCTGGCCCGCTTCGTCGTGCAATTCGCGCGAAATGCGGCGGCGTTCCATTTCCTCCACGTGCAACATATGCTCCGCCAACCGGCGAACCTGCTCTTCGCGCTGGGCCAAATCTTCCATCAGACGAGCCTTTTCCGCGGCCATCAGGCAACGCTCTGCCGCAGCGGCCAGCAACTCCTGCTCGCGCGGCAGCCATTCATAAGACTTCGTGAATCCGAACTGCATCACGCCAGCCGTGCGGCCATTCGCGGCCAAAGGAATCGACCAGCAGGAGGCGAAGCGCTTCGGCCAAGTTTCCTCAAGCAGGACTTCTGACGCCAGCGAATCGCCCGAAAGATGGCGGGGGTTCGACAATTTCTTCATCAGCCCCGGCCGATTGGCGACGGAGACATCGGCCACTTTCGGCGTACCGGCCTTCAGGACCCATGCCGTCGATTCGTCGTTCAGCATGTACAGGCGTCCCGCGTCGGCGCGGCAGACATGCACCAGCGATTCCAGGAACCGGCGCAGCAGTTCGTCCAAATTGCGCGACTCCAGCTCCACGCGGAACAGCTCGTAAAAGGCCTGTGTTTCCGCCTCGCGAACCTGATAATACGCGTTGTTCAGCGTGAGGATGACGCAGAAATGGAGCTGCTCGCGTACCCACTGAAAGTTAGAGTTTTCATCGGGGTTCAGCGTCTCAAGGGCAGGGGAAAGTATCTTGTCGTATTCCTCCAGCGCCTCCAGAATCGCGCTGGGCGGCAGGTTTAGCTTGGCCAGACGGCGGCCGTTATATTCCACCTGCTCAATGAATTTCAAGGGTGGCTGGCCGCGGGACAGGATACGCGCCGCCGCTCCCGGCGTGATCGCCGCCAGTGCGTGCCTTTGGCGCGGTTCAAACTCCAGCGTCCGCAGGCGATTCAGGAACTTGCGGTCAATTTTATCGGTATGCGGTTCCAGCAGCACCGCCAGGCGATGCAAATGCACGCGTAACTGGTCGCTTAATACGTCGGCCGCATCGGCCAGTTCCGGCGAGATCTGCTCGGTCTGCACACTTGCAGTAATCGGCGGACTAAGGCGTTCTCTTTAGTACCAGGAGCACCTCGCTCTGTCCGTTGGCGATCGCCAGGTCGAGGGCGGTCTTGCCGTTCTTATCCTCAATAGAGGCGTTCGCGCCGCGGCCGACCAGCAGTTCCGCTACGTCGCCGCGGCCCCAGGACGCCGCGCGATGTAAAGCGGTCTGGCCGTCGCGATCGAGCGCGTTAATTTCCGCACCGTGATCCAGCAGCGCCCAGGCGCAATCGGCGTTGCCTGCCAGCGCCGCGTCATGCAGCGCCGTAGAGCCTTCCGCGTTGCGCGCTTTTACGTCCGCGCCGTGGGCGATTAGTAGTTCGATCACATCGGCGTGGCCCTTCAATGCCGCGTCATGCAACAAGGTGGACGCGCCCAGCGAAGGCATGCGGTCGAGCAGCAGGCCGGCGACGTCCGCCTGCCCTCGCATCACGGCGTCGCGCAGGACACGCGGTAAATCGATCTCCGCGCCGCGTTTGAGAAGCGCCGCCATTGCCGCGATCTGGCGATTGCGGATCGCTTCATCCAAAGCCGTCGCGCCGTCCCCATCCCGCGCGTCGATCTTTGCCCCGGCGTCGAGCAGAGCCTCGACCAGTTCGCTTTGCCCCTTCGCCGCCGCCCGGTGCAGAGGCATCACGCCAGTTTTCGGATTCGCCGAAGACGCGCTCGCTCCGCGACCAATCAGGAGGCCAAGCATCTCCGGCGATCCGCGCGCCGACGCCTCATCGATCGGGGCGGACCCTCCCTCGTCGCGCGCGTTCACATCTGCGCCATGGGCGATCAACAGTTCGGCGATGCGCGTTTCGCCCTGCCGCGCTGCCAGATTCAGTGCCGAAACGGGAGTTTTCGCGCCGTGCGCAAGCAGAACCTCGACGGCTTCAAAACGGTTCATCAGTACCGCGTAATCGAGCGGCGTCGATCGCCCTTCGGCATGCTTGGCGTTGACGTCCGCCCCGGCGCGGATTAGGAACTCCAGTACCGGAATCTCGCCTGCCCACGCCGCGTCGTGCAGAGCTGTGCCGCCGAGCGAATCGTGCGCATTCACCGGAGTTCCCGCCGCGATGAGCGCCTGGACCTTCGCCAGATCGCCCGAGCGCGCGGCCCGATGCAGTTCGTCGATATCCCCGCCAGCCAGCAAACCCGCAATAGCGAACAGCAGGCCGCGCATCGAGGCTACTTCTTGTTCACCAATTGTTCGAGCTGCGAGAGAAAATCCTTCGCCTCCAGGCCGGACTGGCTCCAGTCGCGAACAATCATGCCGTTCGGGTCGATCGCGAACAAGTGCGGCGTATCGAACATGGGATTCTGCGGCGTGGCTCGGAAATACGTGATAGCCACTTGGCCCTGGTCGAAAATAAAAGGAGAAGTGAGATGCAGCGTGTTCACATATTGCGCTACCGTGTTTTGGTTTTCCGGGGGAGCAATGACCACGGACCAGACTTCCACTTTGCCCTGGAACCGGTTCTTGAACGTCTCCAGCTTGGCGGACAATTCCTTGCAATGCGGGCAATCGGTCTTCATGAAATCGAGCAGCAGCCAGTGGCCGCGCGCGTCCAGAATATCGTGCGATTGCAGGCGCCCATCGGGCAAAGCGAAGCTCGGAGCGCGGCGTCCGGAAAGGTTCTGTGCAGCAAGCAGGAGCGCGGCGCACATCAGCGCCGCCGAAATTTTAAGCATGGTCCACCGTATCATTATTTTCGAACAATCTGAATCTCAAACAGCTTCGGCCACCATTTTCCGGTGACGAACAAACGCCGGTGCGCGGCATCATAAGCGATGCCGTTCAGCACGTCCACTCGGCCCTGGCGCTCAGCCGGCGTCAACAGGCCGGATAAGTTCACGCGGCCCAGCACGCGGCCGTCGGCAGGCGCAATACGCAGCAGCGTATCGGTCTGCCAGACGTTCGAATAGAGCTCGCCGGCGACCCACTCCAGTTCGTTGACGCGCTCCACCGGTCCGTTGTCGTCATGCACCGTGATGCGCCGCAGTTCTTTCAACGTGGCGCCGTCCCACACGCGAATCTGCGCCGAACCGTCGCTCATATAGATCCGTGTGCCGTCGTTGGTCAGGCCCCAGCCTTCGCCAGGGTAGATGAAGGTCCGCTTCTGTTTGAGCGTCGCTAAGTCATAGACGAAGCCCAGTTGCGTCCGGTAGGTCAACTGGATCATTTGATTGCCCAGAATGGTGATACCTTCGCCGAAAAAACGTGGCTCCAGCTTGATTTCCTGCACCACCTGTCCCGTTTCGACCTCCATCTTGCGGACGACGGAGTGCCCTTCTTCGCCGGTGGATTCATAGAGAAATCCCCCGCGATATTCCAGGCCTTCGGTGAACGAAGTGGGGTCGTGCGGCCAGACGTGGATCACCTTGTACCTGTACTCAGGCGTCGCCGCACAGGCCATGGCGGCGAAAAGGAAAAACAGCCTCACTTGGACTCCGCCAACTTCCTCAGCGAATGTTCATAGGGCGCGCGCGCCACGCCGCGTTCGGAGATGATGGCGGTCACGTAGCGCGAAGGCGTCACATCGAACGCGGGATTCTCCACGCCGATATTTTCCGGCGCCACGTGGACACCGAACACGTGCGTCACTTCTGCCGCGGCGCGCTGCTCAATGGGAATTTCGTCGCCGGAGCGCAGCGTCAGGTCGAACGTCGAAACCGGCGCCGCAACGTAGAACGGCACGTTGTTCTCCTTGGCCAGAACCGCCACCGAATACGTGCCGATTTTGTTCGCGACATCGCCATTGGCGGCGATGCGGTCCGCGCCCACGATCACGCAACCAATGCGGCCGGAGCGCAGAAAATGCCCCGCCATGTTGTCGGTAATTAGAGTGGTTTTGATGCCGTCCTGCTGCAGTTCCCACGCGGTCAGCCGCGCGCCTTGCAGAAACGGACGCGTCTCGTCGGCGAAGACGTCGATCTTTTTCCCCGATTCCGCCGCCGCTCGGATGACGCCCAGCGCCGTGCCGTAGCCTGCGGTGGCTAGGGCACCCGCATTGCAATGCGTCAGCACTGTTTTGCCGTCGGGAACCAGTGGCGCGCCGTGTTTGCCCATCGACCGGCAGATGGCGATGTCTTCCTCGCGAATCAGCTTCGCCTCTTCGATCATGCGGCGCACGCGTTCTTCATGAGTCGCACCTGCCAGCGTTTTGTAAAGCGCACGCATGCGGTCGATAGCCCAAAACAGATTCACCGCCGTCGGACGCGTGCTGGCAAGCGTCTCGCACACGCGGTCAAAATCCGCGTCTTCCTGAACGCCCAAAGCCACGCCCATCGCCGCCGCCACCCCAATCGCCGGAGCCCCGCGAATCACCATCGACCGGATGGCCACCGCCACTTCCACATAATTGCGGCACGTCACAAACACCTGTTCCCGGGGCAGACGCGTCTGATCGATCATAACGACGCCGTCGCCGGTCCATTCAATTGTTTCCACCATGAATCTCTATTTTCGCATTCACGGCGGCGCACGGCACCGCCCCACTGGTAAGCTGTTACATTCGATGACTCCTGCACTGCGTAAATCCGCGTTGTTCGTGTTCCTCGCGGGAACCCTGGCGTCTATTGAGCCGGTACATCGACTGATCGAATCGCTGCGGGAGTATATCGGAGGCGAACCGCCGACGTGGTGGGTCCTGCTCTTTGGAGCACTGATCGTCGTGCTTTCCGTGGTTACCTGGATTTTCTATCTTGTACTGTTCCTGAACCGTTCGCCCTTGACGATCTCTCCGAGACTGCGCCAATTATCCAGGGCGATGGCTGCCATCATCGCCTTGATGGAAATTCCCAAGACCGGCACGCTAGTGTCGGATGGAGTGAGCGTTCCCGGAATTTTTTCCATGCTCGGGGACGTATCCATTATCGTGCGGATGACGGCGTTCTTCTGTTATCCGGAATTGACTGAGCCCGTGGCACCGTTGCCGCGACTTCTGCGCATTGCAACATGGGCCGCCCTGGTGGCAACTGGGCTGTTCCTGGCGCAGGCGTTTATCCAGCTTGCCTCGTCACCTATTACTTCTTCCTCTATGCAAAGCAGATCGATCGCTGCGGGGGTGACATGCGCTCCTACTGGCGGACGGTTTGGAAGTCGCTGTCGCATTTTCAGGCGGCGGCGACGGGATTCCTCGCTCCGTGGATCGTGTTTCGCAGCCTCCGTACAAGTGCCTGCGCCCGAGCGAACGACCTGTCCGAATACTGATGCGTGACGGTTGGGGGGTGCAAGCCCGCGCCTGCTACCCTGAAGATAGTGATCCGCAAGCGATTTGAATGGAAACTCCGTGACCGCAGCTTGAACCTGGGCGACCGCACTTTGATTGCCGGCGTCCTCAACGTCACGCCCGACTCGTTTTCCGACGGGGGAATTTACGAGGACCCCGACCGCGCCTTCGCCCGCGCCATTGAGCTGGAAGAGCTGGGCGCGGACATCATTGACATCGGAGCCGAGTCCACGCGGCCCGGCTCTGCCCGCATTTCCGAGGCCGAGGAGCTACGCCGACTGGTGCCTGTCCTGAAGCGCCTGAAGGGCAAGCTCACCATTCCGATCTCGGTGGACACCTATAAATCCGGCGTCGCCGAAAAAGCCATGGAACTGGAGGCGCAGATCATTAACGACCCCAGCGGCCTGACGTTCGACGCTGAACTGGCGCGCAAGGTCTCGAACGGCAACGCGGGGCTAATCCTGAATCATATGCGCGGAACGCCGGAGAGCTGGGCCAAGCTGCCTCCGCTGAAAGATCTGATCCGCACGATTCGGTCGGAGTTGGAGGCGTCGGCGCACCGCGCGACGCTGGCGGGCCTGGACCGCAAGCGGATTGTGATCGACCCGGGCCTTGGCTTCGGCAAGCGCCGCGAGCAGAACTCAGAAATTCTGGCGCAGTTGGGGGAACTGGCGCGGCTGGAATATCCGGTGATGGCCGGGCCTTCGCGCAAACATTTTTTAGCTAAGGAATCGGCCGATGGAACAGAGTTCGCCACCGCCGCCGCCGTCACGGCCGCGGTTCTGAATGGCGCGCACGTAGTTCGGGTGCACGACGTGAGGGCGATGCGGGCGGTGGTGGAAGTGGCCGACGAAATCCTGCGCGCCGACGCCTCTAACGCTTTTGACAAGCCGGACAGTAATGTGTCCCACGGCTCGCTACGACGGCCTTCTTAATCGCCGTCCCACAGGTGAGGCACGGCTGGCCGTCGCGCCCGTATACGCGATGCAGAGCTTGAAAATCGCCGCGCTTGCCGTCGGCGTCCACATAATCGGAGATCGAGGAGCCGCGATGTTCAATGGCGAGCGATAGCGTCTCTAGCATCGCGCGATGCAGTTGTCCCGCGCGCGCCGCACTTAGCTTGAAAGCCTTCACCAGCGGATGAATACCCGCGGCGAACAGCATTTCGTCGGCATAGATATTGCCGATCCCGGCCAAGAAGCTCTGATTCAGCAGCAGCGCTTTGACGCGCGTCTTGCGAGCCCTCAGCGCCGCAGTAAATTCCTCGAGCAAAATCTCCAAAGGCTCCGGCCCCAGCCGGCGGACGCGCGCGTCGCCCCATTCGATGCTGCCAAACTGCCGCGGGTCGTCGTAAAGCAGCACACCGTCGTCCAGCGTGAACACTCCGTAAGTGTGCTTGCCCTCGACGCCTGAGGTGAGCAGCTTGCCGGTCATGCCGAGATGCATCACCAGATGCCCTGCATCGAGCGTGACATCGATAAACTTGCCGCGCCGCCGGATCGACTCAATGCGTCTGCCTGTCACCTGCCGAGCCAGCTCCGCGCGATCCCCCGGCGTGACGTGCTTCGAAGTGAATCGCGCCGAGACGATAGTGCGCCCCACCAGGTGCGGCGCAAGGCTGCGGACCACGGTCTCGACTTCAGGAAGTTCAGGCAAGCTATGGCACGTCGATCAAAATGTCGTCGCCTTCCACCTTTACCGGGAACTTGGCGAGCTTGACGTTCTCGTCGTAATCGTTCACTCCGGTGCGGCAGTCGTAGGCCCATTCATGCCACGGGCACACCAGCTTGTCGCCGTCGATGTTGCCCTGTCCCATCGGCCCTCCGGCGTGCGGGCAGATGCCTTCAAGCGCGCTTAGTTCGCCGCCAACATTGCAGATGGCGTAGGTGCCATCGCCCACTTCCGCTTCCATCACCTTGCCCGGAGGCAGCTTCGCCAACGATCCCACCTTCACAAACGCCATATATTTTCAGTTTACTGAAGGACGCTGGATGCTGTCGATCACCAGCACCTCCACGGTGACCTTTTCAGGCTCCAGCCGCAGCCCCAGCCGTTCACGGAGCGCCTTTTCCATGCCCGGTTTATCGTCGGACGGATCTTGTGCCTTCCACTGCAGCACGAAGTCGTATTTCGCGCGCAACCCGGTCTTGTCCACAACCACGCGGCCAATCCGATCGCCCACGAAGGCGGCCAGCGACGCGGCGGAGGTGGCTCGCCCGACAATGCGCGTCAAGCCGCGTCCGGCGTTGGCCTCGATCGAGGGATAGTCGCCCTCGGCCGTCTCACTTAGCCGCGGGCCATCTTTATCGGGCACAAGGACAAGCACCCTCATGTTGCGCCGCTCCTTATGGACTTTCAAATGGAACCGCTCCTCCAACAGGGCGCGATAGAGCGGTGCCAGCTTACCGGGCCCGGCTTCGTCTTCCTGGCCGGCATTCGCCTCGATGTCGTAACGCTCCCAACGGAGCCACTTGGGGGCGCCGACGATCTGCGCGTCCTCCAACTGATATGCGGTACGCAGCATGACCCTCACCGGCTGGTTGAGGACCTTCACACGGCGTCCTTCGATAACGTGGACGCCAGTGTCCGGGAAAGGGCTACTACTCGGCCGAACTACGGCGCCTTCGAACTGCGCCGAGAGCGAAGCCGCGCATGTCCAGATCATCGCGAAGGTTCTCATTCCGATAGCCCCAAGTTGCTTTTGTACCACGCCCGCGTCAGTTTATTGACGGACGCTCGATGCTGTCGATTACCAGCACCTCTACCATGCTCTTCTGCGATTCCAGCTTCAGCCCGAGTTGTTCGCGCAACGCCGTCACCAGCGATGGCGCGGACACGTCCGACGCGTCGGCGGCCCATTCGAGTGTGAAGTCATACTTCGGGGTCAGTCCGGTTTTGTCCACCACGACGCGGCCCAGCCGGTTGCCAACGTAATTGGCAAGCTCCGCCATGGAGATCGCAGTGGCGACGGCCTGCGATTTGCCATGCGTGTTCATCGCCGATGCCGCGCCGTCCGACGACGCCTTCATCTTCGGTCCGTTCTTGTCCACTACCAGCGCAAGCACCGTCATTGGGCGCTGTTCACGATGAGATTTCAGGTGAAAGCGTTCTTCAAGAAGCGCGCGTATCAAAGGAGACATCTTGCCGGGACCGATCATTTCGGCTTGCTCAATCTTAGCTTCGATATCGTAGCGGTCGGTTTCGATCCACCCCGGCCCGCCCGCGATCTGCGCGTTGGGAAGCTGGAACGCGGTGCGGATCAGCAGTTTCACCGGCTCGTTGACGATCTTCAGCCGTCCGCCTTCGAACACGTTGAAGCTGGAGCCTGCCGACGAATCGGCGGCGCTGGGCCGGATGACAGCCACGTCAAACTGCGCCCGCAGCCGAAGGGTCGCACACAATAAAACCGCAATTCTCATGAACGGCAGCACCGCGTCACCAGGATCAAGTTACTCTTCTCCCGGAGGCTTCTTATGCTTCGGCTTCTTGCGTTGGTCCTTCGGCACAATGGGGCGCGACGCCTTCACGGGGCCGATGCGCTCCCTCGCGATGGCCCGAACCTCTTTTTTCTGGTCGAATGTGAGCTTTTTTTTCGCCATACCCGCCTGTGCTACATTAGAGCAGAAGGAGGCCGCTACATGAGATCTATCGGCATGCCTGAATTATTGGTCATCCTGGTTGTCGCCTTGTTGCTGTTCGGCGGCAAGAAGATTCCCGAGGTTGCCAAGGGTTTGGGCGAAGGCATCCGCAACTTCAAGACGTCATTGAAGGGCGAAGAAGACCACCCCGACGATAAGAAGCCGGCGTAAGCGCTTCCTGGCTCCGCTTTTAGTGTTGGCGGTCCTCAATCGGATTTTGAAAAGGAAAACCCCGCGCTGGGGCCAAGCGGCCCGCGCGGGGTTTTTCATTTTGCGCGAAGATTCTTCGCTTACTTCTTCACTTTCGGCGGAACGATCGCGTCCTTCACGGCTTTCGCCACGCGGAACTTCACGACCTTCTTCGCAGGAATCTTGATCGCTTCGCCCGTCGCCGGATTGCGGCCGATGCGCGCCTTGCGATCGACGCGAACCAACCGGCCGATGCCAGGCAGAATGCTCACGCCATTCTTTTTGGTTTCCTTAATTGCCAGCTCGGCGTACGCCACGGTGAACGCTTTCGCCACCTTGTTGGATACTTCCACGGCCGCCGCCAGCTCTTTAATCATTTGCGATTGGGTCATCTTTGTTGCTGCCATAATGCTCCTTTGTTTCTGATTCTCCCTATGAACGATGCGTGCCCTCGCGCCTATCGAAAAACGCTCCAGACCTGCATTTGCAACTAAATGATATAGGATCGGCAAACCCGCTGTAAAGAGAAATATGCGTGGAAGGCCCGGTTTTCCGGGGTTTTTTCACGCGATGAAACGCCGCGCGCCACGCCTGTCGTGGTTTGGTACACTCGGAACATGAGGCAAACAAAAGGCGAATGAACGATTTACGCCGCATCGTTGACGAGATCAACCGCAAATACGACGCGCGTCCGCTGCCGCCTCCGCGCCGCATGCCCGCCGAAGAATTTCTTCCCGGCGAGGAAATCGAAACGCGCTTCGGCCGCCACTTCGAAACGGAGCGCCTATGGGAACAGCATCGCCATCACGGCTCGGCCGACATCGGCGCGCTGGCCTCGCTGCCGCACGATCTGTTGTCCGTAATGGATGACTTTCCCTCCGTTTCCCCAGAAAAATGGGCTTTTCTCGATACCGAGACCACGGGCCTAATGGGCAGCATCGGCACCTGCGCGTTCCTGGTCGGCGTGGGACGCATCACGCCCCAAGGCTTTCGCGTGCGCCAGTTTTTCATGCGCGCCTACGGTGAGGAAGCCAGCGCGCTCGACGCGTTGAGTGAGCATCTGCGCAAGTTCGACGTTCTCGTCACCTTCAACGGCGTCGCGTTCGATCAGCCATTGCTCGAATCGCGCTATCGTCTGCACCGTTTGAAATCGCCGTTCCCGCGCCTGCCTCACCTCGATTTGCTGTATGGCGCACGGCGGTTATGGAAGTTTCGTTTTGAAAGCTGCCGGCTGGTGGACCTCGAAAATCAGATCCTGGGCTACGAGCGCGAAGGGGACATCCCGGGCGCCATGATCCCGTACGTTTACTTCGAGTATCTGCGCACGAAGTGGATTGAGCGCCTGGTGCCGGTCTTTCATCACAACCAGCTCGATATTCTGACGCTCGCCTGTCTCACAGGCATCGTGCCCAGCGTGTTCAAGGACGCGTCGAACTCTACAAACGGCGCCGAGCTAACCGGCGTCGCGCGCTGGCTGATCGAGGCTGGAGAGACGGATCGCGCGTTGCCGCTGCTCCGCCGCGCAGTAGAAGCAGGCCTGCGCGACGATCTGCTGTTCCGCACGCTATGGGATATTGCAAAACTCGACGAAGCGGCGTCCATCGAACTCTGGACTGAGCTGGCGGCGTCAAAAAATCCCTACCGCGTGAAAGCGCTGGTGGAACTCGCCAAATACGCAGAGCATGAGGAGAAGGACTATGCGAAGGCTCTGGAACTCACGCAGTCGGCCATGGACGCAGCGGATTCGCCGGAGTTGGAAAAGCGCGAGGATCGGCTGCGGAAGAAGCTGGAAGGCGCCAAGGTGCCGCGCGTCAGGCGGCGGAAGCGCACACCTGACGCCTGACTCCCGGCGCTCTGCCGCCTACTCTTTCTGCTTATCAAAATCCCCGAACGTCTTCCCCTCTTCCGCCAGTCTCTTCAGCAGCGGTGCAGGAGCCCACAGCTCTCCGTGCTTCGTCTCAAACTCTTCGATCTTGGCGAGCACATTCTTCAACCCTACCGTGTCCGCGTAGAACATCGGGCCGCCCCTCCACGCCGGGAAACCATAACCGGTCAGATAGACGATATCGATATCCACCGACCGCAGCGCGATGCCTTCTTCCAAAATGCGTGCACCCTCGTTCACCAACGCGTAGATGGTGCGCTCGATGATCTCTTCGTTCGTAATCGCCCGGCGCGCGATGCCTGCCTGCGCTGCCAGGCGCTCAATCGTGGCCGTCACGACCGCGTCGCCCGACGGCCTGCGGTTTTCGTCGTACTTGTACCAGCCAGCCCCGGTTTTCTGCCCGTAACGACCCATTTCGCACAGCTCATCAGCCACCAGCGGCACGCGAATGCCGGGTTTTTCCAGGTGCTTGAACTCTTTCCTGATGCGCCATCCGACGTCCAGCCCAGCCAGATCGCCCATCGCCAGCGGACCCATCGCCATGCCGAAGTCATACAGCGCCGTATCCACCTGCTCCACCGCCGCGCCCTCTTCCACCAGGAACTGCGCCTCGCGTCCGTAGCAGTGGATCATGCGGTTGCCGATAAATCCGCGGCAATTGCCCGCCAGCACGCCCACCTTATTCAGCTTCTTCGCCAGAGCCATCGACGTGGCAATCACTTCTTTACTGGTAGCCGAGCCGCGCACGATTTCCAGCAGCCGCATCACATTTGCGGGGCTGAAGAAGTGATGCCCGATGACCATCTGCGGTCTCGACGTCGCCGACGCAATTTCATCGATGCTCAGCGTCGATGTATTGGACGCCAGGATGCAATCCGGCTTAGCGATCTTATCGAGCGCCGCGAAAATCTGCTTCTTCAGCGCCATGCCTTCGAACACGGCCTCCACAATAATATCGGCCTGTTCGAATCCATCGTAAGTGAGCGAGGGCGTGATCAGGCCCATGCGCTTTTCCATCACTTCCGCGCTGAAACGGCCTTTGCTCACGCTGTTCTGATAATTCTTGCGGATGATCCCGATGCCCTTATCCAGCGCCTCCTGCGACGTTTCCTTCACGATCACCGGAATGCCCGCGTTGGCGTAGTTCATGGCGATGCCTCCGCCCATGGTGCCCGCGCCGATCACGGCTGCCTTCCGAATCTCGTAAGTTTTGGTTTCTTTCGGCACGTCGGGGATCTTCGCCACCGCGCGCTCACCGAAGAACGCGTGAATCAGCGCCTTGGATTGCGTGGAAAACAGGCATTCCTGGAACAGTTGCTGCTCGCGGTCGCAGCCGTCGGCGAAGTTGAGCTTGGTTGCCGCTTCCACCGCATCGATCGCGGCCAAGGGAGCCGTCTGCCCGCGCTTGGTGCGCTTGGAATGATCCCGCGCGACATTGAACACTGTGGCGTTTTTCGCCGCGTCGCTAAGTTTTTCATCGCGCTCACGCGTCTTCGATGCCGGCTTGCCCGCGATCTCACGCGCGAACTCCACTGCGCCCGAGAGCAAATCCCCTTCGATAACTTTGTCGAGGATGCCCGCCGCCAGCGCCGACTTGGCGTCGATCGGCTCGCCGAACGCACACATCTCGACCGCTTTCGCCACGCCCGCCAACCTGGGCAGACGCTGTGTACCCGCCGCGCCGGGAATAATGCCGAGCTTCACCTCGGGCTGCCCCACCTGCGCCGACGCCACGGCAACGCGATAATGGCCCGCCATGGCCACTTCCAAGCCACCTCCGAACGCTGTGCCATGGATCGCCATCACCACCGGCTTTTTCGAATCCTCGATCTGGAGCAGCGCCGGATACAGCGCCAGCCGCGGCCGTGAACCGGACGTAATCTTGCCGAATTCCTTGATATCGGCGCCGGCGATGAACGTGCGCCCACCGCCGATCACGACAATCGCGCCGATGCCGGGGTCGGCATTGGCCTTCTCGATGCCTTCCAGAATTCCTTCTGGGACTCCGGGGCTCAATGCATTCACGGGGGGGTTGTCGATGGTCACAATGGCAACGTTGCCATCGGTGGAGTACTTGACGAGATCGCTCATTCGGTTCCTTCCAGAGTAAAAATCGCTTTACTATCGTATATGATCCGCATCCGCCAAGCGGCAGGGAACATCCAAAATTGAAGATGAAATTGCTTGCTACCGTTTTGCTGACCCTGGCGCTTCAGGCCCAGTCCTCCCAGGGACAGGCGGTTACGCCCGAAAAGCGCGTCCAGATCCAATCGTTCGAGAAGGTCTGGACCACCATCCGCGATAAGCACTGGCAGAAAAAACCGGGCGGCCTGGACTGGCAGTCGATTCACGAGGAGTTTTACCCGCGCATCCTGGCCGCCGACAGCCCGGAGGCATCGCTGGCGATCCTGCGTGAAATGCTCGGCCGTCTGAAGCAGACCCACTTCGGCATTTTCCCCGCGTCGGTGTACAACGACGTGGAGGCCGATACCGGAGGCGACGGCTCGGCGGGCATAGATACACGCGTACTGGACGGTCAGGCCGTGATCACAGACATCGATCCCGCGTCGCCCGCGGAGCGCGCCGGTGTGAAGCGGGGTTGGATTGTCGAAAGCGTCAACGGCAAGCCGCTTGCGCCCGTCATCAAGGCCCTGACCGTCGACCCGAACATCCACGAGCTGGCTCTGGAGCGCGCGGTCAAAGCGCGGCTGACTGGCGCGGTGGGCGACCGCAACCAGTTTGTATTCCTGGACGGCAAGGACGCGCAGGTGGCGCTGAGTCTGGAACTGGCGCAGGAGCGCGGCCAGAGCGCGCGCTTCGGCAATCTGCCGCCGATGCACATTTTCTTTGAGTCGAAAAAGTTTGGCAACATAGGCTACCTCCGCTTCAACATGTTCCTGGACCTGGTGCGCGTGATGAATAAATTCGGCGAAACCGTGCAGGATTGCATGAGTTGCGACGGCATGGTGATCGACCTGCGCGGCAATCCCGGAGGTATCGGCGGAATGGCCATGGGCATGGCGGGCTGGCTGATCGACAAGCCGGATCAGCGCCTGGGCACCATGTATCTGCGGGACGCATCGCTCAACTTCGTCATCAATCCGCGTCCGGAAGTGTTTAAAGGACCGGTGGCGGTGCTGGTCGATGGCAGCTCCGCGTCGACGTCGGAAATTTTCGCCGGTGGATTAAAGGACTTGGCCCGCGCGCGTGTGTTCGGCACAAAAACGGCCGCCGCTGCCCTGCCCTCGATCTTCGAGCGCCTTCCCAACGGCGACGGATTCCAGTACGCCACCGCGAATTACATCTCAGAAGGCGGCAAGGCGCTGGAAGGGTTGGGTGTCACTCCGGACGTAGAGGAGAAGCTCACGCGCGCGGGGTTGCTGGCGGGTCATGATGCCGTGCTAGATGCTGCGTTAGAGTGGATTAGGAAGCAAAAATGAACCGTATTTTCCTGATCGCCGCACTCGCCGGATTTACCGCGCTGGGATTCGCGCAAACTGAGCCTCTTCCCAAGGCCGACACGATTCTGGACCGCTACATTGAGGTCACCGGTGGCAAAGCTGCTTATGAGAAGCGCAAGAACGCGCTCGAAACCGGCGTCCTGGAGTTCAAGGCCCAGGGCCTGAAGGGCAGCGTCACACGCTATTCAGCCGAGCCCGCCGAGGAATATTCCGTCATCGACATTGACGGCGTGGGCAAGATCGAGGGCGGCATCGACAATGGCGTGGCCTGGGAAAAGAGCGCCATCATGGGTCCGCGCATCAAGACCGGAGCGGAGCGGGTGCAGACGTTGCGCGAAGGCACGTTCAACGCGTCCCTGCACTGGCGCGAGCTGTTCCCCAAAGTGGAAACGGCTGGCACCGAAACCATCGATGGCGAGCTGTGCTACAAAGTGGTCCTGACGCCGAAGGAAGGCAATCCGGAGACGATGTTGTTCGAGAAAAAATCGGGATACGCCGTGAAGACCATGACGGTGGCCACCACGCAGATGGGGGACGTGCCGTTCGAAGCAACGTCCACCGATTACAAGGCGTTTAGCGGCGTGACGATCCCCACGAAAATCACCCAGAAAGTGAGCGGCCAGGAATTCACCATCACCATTCAGGACGTGAAGATCAATCAGCCGATCCCTGAAGGCCGTTTCGATCCTCCGGCGGAGATCAAGGCTCTGCTCAGCAAATCGGCGGACAAGAAATAGTTACTCGTGCGTCAGTTCTTCGGGCGGAGGCTCGGCCGTGCGGTAGAAACGAGCGCGGCAACTGCGGCAGCGGAACGGCCAGCGTCCCAACGTGCGCTGGAGGACGGCATAGAATCCGTCGCTTTTCGAGCGCCGGACGTCGTGCGAGCCGCATTTCGGGCAACTCAACGCCGAGGCCGTGGCTCCTTGTTCTTCCGTCATACGTTACGCAATCAAATTATCGCAGGTCGTTTGCCGCCGTGGTAATCAGTACCCGCTGTGCGGAACGTACTGGATATTTTCCTCAATCCAGGTTATAAACATTACTTGGGTTCCTTTCTCCAATCCATGCTTCATGGCTCGAGGCGCCGCGCCGGCCTGGTGGTTGCCGCAGTGCTGGTGCTGGCCTACGGCTGGGTGTTTCTCCGCGGACCGCAGGGCTTATCCACGCTGATGGAAAAGCGCCGCGAGATTCACGACCTGGAACTACGCAACGACGATTACCGCCGCGAAAACGACCGCCGCAAGGAACGCATCCGCCGCCTGCAGGATTCCCGCAGCGAGCAGGACATGGAAATCCGCAAGCAACTGAAACTGCAAAAACCCGGCGAAACCACCTTTATTTTGCCGGACTCGGAACAGCAGAAAGAGAAAGTGCCCTCTTCGCCGCAGTAAACAGCTGGTCTGCGTGCGCCTCGGTTTTCGCCTCCACTGACAGTCGCAAAATAGGCTCCGTGTTCGATGAACGCGCATGCACCCAGGCGCCGTCGAGCGTCAGTTTCAACCCGTCGCGGCGGTCGAGCTTCGCCTCCGGCCACTCGGCGGCCAGCCGCTGAATCACCGTACCCAGCCAGCCATGTTCCAGCCCCACGGTTGCGGATCGCCGGTAGTAGCGCGGCAGCGCGGACGTGAGGCTGGACACCGTCTCGCCCGTCGCGGCCATGCGATCCAGCCAAAGAGCCATGCCCGCGTAGCTGTCCCGGCAATATTGCACGGCGGGAAAAATCACGCCTCCATTGCCGCCTTCGCCGCCGATCACCGCGCCCGAGCCAAGCATACCTTCCACCACATTGGCCTCGCCCACGGGCGTCCGCAGCACGATGCATCGGTAGCGCGCGGCGACGTCGTCGATCACCGACGATGTGGTCAGATTCACGGAGACCGGGCCGGCATGGCGCGCCAGTACCGCGTCCACGGCGATGGCCAGAACGTCGTCGTTGTCGATCACGCGGCCCGTTTCGTCGGCGATGGCCAACCGGTCGCCATCGGGGTCCTGGCCGAAACCGATGTCGCAGCCATGCTCGCGCACCAGCGCCGATAATTCCGTCAGCGTATCCGGACGCGGCTCCGCGATCCTGGGAAATGGCTTCTCGGGGTCAATCGCGATGGCATGCAGTTCGCAGCCCAGTTCGTCGCGCAGGAATTGTGGCGACATCACCGCGCCCGCGCCATTCACGGCATCGAGCGCCACTTTGAACTTGCGCGCGCGAATGCGCTCCACATCCACCTGCTTCAATACGCGCTCGAAATGCAGCCGCACCGGCGCGGCGTGTTCCTTTAAGATGGGACAAATCTCCGCATTCGACGCCTCGCGAAACGCGCTCTGGTGATAGATGTCCAGCAGCTCGCCGCGTTCGTAATGATTGAAGAACAGCCCCGACGCGTTAAACAGCTTCAACGCGTTATATTCCGGAGGATTGTGCGACGCCGTGATCGACAGCCCGCCGCGCGCGCCGATCGCACCCGTATAAAGCTGGATCGTCGGCGTCGGCAGCACACCCACATCGATCACTTCGCATCCAGCGGCCAATAATCCGCACTGCACTGCGTGCTGCAACATGGGACCGGTGGCGCGCGTGTCGCGTCCCACCACGACGCGTCCGCCGCCGACATACGTTCCGAAGGCCTGCGCGAACGCCCGAGCCAACTGCGGCGTCAGGAACGGACCCACTACGCCGCGGATCCCCGAGACGCCGATTTTTAAAAGATGCTCACGAGGCATAGTGCCGCACCTGGTCCATCAATTCCTGAAACAGCATTCGCGGAGGCCCTCCGCGATGTTCGCAGATAACGCGCACCACCGGCTCGGTCTGGCTGACGCGGACGTGAAACCATTTTTCCGGCCAGTCCACGCGCAAACCGTCGATCGCATTGGCGCGGCCGTCAGCGTAGCGCTTTTCCAGTTTCCCGAACAGGGCTGGGATCTTCTGCGGCAGCAGAGGCACCTGGCCTTTCAAAATCGAATATCGCGGATAACCCGCCAGAATCTCTGACAATTTCGCATGGCGTTCTTGCATCATCGAAAGCACCGCCAGCATGGAAGCGATACCGTCGTAGACGAACCGGAACCGCGGCATCATCACGGCGCCTGTGCCTTCGCCAGCCACCGCGATCTCCTCGGGACGATACATCGCCAGCGCATCCGTGGCGGCTTGCCGGCCCACAGGGACACGGATTACCGTGCCTCCATGCCTTCGCGCTACCTCTTCCACAAGCGCCGTGGTGGATAAATTCGTGATCACCAGTTTCCCGGGCGAACGCGGCAGCAAATAATCCGCCAGCAGCGGCAGCATCATTTCTTCCGACACTGCCTCCCCTGCTTCCGTCGCCATCGCCACGCGGTCGGAATCGATGTCGAACAAGAAGCCCGCGTCCGCGCCCGCCGGCTGCACCATTGGCGCGAGCTGCAACGCCACCGTCGCAGCCGACGTGTTCGGTTCATGCGCGAACGCGCCCATGCGCTCGTTGATCAGGATGAAGTGAAACCCATGCCGCTCATTCAGCCGCCGCAGAATCTTCGACGACGTTCCATTGGCGCAATCCACCAGGACTTTAAATCGCTCGAGCCCCTTAAAATCGAACGCCTGCGCCAGATCGTCCAGATACAGATCAAGCGCGTCTTCTTCCACGCGCAAGTGTCCAATGTGTTTCCAATCGACAAACGCGAAGCGGCGCAGATGATAAAGATCGAGTAGCTCACCGGCCTCGGCCGTCGATAAATACGTACCGGCCGCGCCCAGAAACTTCAGCGCATTCCACTCCGCCGCGTTGTGGCTCGCGCCGATGGAGATGCCTCCGGCCGCCGCGTGCCTGCGAATGCCATGCTGCATCACCGGCGTAGAAACCAAGCCCAAATCGATTACCTCGCGCCCGCACGCAAGCAACCCCGCGAGCACACCTTCGCGCAGCATCACGCTCGATGCCCGCGGATCGCGTCCCACCACCACCGCGCCTGGCCCTAAAAACGTCCCGAACGCCGACGCGAAATCCACCACATGTTCGGCGGATAGCCCGGAGCCAACCACTCCGCGCAGCCCAACTTCAGAGATGCGTACGTTTTTTGCCATTACCAGACCCGGCATGCCGGATACCGCACCATCGGCTGACCCACGCGGCACATGAACGCTTTCTGAAACTCAGGCATATTGGAAACTACTCCGTTCACGCGAAACTCGCTCAGCGCGTGCGGATCGGTCTGCGCCTGCAGCCGCGCACTTTCTTCTGTGATATTTTCACACCACGCCTGCCCCCAGCCAAGGAAAAACCGCTGGGCCGCGGTAAAGCCGTCGCGCTTGGGCGGCTCCTTACCGTCCAGCGTCTCCATCAACGCCATGTACGCGACGCGCAGCCCTCCGGCGTCGGCCGTGTTTTCGCCAAGTTCCAGCTTGCCGTTCAGCTTGGCGTCGCCCGGACCCGTGAACCCCGAATATTCCTGCACTAGGCAATCGGCGCGCTGCTCGAACGCCTTGGCGTCCGCTGCCGTCCACCAGTCGCGCAAATTGCCCTGCGCGTCGTATTGCCGCCCTTGATCGTCGAAGCCGTGCGTAAGCTCGTGTCCGATGATCGCCCCGATCGCGCCGAAATTCACCGCGTCATCAAGCTTATTGTCATAAAACGGAGGCTGCAGAATGCCCGCCGGGAAATTGATGTCGTTCTCCTGCGGATTGTAATAAGCGTTCACCGTAGGCTGGCTCATATCCCAGTCCTTGCGGTCCAGAGGCTTGCCGATTTTCCCCAACTGCCGCTGCAGCTCGAACTGCTGCGTGCGCGCGAAATTGCCGTAAGCGTCGCCGCGCACGATCTTCACATCGGTGTAATCCAGCCACTTTTCTTTGGTGCCGATCTTATTCAGCACCGCGGCCAGCTTCACCAGCGCCTGCTTCTTCGTCTCCGGTGTCATCCAGTCGAGCGATTGAATATCGCGCCCCAGCGCCTTTTCGAGCGCCGCCACCAGCTCCGCCGTGCGCTTCATGCCCTCCGCGCCCAGCGTCTTTTCGATGAACCGCTGCCCCAGCGCGTCCGGCAGAGCGGCGTCGGTCTGATCGGTGCAGCGCTTCCAACGCGGACGCATCTCCTTCGCGCCCGACAGCGTCCGCCCATAAAAGTTAAATGTCTCTTCCTGAAACTTCGTTGGCAGAATCATGGAGCGATCCGTCAACAGCGTGGCCGTCAAATACGACTTGATGTCGTCCAAACTGGATTCGACGATCACCGATTCCACCGCTCGGATAAATGGCGGCACGGATACGTCCAACGTCTTCAGGCCGGCCACGCCCACGCCTTCAAAAAACTTCTCCCAGTCGAACCCCGGCGAAAGCGAAATCAGTTCCTGAATCGTCAGCCGGTGATACACCGCCTGCGGGTCGCGCCGCGCCACGTTGTCCATCGACCCCTTTGCGAGCCGCGTTTCAATTTTCATCACCGCGTCCGCTCGCCGCGCTGCAACATCCGTGGGATTGCCCAGCAGTTCGAACATTTTCAACAGGTGCGCAACATACTTGCGCCGCAAGTCTTCCGATTTTTCGTCGGTGCGGAAATAATAATCGCGGTCCGGCAGGCCGATGCCTCCCTGATCCAATCCGGCGATAATCTCATTCGAATTCTTCGCGTCCGGCTCCGACGAGAAGCGGAATAAGGGATTCGACCCCATCAAATAGAGCGACGTAACCACGCTGGTCAGCGCCGGTTTGCCGTCCATCGCATTGATCCTGTCCAGGTCAGGCTGAATCGCCGTGAGGCCCTTCTGGTCGATGGCCCGCGTGTCCATGCAGGACGCGTAAAAGTCGCCGATTTTCTGCTCCACCGAAGTGCGCGTGGGTTTGTTGGCCGACGCCGATTCGAGAATCCCCTGCAACACCGTTCGGTTGCGCTCCTGCAGCGCGTCGAAACGGCCCCAGCGCGATTGATCGCCGGGAACAGGGTTCGCCGCCAGCCAGCCTCCGCAGGCATAGCGGTAAAAATTCACGCAAGGGTCGGCGGACTTATCCAGTGCCCCTGCGTCGAATCCGGAAATTCTTTGCGCGCAAATGAACCCGGAGGCCAGGAAAACACCGGCGAGCAGAACGGGAAAAGACCGCATACCTATAATGGTAAGGCTTTGAAGGCCGTACGAGAGGCTGTGGGATGCTGCCACCTTTGTGTCCCAAAACTTCGGCCCGCCGAAAACAAAGAAGACTCTATGTCTTCAAGGCGATCACCCGCATGGCGTCCCACAGGTTGAGGGGTAGTCCCCAACGGTTGCCGGCGAGCAGAGGCTTCGGCTTTATGCCGGCCAGACGTTGCAGTTGATAAGCGAACAAGGACAGCGGCACGCGTTTCCATGGATGGGTGAGGGAAACGACGCGCATCCCGGCAGCTTCCAGCATCAGTGTCATCGAGCGGGGAGTGAAGAACGACAGGTGCTGCGGAGGAGTCATGAGACGCCATTTCGGGCCCATGACGCGGGCGAGCAGAGAGCCCCAGTCTCCGGTTGTGAGCAGCAGCACGCCACCTGGATTGAGTCGATCCGCAACCAGTTTCACGGCTTCCTGCGGCTCAGGAATATGCTCAATGACGTCGAGCCCCACCGCGACATCGTAAGGACCACGTAGTGTGCGAGGATCGACGACGCCGCGGACGACGTTTAAGCCTCGGGCCTGGCAGAATTGAACGGCCTCGGCGCAGAGTTCGATTCCCTCCACGCGCTCAAAAAAAGGTGCGGCTTCCGAGAGGAAGAAGCCATAGGCGCAACCGAATTCCAAGAGCGTTTGTCTGCCATGGAAACGCGCCAGGTCACGGGTGAGCGTGTGGCGGAACTCCCGTCGCAGAACTTCTTCTGAGCCGGTGTAATCGGCGTAGCCGTCGTCAACGTCTCCCCGGAAATAGGCTTCCGAATAGTAGGTGTCGAAGTCGAAACCCTTATTGAGAATGGTTCGTCCCAGGCCGCACGCATTGCAGCGGGAGATGGGGAAGGACTCTACAGTGTAGATGATTTCGAGCGCTCCTCCGCAACAGATGCAGCTCGGCGCGGCCTCGGCGATCGGCGCAAGCGAATTATGGGCGGCGGTATTCGATAACGACATAGTCATTCAGGGGATGAACGTCGGCGCGGAATCCGCGCTGTTCCAGATGGGACGACATCCAGGTCCCCACCGGAGAATCTTGTGCTGCGACCAGGAATAGAGACTGGTAAGGAGAGAAGTCGATCTGTCCGATGAACTCCTGAACCTGCGGACCAAACTGATACGGCAATCCGATGGCGCGGTTCGGCACCGGATAGGCGGACATGGGCGAGTAGAGCGGACTGGTGCGGGGATTCTCGGTTTTCCAATTGAGCCAGGAGGAATCGGCTAATCCGCTGGTGATGAAAACGGGAGCGGGGGGGGCCGCATGCCGGGCGACGAAGGTGAGCGGCTCGCGCCAACTGGAGGGGGATGGGCGGAAGGCCGTCAACAGGCTGGATGGATGGAGTGCGGTGGCCATGAAGATCGCGACGAGCAGAAAATTACGGTGCGCCGGATTGCGCACGCCGGAGATTAACCAGGCGATCGCCAGCAGAACGGCGGGAAGCGTGAACAGTAGATAGCGGGTGGCAAAGACGCTGAGTCCAGTGAGGCGGTTGGCGGCGAAAAAGACGATGGGTCCGAGAAACATCCAGGCGGCGCCGAGAACAATCCATTGCGGGCACGGCGGACTGTTTCGCCACGTGAAGCCTCGTTGCAGGATGAGAAGAAGGATGGCTCCTAGAGCCGTGCCGAGCAGGAGCGCGGGCGGCAAAGATAACTGGATGAGCTGGGTGAGGGTAGGCTTTGCGGCGTCGGCAAATGCGTTGGATAAGTGCGCGGTGAATCTCAGCTGCGAGAGGAGCGGCAACAGGCTGAGGGGGAGCACCAGGGCGGCGATCAATGGGAGGCCGAGCCGCACCTTGCGTCCCGTCAGGACACAGTACGCCAGGTAAACAGCCTGGATAACAAAGACGAAGCCGAACAGATAGTGAAAATAGACGGTGAGGACGGAGGCGACCAGATACTTGACGATAGTGCGCGGGCTGGCATCTTCCTGCCATTGGAGCAAATAGCGAAACGAAGCGAGCGAGGCGGCCATTGCCAGGGGATAGGGCCGGGCGGAGGTCCCAAAAATCGCGACCTCGGGCGAGCAGAAGAACGGCACCAGGCTCAGCCACCCGGCATCGGGCGCGATGAGACGCTCGGCCAGCTTTTTCAGCTGCCAGGCAGCGACCAGCATTGCCAGCACGGAGGGGATGCGCAGAAGCGGCTCCTCCCACGGTCCTTTCCAGACGAAGAAAGACTGAAGCACGCCGTAGAGAACGGACTGTCCCGGGAAGGACCAGGATCGCGCGATTGCGGCCCACCAGCCCTCCGAGGCCATCCAGAATGTACCGGCCTCATCGGTCCAGAAGCCAAACCGCAGACGCGGGAGCCAGGCGAGCAGAAAGGCGGCGGCGCAAAGGCTGATCGACAAGGCCCGCAGCATAGGGGAAGTCCCCGCGGGTGCGCGTTCCACGCCAGGTGGCGAATTTAGCAGCGCCGAGTCCACTAGCGTTGCCGCTCCGGTTCGCGAGCGCCTCGGAGAGCGACCTGGCGCGCCACTTCAGTGAGTTTTTCTTCCACGGCTCGGTTCTTTTTATAGAGCTTCAGGAAGACGGCGATGCTGGCGAGGCAGAACATATAGAGCAGCAGGTCCGTGCCGCGGCCGACGCCCACCAGATGGGCGAGGCGGGTTGTGAGGTCGGGACTCACGACGAACAGCACCGCCAGCGAAAGCAAACCGAGGACGGCGAGGCGGGAAGCGAGGCGCGAGGACGTGGCGAGAGAAGTGCCGCCAATCAGAATCAGCAAGACGACCAGAATCGCCTGAATGGGAATCATCTAGAGAACCTTCCTCAGCAGGACATCGATCAGAATATTCAGGCTGTTCGAGGCGGCTTGGCCTTTGGCGCGCGAATACTCGGTGTAGCGGACAGCGACGGAAACTTCTTGGACCCGCAGATGAGCGCGCCGGACTTCGTCCAGAAATTCGGTGGCGTGGGCGAATCCATTCTCATGAAAGCGAATCTTTTGAGCGGCAGCACGCGTCATAGCGCGGAATCCGTTATGGGCGTCTGAAAGCCAGACGTTGGTTAACAGGCCTGAAATAAGGACGGCTCCCCGCAGCAGGATCTTGCGCCCGCGGGGAATCAGATTGATACTTGCGGGATCGAGGAAGCGGGAGCCTACGGCGACATCGCAGGCGCCGCTGCGAAGCGGTTCCAAAAGGGCTGCGATGCGCTCGGGCGGATGCTGGCCGTCGGCGTCGAAGTGAACCAGGTACTCCGCCCCCTGCGCGAGGGCGTAGTCCATGCCGGTTTGAAGCGCCGCGCCTTGCCCCAGATTGACGGGGTGGCGCAAATAATGAACGGGCAGATTCTTGAGGATTTCGGAGGTCCCGTCGTTGGAAGCGTCATCCACCACGACCATGGAGTATCCATAGGGCACCAGGCCGCCAATGGTGGCGGACAAGACGGTGCCCTCATTAAAACTGGGGATCACCAGGAATACGCGCGATTGGGCGGAGTCCGGCCACGGTTGCTCCATGGCAGTACATCGGATGGCGCGAGGGAAAGCTTTACGTGGGGCGTTCTCTGCGGGAAACGAACTTTTATTCCCTTTCCCCGCCACCCTTTCGCATTTCCAAGTAAACAGCCTAAGTCCCCACGGAGGCTAACTTCAAACCAGAGGAAGCCCCCACCGGGCCTCGCCTTGACAGCTTTTTCCCGACCGGGAAATGTCGCATCACAGTGGTCCTGAGCTCTACGGAGGCCGTGAACGCGCTGCGCCAGCAAATATAGGTATGCTGCCGACGAGAGACCTTGGGGTCGACTCCACAACATTCGGGTGAGTACCCGGTTGAGAAAGCCATCCCGATCCACTAGCGGGCGGAACGCCTCCGCCCGTGCGCGGCCAAAATCGTACAGCCGCTTTGCTCAGGCTGACTTGCGAGCCAGATATCCGAGCGCGATTCCGCATTGGCCAAGATAGTAGGTTGTCCATACTAGGTAATCGTGCAGCAATACGGGTGTCTTGAATTTATGAATGGCGAGCAGCGAATCAGAGATGAGGAAAAGAACGGCACCCACCACAACCCAGCGATTCCGGAAGCGAGCCAGAATCGCCGTCAAAACCATCGTCGTGAGCGCGCAGATATAGAAAACCACCGGCACCGCCAGCGCGCCAACCGAAGGCACGATCCACATCGCCAGCGCGCCGCTATAGGCCAGGATCGCAACCACGGCCCCCACTCGCGGCGCGTCGAAGTGGATTCCATTGCGCGTGAACAGACAGATATACGTCAGGTGCGCCAGCAGAAAAGCACCGAGACCAAAGGCAAACAACCGCGGATCGAGGTCCAGCAGAACGTCGCCCAACGTGGAAAACGCCAGCCCCAGCGCCAGCAGCAGCGCGTCGCGCGCCAACAGCGCCAACACGGCCAGCGCCCCCACTGCGCATCCTTTCACAAGGGCGTTATGGCCTGTGACCAAATACATGGCGCTAGCCGCCACCGAGACATACAAAAACACGCGAGAGCGCATAGCCTCGCAGTATACCGCTTGTCACGGCTTGCCGAGCTTCGGATCGTTCAACGCCGCTTCATCGGTCAGCGTACGCAGAAACTCGACGATCGACGCTCTCTGCGCCGCCGTCATCTCCGGATTCTGATGCCCCACCGCCTGTTCGAGAGTCGCCACGCTGCCGTCATGCATATAAGGCGCGGTCACCACGATGTTGCGCAGCGTGGGAGGCTTGAAGCCTTTTTCGTCCTCGGGGCGCCCGGTGAAATTTGCGCCTCCGTGACAGCGGAAGCAAGCGAAGGGCTGGCTGAAGAACAGCTCCTCGCCCTTTTTCGCGGCGGCGGAGAGGGCTGTATCGTCACGGTCAAAATGATAGCGGTCGTAAGGCGCCCGCGCCGAGACAATCGACCGCTCAAAGCACGCGATCGCCTTGATCGCGTTGTCGATCGTGATCTCATTCGTCCCGAACAGCTTTTTGTAAACAGGATCGGCGCGCATCACGGCTAAAAAGTTCTCGCCCTTGGCGTCCATGCCTAATTCAATAGGATGCGTCCCGAACATCGGCACGCGCGCCTGCTCTTCGAGTGAGTGCAGCCCCTGTTCGATCCAGGTCAACGTCTGCGCGTAAGCGACGTTCACGAGGCTCATCGAGCCGCGCGCGTGCCTTTCGCCGGTCGATCCTTCGCCGCGCGGCTTCTGATCCGCGAAGGCGTATTTCTGGACATGGCACGACGCGCAGGATTGCGTTCCGTTCCCCGACATCCGCTTGTCGTAGAAAAGATAGCGGCCCAGTTCCACCTTCGCCGCCGTCATCGGATTATCGGCAGGCACTTGAGGCTTGGGAAATCCCTGTGGCAGGTCCCACTGGTACGCGCTCTGCGCGCCGGCCAGCGCCGCGAACAGAAATAGAGCGCTACGCCGCAAGCACCGCCCCCGTTTGGGAAGTATCGTAGCCCGCCAGCATCTCCAGTTTGCGGCGCAGTGCGGAGCGGTTCAGCAGATCGAACAACGCCTCCACTGCCGGAAGCTTGGCGAACGCGCGGCGCACCACCAGATCGTAGCGTTCGACGGCCAGCGGCACAAAATCGAGCCCGAACGCCCGCGCCGCGGAGCGCGTGGCGATGCAGCAATCGGCTTCCCCATCGCGCACCGCCTGCGCGGCCGGCAAATGCCCGGACACGATGCGATCATATCCTGCGATGTTCACCCCGGTCATGCCCGCGGCTTTGAGACGCTGGTCGAGCAGTTCGCGGCTGCCCGCGCCCGGCTCGCGATTGACGATGCGCACGCGCGCCAGATCGGCAATTTCGCGCACATGCGTACCTGGACGCATCACAAGCCCTTGTTCCCAGATGGCGAACGTCACCACTTTCACGCTGCCCCGCGGAAACAGCTTGCGGATCGCGCCGACGTTATATTCGTCCGACGCCGCGTCGCGCAGATGCGTCCCTGCCACATGCACGCAGCCCTGCTTCAGCCACTCCAGAGCCTGACGGCTGCTGACGGACGCGGCGGCAAAATCCAACTGCGGAGCGAGCAGCGAAATTCCAGGGTCGCATCCGGCAATCAGCAGACGCTTCGGATGCTCCTCTTCGCCAGGGAGTATTTCCACGTGGCCGGCATCCATCGCCACACCGTCGGCCGGAGGCAGGATCAGATCGGAAGGCGCGGAAACAGCCACCAACTTTTGTCCGACGCGGCACAACTGCACGGGCTGGCCAGCGCGAGCGGGCGTCAGAAACTCCACTGCCATCGGCTTGGCCAAACGCGGTTCGGCGTCCAGGCTGAACAGTTCCTCCACGCGCACCTCCAGCAGGCGCGCCAGTTGCAGGGCCACGGTAGTGTTCGGCACATAGTCGCCGGCCTCGATCGCGTAGATCGTCTGCCGCGTCACTCCGGCGAGCTTCGCAAGCGCCGCCGCAGAAATGCCTCGGCTTTCTCGGATTCGATGCAGGTGCGTATGCGTGTCCATCTATTTCCTCAGGCGAACCAGGGTAATTTTTTCCAGCATCCGCAGCGAACGCGCCCCGCGCTTCTCACTCGGCACCACCAGCCGCAGAGGGCCCTGATACTGGAACAGAGGCTTCCCGTTGACGGTATCCGCGATGATGACCTTGTTGTCAGTGAATCCAGGATCGACCTCCGCCAAAGTGTAGACCACCTGGTATCCGTCGCGAGCCTCGGCCAGCAGATAGCTCGCCAGCGCCTTGCCGTTCAGTTGTTTGTCGAGCGGCGCGCCGGCTTTCTTCAGCACCTCATATAAAAGGACGCCTTCGTAGACGGTGTTCGTGCCTTCGTCATTGAACGTCACCGAAGCGCGCGGCATCTGCGCCAGATCGTCCTTGGTCAGCGTCAGAGGAGTCGCAACGTCGCCGCCGATGGTGAGCGTCTGCGCACCCAGAGCGGACGCGAAGGCAAGAGCCATGGCAAACTTCATAGACTACATTGTAAAGTAAAACGAACACTACTTCGAACCGAACGCCAGCATCACATTGCCCGCATTGCCGCCCCAGTTGCCATAGCCGGAGGGAACATAGATCATTCCATCGATCGCCACCGGACCTGGCCCGTCCATGGAACCACCCTTGGCCGCGACTCCGTTCACGGTCTTGAATTCGCGGACCGTGTCGTAGTCCCAAACCACGTGGCCGTCCTTGGACGAATACGCGCGAATGTGGCCGTCCACGGAGCCTGAAAACACCGCGCCAGGAATTACCGTGATGGCCGCCGATTGCGCCGGGCTACAGTGCTTCCGATCGCCGCAATCGGGAGGCGGCGCGCTCCATACTTTTTCGCCTGTCGCCAAACGCAGCGCGAACAGGCCTCCGCCAACCTTCGGGTCCGTTTCGAACGCCTTGCCGCTGCCGAAAATCCCCGTGCCTTCCTTCGCCGCGACGTCCGACAACGCCACATAGACGTTTTCTCCATCGGTGGCCATACCCCACTGAATCCCTCCCAGCGGGCCTCCCCGGCCGATGCGCGTCTGCCACTTGATCTCGCCTTCGCGGTCCAAATCCAGCGCGTGAACCACCGCCGACTTCTGCCCCACGATCAGCAAATTCCCCACAATCATCGGCGACGAGCCAATATCATGGTCAGGTCCGGCGGGCTGCGGACAGTTGGTCTGATCGACGGCGACGCAGGCGATGTTGAACGTATCGTGCTCGGTGAGTTGCCTCGACCAAACGATCTTGCCAGTGTCGAGGTCCATGGCGAGGATGGCGTCGCTGGTCTTGGTTTCGGGCTCCGAATGATTGTCGCCGGTGCCGACATAAAGGCGGTTGCGCTTGGCGTCGATGGCCGGCGCGGACCAGATGCTCGCGCCGGATGGTCCCCACATCTGCGTGCCTACCTTGTTCTTCTTCGTCGGATGCGGCGCATCTGTGCTGTAGGCGCGCCACAGAATCTTGCCCGTCTTCGCGTCGAGCGCGACCATACCGCCGCGCCCCGTGCAGCATTCGTACTTCGGGTTCAGCGAGGGACCATCTTCCGCCGAGGAGATCGGTACATACAGGCGTCCGTTCCAGAACTGCGGCGCTCCAGTGACGCGCGCCGACGGATGGTCGCTGATGTTCGTCTTCCACAGCAATTCGCCGTTGGAGGCATTCACCGCGTAGGCATTGGCCAGTTGATCGGCAAACAGCGCGATTTTTCCGGCCGTAATGGTAATGGATGCCCGTACGTTGGCTTGCGGTTCGAACACCCAGTACGTGCAGCCGGTTTTAGCGTCCAGCGAATACACCTTGCGCGACGCTCCGCCGATGAAGATTCGTCCGCCGGAGATGGAGGGCTGCGCGAACGAAGCCGCCGCTCCGGGGAAGCCGAACGCCCACTTCAGCTCCAGCGCCGAAGGATCGACAGACGCGTTGGTGAAGCGATGATTCACCACACCGTTGCCCCAGCCATCCCAGATCGCGCCGCTCATATCGAATGTGGCATCGCGATGCTCGCAGAATCCACCTGCGGATGTCGCGCTTCCGATTGTTTTACCGGTGAGGTACTCCGCGAGCGACCGCCTTTCCGCCGCATTGAGCGCCTTGCCTTGTTCCTTCATCAGCCCGTTTTCGAGCGCGTTGACCAGCGTCTCCGGCGACATCTGCCGCATTACGGCGACGGAGGGCGCGCGCGTTGCGCCAGGATTTTCATGGCACATCGCGCAATGCTGTTTATAAAGCGCCGCGGGCGGACTGTTAGCCCACGCGAGAATCGCGAAGGAGAAGCAGACAAAGGTTCTCATGGCGCATACCACTATATAACCCGGATGCTTTAAAAAGTCGTCCCCAGGCCGGGACCAGTCAGTCCATCCGTTCTCATCCAGCCGTCTTTGACGATGAAGATGCCGGGGAATTTCTTCTCCCATCCGGCATTCGCGGCGGGCACATATTCGCGCGCGTTCGACTCGAGCGCGCTGGTGCCCGGAACATGAGCGGCTATGCCCGCCGATTGTACCAGCGCCGCGCCGGGACACGTCAGATCCTGCACGCAGCGGAACATCTTGTATTTTTGCGCCGCCGCGGCCATCAGCAGCGACGCGCTCTGGCCTTTGCACGCCTTCAGCGCCACGCCCGTGTAGCCCATTTCGCGCGCCAGCAGCAGCGTATCGAGCCCGGTGAGCGACTCGTCGATCACCACCGGCCGCAACTTCGCGGCCTCAAACATGGTGTTTCGTCGGTTCGCGGCCAAGTCGCGCGCCGTCGGCTGCTCGATGTATTGCACCAGCTCGAACGCCGTCGGCGCTTTGAGCTTCAGACGGCGCTCGAAGTCGAGGAGGTATTCGACGTTTGGGCAGCGCTCGTTGAAATCGAGCGAATAGACCCAACCAGTGAAGCCTCTCTTGGCCTGCGCGCTGGCGGCAACCCGGTCGATCGTCGCGACGCGGTCCACGTCCCACTCAAGATCGCTGCCGTTGAGCTTGATCTTGATCGCAGTGACGCCGTTGTAAGGAATCCATTCTTCCAGCGTCTCCGGCAAGCCGTCGCCGGCGGGCCTTTTCAAATTCGCGCGGGTCAGCGGGTCGCTCGCGCCCACCGAATGATACATGCGGATGCGCGGCGCGGGCCGCGGCGCGATGTATTGGTCCAGATACTCGCCGCGAAACTCCTCATTAAGGTAATGCGCCAGATCGTAACCGACGAATTCCTTGCCGCAGACCACATAGCTCGACCGCCCGTGAAGTTTGCCGAACGCGTCGTGAATCGCGGCGTCTACCGGACTCGCCGTGACCTGCGTGCAGAGCTTCGGAATGGGCATGGGCAACTGGATTTCGCGCGCGGCGTTCAGGTATTCCGGCTCCAGCGCGCGGTGAATATCCAGCGGATGCGCATATTCGCTGAAGCCGCGCGTCAGGCTGACGATCTTCGCGGCCAGTTGCTTCATGGCGCCGAGCGTCACGTCGTACGTCAGCTCGGGAAAGCTCCACACATTGCCCAGTGGCATCGCGGCGCCGCCTTCTGCCGACTTGCCGTTTCTCAAACTCAGCCGGCAGCGCACTTCAAACAGCGTGACGCGGTCCACTTCCTTGCCACCGAATTTATAGGGCGCGCGATAGAGATAGTCCTTGAAGCCGGGGACGATTTCGTCCACGCGGGCATCGGTGGGCGGTGAGGCGAGCAGTGCGGGCATGGCAAGAAACGTCCGGCGCTTCATAGCCCGGCCTGCGCCATCATCGCGCGGACTTTCACCAGGTCCTTTTTCATCGCCGCGTACACGTCTTCCTTGGGGATACTGATCTTGGTCTTGCCGTCGTTCGCGCCGCCCAGGGGATATTCAAAATGTATCTGTACAGGACCTGAAAACGGCGTCGCCGAGACCATCGCGAAAAATTGCAGCAGCTTGACCATGCCTTCGCCGATGGGCGTCCACGCAACCGCGTTCTCGCGCCAGGTGAAGTCTTTCACTGCGATGCCGCGCACATGGCGTCCCGCAATTTTGAAGCTATCGATCCAACCGCCGAGCCCTCCTTCAATGGTGGCGTGCGACACGTCGAAATTGATTCCAACCGCCGCCGGATCCAGGTCCCGCATCAGATACCACAGGTCCCAAATGGAGGCGCCAACCACGCCTGCGCCGGAATGCGTGTGATACATGGCGCACATGCCGTAGCGCGCGTTCAGCGCCGCGAGCTTCGCCAAACGCGGCTTCATGGCATCAAGCTGCTGGTCGTATGGCTTCGCGGCGTCCCAGCGAAAATCGCCGAAACGATAGTTGTGGATACCCAGCGAGGATGCCGTCTTGAGGATCTCTTCCGTGTAGGGCGTGTCAGCGTCGGCGATGCCGGTGGTCACCATCGGCACTTCCAGCCCATGCTTGCGGATCAGCGCGACCAGAGCCGGCAAATCCTTCGCCACCGCCGCTGGCTCGACGTGACCGCCCGCGCGCAGCGTGATATCGACGCCGTCGAAGCCAATGCTTGCCGCGGCCTGCGTCATTTCCTCCCCCTGGACAAATTGCAGGTGCTTGGAAAAGACCGCGACCTTCAAACGGTCCTTGGCGCGCGCCGCTGGCGCGAGCAACAGAGCTCCCGCAGCCAGCAACTGACGCCGCGACATCGAAGTAGATTGTGGACGGCTCACGGGACTATCATAATGCGTCTATGCTCCTATCCCGAGGCCTGATCGCCCTTGGCTTGCTGGCCGTACAAGCGTCCGCGCAGCAGATGTTCATGACACGCTGCGCGCCGTGCCATGGCGAGAATGCGCGCGGCACCTCGCAGGCGCCGGGCCTGGCAATGAACCCGCGCGTGGCCGAGCGAACGGAAGAGCAACTTCGCGAGTATCTGAAGCGCGGCAATCCGGCGGTCGGCATGCCCGCGTTTTCCGATCTGGCCGATACCGACTTGGCAGCGCTGGCGAAATATGTGCGCCGCTTGAACAACGATACGTTCGCCGGACCGGCTTCCGCGCCAGAGCCTCGCAAAGTGACGTGGCACGATCCGCAGCCGGGCGATTGGATCACCTATAACGGCGATATCTCGGGCAATCGCTACAGCCCTCTGAAGCAGATCAATACTGCGAACGTCACGGGGCTCAAATTGAAGTGGATGTTTCCCCTCTCTTACTTCGGCCTGGAAACCACGCCTCTGGCCGCCGATGGCGTGCTCTACATCACGGGCCCGAATGAGGTTTACGCGCTCGATGCGCTCAACGGCGCGGCGCTGTGGCATTATTCGCGTCCTCCGAGCGCGGGATTGGTGGGCGACGCAAGGCTCGGCACCAATCGCGGCGTGGCGCTGCTCGACGACAAGATCTTTTTCGTCACGGATAACGCGCATTTGCTGGCGCTGGACCGCGCGACGGGCAAATTGCGGTGGGAAACCACCATGCCGGAGGACACACATCAGCCTTACGGAGGCACCGTCGCGCCGTTGATCGTGAGCGATCTGGTTATCGCCGGCGTGGCGGGAGGGGATCACGGGCTGCGCGGTTTCGTCGCGGCGTACAAGGCAGAAACGGGCGTGCTGGCGTGGCGTCATTGGACCGTCCCGACGCCCACGCTGGGCGGTTCCACGTGGCTGACCGGCGCGTACGATCCTTCGTCCGGGACGCTTTATTGGCCCACCGGGAATCCGTGGCCCGATGGAGACGATCGCGACCGGCCCGGCGACAATCTCTACACCAACTGCGTGCTGGCGCTCGACGCCAGCACAGGCGATTTGAAATGGCACTATCAATTCACGCCGCATGACCTGAAAGATCGCGACGCCACCGAGCCGAACGTTCTGATCGATACGGTTTATAAAGGCAAGCCGTCCAAGCTGCTGCTGCATGCCGATCGCAACGGGTTTTTCTACGTGCTCGACGGGACGACGGGCAAGGTGCTTTTCGCGAAGCCGTTTCTGCGCCGCGTGGACTGGGCTTCCGGCATCGGTCCTGATGGCCGGCCCCAGGTGACGGATCCGCGCGGCTGCCCTAGCGACGCGGCTAATTGGGATTCCACCGCCTATTCGCCGGTGACCCGCCTGTACTATTTCATGGCGCTCGAAGAATGCACCGGCGCGCCTACCGCTTATCCCGATCAGACAGGCCAGCGGTTCCTGCGCGCCCTGAATATTGAGACGGGCGAAATCGCCTGGGAAGTTCCGCAGCCAGGACCGGCGCGCGCTAAAACATGGTCAGGCGTGATGGCCACGGCCGGAGGGCTGGTTTTCTACGGCCAGCCTAACGGAGGCTTCGCGGCGGTGGATGAAAAAACCGGCAAGCCCCTGTGGCGGTTCCCGACCAACGTCCGCATGAAGGCTTCGCCCATCACGTTTACCGCGGGAGGGCGCCAGTATGTGACCGTGGCCGCGGGTCCGAACATTTTGTGCTTCGGCCTGTAATGGAGGGCTAATTTTCGCCCATCCCCAGAAGTGTCTCGAAGTGCGGCGCCTGCTCTTCTTTGTGCACAATGGAGACTTCGACATTGCGGAACCCCGCGTCGCGCAAATAGCCGTCGATTTCCACTTCTGCGAATCCCAGCCACAGATCGGCGTATAGCTCGCGAGCCTCTTCGAACGAGTGGCGCACCAGATCGAGGATCACGATTCGTCCACCGGGCTTCAAAATACGACGGGCGGCCTCGACAGCCTTCTGCGGATGCGGTGCGTGGTGGAGCGACTGGCTGAAGAAAGCCAGATCCACCGATTCCGCGTCGATCGGCGGCGACTCGATATCGCCCAGGCGATAATCCAGATTGGTGACGCCATGCCGCCGCGCCAGATCCTTGCCGAATTCGACCATCTTCTCTGAGCTATCAACCGCGATCACCTGCCTGGCCCGTTGCGCGAGCAGTTGCGAGAACGTGCCCTCGCCCGCGCCCAGGTCGGCGATCACCATCGGCGGCAGCAACTTCAATAAGGTTTCGGCCAGCCCTTGCCAGCTCCGGCCGGGCAGATACTCCCGCCCAAAACGCCCGGCGAGGCCGTCGAAGTAGCTCCTCATCCGGTCCTCGCGCTTTTTGAGCACCAGATGCAGCGATTGCTGATCCCGCGCCGCTTCCGGAATCTCGTCCATGGCGTTGCGGAACACCTGGCGCAGATGATCGACCACGGCCCGTTCCCCGCCCCGGACGTCCTTCAAGCGATACAAAATGCTCTTTCCATTGCGGCGGTCTTCCACTAATCCAGCCTGCTTGAGTTGAGCCAGATGGGTGGACAGGCTGCTTTGCGCCACACCCAGGATCGCTTGCAGCTCGGCTACGGAGAGCTCTTCTTTCTCTAAAAGCAACAAGATACGGACACGAGCCGGATCTGACAATAAACGAAGCCATTTGAGGATTGACGCCATGTTCTGTTGTCCGGTATTATATCAACATATCGAGATTTGTCGATACGAAATTGAAAGGAACCAACAAATTGAGCACTGTCACCCTGAACCCCGTCGCGACTGAGTATAAGGTCGCCGACCTGGGCCTCGCCGAGTGGGGCCGTAAGGAAATCAGCATCGCCGAGCACGAGATGCCCGGTTTGATGTCCATCCGCAAGAAATACGCCAAAGAAAAGCCGCTTGCGGGAGTTCGCGTCACCGGATCGCTGCACATGACCATTCAAACGGCTGTGCTGATCGAAACGCTGGTCGATCTGGGCGCAAGCGTCCGTTGGGCGAGCTGCAACATTTTCTCGACGCAGGACCATGCGGCGGCTGCCATTGCCGCGGCCGGAGTTCCGGTGTTTGCCTGGAAGGGCGAGTCGCTGGAAGAATACTGGGATTGCACGTTCAAGGCCTTGAGCCACCCCGGCGGCAAGGGTCCGGAACTGGTGGTGGATGACGGCGGCGACGTGACGCTGCTGATCCACAAGGGCTACGAACTGGAGAACGGTGACAAGTGGGTGGATTCGCCTTCGGAAAGCCACGAAGAGAAGGTGATCAAGGACCTGCTCAAGAAGGTCTACAAAGAGACTCCGACCCTGTGGCACAACATGGTGAAGGAATGGCGCGGCGTATCCGAAGAAACCACCACCGGTGTTCACCGCCTGTACAAAATGCAGGAAGCGGGCAAGCTGCTGGTGCCGGCAATCAATGTCAACGATTCGGTGACGAAGTCGAAGTTCGACAATCTGTATGGCTGCAAGGAATCGCTGGCGGACGGCATCAAGCGCGCCACCGACGTCATGATGGGCGGCAAAGTGGCCGTCATTTGCGGCTATGGCGACGTGGGCAAGGGCTCGGCGCATTCGCTGCGCGGCATGGGCGCACGCGTGATCGTGACCGAAGTCGATCCGATCAACGCATTGCAGGCGGCGATGGAAGGCTATGAAGTGACGACGGTCGAAGAAACGCTGGGCCGCGGCGACATTTACGTCACCTGCACAGGCAACGTCGACATCATCACGTTCGAGCACATGGCGCACATGAAGGACCAGGCGATCGTGTGCAACATCGGGCATTTCGACAACGAAATCCAGGTGGACAAGCTGAATACGGCGAAGGGTGTGAAGCGCACAAACATCAAGCCGCAGGTGGACATGTACACGTTCCCCGACGGCCATTCGGTTTACATGCTGGCGGAAGGACGCCTGGTGAATCTCGGCTGCGCGACGGGCCATCCCAGCTTCGTGATGTCGAACAGCTTCGCGAATCAGACGCTGGCGCAGATCGATCTGTGGAAGAACAAGGACGTCTACAAGGTAGGCGTCTATACGCTTCCGAAGAAGCTCGACGAGGAAGTGGCGCGCTTGCACCTGGAAAAAATCGGCGTGAAGCTGACCACGCTCAGCGAGCGGCAGGCCGCGTATTTGGGCGTGCCGGTCGAGGGTCCTTACAAGGCTGACCACTACCGGTACTAGAAGGTCGTCCGCGAAAACTGTCGGGGTTCGGTGCGAAATTAACACTGCCCCGACAGTGTCTTATTGCCAGTAATTCCGGTCGAGGCTGCGGTACTGGACGGCCTCCGCCAGGTGCTTCGCGCTGACGCGTTCGGCGTGATCCAGATCGGCCACCGTGCGGGCCACCTTTAGAATGCGGTCGTGCGCGCGCGCGGAAAGGCCCATTTTGCGCACCGCCAGTTCCAGCGTCTTCTCTCCCGCATCGTCCAAGGCACAAAGCTTGCGCAGTTCTTGTACGGGAATTTGGGCGTTGGAGAAGCCCCTGGCCTGCTGGACTCCCCTGATTTCCGCCACGCGGGCGCGCATTTGCGCCGAACTCTCGCCGACGTTCTTGCCGCGCAGCTCCTGATACGGCACAGCCGGCACTTCAATGTGCAGATCTATGCGGTCGAGCAGGGGCCCGCTGATTTTCCCGAGATAACGCTGAATAATGCCGCCCGTGCAGCGGCACTCGCGCGAGGGATCGCCAAAAAAGCCGCACGGGCACGGATTCATCGCGGTAACCAGCATGAAGCGGGCGGGGAACGTCAGGGTCATGTTGGCGCGCGCGATGGTCACGGTGCCTTCTTCGAGCGGCTGGCGGAGCTGTTCGAGAACGTTGCGCGGAAACTCAGGCAACTCATCCAAGAACAGGACGCCGTTGTGAGCCAAGCTCACTTCGCCCGGACGCGGCGTGCCCGATCCGCCGCCGATGAGGCCTGCGTCCGACACCGAATGATGCGGCGAACGAAACGGGCGATCGCCCAGCAAGCCGACCCCTGCCGGCAGCGACCCGGCGACGCTGTGCACCTGCGTGGTTTCCAGCGCCTCGGCGAAAGAGAGCGGCGGCAAAATGCCCGAAATGCGCCTTGCAAGCATTGTTTTGCCGGAGCCCGGAGGCCCCATCAGCAGCACGTTATGATTGCCCGCCGCCGCCACTTCAATGGCGCGCTTGGCCGTCACCTGGCCGCGGACGTCGCGAAAATCGAGCGCGCCCTCCTCATGCGCCGCCGTCATTTGCGCCTCGCCCAGGTATGGCTGGAACGATTCCGGACGCCGCAGGAACGCGACCACCTCGCTCAAATGGCGCATCCCGAACACGCGGACACCTTCCGCCACCGACGCCTCAGCCGCATTTTCGACCGGAAGCAGCAGATTCCGAATGCCCTGTTTCCGCGCGCAGGCGGCGATCGACAAAGCTCCGCGCACTGGCCGGAGTGCACCGTCGAGCGACAACTCGCCAACGAACAAGTGCTCTTCAACGGGCCCGACGACGTTCATCGCACCTAGGATTCCCAGTGCCATTGGCAGGTCGAACCCGGCGCCTTCCTTGCGCACGTTCGCAGGCGCTAAGTTGATGGTAACGGCCTTGTTAGGGTAGCCGAAGCCGGAGTTCATCAGCGCGCTTTTGATCCGCTCCCGGCTTTCGCGTACGGCCGTGTCCGGCATGCCGACGATGATGAAATCGCGGGCTTGGCCAGGATAGATGTCGATCTCGGCGTCAATCAGGTGCGCGTCAATGCCAAAGATCGCCGCCGAGCGGGTGCGGAACAGAGCCATCCATATCCCTAGTGGGCGCAGGGTCGGATTATTCGCCCCCGTTTTTGGGAAAAGTAGAGGCCGTCCGCTCGCCGCCGATTCGGGGCCGCCTGTGAGAATTGCATTGCGGCAGCGCGCGAGCCCAGCAGGTGGCCGACCCCTGCGATCCGGCGACGTTCAACGCCAAAGTTGTTCCGACGGCGCGCGGATCGCCACCAGCTACTCGGAGTCTTACCCCTATTACTACGCTCTGTATCGAAACTACACCGCACAGGGCGGCTTAGTCAGCGCCTCGCCTGCGCAACTATGCCCTGGCCATCTGATCCACGGAGGCTTCGGCGCGACCGGTTCGCATCACGGATCGCGGGCTGGCTGCTGATGCGGCGCGTGGTTTCAACGCCGCGCGGCTCACTGGCAGTCGAGAGTGGAGGCGGCGGGCCTCAACTGGCACGGCTCCTATTGGGATGGATCGGCGCATTACATGCCGACGTCTATGGGAGCTGTATCCGGACCATCCGAATCTTCTCGCCGCGCACTTCAACGATCCGGGTGGGATGGCAGCGTGGGTGAAAAAACCTCTGGGCCTGC
>Ga0209698_10000662_pt1 | contig 39239 bp, 34 predicted proteins | sample LitLauG_LLR_2012_FD_187203 | JGI IMG/M metagenome (GOLD analysis project Ga0209698, IMG submission 187203) | Freshwater sediment microbial communities from Pennsylvania, USA - Little Laurel Run_MetaG_LLR_2012 (SPAdes) (version 2) | ecosystem: Environmental > Aquatic > Freshwater > Creek >... | reverse complement strand
TACCCCGCGGGTGTGACAGGGCGCAGGCATGGATACGTTCAAACGATTGTCGATGACACGCACCTGACTGCGAATTTCTTCACGTTCGCTGGCAACACATGGATCAACGACGCCTATAGCGGAGGATACGTCGGTTCAGGGTCCGGTCTGAATTACGCCTATATGGAGAACAGTCAGACTTCGGGCGTGTATGGCACTGGGGGGTGGGGCTCCGGGGGATCCCCCTATCCGGGGAATTACTATGACAACGTGATGGCGCTCTACGCTCGATACTACGCGACCGGGATTGACGATTACCTCACCGCGGCGCGGCTGTTGGCGGACCGGTGGTGGAGTTATCCAGTGGGAGATAAGGGGCTGGCTTACGAGCTGACGACGGGAAGCCCGTGGGCGAACTACATCTGGGCGCCAAGGCAGATCGCAATCGCAGGACTGTGGATGCGGAACGCCGACAATCCGCCTTACGACTACACGCCAGGCCTAAGCTTGATGACAACCGAAATGATCGGGCCAGAGTTCGGCGCCAATTCCTGTTCGCGTGTGGGTCCAGTTCCGAGCGGTTCCTGGCCGACACAGTACAACATCTATGGAACGAATGTCCCCGTGTGCGGATTCGATATCCGGGAATCGGGCTATCTCATCGCGGCTGTCGCGTACGATGCGCTGTTTGATTCGAATTCGGCACAGGCGACGATGTCCAAGCAGGCGTTGTCCAATCAGATGCGAAATGTATTCTCGGCGGTTAATCAGCCGGCCGGCGAATTTCTGGAGGACGAGCCATCGCTGAGTAGCTCGGGCAACTTCACGGCTTCGGTGACGGTGGGCAATATCTACGCGACTGCCCAAGCCGGGAGCATATGGCCGCTCGGCGCATTCAACAACTCGCTACCCTATTCGGCATCCAATACTCCCGTACCGATGTGGCTGAACAAAGCGGGGACGGCCCCGGTCACCGGGCAATATTTGAATAGCGCGTGTCCTGGGGGTGTTTGTCCGGCGACGGTCGGAGACACGCACTGGTACTACGCGCTGATCCCGCAGAGTCCGATCGCGGCGATCAGCGCGACAAATCCGATGGTGGTGAGTTTCACTTCGCCGCCGTCATGGCTGACATCTGCCTCGACGGTCCAGTTCACGGGGATTAGCGGATGCACGGTTGCGGCAGGGACGGGATATACGGTTGCCTCGGTGAGTGGAACAGCGGCCACGATTAATGTAAGCGGAGTGGGCTGCACGGCTTCTTCGGCGAAGATCTACGACGCTAACCGGGTGCAATTGAGCGATGTGAACGGGAATCCGGCGCCTTACGTCGCCGACAATAGCTGCTCGAATACCTGTTCGGGGCTTGGATGGGAAGTCGGCACGCTCCTGGGAGGGGGCAGCCAGCCGTATCAGGTTGGAATTGAGAGCAGGGGCTTTTACTTCACATCCCTGGCGCTCAAGGGATTTGACGACACGAGCGCTAACGCCGCGCAGGCATTTATTCTCTCCAACTCCAACTGGACCAGCAGCACGGGATTGAACAGCTCCAACAAAGGCCTCTACTACGGGCGCGTATTTGTGAACTGCGAGCCGCCGGCGACGGCTTATCCCGGTTGCGACTCCGGTGTCGTAGGAGATCGTGACTTGAACGGCGAGGGAATGAATATCGCAAACATGGCCTATCTTTTGTACTCAGGATCGTCCCCCGCAAAGACGCTAGGAGATTTGATGATGTCCGCGATGTTCTCCGTAGCGGGCGATCAAAGCCCGACGGGCTTCGACGGGTCCAACATCATTGGCGATATGTACCCGAGCGGTTATATGTACACCGGCATCGGATCGCACAAATGGTTGGGCTACTACTGGGGCGCGGGCGCGGCGTGGAGCTGGCCGTCGATCCGGTTGGGCGGGTTGATGCCGCCGGCGCCGCGGGTCGTCGATGTCTCACTGAACTTCCAATCAGCGGCACGAGCTATCCTGACGGTGACTCGTCCGGATGGAACCGCGAGCCAGTCCACATGCACCAGTTCTCCCTGCCAGGTGACCATCGATAGCCGTCAAGGCGACCATCTGCTATCGATCCAGTATCTGGACACGTCGAACCATTCGCTGAGAGTTGCGCAGTTAACCGCAATCAAAGCCCGTTAGGTTTTCAAAAGGGCGCTGTCGAACAGCGATTCGTACAAGTCGACCACCTGGTCGAGCGAGTAGCGCTCCAGTACGCGCTGGCGGGCCGACGCGCCCAGGCTCCGGCGTAAAGACTCACTGGAGAGCAAGCGGCGCAGGGCATCGGCAATCGACTGCTCATCGCGAAGCACGGTTACCAGACCGTGAACCTCGTTTTCAATTAGTTGCGTATTGGCCGGGATGCCGCTGACGATGGAGGGAAGGCCGCACGACATGGCTTCCACAAGGGAGCAAGAGAAGCCCTCATTGGAAGAGAGCAAGGCGAAAATATCAGCGGCCTTGAGCCAGTCCTGAACCGAGTCCGGCGGGCAGCGTCCGGCGAACAGGACGCGTCCGGTGAGCCCCAACTCCGCAGTTCGCGTTTCGAGGGCTGTGCGTTCGGGGCCGTCGCCAATGAGGACCACCAGGGCGGGGAGGTTCACGCGGGCTAAGGCTCCCAGCAAGGAGAGCAGCTCCTTTTCGGGCGCCAGCCTTCCGGTGAACGCAACAATGGGAACGTCGGCGGGAAGCCCCATCTTGTGGCGAAAGCGGGTCCGTTGTTCCAAGGTGCCCGGCGCGAAGAGATTGACATCGACCGGATTGGGCATCCAGAAAAGCTGCTTTTGATCGAAGCCTGCAGTGGCGGCCTCGGCGGCCATGCCGGAATTGAGAATCATCACACGGTGCGCCCATTTTCGCAGCCAGCGCAGTTCAAGCCGGCCGAGCCAGGACTGTCCCATGAGGGTAATTATGCTAGAGCCGGAGATTTTCATCAGTACGGGTTTGGACAGAAACCGGGCGACCGGGAGTCCCGCGGCAAGGTGAAGGCCTTGCATCAGGAAATAGGCGAGCTGGTATCGCCGCCGCATGGTGAGCAGGGTCCAGGCAACTCCCAGCGCAAAGGCGTGATCGCGCCAGCGTTCGGGCCAGCCGCCGCCAATGATCCTCACGGGCGTTCCAAACTCGTCGGTCCAGCGCGAGACGGGAGGCATGGGATCGCCGCCGGCACAGAGCACGGTGACTTGGTGGCCCCGTCGGCGCAGGCCCGCGGCGACCCTTTGCGCCTCGATTTCCGAGCCGCCAAGCACCGGAGGATAGGAGTGGCAGATCAGCAGCAGGGATGTTGCGGAACGGCTCATGATCGCGATGCGTCAGGCCGCTCGAGCAACGCGATCGATAGCTTCCCGGTGGTCAGCATTGGGGCGATCAACCGGCCCTCGAAGGCGTGCAAGGCATCGTCAATATCCGCGACGACAAATCCGATGTGGTGCAAATTCAGATTGTTAGGGGGCACTTGCACCCAAGCTAACACAGTGGCTCAAAGCCTGGGATGTTACAGTGATGGAAAGAGTTGAATGCCAGAGATGCCGTCAGAGCCTGACGCAACACACGGCAGCGTTGCGCCGACGCGGCTGCTTTTCCGCAAGATTGTGGCAGGAAGCAGCCTGTATTCGCTGGCCATTGTCGGCTCGACCCTGGCCAGCATCGTTCTGCTGCCCATCAACACGCGTTATCTGACTCGATCCGACATTGGCGTTTTGGATCTTCTCGAAAAAATCTCTATTGCGGTGAGTTATCTGCTTGGGCTGAATTTCTCGTCGGCATTCGGTTATTTTTACTTCAATCGGCCTTCGGCGGAGGAGCGGTCACCGGTGGTGGGGACGATGTCCGCTGGATCGGCGATCATGGGCATTTTCGCCGGAGGATTATCCTGGATCCTTGCGGCACCCCTCAGCCGCCTGGTGTTTGCGTCACCCGATTACGCCCAATACCTACGAGTGATTTTTCTCCTGATGCCGCTGAGCTTCCTGCTTGAGGCGGGGATGGGGTGGTTGCGCGTAGAGGACCGGGCGCCGGCGTTCGTGGCGGTGTCGTTTCTGCGCATTGCCATCACCATTTGCGGCACGGTTGTCGCGGTTGCGGTACTGCGGCTGCGCGTTTGGGGCGTGCTGACAGTGAACCTGACCGCGATCGCGGTGCTGGCGGTGGTGGTCACTGTCTATTGCTTCCGTCACTACCGGTTTGTCTTCGAGTGGCCCCTGTTTGTGAAGATCCTGAAATTCGCCGTTCCGCTTGGATTGAGCGGCGTGGCGATGTTCATCATCCACTTCGGCGATCGCTTCATCATTCCGCACTATCATCCGCTGGGCGATCTGGGCATTTACTCGATTGCCTACAAGATTGGCATGCTGATCAGCGTCGTATTCAGCGCCTTCCAGACGTACTGGAACGCGCAGGTATATCAAATCGCCAAGCGGGAGGATGCCAATGCGGTGATCGGCCGGACATTCAGCTACATGATCCTGATTCTATCCCTCTGTCTGGTGGGCCTGATTGTGACGGCAAAGCCCGCGCTGCAAATACTGACGACGCGGACCTATTGGGAGGCGGCGCTTCTGGTGCCGGTGATCGTTGCGGCGTATTTCGTCCGGGCAATCGGAGATTTTTTCCGCTGCGTGTTTCTAGTGGAGGGGCGGCCGGGCTACGATGCGGCGTGCAACTGGATTGGCGCCGGGGTCTGCCTGATCAGCTATTTCGCCCTGATCCCGCAGTGGGGCATCTGGGGCGCGGCTTTCGCAACGCTCATCACGTTCACTGTGATCGGGGTGGTGTCGGTGATCTGGGCACAGCGTCTGAAGCCGTTTCGGGTGGAAGTGGGACGGCTGACAAAGATTTTCCTGGCTGCCGGGCTCCCGTTGGGAGCGTATTTCCTGGTACCGGTATCGTCGCTGCCGGTTGAGATTGCCTGGTCGGCTCTGTTGCTACTTGCCTATCCGCTGCTGTTGACTATACTTCGCTTTCCGACACCTGGAGAGTGGGGCCTGGTGCGATCGGCGGTGGAGAAAACCCGCCGCGCCGTGGGACTCGTAGGACCATGACGGGGCGGTCATTTCGCTGCCTAACCCACCAGGGGTGCATTGGCGCGCCATAGCGTCGCGCCCCAGGAGTAACCGACGCCGAAGCCCACCAACATCACCGTAGACCCTCCCGTAATCCTCTCCGCCGAGAGTTTGAGCGCGATGGGGATTGTGGAGGAGACCGTATTACCGCAGTCTTGCATCGCCAGGACGAATTTTTCCGCGGGAATCCCCATCCGTTTGCGGAGATGATCGAGCATGTAGCGGTTGGCCTGATGAAATACGAACAGGTCTATTTGGTCCAGAGCGGTACCCGATTTTTCCAGCAGCGCGTGAATCGTTGGCGGGACGGCGGAGAGCGTGAAGTTGAAGATTTCGGGGCCGTTCATGAACAGATCGTCGGCGGCGCGGATGTTGCCCTGCTCGTCCTCTTTTGCGGCGGCTGTTTCGGGAGACCGGGGCCTCCGCAAGCCTCCCGCAGGTACGATCAGATTCTCTCCCCCGGCGCCATCGGTGCCGTAAACGAACGGGCCGATGAGGGGGTGGTCCGTTTCGGCAGCCGTGAGAAGGGTGGCCGCCGCGGCGTCCCCAAAAATTGTGCGGACGCTGCGGTCGTTTTCGTTCAAAAATTTGCTGTAGGTCTCCGCCGTCAGCAGCAGAACACTGGAAGCCTGGCCGGATTGGATCAGCCCTTCGGCTAGCCCTAGCCCGTAAATATATCCCGAGCAGCCTAGATTAAAATCCAGCGCTCCGGCTGAGGTGGGAATCCCCAAACGGTTCTGCACCAGGCAGGCCGTGGTCGGCAGGAAATAGTCGGGGCTCTGGGTACACAACAACACGAAATCGATTTGCTCGGGCCGGCATGCGCCGGAGGCAAACAGCTTCCGGGCCGCAGCCACGGCCAAGTCTGAGGCGCACTCCTCCGGCGCGGCGATATGGCGGCATTGAATTCCGGTCTTGGCGTCGATTTTCGCCACGGACCAGTCGGGAAACCGTTCCGCCAGTTGAGCGGTTGGCAGCGTCCTTTCGGGCAGATAGTACTCGATCGCACGAATCGCGGCGTGGAGCACGTCAGGCCTCGACTTTGGCCAGGCGCAACAGATCGTCCACGGTTCTGCAAGCGCCGAGATCTTTGGGAGACAGCCGCGTACCGTTGTTGCTGTCGGCGAGGGCCATGAAGCTGATGATCGCCGTCGAATCCCACAGCGGATACTCGTCCAACTCTTCGGAGCCCTGCAGTGTTTCCGGGGGCAACTCCAGAATCTCATCGATAGACTTCAAGAACTCGGCGCGGCTCATAGCAACTCATCCCGATGGTAACACTCCGGTGCTTTGCTACACTACTGTCTTGAGTTTCGAGCGTCAGTGAATTCGTTCATTCTTAAAATCAAACGCGGGGAAACACCGTTTTTCCGGGCTCTTCGCAGGATGGCGAAGGCGATTCTTTCGCCTTCTGCTCCCCGCCTTCCCGGCTGGCTGAAGCCGCCATTCCGCGCGATCTACGAATTCTATTTTCTGCTGATGGGATTGTGGAATAACTTCCTCAACCTGGTCTGGCGGCAGTTTCTGTTTCAAGCCCGCTGCGCGAGTTTCGGGAAAGGCGTGGTGGTGGACCGTCTTCCCTTTGTTTCCGGTCACGTGGAGATTCACATCGGCGATCATGTTTGGATTGGCGGCCACCTCAACGTCTCTTCGGCCCGTATCTTGGACCGGCCCGTGCTCATCCTTCGGGATCACGCCGAGATTTCCTGGAATGTCAGTATCGCGGTGAATAAAGAAGTAATCATCGAGGAATACGCCCGCGTTTCCTACGACTGCCGCATCTCCGACAGCGACGGCCATCCACGCGAGGCCGATCTGCGCGCCCAGAATCAGCCAGTGCGCCTGCGCGACATCCGCCCAGTGCGCATCGGCAAGTATGCCTGGATTGGAAACGGCACGCACATCATGAAAGGCGTCACCATCGGAGAAGGAGCCGTCATCGGAGCGAATAGCGTGGTGATCAGCGACATTCCACCGTACTGCCTTGCCATGGGAAATCCCGCTGAAGTACTCTTGCGCAATTTTGGCCGGCCTTCGAAGAAAAAACCGGGCGAGACGGCCCCCGAGGAATCCCACATTTAGCCGGCCTCTCGCTGGTATCCACCCGCGCGCTAAACTACCCTATCGCGCATGGGGTTGATCGATTCTGGCATTCTAGAATTCAAACGTGGCGAGCCTGAGAATGAAATCGATACTCCAGCGTGTGTTTCACGGCGGGGGCGGCCTGCGCCTGTTCCGCTGGCGGAACAAATCGCGTAGTCGAATCCTTACCTACCATAATTTTCCACCATCGGGCGTGGATAACTTCGTGGCACAATGCGAGCACATCCGGCGGTGGTATAACCCGGTGAGCCTGGACCAAGTCGCTGCGTTTGTGCGTGAAGGCAAAGCGCTGCCACGTAATGCGGTCGCCCTGACCATCGACGACGGCTACCGCGATTTTTATCTTCAAGCCTACCCAGTCCTACGCCGCTTCAGCATCCCAGCGACGGTTTTTCTCATGACCGATTTTCTGGACCGGCGGGAATGGCCGTGGTGGGACCGGCTTCGCTACGCGTTCTTTGAAACGGCCCTCGATTCAGTATCGTTTCACATCGTCGAGCCGGTCCGGTTCGGCTTGCGCGATCCGGCGGCGCGGGAGTTGGCTTTCGCCGAGACGGCGGAGGCGTTGAAATTGGTTCCTAATGCCGTTCGCCTGGATTTCCTGGCCAGATTGCCGGAAACCTTCCACGTTGAGATTCCCGCCCATCCGCCGGCGGGGCGGGAACCCATGAGTTGGGACGAAGTCCGCGAAATGGCGTCGAATGGGGTCAGTTTTGGCGCCCACACGATGAGTCATCCGGTTCTGGGGTCGGTCGGCGACGAGCAGCTTCGAGAAGAGATCGAGGGATCGAAGCGGCGCATCCGGGAAGAGTTGGGGCAGGCTCCAGCACACTTTTGTTATCCGAATGGGCGCTGGGTGGACGTGGGCGACCGCGTCCGAAGCGCGGTGGAGCGGGCCGGTTTTGTGAGTGCGGTTTCGACGGAGTCCGGGTTCAACGATCCGGGCTCCGATCCGTACATGCTGAAGCGCATTTTCATGGATGCGGAAGTGCCGGCGCTCTACTTCCGCCAGCAGGTGGCCGGGTTCCGGGTGTAGAAGAAAACAAAGCGACTAGAATGAGAGCGGAGAGAGCGATGAGTCAGAACCCGGACAAAGCGCGCCAGGAGTGGCCTGGAGTTGTCGTCGCCGGCGGCTATCATACGGGCGTCCGGCTGGCCCGAAACCTGATTCGTCGCGGGCTCCAGGTCTCCATTGTCGATAGCATTGCAGCGCAGCCCTGCTTCAAGACCATCTACGGCGAGGCCCATCTGTGCCCCAATCCGGATGAGCGGCCTGCGGAGTGGATTGAGTTCATGCGCTCCCTGGCGGGCGGCGGCAAGAAAGTTTTAATCCCCAGCGCCGATGTATTTGTTCTGGCGATTGCGCGCCATGCCGCGGAATTGGCGGACCACTATATTTTTTGCGAATCGTCGATGGACCTGCAGATCCTGCTGGCGACCAAGGAGCGGCAATATGAAGTGGCGCCGCTCCACGGCATGGCGGTGCCGCGCACGCAGCTGGTCCATTCCTTTGAAGAAGTCAGGCAGTTCGCCGACTCAGCGCGATTTCCTTGCATCCTGAAGCCGATTCACTTCCGGGAATGGCAACGTCTCCCCCCCGAGCATCCACTGTTTTTTAAGAAACTATTGGTCGCAGCGTCCGGCCAGGAGCTGGAAGAACACTACCGGCTGGCTTCCGGATTGAACACGGAAATGGTGGTGCAGGAGGAAATCGAGGGGCCGGATACGGCGAAAGTGGTCTATTTATCCTGCTACTCGCGCACCGGGGAACGGATCGGAAGCTGCATGGTTCGAGAGATTCGCACCTCCCCGATTCACTTTGGCTCGGCGAGTGTGGTGGAACCAATGGCCGATCCGGAGGTGGATCGGATGTGCGATGAATTTCTCCGCAGCCTGGGTTACGTGGGACTCTGTGAAATTGAGCTGAAGCGCGACAGCCGGGATGGGCATGTCAAAATGATCGAGGCCAATCCTCGCTACAGCGTGACGGCGGACGCGGCTCCTTACGCCGGCGTCGATCTGGGGTGGTTGCACTATCTGGACTTGATTGGGCAGCCCGTGACGCCCGTCCACGGCAACGGTCGCGACTTCCGGCATATTTTCCTGTTTCTGGACGCGATGACGGTACACAACTACCACAGAGAACGACTGTGGACGTGGGGACAGATTCTACGCTCCTATCGCCCGCCAGTTCACTTTTTCGATCTGGAGTGGCGGGATTGGCGTGTTGCCGTTCGTACGCTACACGATTCGCTGCGGGCCTTTGCGGGACCGGCGTTGCGGCGCATCTTCCCCAGAAGGTCTTCTGGCTAGACGTCCGCGGAATGGACCGATGCTAAACTTACCCTAGGGATTATTTTGTTTCGAGAACGAAAAAGACGGTTTACGAGCGGGGTAAGTCCATCCGCCTCCTCCGTCACAGTCGCGGATACCGGAGCGAAACCAACCCATATCGCCACTCCGGTTGTTACACGGACAGCTCCGGCCATCGACTTGCAATGGGACGCGGACGTCAACAATCCATTCCGGCGATTCGCGTTCTATTTCGCGCTGGTCACCATGTTCATCCGGTTCAGCGTGATTCATGAGGTACTGGCAGTTATCTTAAACCTCAATCTTTATCTCCTGTACCTGGTGGTGCCGCCCGCGCTGATGGGTGTGGCGATTACCGGCGGTATTCGCCGGGTCGTGAGGGAGCGGACGGGGAAATACTGGCTGCTCTTCCTGGGTTGGCTTTTCCTGTCGACACTGTTCAGCGCCTGGCGTGGAGGCTCGGCCGGGGCTCTGTCCCTTTACATAAAGGGCGAATACCTGATGTTGTTCGTCGCCGGCGGCCTCGCGATGACATGGAGGGAATACCGGCAAATTATGTACGCGATGTTTTTGGCGTGTCTGGCGGATTTATTCGTCGGCCGGGTATTCATGCGCCAGACCGACGATCGCTTCAACCTGAACATGGGCGGAAGCACGATTGCCAACTCCAATGATTTCGCGGTGCATTTGATTCTGTTGTGCGGGTTTTTGCTGGGCTTTGCGCTGCTTCCAAAGGTCCCGGCAATTTTGAGATTGCTCTGTTGGCCGATGTTGGGTTACGCCACATTCCTGATTCTCGGCACTGGATCCCGCGGGGCACTGATTGCGGTCGGGGTGTTCGTCCTATTCATTTTTTTGATCGGTTCGCGGAAACAGAGGATCACCCTGCTGGTCGCGGCACCGCTGATCCTGGCAGGGGTAATCTCAGTGACTCCCCGCACGACGCTCATGCGCCTGGCTACGGTCATCACGCAGTCCGAAGATACCAGCGTGGTTGAGGACGCAGAAGGCTCCAGCGCGGCGCGGCGCGAATTATTGAAAAAGAGCCTGCTTTTTACCGTCCAGCACCCGGTTTTTGGCGTCGGATTGGGCCGCTTCTCGGATTTTGAAGGCGGCGAAAGCCAGCGAGAGGGGAAGCACGGCATGTGGCACGAAACGCACAACAGTTTCACCCAGATCTCCAGCGAGAATGGCATTCCAGGGCTGGTGCTATTCCTGGCGGCGCTGATTTCGGCCTTCCGGATGGCCCTGACGATCTATCGAAAGAGCGGCGGGAGCGCCGAAAACAAGGATATACGAATCGCCGCGTTTTCCTTGATGCTGAGCATGACCGGGTTTCTCACGGCCGCCTTTTTCACTAACTTCGGCTACCGCTTCTATGAGCCGGCGCTTTGCGGCTTATGCATCGTCCTTTATCACGCCGCGGAGCACGAAATGTCCGCCAGGCAGGCTCGATCGCAGGCACCCGCGGCTCCGCGCTGGGCGCCTCCGCAACCCACCGCCAACCGGGCTCCTCAATCGACTTCCTTTTCGGCCAGACTGCGATAGACCTGGCACAATTGGCTGGCGCGCCCGGCTGGGGAGTGCCGCTGCCTGATGGCTTCCTTGGCGCAATGAGTCAGACGAGCCGGAAGCCCCTGCTCGGTGAGCAGCCTGGTGATGGCGGAGGCCATCTGCCGCCGTTCGCCGGGCTGGACCAACAGCGCGCTTTCCTCATGGGCGACGATCTCCGGAACCCCTCCCACCCGTGTTGCGACCACGGGCACGCCCGCGGCCATGGCTTCCAGAAGGGCGTTCGGAGAGCCTTCGCTTAACGAGGACAGAACAGCGATGTCGGCCATCGCGTAATAGGGTTCGGCGGTCGGCACTTGCCCTACAAGAGTGACGCGGCGCGTTTGGCCAGTGGCGCGGAGCCGCTCTTCGATGGCACCTCTTTCCGGCCCCTCGCCGACGATCAACAGATGCGGCGGGAAGGGAATCCCGGCCAATGCCTCCAGCAGGGTGAGGTGGTCCTTTTCCCGCGAGAGCCGCCCGACGATTAACGCAACTTTCTCGCCGGCGGCGATGGGGAGTTCGGCGCGAAGCTGCGCAGCCTGTGCTTTGACGGCGCTGCCCTGAGCCCATTCCGGATCGATCGCATTGTGAATGACACAGATACGCTGTCCGGGCACGCCCATGCGAGTTAGTTCCCCGGCGAAAGGCTGGCTTACGGTCAACACCCGGGAAGCTTTGCGGAGGCTCCAGCGGTCGGCTTGGTTATAGATTTGCGCGCGCAGGTCCGGCCACGTATAACCGTGATGGAACGCGACCCAAGGTGTGAGGCCCGCCAGTCGCGCCAGTAGGTGCGACTTGACCGCGTGGGTCTGCACAAGATCGGGCGCCAGGCGGCGGCGCAACTGCCGGAGCGAAGCGATGACGCTCCGGTCAAAGCGGCCGCGCTCTTCGAGCAGTTCCACTGGCACTCCGGCGCGCCGGGCCGCTTCCTGAAAGACCTCGGAGTCCCCCGCGCGGTGGAACGTGGCAATGGTAACGTCGACGCCCATCGGGCGCGCGATTTGCGCAAACTGCAGCAGGTTCTTGGCCGGGCCGGTGACCGTAGCCGCCTCGACAATGGCGAGCAGACGCAGCGGTTTCATGCGTCCTTCAACCAGCGGCGGTAAGTTTCGAAGAGTGTGTCTCCCAGCGCTGTCCAGTCGTAGCGCGATTCCACCAGTTTGCGGCCGGCGGCGGCGAGTTCGCTCGCGCGAGGCCCGGAAATCACCTCCAGGGCGTTCATCCAATCCTGTTCACGATCGGCGATGAGGATGTGCTCATTGGGGGTCACGGCAAGGCCTTCGGCGCCCAGAGTGGAGGAGATCACCGGCACGCCGGCCGCCAGCGCCTCCAGAATCTTCAGCCTCGTGCCGCCACCGGTGCGCAGTGGAACGATGGCCGCCAGAGCATCCTCGTAATACGGGGCGACCGAGGGAACAGTGCCGGTCACTTCGACGTCCTTTGACTGCAGTTCCCGCACTGCCGGCGATGGATTTGAGCCAACCAAAGCCAGTTTCCAGTCCGGGAACCTGCGGAGAATCCCCGGCCAAACAGTTCGCGTGAACCACACGGCGGCGTCGATGTTGGCGTGATAACTCATCGCGCCGACAAATAGCAGCCGCTTTCGTCCCTCGCGCCGTCCGATGACCTCAGGAAACGCCGAAACATCGACGCCGTTTTCAATGACCTGGATGCGCGCCTGGGGAGCGATCTGTTTCAGATGATCCTTCTCGCGCTGGCTGCAGACGACGTGGCCGAAAGCGGTGGCCAGCAGATCCTTCTCCAGCGCGCTGATGCGGTTGGCGGTGAGAGTTCCGTAGACCCGGTGGGCGATGGTGGGCGCGGTCTCCGCATAGCGGCTCATCAGCTCGGACTCAATATTGTGCCAGTTGTAGACGATTCGCGCACCGGCGAGCAAAGGCGTGTAGGCCGCCATGTGCATACTGTCGAGGTGCACCAGATCGAAAGGGCCGGAGGCGGTGATTCCGCGGATCGCGGCGGCCATCTCCTTCGATGAATAATTCACCACAGGCAGGGGCCACCGCCCGAAAATCCCGCGCACAATCTTGCCGGGCGTGTACATCGCGGGCGCGGCAACGGCGGTCAGTTCCTCGCAAAAGGGAAACTGCTGTATAGACGGAGTCTCCGCGGCGGGATCCGAGAAGAACGCGTAGGTGAGCCGCGTCCGGGCGCCCAGGGCTTTGGCAAAGTGGTAATCCCGCAGCTTGGCGCCGCTCACCGGGGGCCAACTTTGTCGGGGAGAAAGAAACAGCACGCGCATGGCTTCAGCGATGAAATGTTCCGGGATGCGTCACCACGCCCGCGGCCAATCTTTCTGCGCTTTCTCCAGATTTCCCATGGAAAACTCTATTCTATCTGATAGTGTGGGGAACCCATTGAAACACCTGTTCGCCGGTATTGGCATGTGCGTTTGCGCGATCGCGATTGTGCCGCCCGCCTGGTATGGGCAATGGCTCGCTCATCCGTGGACCGAAGCCCGCTTCCCTACTCTGATCGTCCTTGGAGGCGATTCCATCCGGGAGGGCATGATGGGAGAAAGCTCGTACTGGCGCGCCGTCCATGCCGTCGAGGTGTGGCGGGAGGGCGGTGTGAAGCAGGTGATCGTGAGCGCGGATGCACAGACCGCCGCTTCCATGCGCGCCTGGCTGATCGGACAGGGCATCCCGGCGGACGCCATCCGGCTCGAAAACCGCTCGCAAAGCACCCGCGAGAACGCCTTGTTCACGGCCGAACTGTTGCGGGACCTGCCAGGCCCTTATCTGCTGGTCACCAGCGACATTCACGTCTGGAGAGCCCAGCGGGCCTTTCGCAAAGCGGGTTTGAACGTCTTCCCCCGCCCCGCGCCGGACGCTTTCAAACGCGGCAATGACTGGCGCAATCGCTGGCGGGTGTTTCTCGACATTGGCGGGGAATGCGTGAAGATTGTTTACTACGCGTCGAAGCGTTGGATTTAGCTAGACTTGATAGAAGTGAACGATCCCCTGACTCCCATTAAGGAAATCATGCGCCGGCATGGTGTGCAGTCGACGCCGGAAGAGTTTCACGCCGCGGTGAATGTCACTTTTCACCGCTTCGAATCGGAAGTGTACGACGAAGGCCACCGCGACATGTGGGAGAGCCTTCCGCGGCAGGTGGAGTTACTGGCCTCGAGCTGCCTGAAAGACGGCGTCCCGGAACGGATTCGCATGCTCGATATCGGTTGCGGAACCGGCCTGGCGACGGATTGCCTGCTGCGCTCCGCGCTGGGGCCGCGTATTCAGCAGATCGACCTGCTCGATACGTCCACGGCGATGCTGGTCCGGGCCGGGAAGCGCCGCGAGCAATGGAACCGGCCCGGTGACGCAATTGAAGGGATCGTTGAGGACCTGCCGGCGGGGAAAACCTACGACCTGATCATCACCTGCTCCGTGCTGCACCACGTTCCCGACCTTCCCTCGTTTCTGAGAGCCGTAGCGGGGTTGCAAAGAGATCTCCCAGGGGCGCTTTTTCTTCATCTACAGGACCCGAACGGCGACTTTCCTGATGATCCCAAGCAGGTAGAGCGCTTCGCTGAGTATAACTCCATCCATTTGCCGGAGCCGCTCAGCCGATTCAAGCCCGGGCGGATTCTGGCCCGTCTGAAACGCGAGCTTACAGGAGAGCAGGGCCAGGACTATATCTCGAAAACCAATCGCGAGCTGATCCAAGAGGGAGTTGTCTCAAAACCCTTGACTGTAGACGAAATCTTCTCCATCACCGATATTCACGTGCGGGACGGCGGAATCTCCATTGAGAGGATGAAGCCCTGGCTGCCGGATTATCAGCTCGTCACGCATCGTTCGTACGGTTTTTTTGGCGTCCTACGCAGCACTCTGCCGCCGGATTTGCAGCGCCGCGAGGATCAGTACATCGAGGCTGGGGAAAAAAATGGCGGTCACGTCGCGGCGGCTTGGCGGCGGATGGGCTGACTTGGAGCAGGCGCGGATGTTATTTACGAAGCTAGTTGCCCAGATCGACGCCACCCATCCGCGAAACTCGCTCCGTGGCTCGTCCGTGATGGACAGCACTGTCTGATTCTGCCTGATCCTCAGCAGAGGGATCAGAACCCATAACGTTATGACCTTCCTGGAGGGGCAGGCTAAATTGAATTATGGAAGCGAGTGAGTCAAAACTGTTTCGCACAGACTCGATTTTGATGATGGCAGTGGTAGCCGCACTTGCTTTGCCGCTCCTGGTCATGGTCGTCTTTCGACCGTACGTTCTGCCACCGGGGAGCTTCGCGTCGGAGATGGGCGAAGTGGCGCGGTCGGTGGCGCGAGGAGAAGGTTTCTCTTCTCCGGTCGGCATTCCAAGCGGTCCGACGGCTTGGTTTGCGCCGGCGTACCCACTACTGTTAGCGGCGCTCTTCAAGATCCTCGGGGCCTACACTGCGGCAGCGGCGCTTGCGGCTCTTGCGCTCAATACAATCTTCCACGCGGCACTTTGCGCACTTGCGTATTGGGCGGTGATGCCTGTTTTGGGCCGCACCACTGCCAGGGTGAGCGCTTGCCTCGCGGCACTCTACCCGCAGGCTATCTTGCCGGGACTTACATTTGGGACACGACGCTTTTGGCGGCCGCGTTGACGCTCGTTGTAGGGCTCGCATTGCGGATGGAGATGCGGGCGCACATTGGGGTTGTTTTCACCTGCGGCTTGGCAATGGGCGGGACTCTATTGATTAACCCATCTCCGCTGTCGTTCTTTATATTCCTGATTGTCTGGCGGTTGCTGCAGGAGTGGGGCAAGCCGAACGCGATCCGCAACATGGCCGTGCTGATCCTGGTTCCCAGCGCGCTTTTCGGTCCGTGGATGGTGCGGAACTACCTGACCACCGGTGCGTTTACGCCTCGTTGTTGCGCCGGTCTCGAACTGATGAGCTACAACGTCGATGGCGCGTCGCATCCGTGGATATCGAGCAAGGAGCGCCAGTTATACAAAACGCTTGGAGAGAATCGATATAACGATATCTGTTTCCAGCGCGCAAAGGAGGCCATCGTCGCTGAACCCGGCAAATATGCGTTCCGAGTGCTGGAGCGCATTCGCAACTGGTGGCTGGGTGGGGAGCCCAAGGAATACCTCAAACGCCTGCATGGGCTTGGGAATGTGAAGCCGCTGATGCACACTTTTGTTGCTGGGATGCTTCTGCTCGCGATGGTGGGCGCTTGGGAGGCGGTTCGCGGCGGAGCAAAGATCCTTCCCCTGATTGCTCTGCTCGTTGTTTTTCCGCTTCCGTATTACTTCATCAACGTAACCGACCGGTACGCGTTTCCGATGCGGATGATCGCCCTGCTGCTGGCGGCACATGGCCTCGTCGCGGCTTCCAAGCGGTTGAGACGTTCGCCGAGGGCGATCGCGGATCAGACAGCCCCTTCTTTATGATTAGAACCAGTTGGTGGCACTGGCGCTGCGGCTACAGCAGCCAAGCCATGGTAAGAATTGCCAGGCACGAAGCGGCGGACATTGCGAGACCGATGCGTTCGGGCTTGTCTCGGATCAATTCCACAATCAGCGTGTAATCGCCGGGAGGCGTCTCCACCTGAATCAGCCCGTCAGGGGAAGGAGTCACGGCAACACTTTGCCCCGATTCTTGCAAATGCGCCCGCCAGTCTTTGTAGTAAAAATGTCGGATCGTCAGCTGTCCGTCTTCCGGAGCATGCACTTTAATCGCGACGCGCCGCGGATGCCAGCTTTCCACCGCCGCGGAGCCAGCGCTCATCACCAGAGATCGCGCGGGATGAGCCGCCAGAAACGCCTCTAACGCGGCCGGCTCGTGCAACCGCAGGGTATCGGCCGGCTTGGGCCAATATTGATAATATTCCACCCGTAAAACAGTTGTTTTTCGATCCTTGACCGCCCGGTCCTCTGGAATCTTTCTCCAAACCGAAAATGCGGTCGAGGCGGCCCAGGCGTCCGCGGCGATCCAGCCGAAGGAGAGTATTGCCAGCAGGCCCAGAATCCGCTTCGATTGCCTGGCGAGGTATGGATAGGCCAGCGCGGACAATGCCGCCAGAGCCACGGTCAAGGTTGTTGCAAAGCGCGCCGGAAACTGAATTGCCTGCGCGAATTTGAATACTTCATAGACGGGGATGCTGGCCTGGGTCATCATGAAAAAAGCACCCAGGGCGGCAAACAGATACAGCAGCGCGGCGCGCCGTGGAGCCGATGCGGATTCCGAGCGCCTCGCGATCCAATACAGCACCACCGCCGCAATCAGCATCGAGACCACCAGCACTGCCACCCGCACGCGGTACTCCAGCAGCGAGGTGAGCTTCATGAACAGAAAGTTGTTGCGATAGTAAAACCACACGTCGCCGTTGACCAGGTCCGCAAGCCAGGACTTTTTCTGATCGAGCATCGCGGGCAGCACGTATGCTCCGGCCATCGCGATCCCCAGCCCAATCCCCGTGAACGTCCTGGTAAACGCCTTCCCGCGCTGGCCAGGCTCGCTCATCATCCACACGGCCAACGGAATCACCCAGGAAAAGCACACCACTGTCGGCAAATGCGTGAACGCCAGGAGTCCATAACTCAGCGCAAGCAACGCAATGGCCCGGCGGCTACCGCGGACGCACCGGTTCACAGCGAGCAGCACCAAAGGCATCCAGGCGAAGGCCCAAACCTCCGACAGCGCGCCGCGGTTATACAGGTCGATCGCGATGTGATAGGGCGAGATGGTGTACACCAGAGCGCCAAACAACGCCGCGGGCGGAGGGGTGAAATCCCGTAGCCAGAAATAGGCTGTGAGGGCCGATAGCAGTCCCGCCAAGACCATGCTCCAGCCCGCTAACAGCCACCCGTTGGGGTCGTGACCGGTAAGCAACGGCCGGAATAAAGCCGCACCATAACTGCCGGCTGGCGGCACAAAAAAGAACGTCGGAGCGCCGAGGCCTCCACTGCTTTCGGCGGTCCAGCGCGGGTACCACTCGCCTTGCCAGAATTGCGTCGAGAAAATCTTTACCCAACGGGCATGCTCGATGGCATCGGCCGAAAGATCAGGAGCGCCATGCACCAATACAGGCCAGGTGAACAAAAGCGCCGCAGTGATCAGCAGCAATAGATGAATCCGCGTTCGACTGATTGCAGGCTTCCTCTCCAAGCAGGTTTTAGCATAGCAAACGCCATTGTTTCCGAAGGAGTTATTGCGCTGGGCAGCTTTGTCCCGAGGCCTGTACCTGGGCCTCCAGACGGTGCCTGGTTTCGCTGGTTGCAGGCACGCGGAAGAAGCCGTCCGCGCCGCCGCGCTGCTCGCTTGTATCGAAGCTCAGGAAGTAGTTGTGCATCATCTCCCAGGTCAGCCCCGGCAGATCGCCTTCCACCCACAGCCAGCTTCTCTCCGGCGCGGGAGCAAGGAATCTCGTGCTTACCCATACCTGCGCGCCCCGGTCGCTACTGGCCAGAACCGTACAGGCGAAATCCAGGTTCCATAGGCGGATGGGCAGGCCAAACGGTGGGAATGCCTTCACAATGGCCAACTTCCGTTTGTGGAGGGCATTCAAGGGATCGCCGAAGCTCAACGCGGAGAGCGGATCGTAGCCGTTCACCACAAAGACGCGGTCTTGAGGAGCCAGCGACGTCAATACTTCCAGGCGCGCCGGGTCCTTTTGGAGCGCCACATCCAGGTTCCGCCCGGACGCGGAAAGCAGGTTAAACGGCACGTGCAGGCAGCACAAGACAACGGCCAAGGCGCGCCGGAATGCGCTCAATTCCGCGCTGCCGGCCGCGTAGCCGAAGGCCAAAAACAGCGCGGGCAGCAATCCGACATACCGTTCCACGCTACCGCTCTCATAGGCCAGCGCCACGCCGATATGGGGCAGTGCCGCCACCGCGAGAAATCCCAGCACCCGCTTGCCCGACGGCGAAAACCACAATAAAGCCAGCAGGCCCAGAAGCGACGCGTAAAACAGAGCGACCCTGGCCAACGATTCACGGACCAGTTCGAGGAGTCCGACCTTCGCGTATGGATCGTGAAACCGGTACCACTTCAGCCAGACCGAATCGAAGCCCAGCTCGTACACGGAACGCGCCAGGCCGCTGATCATGCGAACGAGTTTGGAATCCTTGGAATCCTGGGCGCTTTCATGGATCCAACCAACCAAACCGCTGAGGCCGTGGATCCCGGCCTCGTTCATCGCGAACAGATAAAAGGCTCCGGCCACGATCGTCGCGGCAAGGCACGTCACAATGGCGAATCGGAGGCGCGGCATCCCCTGCTGAGCGGCGCCGAAAATCCATAAGGCACACAGAACTCCGGGAAAGGACACCAGAAAGGGAGCCCAGCACAAGACCGCCGTCGCCGCGAATGCACCCGCCAGCACAGCGGTCCACCACGTTCGCGGCAAAAAACCGGCGACGCAGGACGCCAAGGTCGCGCACGTCATTGCCAGAATATACGGGCTCCCGATGCGTGAAAAATGTAAGAGCGGGTTCAGGCACAGGAACGCGCACGTCACCAGGAATCCGGCCCAGCCATTGCCTGTCAGCTTCCAGATCATCACTTGTAGCGCCAGAGCGCAGACCAGCCCGGCGATCAGATTTGGCAGCATGATGAGGAAGCCGATGGTCATGGTGGCATTGCCGCCAAAGCTCGGGTTGAGCACGGCGAGAAACCATTTGGCGAGCAATCGCCCCATCGGGCGCCACAGCACGTGCGCGAAATTCCAGATGCCGCGGCTTTCGCTCCATCCATGGGGCAGGGATTTGGCGATGTCGTCGGCATACATCGATGCGTCGCCGCCAATGGTCACCGGTTTCACGAAGGTCATCAGCAACACATAGACAACGCACAGCAGGACCCAGAATTGAAGCGGGGGAAGAGGGCGATGAGGTTGTGCGATTGTCATGATTCCGACGGGCTTAGGCGCAGACCCGATAATGATAGCTCGAAACGCGGGGATGATAACGAGTCGGGCTGTGTCGATTTCGCGTCCGGTTCGGGGTGACGCATGCGCGGAGGCTGATTGGAGCGGGCGAACTCCAACGGATGTGGCCCGGCTGTTTCAGGTGTGGCGAAAAACGTTGTACCGGGTCACGAGGCGGAATTTAGCTCAGCACGTTCGTAAAGGTCGCCATGCTAACATTCGACTTTGACTTATGAACGACCATCGAGACGACGCCACGCCGATTCACGAGCGCGAAACCGAATTCCACGATGAATGGGCGGCTTCGACGCCGGTCGCCGAGGTGCGCGTCCACGAATGCTTTGAGGCCCTGACCGCGGTCGAAAACAGATTTATCTTACAAAAAATGGGGCCTTTGAAGGGAAAGCGTGTCCTGGACGTAGGTTCCGGTTTGGGCGAATCGTCGGTATATCTTGCTTTGCAGGGAGCCGATGTCATGATGGTGGACATTTCGCCGGGCATGATCGAAAAGGCGAAGGAAGTGGGCCGTTTCCACGGGGTCGATCTACGGGGAACCCCAGCGGTGGGAGAATCTCTGCCGGTAGGCGATGGGGAATACGACATCGTATACACCGCCAACACGATTCACCACGTCACCGATCGAGCCAAGTTCTTTTCCGAAATGCGCCGTGTGCTCAAACCGGGCGGCAAGTTCTTCTCGTTTGATCCGATTGCCTATAATCCGGCGATCAACGTTTACCGGCGCATGGCGAACGAGGTCCGCACGGAGGATGAGGCGCCCCTAAAGACGGCCGATCTGGCTCTCGCGGGCCAGTATTTTGACGACGTAGAGTTCCGGACGTTTTGGATTGCGACACTTTCTCTGTTCATCAAATATTATCTGTTCGACCGCGTGCACCCCAATGCGGACCGCTACTGGAAGCGTATTTTGACGGAGACGCCGGCGTCGCTGTGGTGGTGGCAGCCCTTACTCGCGCTGGATGCGGTGTTGACGCGCACTCCCGGGCTCCGCTGGTGGGCATGGAACATGGTCATGAGCGGCACTCGCAAGCCCTGAGTGGCTTGCCCCGACATTATACTGGTCGCTGATCACATACAGCGGCCGCCCTTTGATTTCCTCATAGATCCGCGCGACGTATTCTCCAAGCACGCCAATCAGAATCATCATCGCACCCGTTCCAAGGGAGGATACCAGAATCAAGGACGTCCACCCGGGCACCAGATAGAGCCCCAGAGCCCACCGCACCAAAGCATAGATCGCATAGGCAAAGCCGATGCTGAAAAAAGCGGTTCCGACGAAAAAACTTGCCTGCAATGGTAGCGGCGAAAAGGAAATCGCGGCGGTCCAGGCAAAACGCAGCATCTTCGACAGGGGATATTTGGTTTCGCCCGCCGCACGTGGCGCGCGCACGAACGGCACGGCGATCTGCGGAAAGCCCACCCAGGCGACCATGCCGCGCAAGAACCGGTGCGTTTCGCGCATCTGATTCAGCGCGTCCAGGAAGCGGCGCGAGACCAGACGGTAATCGCCGGTGTCAACCGGCAGGTCCTTGTAGACCAGCGTGCGCATCATCCGGTAGAACAGCCAGGCTGTCGCGCGTTTAAAAAATGTTTCCCCGATTCGCTGCACGCGCTGGGCATAGACGACGTCGTAGCCGTTTTGATATTGGACGAGCATGTCCAACACCAGCTCCGGAGGGTCCTGCAGATCGGCGTCCATCAACACGATGGCTTCGCCACAGGCTGCATCGAGCCCGGCGGTCGCAGCGATCTGATGGCCAAAATTCCTGGCCAGGGAGAGGACCTCGAATCGCCGGTCCGCCGCGGCGATTTCGCGCAGTTTAACGATGGTTGCATCCGAGCTACCGTCGTTGACCAGCACCACTTGCGCCGGACACGGAAGTTTGTCGAGGAGTTCCTTGAGGCGGCCGAAAAGAAGAGGGGCCACTTCCTCCTCGTTGTAGAGCGGTACAACTAGTGAGATGAGGCCTGGAACACCCCGGGGCGAAAGGACATGGTGGGTCTTACTCATTCAAGCTCCATGGTAATGCTCCGCACTCCACAAATGTCGGATTGCGGGAGGCTCGCACCGTACGCTATTCTCGGGGAATCTGCGCACGTTCGTCATACACCTGCTCTTGTATCTATCCTCAGTCCTTGTGCTGCAATACAGCACGGGGGTGTACCACAGCGAACTTAGCCACCAACCGGATGAATCGGCCCATGTGGTCACTTCCTTAATGATTCACGATTATGCGAAGACCGGCATCGGCACTTCCCCGCTCCGTTTTGCTGAAAGCTACTACATTCACTATCCCAAAGTTGCGTTCGGTATCTGGCCGCCCTTGTTCCACTCCACGGCGGCCCTGTGGATGCTCCTCTTCACGCGCACGCACACATCCCTGTTGATCTTTGTCGCGGTGCAGGGAGCGCTGTGCGCGGCCATTCTGGCGATGTTGGCCCGCCGTTTCCTGGCGCCCTTCGCGGCATTTGCCGCAGGTCTTTTCGTGATTATACTGCCTGCGATGCAAAATGCCGCCAGTCTCATGATGGTGGATTTATTTCTGACGGTCATGGAGATGTTGTCGACGCTCTTGCTTATCGCGTTTTTTCGCCGTCGCGACATGAAAACCGCTATCTGGTACGGCGTCTGCACCAGCTTGGCGATGCTAACCAAAGGCAATGCGGTGGCGCTGCTTATGTGCGGTGTGTTTATGCTGCTGCTGACGCGGGAATTTTCAATCCTGAGGAAAGCGCCGGTTTATGTGTCGGCGCTGATCATTGCCGTGCTGGGCCTTCCGTGGCAATTCATATCAGTTCATCTGTTCCAGGGAACGATTCCCCTAGACCCCCTGACGCCCAGCCGGTTCTGGATGCTGTCGTCCGGATACACACAGATTCTAGTGCATAAGCTGAGCCTCCCGCTGTTCTTGGCTGCCCTTGTCGGATTAGCCTCAGTTCTACTTCCCTTGCTGAAGGGTGATCGTCGAAGCCCGGTTTCCTTGGACGGGGCCGGAGCTGCTTCTCTCGTCCTTGGGGTTTTCCTGTTTCACAGCATCTCACCCACGCCGGGGCCGGATGACCGTTACATCCTCCCTGCCCTGCCTTTGTTAGTGCTATTTGCTGCGCTGGGAATTCAGTGGATCGCATCGACAATCCGGATTCCCAAGCTGGCTATGCCCGTTCGGGCCTCGATTCTTGTGGTTTTCTGCTTAGGATGGTTTGCCAAAACGACCTTCGCGTTCACGCAGCGGCCGCAGATGGGCTTCGAACAGGTGGCGGCCGGGCTGGAACCTCCTGGTTCCGCGGATGAGGTGGTGCTGGTCTGTTCCGATAGCTGGGGCGAGGGCGCGTTGATCACGACTTTGGCGCTGCGCGACCGGCCCGGGCTTGAGCACATCGTGCTTCGCGGCTCAAAGACCTTGAGCGAGAACCCCTGGGGCCTGGTTTCCTACCATCCTTATTTCCTTACCCCCCAAGAGCTGGAAAACGAGCTCGAACGCACTCCCGTGGACGAGATTGTAGTCGATCTCGACCATGCAACGTGGGAGCGGGATCGTGAACTGCTCATCCAGGCCCTTGCCGAAAATTCGCAGAAGTGGCTCCTGGCATCCGAGGTTCGGGCGGAGGACGGGCGGCGACTCCAACTATACCGCTGGGCTGGTCCGGATCATTCTACCCTTCGGAAGAACGTGAAGGTGCGAATGCGAATCACGTTGGGCCATGATTTATCGTTGCCCTAGATAACGCTTGCGCCTGCGTTTCGTGCTTGAACAGGTGAGATTTCCACACGTAGCATGGCCCGGTGTGCGTGCGAACCTCATGATCAAAGGTACGGTCAGCAGGATTCCAGCGGTGATGATTATGCCCCGGTAGCATCAGAAGAAACGTACCATTCGGGGACACGTGCCTAGGCACACACTTTACTCACCTTTCAGCGGTCAGGTGTAGGCTCGCTTAAGCGGCAATTCGAAGGCCGCCCAGTCTTAAAAGGCAGCGGTACTGATCCGTCGCCACCAGCAGTGTTCAGCTTCGCCGGAATCCCCACGCTAGGCTCACGGCCCGAGAATCCCCCGTTGTTCAAGGAGGCGAAGGATTGAGACGACGCTGTCCTCCAGCGCCTCGTTGGATGAGTCGATTGTGAGTTCCGGGTTTTGCGGGGGCTCATAGGGATCAGTGATGCCGGTAAAGTGGGGGATTTCGCCAGCGAGGGCTTTCTTGTAAAGGCCCTTGACGTCACGTTCCACCAGAACTTCCACTGGGCAGTGCATATAGATTTCGAGGAAGTTCGGAATCCGAGATCGTAATTCGTCGCGGCAAGCGCGATAGGGAGAAATGGCGGCCGCGATCGCGATCACTCCGTTGCGAGAAAGCAATTCGCAGACGAAACCGATGCGCCGGATATTCTCCTGGCGGTCGTCCTTGCTGAACCCCAGCCCCCTGCACAGTTGGGTGCGGACGATATCGCCGTCAATTACCTCCACACGGGCACCTCTCGCACGCAAACGCTCCGCCACGGCGGACGACAGCGTGCTCTTTCCGCTTCCCGACATGCCCGTAAACCACAACGTACAACCGGCTCCCATGCCGTTCTCCCATCCTATCGCTGAATTCCTAACGGTCCCGCGGTTCCATGCCTCGTCCCGCCAGCGTCTCTGTTACAGCCCTCGCCGCCTCTTCTGGAGTGGAAAACAGTCCAGCATCCAAATCGACGAATTGCGAAGGATCCATCAGAGCCTTTGCGCGCTCACGCTCTACGGCATAGAGAAAATCGGCGGCGCAAATCGCCACCAGGCCCGCCGCGGTGATGTTGTGCGCGAGCTCCAGCATCACGCTTCCGTCCGTTTGGGCCGCGATCACGTGCGTCAGGTAGCCGCGCTTAAACAGTTCACTCTCCACGGCGTAAGCGAGGTTGGCTCCGCCGTTCAGCCACACCAGCGCAGCCCGATGTCCGATGCGCGTCTGGCGATCCGCGGCTGGAATGCGGCTCAACTCGAAGGCCTGCGCTTCCGGTACCGTGGGATCGGCTGCTCTCGGGTCTCGCCCGGTGATCATGCCGGCCGCTACGGTGGCATTCGAGATTGGATCCACCATCACGAAGCTGCCGGTCAAACGGTTGCGGCGATACTGATCGACGAACAGGGGCGAATGCGTATCGATCACCACGGTTCCGATTTCGTTGAGGCTTAACTCCGCGGCGGGTTGTCTCTCCAGCGTGTTGACATTCACCCGGTATCGGATGAAACGGACCTGGGCCTTCACCGATTGCGTGGTGTGCTTGATGATGTATTGCCTGCGAAGGTCGAGCGGCTGATTCCCCATCCAGACCAGGCGCGCGTCGATGCAGCGCGTGACGTGCGGAGGATGGGAGGGAGGGACCAGCATGTTGCCCCGGCTCACGTCCACTTCATCCTCCAGGCACACGGTCACGGACATTGGAGGAAACGCCCGCGCGACTTCTCCATCGTAGGTGACGATGGCTTTCACGCGCGACGTGCGGCCCGACGGCAGAACCATCACCGGGTCGCCTGGCTTGAGGACTCCGGAAGCCATCTGGCCCGCATATCCGCGGAACTCCTGATTCGGCCGAAGTACCAGTTGCACGGGGAAACGCATCTCGGAGAAATTCCGGTCGCTGGCGATGTGCACGGTCTCCAGATGATGCAGCAAGCTGGCCCCGTCAAACCAGGGCATGTTCTCGCTCTTGGTGACGATGTTGTCCCCCAGCAGCGCACTCACCGGGATGAAATAGAGGTCCGGAATTTGCAACTGCGCGGCGAAGCTGCTGAAATCCGAGCAAATCCGGTCAAACACTTCCTCGCTAAAGTCCACCAGGTCCATCTTGTTGACAGCGACCACCACATGGTGGATGCCTAACAGCGAAGCAATGAACGCGTGGCGGCGGGATTGGGAAAGCACGCCGTTGCGCGCGTCGATCAACACAATGGCGAGGTTCGCGGTGGAGGCTCCCGTGGCCATGTTGCGCGTGTACTGTTCGTGGCCCGGCGTGTCGGCGATGATGAACTTCCGTTTGGGTGTGGAGAAATACCGGTAGGCGACGTCGATCGTAATGCCCTGTTCGCGCTCGGCTCGCAGTCCATCGGTGAGCAGAGCGAAGTCCATCGCTCCCGCCGTTTCATTGACGGTGGCCTTGGTGATGGCGCTGAGCTGGTCTTCGTACACTCCCTTCGAGTCGAACAGGAGCCGGCCGATGAGCGTGGATTTCCCGTCGTCGACGCTGCCGCAGGTGATGAAGCGGAGTAGGTCCTTTTCCTCTTCCCGGCGCAGGAACAGGTCGATTCCGCTTAAAGTTTCGGACGGCTGAGACATCTTAAAAATACCCTTCCCGCTTCTTGATCTCCATCGAACCTTCCTGGTCGAAGTCGATCACGCGATTCTCGCGCTCGGAGCGCCGGAACAGCATCATCTCCTCGATGATCTTCGGCAACGTGTCGGCCTCCGAGCGGATCGCACCCGTGCAGGGGCTGCATCCCAGGGACCGCATCCGGCACATCACCAATTCCTTGCGCTCCCCAGGAAGAAGGGGGATGTCCTTTTCCACTGGAATCAGAGAGGACCTCCGCACCACCATCTCGCGCTCCTTGGCGAAGTACAGCGGCACAATGGGAATGTTCTCCAGGTGAATATATTGCCAGACGTCCAGTTCCGTCCAGTTGGAGAGGGGGAAAACACGGATGCTTTCGCCGGGATTCAAGCGCGAGTTATACAGGTTCCAGAGTTCGGGGCGCTGGTTTTTTGGATCCCACTGGCCGTGCGGATCGCGAAACGAGTACACGCGCTCCTTGGCGCGTGATTTTTCTTCGTCCCGGCGCGCGCCACCGATCGCGGCATCGAACTCGCCTTCGGCCAGGGCATCGAGCAGCGCGCGCGTCTTCAAGAATCCGCAGCATTTCGAGGTGCCTAGGTCCCACGGATTCGCGCCCGCTTCGATGGCCGCCCGATTGGTGTGCACGATCAGCTTCGCGCCGATCTCGGCACAGAACCGGTCTCGGAACTCGATCATCTCGCGGAATTTGTAGGTGGTGTCCACGTGCAGCAACGGGAACGGAATTTTCCCGGGAGCAAACGCCTTCTGCGCAAGGCGCACCATCACAGACGAATCCTTGCCGATGGAGTAAAGCATCACGGGCCGCTGGAACTCGGCTGCCACTTCGCGAAGAATATGAATGCTCTCGGCCTCGAGCATCCGCAGATGAGTCAATGTCAAGCTTTCCGTCATACGGTTCCGATCTGTCGCTTTTGCGCGAAAAATTCCCGCATCTCTTCTAACAAACGATACGGCAGTTGAACATTACCGGCGATGCCGCTTCCCAGGCGGATTCCCGGTTTGTTATCGCCATGATAATCCGTACCGCCGGTGGGGATCAGGCCAAAGCTGCGCGCGATTTGAGAAAACTCGGCGCAATCGGCCGGAGAATGCTCGCTATGGTAGACCTCGATGGCCTCAAGACCGGAGTCGAGGAGGCGTTCCACCAGGCGCTCCAGGTCTGCCCCGCGCTGCGGCAGGCGGATGGGATGCGCGAGAGATGCCAAGCCTCCGCTGTCCTTGATCCGGCGGATCCCTTCGTCGAGCGTGGGCTCGTCGCGCTCCACCGCGGCTTGTGCGTCGTCGGCGAGATAGACGTCGAAGGCCTGTTGAAGATTGGACACGTAGCCTTTCTCGAGAAGGACGCGCGCGAAATGCGGCCGGCCGACCTGATTGCGTCCGTATACTTCCGCGTCCTCAAGGGTGATGGAAACCCCCAATTGCTGGAGCTTCGCTACAAGGTCCACATTTCGCTTGCGGCGGCTGGCCTGCTGGGTTTCCAGGTAGCGGCGAAACTCGGGCGCAGGGTCCGACGACAACCAATAGCCCAGCACATGCACCGACCGCTCACGCTTCCCGCTTTCGCGCTGCTCGTTCGGACGCGTGCTGAGTTCGACGGCGCAGACTAACTCAAGTCCGCACTCCGCGGCGACCGGGCGGGCGGCGTCATAGCCTGCCAGCGTATCGTGATCCGCGATGGCCAGCGCCTGGAGGCCCTCGGCCACGGCTTGGCGCACCAGATCGCCCGGCGGCGTCGATCCGTCAGAACGGTCCGTGTGTGTATGAAGGTCAACCAATGGCATCTCTTTACTTGCCGGGCGTTTTGGCCGGGGGAGAATAGATATCGTCGACGCGGAAGGTTCGGTAAGTGAGGATACCTTGTGCTTCCATGGCAAAAACGACTCTACCGTCCCGGTCGGTTTCCATCGTCCACCCGTGTGGCGAAGTCCCGGGGTCGAGGTAACCCGCATCGAAGCTATAGTTTCCGTTTTTCAACGTCTGCGCCTCGCCAACCGCCCCCGAAAAGACGGGCAGCTTGGCGTTGTAGGCCAGGGCCGCGGTCATGTTCTTCTCGTCCAACTGCCACTTCTGGCCCCTGCTAACGGCCTTCGGGTCCTTATCGTGGCGCGCGCGGCCATTATCGAAAATCGTGATCATGTTGGAGCCCGGCGGGTCGTAGCCTGCGTCGTGCTGGTAGGAGAACCAAGGGGAGGGATCGTCGGATTTGGCGGTAAAATCGCCGTCCTTCCCGAGTCGCCACAGGACTTTTCCCGTGCCTTTCCCATTTTTATAATCGACCTTGATCACCCAGTTCTGTTCCGGCATGGAGACTACGAAATCCCCCGTCGAATCGATGTAGTTGATGGCGTTGCTATGGGTCCAGCCGTTCGCCTGTTCGGCGAGGAAGATGGAGGGACACCCGCCGCTGCCAGGACCTTCCTTGCAATGTGCATCTTCGAGGGAGGCGCGTTGGACGTCGAGATGATCGAAGTTGTTCCACATGCTAACGACTTGAAAATCTTCGTCCAGTTCGACGATAACGTCCCCGAGAACATCCACGGGCTCCTTCGCCCCCTGGGTTCCGGCGGGCATCATTCGTTCGAGACCCGTGACCGCCAGAAAGTGACCGTTCGGCAACGCGACCGCCTCATGATGGAAGCCGGAGAGACACTCCTTACCGCCCTTCTTGCAATCGGAGTGGATACCGCGCGATTCCAGTTGTTCCGCGACGCGGCCGACGTTCGTCTCGCGAATGATGTTCCCTGCCAGGTCCATTTCCTGCAATGCCTGATAGCGGCGGATGGAGTTTACGGTGTTGCGAGCTTCGGTTGAGAACGCCAGAAAATGGCCGCCCGGGAGAATGCGGGTCAAAAAATCCGGCGAGCGCATATACCACATCACGCGTCCCTGAAGGTCCGTCGCGAACGGCCGTGCGCTGCTGCCGGCCGAGGCAGTGCTGAAAACCAACACTGGCTCGGACGGGACGGATCCGCTCGCTCGCGGCACCGTTACCGATACTGGAGGGAAGCTCCCATCGAGGATCCCTGTCTGAAACGGCAGCCATTTCCCATCCTTTTCATTCGGGCCGGTGACCACCTCTTCACGCAGCAGGTAGCGGGTTTCAGCGCGCATCCCGGCAACCAGAACGTTATTGGTGAGCGATCCGCGGCACGCCTGGGCCGGCGTCCGGCTGGCGGACTCCTCTCCATCCGGATGGAAGGCGACGCGGAACTGGCTGCCCTCCTGGCAGGGAGGTGCGCTGAAGAGAGCAATCAGAGGGTGCGAGGTTGGGACCACCGAGGGGGCGCCTTTGGCGCGCGGCACGATCTCGAAAGGAAGTTCCGCATGGGCGGTTTCTTTCGTCTCGTTGTTCCGAACGGTCACGCGAATCGCCGCACGGTGCTCATATAACGCCGGCGCCCAGGCCAAGTCTCTATCCTGGCTGAAGTCGCGAACGATATGAAACGGCCCGCCATTGACGCTTACTTCATAGCGGAAGTTGAGCATTCCCTTCGCGACGTTTTCCAGACGCGGCGACAGCCCGATAGGGGTTCCAACGGGCTGCGGCGACTGTAACGTTGAAAGGAGCCGGACCGTAAGCGGAGTATCGGCGCCGTTACAACTCAGAGCGGCCAAGACAAGAAAGAGTCCTACCTGGTAGCGCATGGCGTTTCAGTATCTCATGAAGTCCCGTTCACTTCACGGGAGTTGAGTACATATCGCTGACCCGGAAGCTGCGGTACACAATCACGCCTTCGACCTCGAGTACGAAGACAATCTTCCCGCTCTTATCGACTTCCACCGTCCGGCCATGCGGCGAGTCCGGAACGGTCCAACCGGTCACGGAACTGTAGCCGCCGCCCTTCAAATCCTGCATCGAACCGCAGCAAATGGTGTACCCGCCGAGGTTGGCGCTATAGCTCAGCGTGGCCTTGCGGTCCTGTTCATCGAGGGTCCACACTTGGGCGCGGCTTTCCAGCTTGCTGTCCTTGGTGTGGCGGAAGTGTGAGTCATCCATCAGAGTCAAGGTGTTAGAACCGGCCGGTTCGAAGCCCACGTCATGGGCGTAGGAAAACCAAGGGTCCGGATCTTTGGAGTCCACCTTGAAGTCTCCCCCTTTGCCGAGGCGCCAGAGAATTTTGCCGCTCCCCTTGCCATTCTTCCAATCCACCTTTACGATCCAGTCCTGTTCGGGGATGGAAACGAGGAAGTCCCCAGTGGAGGCGATGTAGTTGAGGGAGTTACTATGGGTCCACCCGTTTGCTTCCGGGGCCAATAAGACGGGAGGACAACCGCCCCCGCCGGTATGACATTTTGCGTCGAACACCGACTTGCGCGTGATATCGAGATGCTCGTACTCCTTCCAAATGTTCGCCACTTGGAAGTCCTGATCCAGGTCCACGACAATATCGCCGAGGACATCGACGGGCTCTTTGGAGCCCTGGGTTCCCGCCGGCATCATCCGTTCGATTCCCGCGATGACCATCGTATGGCCATTCGGAAGTCGAAGCGCTTCATGGTGAAATCCGGAGACACATTCCTTGCCGCCGGTTTTGCAATCGGAGTGGATGCCGTACGTCTCCAGTTGTTCCGCCACGCGGCCGGCATTGGTTTCGCGGATCACGTTTCCGGCGAGGTCCAGTTCCTGCAGCAACTGTTCGTCCTTAGTGTTGTTGACGGAATTCTGCCCCTCACCGATGACCAGAAAGTGACCGCCTGGAATGACTCTTGTCATCATGCCCGACGAAGGCAAATACCAAATCACCCGGCCCTCGAGATCGGTCGCGAAGGGCCGCTTGCCGCCGCCCTGGGCAATGGCGCCGTGGATTACCACCGGCTCCGCGGAGGGTCCGCCGGTTCGCGGCACCGTGATGGACACGGGAGCAGTGTTACCGTCGAGCAGGCCGGTATGGATTGGCACCCAGTCGCTCGATTTCACGCTCGTCCCGGTGGTCCATTCCGAACGTATCCGGTATTCGGTGTCGGATCGCATTCCAGCGACCCATATGTTATTGCTAATCGAGCCGCGGCATTCCTGGGTTGATGTCCGGACGACCGTCTGCTCTCCTTGCGCTTGGAAAGCAGCGCGGAAAGTGCTGCCTTGCGGGCAAGGCGGCGAGCTGAACAGCGCAACCAGCGGATGCGCGGACGGCGTAGCCGCCGGCGCGGTGCTTTTGACCCGCGACACGATCTGGAAACGCATTTCGTCCTGCGCTGTTTCCTTGCTCTCGTTGTTCCGGGCGGTGATGCGGACAGTCGCGGACTGCTCGTACAATTCGGGAGTCCAGGCGAAGTCGGCCTGCTGGCTGAAGTCCCTGACGATCCGGAACGGTCCGCCGTTGATGCTCACCGCGTAGCGAAAAACATTCATTCCCTTTGGGGGGTTCTCGATCCTTGGCGCCAAGCCGATGGAAACCCCCACCGGTTGCGGTGAGGGCAGCGTCGAGCGCAGATGTACGGCAAGAGGCGCAGCGGCGGCGCTATAACTCAACGCGGACAAAACAAGGAGGATTCCCGAAATCTGGCGCATGGAATGCAAGTATGGCACAACCAACTCCGGATTTCTCGTTCACTCGCTAATTCAAAGCCTTCCAGCACAACTGTAATCCGAGCAGCGCAAGCCAGATGCTAAGGGCCAGCCGCAGGGGGCGCGGCGGGATCACCGCGGACAGCCGGGCGCCAACCAGCGAGCCGACCACGCCGCCCACCACGAGTTTGAGGAGCATCGGCGAGTTGTAGTCACCTCCGAAGAAGTGCAAGCCACCTCCAATCAGCGAGAGGATGAAGCCGAAGATCATGTCCGTGCCGATCACCCGGGCGGGGGTCAGGGCCGTGAGGTTCAGCAACACCAGCGCGCCCAGTGCGCCCGCGCCGGCCGAAGAAAAGCCAACCTCACCTCCGATGAGTGCGGCGATGGGAGGAAGCCACCGGGCATGATCGACCGTGGAAATCGTCAGCCGGTTTCGGATGGTCCGGTACAAGCTGCCGATCGACACGACGAAAATCGTGGTGCCCAGCAACAGGAAGATTCCACCCTCATGATTACGCATGTTGAGCTGGCTCATCACCGTCGCGCCGAACAGGACACCCGGAATGCCGCCCAGGCACAGCAGCCCCAGGATCCGGTAGTCCACCTGATGCCGCCGAATATACAGCGGTACGACAACCAGCTTGATGGCCGCGGAGAAGCCAAGCGCGGTTCCGACCGCAAGCGCCGGCTTCATGTGAAAGAACAGGATCAGCACGGGTGCGGTAATGCTGCCTGCGCCCACTCCGGTCAGGCCAACTGCACACGCGATTAAAAATCCCAGGAGATATTCCATTGCCATCGCCCGCCACGGGCAGTCGGATTATCATAGCAGCCGGGGCCGCTAAATACGGGTTGACGTTCAGTACGCCCCCTGCGCGTTAGCGGACTAGAGCGCGAGCCGGGAAGCGCGGTATTTTCAGAATCAGCGAGAACGTCATCACCAGCAGAGCGATATTGACCGAGAACGCAACCCGCAAGGCGTGAACGAACGCCGAGGTCGAAGTGCCGGCGCCCAGCACGCTGAAGAACACGGTGCCGATGACGGCCACTCCGGTGGCGAACGACGCCTGCTGCACCGTGCTGAGCACTCCGGACGCCGATCCCGCATCGTGGCCTTTGATATTGATCAGGATCGTGCTGATTAAGGTGGGCATCACGAAACCCTGCCCTGTGCCGTAGATCAGCAGGACCGGCGCAAGTTCCAGACCGCCGAGCAACGAGCCACGCCACGCCGTGAGTAGCAGCAACGAGGTTAGGCCCGTGATCATCAGCGCGGCACCAAGATTGATAATGCGGCTCCCGAGCCTCGGCTGAATGCGGACCGTCGCGAGGGAACTGCCAAGGAAAGCGATGGCGAACCACGCAAAGGTCAACCCGGCTTCTCTTGGCGAATAGCCGAGTCCGTTTTGAAGAAAGATGGTGGAGATCAGAAAAAACGCCGCCGCTCCGCTGAAAAAACAGATTCCGCTGAACAGGCCTGTCACGAACGCTTTGTCCTCGAAAAGATCCAGTGCTACCAGCGGCGATCCTCCCGCCGCGGTCACACGCTTCTCGTATTGGACAAATACGAACATCGTTGGCAAAAATGCAGCGAGACAAACGAAAGCCCACACGGGCCATCCCGCCTCGCGACCCTGAATGAGGGGATAGAGCAGAAGAGTTAACGCCAGCGTCAGAATCGCGACGCCGCCCAAGTCAAGGTGCCTGGCCTTCGGCGATCGCGATTCCTTCACGAACTTCAACGCCGCGATCACCGTCAGCAAACCGACCGGCAGGTTGATCAGGAAGATCGGCCTCCAGCTTAGATCGAAGACGTTTGCGCTCACCAGCAGCCCTCCCAACACGTTTCCCGAAAACGAGGACGTGCCGATGATGGTGCCGAAAAGCCCGAAGGCTTTCGCCCTTTCATTTTGCGGGAAGGTCACCTGCATGATGGCGAGCACTTGCGGGAACAGCAACGCCCCCGAAATACCCTGCAGCGCCCGGGCCCCGATCAGTGATGCCGGCGATGGAGCGAGACCGCATAACATGGATGCGGCGGTGAAGGCGGCGACGCCCCAGATGAACATCCGCTTGCGTCCGTAAATATCTCCGAGCCTGCCTCCCGAAATCAGGAGCACCGAATACGTCAGCCCGTAGCTGGCGATCACCAATTGCACCTCGCCGAACGTCGCGTGGAGATTGGCCCGGATAGAAGGAATCGAGACGTTGACGACAAAGAAGTCCAGACCAACCAGGAACGCCGCCGCCAAGATGACGGCGAGCGACTTCCACCGGCCCGGGTCTGGGCCCTCGACAACCTCCGCCATAGAGGCCGGCGTCATTTTCATTTGTGATCTCCTTCACCCAGTCCTGTTACACTAACCCGAAAGGTGCGCCGTCTGCCACAACGACTCTCCATCATCGCGTTATTTTTTGGAGCGGTAATGGCGATGGCGCCCTCCGGTGTCGCTGCCGAAACCGCAAAAGTGATCATTCTGGGATCGGGGACGCCGATCCCGGACCCCACCAGCTCAGGACCGTGTGTCGCGGTCGTGGTGAACGGCCAGGCGTACCTGTTCGATGCCGGCCCCGGCGTCGTCCGTCAGGCGGAGGCGGCGGCCAGGAAGTTCCGCCTGGCCGCGCTGGATGCCATCAATCTGACGCGTCTCTTTGTCACGCACCTGCACTCCGACCATACGCTTGGGTACCCGGATCTCATGTTCACGACATGGGTGGTGGGCCGACGGCGCTCTCTGGAGGTCTACGGCCCTGTGGGGATCGGAGCGATGACAGATCATCTGATGGAGGCATATGCGGCGGACATCAAGGTCCGCACAGAGGGCGCCGAACACCTTGACCGCCGGGCGCTGACGGCGAACGTCCAGGAGATTACCGCCGACGGCGTTGTGTACCGCGATGCGAATGTGACCGTCAAAGCCTTTTCGGTTCCTCATGGCTCATGGCCGCAGGCGTTCGGTTACGCCATCGACGCTGGCGGCCGGTCCATTGTCATTTCGGGGGACACCGCACCAACCGAAGCGATCGTGGAGGCGTGCCATGGTTGTGATGTCCTGGTGCACGAAGTGTACTCGGCGGATCGCTACGCCGTGGTCTTCGGGAATCGCCCGGGCCAGTACCATTCGGTCTTTCATACTTCGACGAAGCAACTCGCCGAACTGGCCTCCAAGGCGAAACCCAAGCTACTGGTGCTGTATCACCAGTTGTATTTTGGAAACCCGGAGGAAGTGGATCTCGAGAAAGAGATCCGGCGCACCTACATGGGCCCGGTCGTTAACGGCCGGGACCTTACGGCTTACTAGCGCCGCCGGCGGCGAGAAACCGGAGGATCGCCTTCATGAGTTTGTCCTTCTGGTCAGTCTGAAACAAGAACTGCGCATGCGCCGATCCATCCAGGATCAGCAATTCCTTGGGATGGGGCGCTTTTTCGAATTGTACCCTCACCTGCGGCGTGATCGGATCGCCCAGGGCAGCGGCATACAGCTTCGGTGCGGCAATCCGTTCGGGGTTCTCGATGGGCACGGGCGCCAATAAGATCAGCCGGTCGATGGCGCCGGGAGGTCCCTTGACCACGGCATTCGCCGAAGCCCCACCACCCATACTTGCGCCAATGACCGCTACGGTCCTGGCACCTTGCGCCCGGAGGTAATCGACGGCGGCGAGGACGTCGAGATAAAGGTCCCGCGGCGATTGAGATGCCGGCCCGCCATGTGAATTGCCGTAGCCTCGAAAATCGATGGCCGCCACCCGGAAGCCCGCAGCCGCGAGTTCGACGGCTTGTTCCTTCCAGCTCGCTTTGTCGAATTTCATGCCATGGGCCAGGACGACAGCGCTGCTGCCTACGCCATACAAGTCGGCATAAACCACTCCGCCGTCCTGCGTCGGGAAAGAGACCTCCCGCGGTCCCGCCAAAATGGTTGCCACCGTCGATACCCCCAAAATTAGCTTGATGATCATCTCGCCTTTCACAGTACCGCAAGATCTCCGGACAAGATCTCCGGACTTGCGCTAACTGATCTGAGGTGATCTAATGAGGGGACTCAATTTCAGCGGAACATCGGAGGGATTTTCAAAGTGAACTCTACGCTACCCAAGAAACTGCACGAATATACGAACCACGTGATCCTCGACAGCACCCGGTGGCAGAGGTACACGCATCGCCCGGGGGACGTGGTAATCTCCACATCCTACAAGACCGGCACGACCTGGATGCAGACCATCGTGGCGAATCTCATTTTCCAGGACGGCGCGTTCCCAGCTCCGGTAAGCGTCATGTCCCCATGGCTCGATATGGCGATGCCTCCTCTTGAGCCCATGATCCAGGCGCTGGATGCCCAAACGCATCGCCGCTTCATCAAGACCCATCTGGCGCTGGACGGATTGCCGTATTTCGACACCGCGCGCTATGTGGTCGTGGGCCGGGACGTGCGGGATGTATTCATGTCGATCTGGAATCACCACTCCGGCTACGCGGACCAATTAAAGGGGGGAATGTCGGAGCGTGCAAAAATGCTTGGTCGGCCTTTTCCTCTGGACTATACGGACCTTCACGACATGTTTCGTGACTGGATCGAGAAGAGCGCGTTCGAATGGGAATCGTCTGGCTTTCCCTACTGGTCGCACCTCCATCACGCACAGACGTGGTGGGACTACCGTCACTTGCCGAACATCCTCTTGGTCCACTTCACCGATTTGCTTTCGGACCCCGAGGGGCAGATTCGCCGCATTGCCAAGCATCTCGACATTGCGATCGATGAACAACTTCTTCCCGGAATCCTGGAGCGAATTTCCTTCAATGGCATGAAAGAAAACTTCGGCGCAATTATGCCGGAGGCCGATCACCTGTTCCGCGGCGGCGTCAAGACCTTCATGAACAAAGGTACGAATGGGCGCTGGCAAGGCGTCCTTACCGAAGCCGAACTGGCCCAGTGTCGCGCGGCGGTCGAACGGGAGCTGACGCGGGATTGTGCCGACTGGCTTGAGCACGGCGGGGAGCACCGGGTCACGGCAAAATCTGCCGCATAACCGAGCGGCAATTGCCGCTCGCACGGGATGCCACCGGGCAAGTTTTCAGAAAACCCCGGTCGTCGTGTGCAGGTACAATGCGCGGGAGGGCTTCCAGGTAACGGAGGCATCCCGCGTCTTCCCATCGAGAGATCTCGCGCCGCAAACACACTCGTGCTTGCCGGGACACGGGCGCGCAGGGCGCGATGTAGGTGTACAGGCGTCCGGAGTGTTGGAGCGCGCCGCCCGCCCGCGGGTGCAATATGCCGCCGGCCGCAGCGTTAGTCGAATCACTTTGAACCGTCGAAAGATATGCAATTCGGCACCCCGATAAACCTGGCACGAATAAGACCGTTGGCTGACTTTCTCTATTTCAATCACAATCGCGCAATCCGCCCAGGGGATATGACGCTGATCGTCACCCTCGATGACGGTCCCTGGGAGCTGTACGTTCTCTCAAAGGACCGGCCGGAACAAAAGAATCTGGCCAGTGCGCAAGCCAAACGCGCCATTCAGCTCTCCATGAAATGGAAGATGATCGACGACGGCTTCTCTAGTGTGCTAGAGAACGCCGAGGCCACCCATGGGGTCCAACCGGGCCTGGGATACCCCGGGAACGGATAAAGTGCAGTGATTTCAGTGAAATTGCCGGAAAACGTTGGAGGCGCGGGGGGGAATCGAACCCCCGGACTCAGTCTCGGATTCATTTTTCCGGCTTCCATCAACGGCGGTTTTTGCGACGGCACTCCTGGACGCGATTTGCCGTCGGCATTTGGGGCAGCCTCTAGCTCCGGGTAATTCCGAGCGCCGGAGGCCGCGAGGTTTTCACAGAATTGCCTCAAGACATGCTTGAGCTGTAGCTCTAAAGCGGTGGCCCGGTTCGCGACAACGTTACCGCCGAAAACCTCAGTTTCGTTTGGTACGAACTTCGGTAGCGGGTCAGCTATTTCAGATATAGGAGACTAGCGATCAAAAATGATGGGGTCGGATCGGAGCATATAGAAACTTTCCTTGGCAGGCAAGGTATAGATGGACTCAAACACAACCTTGTATGAATGCTTCCCGGATGGAAACGAATAGAATTTAGCCAGGTCGGCAGTGAAGGATCGCTGTCCGTGGGCGGGGATGCGGATATAGTCACTGGCGATGGGGCGGCGGCGTTTCACCATCGGTCCTGTATACGCTACCTCTCGGCCGTCACACTGAATCGTGAAAACCGGGCTGGTGAGGTGGCCGTCCGCGAAGACGTTGTAGGATTCAATGAGCAGCTCGAAATCTGAATTGTTAGCAATGTTAAGCGTTACGTTGACGGCAGCACCCTTGGTCTGGATGAAGAGCATGGCAATAGGCGGGATCGCCGCCTTGGCAAGGGCTGCAGTGAGGACCAGAGCAAGAAGAACGTTACGGCAGGTGGGGAGCATCATTGGAATCAGCCCTGTCATCAAACATTTCCTCGAGTTTTCCAGTTTCCACTGCAGCACAAACCGCGCGATTTGCATCGGCACACGACGATATCCGTAACGCTGAGTTCATTCGTCGAGCTTTACAAGGTATCCGGTAAGAGAAACGCTTGCGGAACCGGATGAGCGAGCGTTGGAACTGGCGTAAGCAATCGGTGATTCGCCCGCCTCGAAGTAATGCAAGACGCTTTCGTTCGACATATAGCTGAAATAACTCAAGAACGGCATGGCCTGCGGCGTCGGCAACCAGAACGCGAAGGTCCTGGCGGTATTACTGATATAGGTGCCTGTGTAATCAATACCCGGCGGGACGCTAACGAACAGATTCACGTGTTCCAGCACGAGCCGCGTGCTGGCCGGGACCGGTGGCGCGGTCATGAGGCAAGCGCCATTCGAAAAAGTGCAATTCAATTCTTGCGAATAGGGATTTCTGCCACGCTCGTCAATGTTCTTCACGAGCGCGGCGTGCAAGGAGTCGGCGATGGCTGGTAGCGCGTAGAACTTTCCGAGCACGGCGAATAGAGCCAATCCTCCGGCCAGAGACAGCAGTCGATTCTTCATTCTGTTTTCTTCCTCCTATGATTTAGGTTTGTGTTCGGTCTATGCACAGAGGTGTCGTCAGGCCGCCAACTATCCCACCCGAAACATGCGTAATTTTCGAGGAGTGGTACTTGCCTGGTTGAACCGGAGGATGCTTACCGGAAGCCTTCGGAAAGCTGGCTCGGCCATTGCCAGTCGCCCTGATAGGTGAAGCCAGCCCAGTGATACGGCTTCATGCCCGGGCGCCGGCTGAGGGCCAGTTGGGCCTTGCGAAGCGCGGCGGCCGGCGTCGCGCCTTCTATCAACACGGCGCGATAGAACAGCGTCATCAGATCCGCGGTGGATCGATCCGGCACGCTCCAAAGGCTGGCGACGATCCGGGGTGAGCCGGCGTACATCAACCCGCGCGTCATCCCGCTCAGGCCTTCGCCGCGGATCTCCCGGCCGAGGGCGGTCTGGCACCCGCTCATCACGACCAGGTCC
>Ga0209698_10000661_pt1 | contig 39276 bp, 35 predicted proteins | sample LitLauG_LLR_2012_FD_187203 | JGI IMG/M metagenome (GOLD analysis project Ga0209698, IMG submission 187203) | Freshwater sediment microbial communities from Pennsylvania, USA - Little Laurel Run_MetaG_LLR_2012 (SPAdes) (version 2) | ecosystem: Environmental > Aquatic > Freshwater > Creek >... | reverse complement strand
GAGCAGGCCGGCGTGATCTGCGCCGCGCAGCGGCGCAGGGCAGAGCTGTGCGGCGTGTTCGTGAACGCCACGCTCCCGCGGATAGTCGAGATCTCCGAGGAGCTGGGACTGACCCTGCTGCAGCTGCACGGCGACGAGGGCCCGGCCTTCTGTTCGGAGGCGGCGCGCCGCACGGGCGCACGGATCGTCAAGGCCGAGCAGGTGTCCGGCCCCTCCGACATCCAGGACCTCGAGCGCTTCCACACCGACTTTCACCTGCTGGACGCACGCTCCGCCGCGAAAGGGCGCGAGGGGCTGCGCGGCGGCACCGGCGAGAGTTTCGACTGGGGGCTGGTCGCCGCACGCCGCTCGCGCGTGCCGCTGATCCTGAGCGGCGGGCTCACCAGCGAGAACGTCGCGGAGGCGATCGCCGTGACGCGGCCCTTCGCCGTCGACAGCGCGAGCGGGACGGAGGCCTCGCCCGGCCACAAGGATCCGGCGCGGCTGCGTGAGCTCTTCGACGCCGTCGCTGCGACCGCCGAGCCGGCGCCCGCCGGAGCGCCGCTGTGAGCGCCGAGCCGGCGATCGAGCATCGCTTCGGCGAGTACGGCGGGCAGTTCGTCCCGGAGACGCTGATGCCTGCGCTCGCGGAGCTCGAGCGGGCGTGGCTCGACGCGCGGGAGGACCCCGCCTACCGCCTGGAGCTCGACGGGCTGCTGCGCGACTTCGCGGGGCGCCCGACGCCGCTCTACCGGGCGCGCCGCCTGTCGGATCTGCTCGGCAGGCCCATCTACCTCAAGCGCGAGGACCTCAACCACACCGGCTCGCACAAGCTCAACAACGCGCTCGGGCAGGTGCTGCTCGCCAGGCGAATGGGCAAGAGCCGCATCATCGCCGAGACGGGCGCCGGCCAGCACGGCGTCGCGACCGCGACCGTGTGCGCGCTGCTCGGCATGGAGTGCATGGTCTACATGGGCGTCCAGGACACGATCCGCCAGCGGCCCAACGTGCAGCGGATGCAGCTGCTCGGGGCCTCGGTGCAGCCGGTCGACGCGGGCGCGCAGACCCTCAAGGAGGCCACGTCGGCGGCGATCCGCGACTGGGTCACGAACGTCAAGAGCACGCACTACGTGATCGGCTCGGTCGTCGGCCCGGCGCCATACCCGGCGCTCGTCCGAGACCTGCAGCGCGTGATCGGCGACGAGGCCCGCGGCCAGATCCTCGAGCAGGAGGGGCGCCTGCCCTCGCGTGTGATCGCGTGCGTGGGAGGCGGCTCGAACGCGCTCGGGATCTTCACGGCCTTTCTCGACGACGCAGGGGTCGAGCTGATCGGGGTCGAGGCAGGCGGCGAGGGGATATCCACGAGCCGCCACGGCGCCCCGCTGACGGTCGGTGCCCGCCCGGGCATCCTGCACGGCTCGCGTTCCGCGGTGATGCAGGACGAGGAGGGGCAGATCGTGCAGGCGCACTCGGTCTCGGCAGGCTTGGACTACCCCGGGGCAGGGCCTCAGCACGCCCACCTGCGCGACATCGGCCGCGCGCGCTACGTCGCGGTCAACGACTCCGACGCGCTCGCGGCGTTCCGGCAGGTCGCACGCCTGGAGGGCATCATCCCGGCGCTGGAGACAGCGCACGCGTTCGCCTGGGCGCTGTCGCAGGCCGAGGGTGAGGTGGACCTCATCTGCCTCTCGGGGCGGGGCGACAAGGACCTGGCCGAGGTGCTCGCCGAGGACGGCCGGTGAGCACACGCGCGGCGACGGGCGTCGAGCGCATCGCGATGGCCTTCGCCCAGTCGGGCAAGCGCGCAGCGCTGATGCCCTATGTGATGGCCGGATACCCGACGCTGGCCGAGTCGCTGGCGATCGGGGAGGCGTGCGTCGCGGCCGGCGCGGACATCATCGAGCTCGGAGTGCCCTACTCCGATCCGCTCGCCGACGGCCCCGTGATCCACGCGGCCGGGACACAGGCACTCGCCGCGGGAGCGAGCATCGCGGGCGTGCTGGAGGTCGCCCGCACGCTCTCTCAGAGCGTCCCGGTGGTGCTCATGTGCTACGCGAACATGGTCTTCGCGCCCGGCGCCGCGGCGTTCGTCGAGCGGCTCGCCCAGACCGGTGCCAGCGGCCTGATCGTCCCCGACCTGCCGGAGGGAGAGGAGGGGGAGGTGCTCCGCGCCTGCGAGCTGGCGGGGATAGCGCTCGTCCCGCTCGTCGCGCCGACGACGCCGCCCGAGCGGATGGCGGCGATCGGCGCCCGCGCCCGCGGGTTCCTGTACACCGTGTCCGTCGTCGGGACCACCGGGGAGCGCGCGGCGCTCGCCGACGCGTTCGCCGAGGTCGTCGCGGCGGCCAAGGCGAGCACCGGCGCGCCGGTCGCGCTCGGCTTCGGGATCAGCACGCCCGAGCAGGCCGCGCAGGCCGCCGACGCGGGCGCGGACGGCGTGATCGTGGGCACCCGCCTGGTGCGCGCAGCGGGCGAGGGAGCCGACCCGGCGGCCGCCGTCGGGTCGGTGGTGGCCGAACTCGCCGCGGGCCTGCTCCCGGGACGGTAGGATTCCGCGCCAATGGGATTGATACTCACCGTCACCGCCGGGCTGGTCGTCTGGATAACGCTGTGGGCGCTCGGCGCGAAGGGCTCGGACGCCTTCCTGCTCGCGACCGTGATCATCCTCGTCGGCGCCGCGCTCAGAATCCTCGCCGGCTACCTCCCCGGCCGGCGCACCTAGAGCTCGGTGCTGGCGCGCTGGCTGGGCCTAGCCGCTCTTGCCGCCGCGGTACTCGCGCTCGCCGGCTGCGGTGGTGTGACGGGCGCCGCCTCCGACGCCGTCGGCAGCCCGCTCACCGTCTACTCCAGCCTGCCTCTGCAGGGGCCGCTGGCTCACACCTCCGCCGAAATCGTCAACGGCGAGAAGCTGGCACTCGCACAGGCCAACGGGCGAGCCGGGAAATTCCGCATCGGCTTCTTCTCACTTGACGACTCGAACCCGTCGACCGGCGTGTGGAGCCCCGGCGTCACGGCGGGGAACGCGAAGACGGCGTCGCAGGACCCGAGCACGATCGCCTACATCGGTGACCTGGACTCGGGAGCGACGGCGGTCTCGCTGCCGTTGATGAACGCCGTCGGAGTGCTGCAGGTCAGCCCGTCGAGCCCCTACGTCGGGCTCACCTCCTCGCAGGATGCGGGCCAGGACGAGCCAGAACGCTTCTACCCGAGCGCCAAGCGCACGTTCGGCCGCCTGCAGCCAGGCGACGCCGTCGAGGCGGCGGCCCAGGCCCAGCTGATGCGCGGCCTCGGTGTGGGCAGCGTCTACGTGCTCGACAACCAGGACCCGTTCCAGGTGCCGCTCGCGAGCATCGTCGCCTCCGAAGCGCAGCGCGCCGGGATCAAGGTCGCCGGCCGCGACAGCATCACCACGCCGACGGGAGCGGTCTACACGGGCGAGATCGAAAAGATCCTCGAAAGCAAGGCACAGGCCGTGTTCCTGTCGGGGGACGGCGGGGCGGGCTCGGCCGCGCTCTGGCAGCAGCTGCACGCCGCCGACCCGCAGCTGCTGCTGCTGGGATCGAGCTCGATGGCGAGCGAAGCGTTCGCCTCCGCGATCGGCACCGCCGGCTCCCGCACCTATCTGACCACGCCGCTGCTGCCAGCGTCGCTGTATCCGCCGTCCGGGCAGCGGGTGCTGGCCGCCTACCGGGCCCGCTTCGCGCAGGAACCGGGCGCGTGGGCCCTCTACGGCTACGTTGCTATGCGGACGGTGCTCGAGTCGATTCGCAGCGCAGGCTCGCGGGGCAACGACCGCGTCGCCGTAACCGAAAGGTTCTTCGCCACGCGCGCCCCGCACTCCGCGATCGGGCCGTTCTCGATCCAGGCGAACGGTGAAACGACCTCCACCGTCTACGCCGTCGACCGCGTCAGCGGCGGCAGGCTCGTGTTCCAGCGCGCACTGAGCGCGCCGCCCGCGCCCGCCCCGCCCCCGACCGGCTGAAGGCGATCCTCAGCCGGCTCCGTGGCTGAGGCCGAGCACCAGCTTGTAGCGGTCCATTTCGGCTGAGATCTCGTGTCCGCCGCCCGCGAGCGTCGTCGCCGAGCGCAGGTAGGGCAGCAGCGGAGCGAGCGACGGGTCGCTCGTCAGGCCGACGCCTTCCAGCAGCGCGAGGAACGTCGTGAAGTCGAGCATCAAGTTCGGCTGGGTGCTTTCCCCGAGCGCCGCTTCGGCGGCCTTGTGGCTGGGGGAGCTGCCGAGCGTGCTCTGCGGGCTGAGGGCCGCCGTGACCGCGGCTTCCCCGAGCCCGAGCACGAATTTCGCCTGACCGCTGGAGTCTCGTCCCGCCGCCAGCACGAGCTCCAGCGGGACGCCGTTGACGCGCACGCCGGCGGAGGCTTCGGTGCCCGGCACCGACACGGGCACGACCTGTGCGCCCCTGCCGTGCATCGCCGCCGCGAGCTCGCCGACGGCCGCACGCGACGCGCTCGGGTTCTTGGAGTCGATCACGATCGCGGCCTTCAGTTCAAGCAGGCTCGCTCCGCTCCCGAAGACGCCCGCGCTGCCCATCCAGCTCGCGTAGTCGCGCTTGGCCTGCGCGGTGTCGGCGCCGAGGATCTGCAGCGGCGCGATCAGGCCTTCGATCAGGGAGCTCACGCTGAGCACGCCCGTCTGTCCGCCGGAGCCGGGGGAGCTGAGCAGCGAGGCGACCGCGCGCAGGTCGGCGACGTCACGCGCAAGATTCGTGCCGACGTTGCCGAGGCCGGCCGCGAGCCAGGATTCCCCGGGCAGGTCGCTCAGCGCCCGCGCGCCTTCCGGGTCGTATGCGAGCAGGCCGCCCGGGGTCGGCACCGCGGTCTTCAGGCTGTCGGCATACAGCGACAGCGATTCGGACGCCGGAACCAGCGAGATGTCCGCCTCCCTGCCGCCCGAGAGGACCTGCAGCAGGCCGGAGCCCTGGGATGAGCCGGCGGGCTGAGCCGCCGGGTTGGAGTAGACGTGGGCGAGCGTGCCGGCGGGGGCGGATGCCTGCAGCTTGGCGTAGCCGGGCGCGCTCGCGAGCGACGGACCTCCCTTGGTCGTGTCGATCACGCCCTGCACGCCTGATTCGCTGCCGATCACGGCGAGCTTGTCCACGAGCGCGAACGAAACCCCGCCCGTGCCCACCTGGTAGCTCACGCCGTGGTAGCTGGCGGTGTGGGCGCCGGCGTGCTGTGCCTGCGAGTTCAGGAACGACTGCGCCTTGCCCTCGTCGGTCGTGTCCATCACGAGCGCGCCCTGCGCGCCGCCCGCGCCGAACGGATACGTGCCGGAGCCCTGCGTCCCGAGCAGGCCCTGCTCGAGCAGCGAGATGATCGCGCCCGATGACGCCGCCGTGGTGACGTAGACGCCCGCGTTCGGGCCGAGCCACGGCGCCACGTCCTGACTGAAGCTGAGCGTGGGGGAGCCCGGGGTCTGCAGCACGAGCAGCAGCCGCGAGTAGGGGTCCGCCTGGTGCGAGAAGGCCTGCCCGGCCGCGAGCGCCGCTGACTTCAGGCCACCTTCGGGCCTCACGACGGCGCCGACATAGACGGCGGAGGACGCCGGGACGGCGCCGGCCGGGTCCGCTCCGGTACCGCTGGACGAGCTCGAGCCACACCCCGAGAGCACCGCGGCCGTGAGCGCGAGCGACCCACAGAAGGCTGCGGCCCGGCGGCCGGCGCCGCGCGCTCGGCGGGATCGTGGTGCGGTGCTGGCTGAGTGCAAGGGGTGGTCCTTTCTCGGGGCCGGGCAGGTCTGGCGGGGAGGCGATCGTACGCGCCGCGCGCCCCCGCGCGCAAGCGGCACCGCGGCCCGCTCTCGACGCCGGGACGGCCCGGTGGGAGAAAATGTCGTGCAGGGCTTGCAATGTGGGAGGAAGTGGGTTATGTTCGCCCGCAGCGGGCCGAGGTGGAGGGGCTCCTCCCACTCCTCCACCTCGGCTCGGTAATCAACTTTGGAGTAACCAGTGGCACGGTTTCGAGGCACCTTCGACCATACGCTCGACGCGAAGAACCGGCTGACGGTGCCCAGCCGCTACCGCGCGACGCTCTCCGAGGGCGTGGTGCTGGCGATGCCCCTGGACCAGAAGCCGTGCGTGAGCATCTGGCGCCCCGAGGCGTACGAGGAATTCACGGACCGAGCGCTCGACGGTGTGCCGGCGCTCTCGCCGCGACTGGCCGAACTGGAGCGTTTCTTCTTCGGTGAATCGCAGGAGACGGAGCTTGACGCCGCCGGGCGAGTGATGATTCCGTCCGTGATGGCCTCGCACACCGGGCTCTCGAAGGAGGTTGTGGTGGTGGGAGCGCGCGACCACCTCGAGCTCTGGGACAGGACCCGCTGGAACGAACATCGACCCGCCCTGCTGGAGGGCGTCGCGGAGGTGACGGCACGTGCCGACGAATCTGCTTGAGATCCGAGACGTTCGCGAGGCCCGCAGGTTCGAGGCGTCCTGGGCGCCGGAGATGTCCCGCCGCAGACGCCAGTCATCAGCGCGCCGCGGCGGCCGTCGGCCTGCCCCGGAGGGTGCGGGCGGCCTGAGCGGGCCCGCAACCCACACACCTGTCCTCGCCGGTGAGCTGCTCGAGCTGCTCGACCCCCGGCCGGGGCAGGTCGCGATCGACTGCACGTTCGGCGACGGCGGCCATGCCGGGCTCGTCGCCGAGCATCTCGGCGCGTCCGGGACACTGATCGCGATCGACCGGGACCCGCTCGCCGAAACGCGCTTCCAGGCGCTCGCGGAGTCGGCGACGTGCAACGTCCGCTTCATCCGCTCGAGCTACGCCGAGGCCCTGGAGCTGCTCGCGACCGAGGGCGTGCGGGCCGACATGGTCTACTTCGACCTCGGGATGTCCTCGATGCAGGTGGACACCCGCGAGCGCGGGTTCTCCTACTCGTACGAGGCGCCGCTGGACATGCGCATGGACCCCTCGCAGGAGACGACGGCGCTGCAGCTGGTCGCAGAGTGGGACGAGCGGCGGCTCGCGCACGCCCTCCGCGACTATGGCGAGGAGCGCCACGCGGGCGCGATCGCCCGCGCGATCGTGCGCCGGCGCTCGCAGGCGCCGATCCGGACGACGCTCGAGCTCGTCGACACGATCAACTCTGCGATTCCGGCGCCCGCCCGTTTCGCCGGAGGCCACCCGGCCAAGCGCTCGTTCCAGGCGCTGAGGATCGCCGTCAACGACGAGCTCGGCCAGCTCGAGCGCGCGCTTCCGCTCGCCTGGGGGATCCTTCGCGAGGGCGGCGTGCTGGCCGGTATCTCCTTCCACTCGCTTGAGGACAGGCGCGTCAAGCACTTCCTCGCGGACCGCGCGCGCGGCTGCATCTGCCCGCCCGACCTGCCCGTCTGTGCATGCGGCCGCGAGCCGGAGGCGGCGCTGCTCTCGCGGCGCTCGATCGTTCCCTCCGACCGCGAGGTCGAACAGAACCCGCGAGCGACGTCCGCGCGGCTGAGGGCGGCGCGCAAGCTGACCGACGCGGAGATGCCCGACCGATGACGCCTCCCGCCGCAGCCGCATCGGCCGGCCCCCGCGCCCGCGCCGCCGCGCCCGCCCGGCCGCTCACCAGGCCCACACGCCCGCGGCGCGTCTCGGGCCCGTCCAGGCGCGGCGCGCCATCCTCACGGCCCGAACGGACGGCGCGCGAACGCGGCATCGCCCTCGGCCTGATCGCAGCCATCTCGGGAGCCGTGCAGTCCAGCAGGCTCGACCGCCTGATCCGCGGCCGCGGCTGGATCGCGCTGGTCGCCTTCGCGCTGATCGGGATCGTGACCCTCCAGCTCGGCCTGCTGAAGCTGAACGCGGGCATGGGCCGCGCGATCGAACGCGCCGAAGCGCTCCAGCGCCAGAACTCGGCGCTCGCGATCGAAAACTCGCAGCTGTCCGCCGGAAGCCGCGTCGAGGCACTCGCCGCGAAGATGGGGATGGTCGTCGTGCCCTCCGGCGCGACCCGCTTCCTGCACGCCGGCGGCGCCGGCCAGGACGCCCGCGCGGCCGCCGCGATCACCGCGCCCTCGAGCTCCGCGACCTCGCCGGCGAGCACCCCCGCCGCCGAAACGCGGCCGGAATCCGCGGCAGCATCCAGCGAAGCGACGTCGGGTTCGCAGAGCTCAGGCGGGAGCGAAGCGGCCACATCGCAGACACAGCCGGGCGGCGAAACGCCGGCCACCGCGGGCGGCTCGCAGGGCACGCCGCAGAGCGAATCGACCACGACCCCCGCGCCCGCGCCCGGGGCCGCGGCCGGCTCCGGCGAAGCGGCACCCGCCGGCGGCACGCAGGCGGGCCCAGCGGGCTAGGCGCGTGGCAACGCTCGAGCGACGCTCCGGTTACATCTTCGGGATCTTCATGATCCTGCTCGTCCTGGCAGCGGGACGCGCCGCCTACCTCGGCGTGATCAGGGCGAGCGCGCTGCGCAAGGTCGCGTCCGCCGAGCACGTCAGCACCGAAGCGATCATCCCTCCGCGCGGCACGATCACCGACCGCAACGGCGTCGACCTCGCGGTCTCCGAACCGGCACGCGAAGTGTTCGCCGATCCCGAACGGATGAGCAACGTGCTCGCGGACTCACAGAGGCTCGCGCCGCTGCTCGGCATCAGCGAAGCCGCCGTGCTGCACAAACTCTCCGAGCACACCGGTTTCGTGTACCTCGCGCGATCGATGCCCGCCGTGACCGCCGAAAAGGTGCTCGCGCTGAACATCCCCGAAATCGGCACGACGCCGGTGATGCGCCGCGTGTACCCGCAGGGCGCGCTCGCCGGGCAGGTCCTCGGCATCGTCGGCACCGAAGCGCAGGGCCTCGCGGGGATCGAGTACTCGCGGGACAAGCAGCTGCGCGGCACGACCGGGTCCCGCCGTGTCGTGCGCGACGCGATCGGCCAGCCGGTCTCGATCAGCGAAGCGAGCACGGAGCAGCCCGGCCAGTCGCTCGCGCTCACGATCGACGCGAACATCCAGCAGCGCACCGAAGACGTGCTCGGGGCGGTCTCCCAGGCCTTCACGCCGAAGGACGCCACGGCGATAGTGATGGATCCCCGCACCGGCGCGATCCTCGCGCTGGCGAACTGGCCGAAGTTCAACCCGGGCCAGCCGTCAGCGTCCGCCTCCTCGGACATCCAGGACCGGGCGGTCGGATTCGCCTACGAACCCGGCTCAACGTTCAAGGCGTTCACGGTCTCCGGAGCGATGGAACAGGGCCTGGTCACGCCGAGCACGCCGTTCAACATCCCGGACCAGATCCAGGTCGCAGACCGCACGATCCACGACGACACCGAACACCCGGAAGAAACCCTCACGACCTCACAGATCCTGGCGCGCTCGAGCAACGTCGGCGCGATCAAGATCGGGGCGCTCGAGGGTGCCTCCCGGTTCAACGAATGGGCGCACCGCTTCGGGTTCGGGTCGCCGACCAACGTCGAACTCCCCGGCGAGGAAACAGGGGTGCTGCTGCCGCTGGACAAATACTCCGGCTCATCGATGGGGAACCTCCCGATCGGCCAGGGCGAGCTCGTCACCCCGATGCAGATGGCGACGGCCTACTCGGCGATCGCCAACGGCGGGATCCTGCGCAGGCCGCACATCCTCAGCGCGATCGGTGGCGTGACGCAGCCGATCCCGGCAGGGCACCGGATCATCTCCGCGTCCACCGCGGCGGCCGTGAGGCACATGCTCGAAGGCGTGCTCGCACCCGGGGGAACGGCCGCGGAGGTCTCGATCCCGGGCTACGCCCTGGCCGGCAAGACCGGGACGGCGAGCAAGATCGACCCCACCACGGGCGAATACTCACAGAGCGCGTTCGTCGCCTCGTTCATCGGGATGGCGCCGGCGGCCAACCCGCGCCTGCTCTGCGCCGTGGTCGTCGACGAACCGCACTCGGGCTCCATCTACGGGGGCCGCGTCGCTGCGCCGGCATTCGGCGAGATCATGAGCTACGCGCTGTCCTACCTCGGCATACCGCCGGGGTAGCCGCGGCTCCCGCTGGACCGGAAACTAGACTCAACCGCATGCCAGAGCGGGATATCGGCCGATGAGGCTCGACGAGCTTCTGGCCGGGCAACTGCCCGGCCTGCGCGAGAGGCCGCCCGTGGACGCCGGCGCCACCGAGATCGCGGCTCTCGCATACGACAGCCGCGCCGCCGGCCCGGGCAGCCTGTTCTTCTGCGTGAGCGGCTTCCGCTCCGACGGGCATGACTTCGCAGCCGACGCCGTGCGCTCCGGGGCCGCCGCGCTCGTCGTGGAGCGCCCGCTCGGACTCGGCGTGCCGGAGGTGCTCGTCGATTCGGCCCGCGCCGCGATGGCGCCGCTGGCGGCCGCCTTCTACCGGCACCCGGACCGAGAGCTCGACGTGCTCGCTGTCACCGGCACCAACGGAAAGACGACGACCGCGTATCTGATGAGGGCGCTGCTCGGAGCGAGCGGGACACAGTGCGGGTTGCTCGGCACCGTCAAGTCGGTGATCGGGGGACATCAGCGCGAGGTCGCCCGCACGACCCCCGAGGCGATCGACCTGCAGGCGGACCTGCGCGCGATGCTCGACGGGGGCGACCGCGCGTGCGCGATCGAGGTGTCCTCCCACGCGCTGACACTCGGGAGAGCCGACGCGATCGAGTTCGCGGCCGCCGTCTTCACGAACATGACGCGCGACCACCTGGACTTCCACGACAGCATGGAGGACTACTTCCAGGCCAAGCGGCGGCTGTTCCTGCCTGCTGCCGCGCCGCCGCCGCGCGTGAGCATCGTCAACGTCGCCGACCCCTACGGCCGGCGCCTGGCACACGAGCTGCCCGGTGCGCTCACGTTCGCCGTGGACGGGCCCGCCGACTACAGCGCCCGCGACCTTCGCTGCGGCCTCGAGGGCTGCACGTTCATGCTCAGCTGGCCCGGCGGCGAGCGCCGCGTGGCGCTGCCCATGCCCGGCCGTTTCAACGTCGCCAACGCGCTGGGGGCGTTCGCGGCCGTGCACTCCCTGGGCGCGGATCCCGGTGAGCTGATCGCAGAGCTCGAGCGCGGCGTACACGTACCGGGCCGCTTTGAGCCCGTCGAGGAGGGTCAGGGCTTCGCCGTGCTCGTCGACTACGCGCACACACCGGACTCGCTCGAGAACGTGCTGCGTGCCGCGCGCGACATCACCGCCGAGGATCGCCGTCCGGGACGGGTCATCTGCGTCTTCGGAGCCGGCGGTGACCGCGACCGCGGCAAGCGGCCGCTGATGGGCGAGATCGCCGCGCGCCTCGCCGACGTCGTGTTCGTCACCTCGGACAACCCCCGCTCCGAGCAGCCCGAGGCGATAATCGAGGAGATCCTGCAAGGAGCCGGCGGCGCCGGCGGCGTGAGGGCGATCACCGATCGCCGCGAGGCGATCGAGCAGGCCGTGTCGGTTGCGCGTGCCTCGGACGTGCTGGTGATCGCGGGCAAGGGCCACGAGCAGGGCCAGGAGTTCGCGGGTGGAGCAAAGCTTCCGTTCGACGACGTGAGCGTCGCGCGCGAGGCGCTCGCCTCGCTGAGGGACCGGCCCGTAGGGGCCGGCGCCGCGTGAGGGGCTGGGACCTGCAGCGGATCGCAGGCGCCATCGGCGCCAGCGTGCATCGCGACGGCACCGCCGGCGGCCCCGAGCGGGCGACGGTCGACTCGCGGGCGACGGCGCCAGGGGACCTGTTCGTGGGCCTCAGAGGAGAGCGCACGGACGGCGGCAGCCACGCCGCGGCGGCGCTCGCGGCCGGGGCGTGGGGCGTGTTGGTCAGCCCCGGACACGCCGAGGCGGCCGCTGCGGGCGGGCACGCCGGCGCGATCCTCACCCATCCCGACCCGCTGGCGGCGCTCCAGACGCTCGCCCGCGAGTGGCGGCGCGAGCTCGGCGCCGACGGCGCGCAGGTGATCGCGATCACCGGCTCGACCGGCAAGACGTCTACGAAGGACATCCTCTCGGCGCTGCTGGCGGGCCGCGCCCGCGTGTCCGCCACGCCGGAGAACCTGAACACCGAGATCGGGCTCCCGCTCGCGATGCTCCGCGCGCCCGCGGGGACGCAGGTGCTCGTCCTGGAGATGGCGATGCGCGGGCCCGGACAGATCGCGCAGCTCACGGCGATCGCCGAGCCGGACGTCGGCGTGATCGTCAACATCGGCCCCGCCCACCTCGAGCTACTCGGCTCGATCGAGGCGATCGCGGCCGCGAAGGCCGAGCTGCTTGACGGGCTCTCCGCCGGCGCGGCCGCCGTCGTGCCCGTGGACGAGCCGCTGCTCGCGCCGCACCTGCGCGCCGATCTGCGCACGATCACCTTCGGCGAGGGCGGCGACGTCTCGTTCGCCTCCGCTGCGGCCGCGGACGGGAGCGTCACGGTCAGCCACGGCGAGAGCGAGATGCGGCTCGTGCCGTCATTCGCCGCCGCGCATCAGCTGAGCAACCTGCTCGCCGCGGTCGCCGCCGCGCGTGCGATCGGGATCACCCCCGACGGGCCGCTCGACGTCAGCTTCTCGGCGATGAGGGGACACCGCAGCGAGCTCGACGGCGGGCTGACCGTGATCGATGACTGCTACAACGCGAACCCGATGTCGATGCGTGCGGCTCTCGACGACCTCGCCGCCGGCGCCGCGCACAGGCGCGTCGCCGTGCTCGGCGACATGCTCGAGCTCGGCGCGCAGGGGCCAGAGATGCACAGGCAGATCGGGCGCTACGCCTCAGATCGCGGGGTCGACCTGCTCGTCAGCGTCGGGCCGCTCGCGCGCGAGATCGCGGCGGCGTTCGCGGGCGAGTCGCGCAGCGCCGAGGACTCCCGCGAGGCCGCCGAGCTGCTGGCGGCGCTGCTCGAGCCCGGCGACACCGTCCTCGTGAAGGGCTCGCGCGGGGTAGGCATGGAGAGCATCGTCGCTTCGCTGGGCGCGAGGCGGGCCGAGCCGGCCGGCCGGGAGCGCAGCTGAATGGGCCGCATTCTCTTCGGGGGCACGTCCGCTCTGCTGATCTGCATCTTCCTGAGCCCGAAGTTCATCGAATATCTGCGCAAGCGCGAGTTCGGCCAGCACATACGCGAGGACGGCCCCAAGGGCCACCTGCAGAAGGCGGGCACGCCGACGATGGGCGGGGTGATCATCTTCATCGCCGTCTCGGTGCCGTTCCTGATCCTCACCGACTACGACTGGCGCTCGATGGGCGTGTTCGGCGCAATGATCGCGTGCGCTCTGCTCGGCTTCGCCGACGACTACACCAAGCTCGTCAAGCGCCGCTCACTCGGGCTCCGGGCCCGCACGAAGCTCGGCGTGACGATCGCGATCTCGTTCGGGCTCTGGTATGTCGCGACCCAGAAGGCGCACCTCGCGCCGACGCTGTGGCTGCGCTTCGTCGACTACCACGTCGATCTCGGCCCGCTCTACCCGCTGCTCATCTACCTCGTCGTGGCCGGCACGACGAGCGCGGTGAACCTCACCGACGGCCTCGACGGGCTCGCCGCGGGCTGCGCCGCGATCGTGCTGCTCGCCTACGTCGGCATCACGTTCCTCGCGGGCGACTTCGACATGGCGATGCTCTCCGGCTGCCTCGTCGGAGCCTGCATCGGCTTCCTGTGGTTCAACGCGTTCCCGGCCACGATATTCATGGGGGATACGGGCTCACTGGGCCTCGGCGGAGCGATCGCCGGGCTCGCGGTGATGACCAAGACCGAGGTGCTGCTGATCCTGCTCGGCGGGATCTTCGTGATCGAGGCTCTCTCGGTGGTGATCCAGGTCATCTCCTTCCAGATGACGCGCAAGCGGGTGTTCCTGATGGCGCCGATCCACCACCACTTCGAGATGAAGGCGTGGTCGGAGACGAAGATCATCCTGCGCTTCTGGATCATCGCCTCGATCTGCGGCGCGATCGGGTTCACGATCTACCGGCAGAGCAGAGGGCTCTAGGGCTTGAAGGCCTCCGGCCCAGCGCGTCGAAGTGAGCATGAATGCCAGCAGCGCCAGCAGGCCGGGCTCGATCGAGGGTGAGCGCTCGCGCTCGCACGAAACAGCCCCGGCCGGCGGGGCGCCCGCGGAGCGCGGGACAGACACTCGAGCACCGCGTGCTGATGACAGCGACGCTGTGCCTGCTGGCCGTAGGAGCAGTGATGGTCTACAGCTCATCCTCGGCCACCAGCGTCCTGCAGGGCCAGGGCTACGGGAGCACGTACCTGGTCAAGTTCGTCCTCTACGGCGCCGTCGGGCTCGTGGTGATGAGGGTCCTCGCACGCGACGGCGTCGCCAAAGTGCATGCGATAACAGCGCCGCTGCTGTTCGTGTCGCTGGCTCTGGTGGTGGCCGTACACATCCCTCACGTCGGGGTCTCGGTGAACGGCGCACGCCGCTGGATCGGCCCCGCCCAGCTGCAGTTCCAGCCCTCCGAGCTCCTGAAGCTCGCGCTCGTCCTGTACTCGGCGACGCTGCTCGCCCGCAGGCCGGGCCGTGTGAACGACCTGAAGGACCTCGCGCGCCCTTTGCTTTACGTGGTCGCGGGCGCCCTGCTGCTGGTCGCCACCCAGCCGGACATCGGCACCGCGATGGTGATCTGCTTCACGGTCGGCTCGATGCTCGTCGCCGCCGGGATCCCGCCGCGGCGCCTGCTGATGATCTGCGGCTTCCTGGTCGGGGCGGTGCTGCTCTACGCGATCGCGAAACCGTACGCGCGCGCCCGCCTGACGTCGTTCATCAACCCGTGGGCGCACGCCACGACGACCGGCTTCCAGGCAGTGCAGGGGCAGATCGCGATCGGCTCCGGCGGCCTGCTCGGAGTCGGCCCCGGGCAGTCTGTGCAGAAGATCTTCTACCTGCCCGAGGCCCAGACCGACTTCATCCTCGCTGTGATCGCGGAGGAGGTCGGCGTCGCCGGCGTCTGCGGGCTGCTGTTCCTCTACGGGCTGATCGCGTTCGCGGGCCTGCGCGCGGCGCAGAAAGCAAAGAGCCTGTACAGCGGCCTGATCGCGGTCGGCGTGACCGTCCTGATCGTCTCGCAGGCGCTGCTGAACACGTTCGCGGTGCTCGGCCTCGCGCCGCTGACCGGGGTGCCGCTGCCGCTCGTGTCATACGGGTCGAGCAGCATGATCGTGACGCTCGCGGCGATGGGTCTGCTGCTGAATGTCGCCTCGGGCGCCACCGGCCACGTGCGGTCGGTGCCGGTGCGCCGCGGGAGCGCCGCCGACGCCGGTGGCCGCGAACAGGCACGATTCAGCGATGACGAGCGGGCCGAGGAGGATCGTGATCGCCGCCGGCGGGACCGCGGGGCACGTGGTGCCGGCACTCGCCGTGGCGCAGGCTCTGCGGGCTGAGGGCGCGGAGGTATCATTCATCGGCGCCGACCGCGCCGAGGCGCAGCTCGTGCCCGCCGCCGGCTTTCCGCTGCACCCGATCAACGTCCGCGGCCTGTCACGCTCGAGCCCCGTCGCGGCGGCGCGCGCGGCGGCCCTGGCGCTCGCCGCGATCCCGCGCGCGCGCCGGACACTGCGCGAGATATCCCCGGCGGCGGTGATGGGCGGCGGCGGCTACGTCGCCGGGCCCGTCGGCGTGGCGGCGCTCACGATGCGAATCCCGCTCGTGCTGACCGAGGCGGACAGCCACCTCGGGCTCACGAACCGGGTGCTCGCCCCGTTCGCCCGCGCGGTATGCCTCGCATTCCCGATTCCCGGCCGAGAGAGCGCGCGCTACCTCGTCACCGGCCGGCCGATCCCCCCGCCGGAGGCCGATGCAGCGGCGGCGCGCGCGCGGCTCGGCGTGCCGCCCGAAGCGACCTGCGTGCTCGTCTTCGGCGGCTCGCTCGGTGCCCGCTCGATCAACATCGCCGCGATCGAGGGACTCGCTGGAGCGCCGGTTCACGTGCTGCACGTGTGCGGTGAGCGCGATCACGCCGAGCTGTCCGCTCGCGCGCTGCCCGAGAGCTACGACCTGCGCTCCTACCTCGACCGCGACGAGTTCGCCGACGCGCTCGCCGCCGCCGACCTCGCCGTCGCCCGCTCCGGCGGCTCGGTCTTCGAGATCGCCGCACAGGGCCTGCCGTCGATCCTCGTGCCCTATCCCCACGCGGCCGGCGACCACCAGAGCGAGAACGCCCGCTGGATGCAGCACGCGGGCGCCGCGATCGTGATCGCGGACGCGGATCTGAGCGGGCCCACGCTCGGCGCCGCGGTCGCCTCGCTGCTCACCGACCGCCGGCGCATGGCTGCGATGTCACAGGCCGCTCGCTCGCTCGCGCGCCCGCAGGCCGCACGCGACGTCGCCCGCGAGCTGCTGAGGGCGGCCGCAGGATGAGCGGGGGCCCGTGGTCAGGCCGGCGGATCCACTTCGTCGGCGTCGGAGGAGCGGGCATGAGCGGCTACGCGCGCGCCGCGAGCGCACTCGGCGCGAGCGTCAGCGGCTCGGACGGTGCCCGCAGCGCCTACACCGAACGCCTGGAGCAGGACGGGATCCTCACCGCGCAGATCGGCCACCGCGCCGAGAACGTCCCCGGCGGTGAGGACGTCGTCCTCTACTACTCGACGGCGGTCGGCGAGGGCAACGTCGAGCGCGCCGCCGCGCGCGAGCGGGGGATACCCGAGCTCCCGCGCGCGGAGCTGCTCGCCGAGCTGAGCGCGCTCCGCAGGACGATCGCCGTCGCCGGCACGCACGGCAAGACCACCACCTCCTCGATGCTCGTGCACGCGATGCGCGGGGCCGGGATGGACCCCGGCTGGCTGATCGGGGGCTCGATCGGCGGCGAGCTGCCCAACTCGTCCTGGACGGACGGGGAGTGGCTCGTGGTCGAGGCCGACGAGTCCGATCGCTCGATGCTCAGGCTCACCGCCGAGGTCGCCGTGCTCACCAACGTCGAGCTCGAGCACCACGCCACCTACGGCTCGCTCGCTGAGCTCCGCGAGGCGTTCGCCGAGCTGCTCGCGGGAGCCCGGCAGGCCGTCATCTGGAACCGGCCCGAGCTGCTCGCCCTGCGCGGCGGGGACGGCGTCCCCTATGACGCCGAGGACGTGACGCTGACGGCGGGCGGGTCGCGCTTTCTCTGGCGCGGGCACGCGGTCAGGCTCGCCGTGCCCGGCGTCCACAACGCGGTCGACGCGGCGGGCGCGCTGGAGGCCGCACGGCTCGCCGGCGCCGACGAGGCGGCGGCCGCCGCCTCGCTCTCGAGCTTCACCGGCGCGGGCCGGCGCTTCCAGCGGCTCGGGCTCAGCGAGCGCGGGGGCGCCGTCTATGAGGACTACGCTCATCACCCGACCGAGATCGCGGCGACGCTCCGCGGGGCGCGCACCCTGCAGCACGACCGGCTCGTGGCCGTCTTCCAGCCCCACCTGTTCTCGCGCACGGCACTGCTCGCCCGCGAGTTCGGCGAGTCGCTCGCGCTCGCCGACGAGGTGTTCGTGCTCGAGGTCTATCCGGCGCGCGAGCGCAGCGAGGACTTCCCGGGCATCAGCGGGCTCAGGATCGCCGAGGCCGCCGCCGACGCCGCCGCCGGGCGCCCCGTCTACTGGCTGCCGTCGTTCGAGCAGATGCTGCCCGTCCTGCGCCGGCATCTGCGCGAGGGCGACGTGTGCGTCGTGATGGGCGCCGGGGATGTTCAGGAGCTCGCCGAGGACCTGGTGGCACGGTGAGCGCGGCGGACCCGCCGGATGGCGTCCAGCGCGAGTTCCCGCTCAGCCGGCTGAGCACCGTGCGGACCGGCGGGCCCGGCGAGTTCTTCGCGCGCGCCGGAACGCGCGAGCAGCTCCTCGCGCTGCTGGCGTGGGCGCGCGAGGAGGGCGCCGAGGTGAGGGTCGTCGGATCGGGCTCAAACCTGTTGATCGCCGACGAGGGGGTGAGGGGGCTGGTGCTGAAGCTCGACCGCGAGCTCGCCGCGATCGTCGTCGAGGGCCGCGCGATCACGTGCGGGGGAGGCGCCCGGCTGCCGTCGGTCGCCGCGCGCGCCGCCCGCGAGGGGCTGTCCGGGATCGAGTTCGGCGTCAACATCCCGGGGACGGTCGGCGGAGCCGTGCGGATGAACGCGAACGCCTACGGCGGCGAGCTCGCCCGCACGCTGCAGTGGGTCGACATCGCGGGCCCCGCCGGTGTCGAGCGCCGATCCGCCGACGATCTCGAGCTCACCTACCGCCACTCCAACCTCGCCGACGGCGAGATCGTGCTCGCGGCCGGCCTGCTGCTCGACCGAGAGGAGCCCGACACCGTCCGCGACCGGCTCGCCGCACTTCGGGCCAGGCGCCACGAGGCGCAGCCGCAGGGGATAAGGACGTTCGGCTCGACCTTCAAGAACCCGCAGGACCCGACCGCGCAGGGGCGCAGCGCCGGCCTGCTCCTCGCCGAGGTGGGCTGCAACGGCCTCGCGGTCGGGGGGGCGCGCTTCTCTCCCAAGCACGCGAACTTCATCGAGAACACCGGTGAGGCGAGCACCGCCGACGTGCTCGCGGTGATGGACGAGGGCCGCCGGCGCGTGCTAGATCGCTTCGGGATTGAGCTCGAGCCGGAGGTGCAGACCCTCGGCGATGTCACGTTCCCGTGGCGCTGAGCCGGTAGGGGATGGGCCGCGGAGGTCGAAGACCACCGCAATGAACCGCCCGATCGCCGCGCGCATCGCCCGCCCGTTCGGGGCTCCGGCCGCGCGCCTGCGCCCGTCGCGGCCGCCCCCATCCTCCGAGTACCGCCGCCCGCGCCGAGCCGCAGGCGCCCGCGACCGCGGCGCCGCAGCGGCGGGCGCGGTCACAGGCGCGCTCGCGGTGATCCTCGCCCGCGCTCGCCTTCGCACAGTTCTGCTCGCCCTGCTCGTCTGCATACCGCTGCTCGCCGGCGGCTACATGCTGCTGCGCCACTCATCGCTCGTCGCGGTGCGCAGCGTCCAGATCGCGGGCGTGCAGGGCCCGCAATCCGGCGCAATCGAAGCAGCGCTGACATCGGCCGCCCACGGGATGAGCACGCTCGCCGTGAATGACTCCGGGCTGATGGCTGCCGTGTCGCAGTACCCGGTGGTGAGCGCCGTCCACGCGTATCCCAAATTCCCGCACGGCCTGCGCATAGTCGTCGTCGAGCAACCGCCGGTCGCGGCCGTCCAGGTCGGCGGCACGCGGACCGCGGTCGCTGCCGACGGCGCGGTGCTGGGCCAGACGCTGCTGACGGGCACGCTCCCGACCGTCGAAGGCAGCTACCTGTCCGCGCTCGGCGGCCACGTGACGAGCTCCGGGCTGCTGGGCGCGCTCGCGATCCTCGGCGCGGAGCCCGCGCCGCTGGCGCGCGTGACGAGCAAGGTCTACACCGGACCCTACGGTCTCACCGTCGCGATGAAGGGCGGCCTGCTCCTGTACTTCGGCGACGCCTCCAGACCACACGCGAAGTGGACGGCGATCGAGCGGGTGCTGACCGACCAGGGCGCCGCCGGGGCCTCCGCGATCGACGCGCGCGTCCCCGAGCGACCCGCCGCGGAGTTCGCCTCCGGCACGCCCGCGCTCGCCGCCGCAGCGACCGGCACGGCGCCTCCCACGAGCTCCGAAGCTACCGTCGCGGCGCTCGCCGCCGGCCTCTCCGAAGGCGGCGCGGCGCCCGCGAGCCCAGCCCCGAGCACCACCACCGGCTCGCCGGGCGAAAGCTCCTCCGGCGCGAGCGAAACACCCTCAGAACACACCGCCGAAAGCTCGCCGGGAAGCGGCTCCGGCGAATCCACCGAAACGCCGACACAGGCGACCACGCCATCCGGATGACAACAGTCGATCTCTACCTGAGAGTTAGGGCAGGTCCAGGGCGATTCTCAGGTCATGGTCGAGACTCCCGCGATCTGCAACGAATCTTGCGATAATCGAGGCCGTCGTTGACAGGGCGAAGATCCCTGCATAACGTGCGCAATCCGGCGATTCCGCGACGATTGTCCCGCGAACGCTAAATCCCTACTCAAGGCTTCGGGCGAGGACCATCATGGAGAGCAGCGGCAGCTACCTGGCAGTCATCAAGGTCGTTGGAGTCGGAGGCGGCGGCACCAACGCCGTCAGCCGCATGGTCGACGCCGGACTGCGCGGAGTCGAGTTCATCGCGGCCAACACCGACGCCCAGGCGCTCGCCATGTGCGACGCCGACATCAAGCTGAACATCGGGCACGAGTCGACGAAGGGGCTCGGCGCCGGAGCGAACCCGGACGTCGGCCTCGCGGCCGCATCCGAGTCGCGCGACGAGATCAAGGAGGCGCTCAAGGGCGCCGACATGGTGTTCGTGACTGCGGGCGAGGGAGGCGGCACCGGCACCGGTGCGGCACCCGTCATTGCGGAGATCGCCAAGAACGAGATCGGCGCCCTCACCGTCGGCGTCGTCACGCGCCCGTTCGACTTCGAGGGCTCCCAGCGCGGCCGCCAGGCCACCGAGGGCATCGAGCGCCTGCGCGAGGTGGTCGACACGCTGATCGTGATCCCGAACGAGAAGCTGCTCGCCGTCGTCGAGCGCCGCACGTCGATGCTCGACGCGTTCCGCGAAGCCGACAACGTGCTCCGCCAGGGTGTCCAGGGCATCACCGACCTGATCACGATCCCCGGCCTGATCAACCTCGACTTCGCAGACGTCCGCACGATCATGGCCGATGCCGGCTCGGCGCTGATGGGGATCGGGACCGCGGGCGGAGAGAGCCGCGCCGCGGACGCCGCCCGCGCCGCCATCTCCTCACCCCTGCTGGAGGAGTCGGTCGAGGGCGCGACGGGCATCCTGCTGAACATCACCGGAGGCAAAGAGCTCGGGCTGTTCGAGGTCAACGACGCCGCCGAGATCATCCAGGGCGCCGCCGACTCCAACGCGAACATCATCTTCGGAGCCGTGATCGACGAGGGCATGGGCGACGAGGTGCGGGTGACCGTGATCGGGACCGGGTTCGATCACCGGCCGGGGGCGCGCGCGCCGCGCCGCGAGAGCCGTGCGGCCAGGCCGGACCGCGGTCCCCGCATCAGCGAGCGCCAGCGCTCGACGCTGGAGATCGCGGACGAGGACATCGACGTCCCGCCGTTCCTGCGGTAGCCCCGCGCGGCTTCGCTAGCCTGGGGCGATGACCTCGGGCGCCCCCTCGCTGCTGCGACGCACGCCGCTGTTCGAGAACCACGTCAGAGCGGGCGCCAAGCTGGTCGACTTCGCCGGCTGGGAGATGCCCGTCCAGTACGAGGGGGTACGCCAGGAGCACCTCGCGGTGCGCCGCTCGAGCGGCATCTTCGACGTCTCGCACATGGGCGAGATCGAGACCGCGGGGCCCGACGCGCTCGCGCTTCTGCAGCGCCTGCTGTCCAACGACGTCTCAAAGCTCGCGATCGGCGGGGCCCAGTACAGCGTGCTCTGCCGCGAGGACGGCGGGGTCATCGACGACCTGTTCACCTACCGCCTGGAGGACGAGCGCTACCTGACCGTCACGAACGCCTCGAACCACACCGGCGACCTCGCCTGGTTTCGCGCGAACGCGGAGGGCATGGACGTCGAGGTGCTCGACCAGATCGACGACTGGGCGATGCTCGCGGTGCAGGGCCCCCTCGCCCGCGAGGTGGCCCAGGCGGTATCCGACTCGCCGCTCCCGGCGCGGATGCGAGCCGAGCGCCGTCGAATGGCGGGCTCGGATGTGCTCGTGTGCGGGACCGGCTACACCGGCGAGGAGGGCGTGGAGGTGCTCTGCAGCCCCGCGGTCGCCCCCGCGCTGTGGGATGAGATCGTCAGGCGCGGCGCGACCCCGGCCGGCCTCGGCGCACGCGACACGCTGCGCCTGGAGGTCTGCTTCCACCTCTACGGCAACGATCTCAGCCTCGAGCGCGGCCCGATCGAAGCCGGCCTGGGCTGGTGCTGCCGCGAGGACACGGACTTCATCGGCTCAGGCGCCGTCCGGGCCGTCCGCGAGCGCGGTCCGGCCGAGAAGCTCGTCGCATTCGAAATCCAGGGCCCGGGCATCGCCCGCCAGGGAAACGAGATCGCCGGCGGCGGCATCGTCACGAGCGGAACGCTCTCACCGTCGCTGGAGGTGGGGATCGGCATGGCCTACGTGCCCGCGGAGCGGGCCGCCACCGGCACCCACCTCGAGATAGATGTTCGTGGCAAGATGCGGCCCGCCGTAGTGAAGGACAAGCCGCTCTACAGAAAGGCCAACTGAATGTCCCAGGCCAGCTATCCGGAGGATCTCCTCTACCACCCAGAGCACGACTGGGCGCGCATCGCGGCCGATGACTCCGGGCACGCGACGCTCGGGGTCACATGGTTCGCGCAGGATGCGCTCGGCGAGGTCGTGTTCTTCGATCCGCCCGCCGTCGGCACCGCGCTCGTCAAGGACCAGGCATACGCCGAGGTCGAGTCCGTGAAGGCGGTGTCCGACGTCGTCGCACCGCTCTCGGGCGAGATCGTCGAGGTAAACGAGTCGCTCAGCGACAACCCCGCGATGATCAACGAGGACCCCTACGGCGAGGGCTGGATGGTCAAGGTCCGCCTGACTGACCCGTCCGAGACAGAGGGCCTGCTCGACGCCGCCGCCTACCGAGCGACGCTCGCTGGCTAGGCTGGAGGTCACTTGAGTCGATACACATCCGTAACCGAGCAGGACCTCACGAGCATGCTCGCCGCGATCGGCGTCGGCTCCCTGCAGGAGATCTTCGACCGGCAGATCCCCGAGGGCGTGCGCCTCGGCCGCGAGCTCGACCTGCCCGCGGGCAGGCCCGAGCAGGAGGTCTTCGAGCACCTGCGCGAGCTCGCCTCCCGAAACACCAGCGCCGAGGACGAGCTGACGTTCCTCGGAGCAGGGATGTACGACCACTACATCCCGGCGCTGATCGACATGCTGATGGAGCGCTCGGAGTTCCTGACGCCCTACACGCCTTACCAGCCGGAGATCTCCCAGGGCGGACTGCAGGTGATGTTCGAGTACCAGACAGCCGTCACGGAGCTGACCGGCCTCGACGTCGCGAACGCCTCCACGTACGAGGGCCCGTCCGCGGTCGCGGCCGCCGGCTACCTCGCCAAGCTCGACAACGGGCGCAGCACGTTCGTCGTCAGCGCCGGCCTGCACCCGCACTCGATCGAGACGTTGCGCACCCTCGCGCACGGCTACGGGATGGACGTCGTCGAGGTGCCGCTGCGAGACGGCGTCACCGACCCGGACGAGTGGGCGCGCGCAATCAGCGCAGATACCAGCGCCGCGATCTTCGCGCAGCCGAACTTCTACGGCGCCGTCGAGGATGCCGAGGCCCTCAGTGCCGCCGCCAAGGACGCCGCGGGACCCGACGGAGCACCCGTCGTCGTCGCGCAGGTCGACCCGATCACGCTCGGGATACTGCGCCCGCCGGGCGAGTGCGGCGTCGACGTCGCCGTCGGCGAGGGGCAGGCTCTCGGCAACCGGCTCGACTTCGGCGGTCCGTCATTCGGGATGTTCGCGGCCCGCGAGCAGTATCTGCGCAGGATGCCCGGGCGCATCGCCGGCGAGACCGTCGACGTCGACGGCCGCAGGGGTTTCGTGCTGACGCTGCAGACCCGCGAGCAGCACATCAGGCGCGAGAAAGCGACCTCCAACATCTGCACTGCCCAGGCGCTGAACGCGCTCGCGGGCGTCGTGTACCTGACGTGGCTGGGCCGCGACGGGCTCGTCGAGCTCGGTGAGCTGCTGCTCGCCCGCACGAACTATGCCCGCGAGACGCTCGCCGCGCTCGACGGGGTCGAGAAGCTCCACGAGCAGCCGGTCGTGCGCGAGTTCGCGCTGCGGCTGGACGCGGACGTGGAGGCGGTCAGGCGCCGCTGCGCGCTGCACGGCGTCAACCCGGGCGCCGACCTGCACGCCCTCACCGGCCGCCCCGAGGACCGCGGGGGACTGCTCGTCGCGATCACCGAGCAGCGCTCGCGCGCGGACATCGACCGCCTGGCAGAGGTGCTCGGCGCCGCCGTTGCGGCCGAGCGCGAGGCGGTGACCGCATGAGCACCGTCGAGCAGCCCGTGGACGACCGCATGGGCGGCAACCCGCTCGCGCGCCAAGCCGCGCGGACGATCTTCCAGAAGGGCGCACCCGGACGCCGAGCGTTCATGTGCCCCGAGCTCGACGTGCCCGAGGTGGACACGCACGAGCTGCTGCCCGCACGCTTCAGGCGGAGCACTCCCGCGCGCCTGCCGGAGGTGTCCGAGCCGGAGATCGTGCGCCACTACGTGGGCCTCTCCAAGCGCAACTTCGACCTGGACTCCGGCTTCTACCCGCTCGGCTCCTGCACGATGAAGCACAACCCGCGCCTGCACGAGCGGGCCGCGGCGCTGCCGGGCCACGCCCGCCTGCACCCGCTGCAGGACCCGGAGCGCGCGCAGGGCGCACTGGAGCTGATGTGGAACCTGCAGGGCGCCCTCGCCGAGATCGCGGGTCTGCCGCACGTCTCGCTGCAGCCCTCGGCCGGATCGCACGGCGAGCTCGCGGGCGTGCTGCTGACGCGCGCCTACCACGAGGACCGCGGTGAGCATCGCCACAAGGTGCTGACCCCGGACACGGCGCACGGCACCAACCCGGCGACGGTGACGATGGCCGGCCTGGAGGTCGTGAAGGTCGCGACCAACGCCGACGGCGGAGTGGACATCGACGACCTGCGCGCGAAGGCCGACAGCGATGTCGCGTGCCTGATGCTGACCAACCCCAACACGCTCGGCCTGTTCGACCCGAACATCGAGGAGATCGCCCGGATCGTTCACGGCGTCGGGGCGACCCTCTACTACGACGGGGCGAACCTGAACGCCGTGATGGGCCTCTCGCGGCCCGGCGACATGGGCTTCGACATCGTGCACTTCAACCTGCACAAGTCATTCACACAGCCACACGGCGGCGGCGGCCCCGGATCCGGCCCGATCGCGGTCTCCGACCGGGTCGCGCCGTTCCTGCCGGTGCCGGTCGTCGTGCAGCGCGAGGACGGCAGCTTCGACCTCGACGCCGACAGGCCGCGCTCGATCGGCCGCCTGCGCGGATTCCAGGGCAACTACGGCTGCTTCGTGCGCGCCTACGCCTACATCTGCTCGCTCGGGGCAGACGGGCTGAAGGACGCCTCGGAAACGGCGGTCCTGAACGCGAACTACCTGCTCGCCAGGCTGCGCGAGCAGGGCATCGCCGAGTACCTCCCGCTCGCCTACGGCGACCTCTGCATGCACGAGTTCGTGCTCTCGGGCGGTCCGATGAAGCGGGACCTGAAGCTGAAGACGCTCGACCTCGCCAAGCGGCTGCTCGACTTCGGCTTTCACCCGCCCACCGTCTACTTCCCGCTGCTCGTGGACGAGGCGCTGATGGTCGAGCCGACCGAGACAGAGACGCGTGAGACGCTCGATGCCTTCGCCGATGCGATCGCCGAGATCCTGAAGGAGGCCGCGCGCGACCCCGAGATCGCTCAGGGCGCGCCCTACACGACGCCCGTCCGGCGCCTCGACGAGGTCGCGGCGGCGAAGCGGCCCCGCATCCGCGAGATCCTCAGCTAGGGAGCCCGGTGGCGATCGAGTACCGCGACCTCGGCTGCACCGGCGTGAAGGTCAGCCCGCTGTGCCTCGGCGCGATGATGTTCGGAGCGTGGGGCAACACCGACCACGACGACTCGATCTCGATCATCCATCGCGCTCTGGACGCGGGCATCAACTTCATCGACACGGCCGATGTCTACTCGCGCGGCGAGTCCGAGGAGATCGTCGGCAAGGCGCTCGCCGGCGCCAGGCGCGACTCCGTCGTGCTCGCGACCAAGGTCCACGGCAGCATGGGCGATGACCCGAACCAGTTCGGCAACTCCCGCCGCTGGATCATCCAGGAGGTCGAGAACAGCCTGCGCAGGCTCAAAACGGACTGGATCGACCTCTACCAGATACATCGCCCGGAGCCGGACACCGACATCGACGAGACGCTCGGGGCGCTCACAGACCTCGTCGCCGCCGGCAAGGTCAGGTACATCGGCAGCTCCACGTTCCCCGCTCACGCCGTGGTGCAGGCGCAGTGGGTGGCCGAGCGCCGCGGCCGGGAGCGCTTCATCTGCGAGCAGCCGCCCTATTCGATGCTGATCCGCGGGATCGAGGCGGACCTGCTCCCCGTGTGCGAGAGCTACGGGATGGGCGTGATCACGTGGAGCCCGCTCGCCGGCGGCTGGCTCTCGGGCCGCTACGTCGCCGGCGGCGACTCCCCGGCCGCCAGCCGGCGCGCGCAGATGCTGCCCGCCCGCTACGACATGTCGCTCCCGGGAAACCAGCGCAAGCTCGAGGCCGCGCAGCAGCTCGGCGAGGTCGCCGAGCAGGCCGGCCTGAGCCTGCTCGAGATGGCGCTCGCGTTCGTCACCGGCCACCGCGCCGTGACCTCGGCGATCATCGGCCCGCGCACCGGCGAGCACCTGCAGGCCCAGCTCGCCGCAATGGAGCTCGAGCTCGACACCGCGGTGCTGGACCGCATCGACGAGATCGTGCCGCCCGGCGTCAACGTGAGCCCGGCCGACCGCGGCTGGGACCCGCCGTCGCTAACCGACCCGTCGCTGCGGCGGCGCGCGCCAGCCTGACCCGCCGTGCGGATCTTCTCCGGCATTCAGCCGACCGGGCGCAAGCACCTCGGCAACTACATCGGCGCGATCGCGCAGTACGTCGCGGCGCAGGAGCGCGGCGAGGGCATCTTCTGCATCGTCGACCTGCACGCGATCACGGTCGCCTACGACCCTCTCGAGCTGCGCGAGCGCCTGTATGACACGCTCGCGATCCTGCTCGCCGCGGGACTCGACCCGGCGCGGTGCACTCTCTTCCGCCAGAGCGACGTCGCCGAGCACACGGAGCTGACCTGGCTGCTGTGCAGCGTGACCGAGCTCGGCCGCCTGCAGCGCATGCACCAGTTCCGAGACAAGTCCGTCGCCCAGCGCGAGCTGGTCTCCTCGGGCCTGCTGATGTATCCCGTGCTGCAGGCCGCGGACGTGCTCGCCTACCGTGCGCAGGAGGTGCCCGTCGGCGAGGATCAGCGCGAGCACCTCGAGCTGATGCGCGACGTCGCACGGCGCTTCAACGCGCGCTTCGGCGACGGCGATGAGGTGCTCGTCGTGCCCGAGCACCGGATCCCGCCGGTCGGCGCGCGGATCATGGACCTTCAGGAGCCTACGCGCAAGATGTCCACGACCGGCGGCACCGAGCAGGGCACCGTGCTCGTCCTGGACGAGGAGAGGGTCCTCGAGAAGAAGCTCAGGAGCGCGGTCACCGACTCCGGCAGCGAGGTGCGCCGGGACCCCGCGAAGCCGGGCGTCAGCAACCTGATCGAAATCCTCGCCGCCGTGCGCGGGGTCCCCGCCGAGGAGATCGAGCGCGAGTTCGCCGACTCCCGCTACGGCGAACTGAAGGTCGCGACCGCGACCGCCGTGACCGAGTACCTGCGGCCCGTGCGGGAGCGCTACGGCGAGCTGCGAGCGGACCCCGCCGGCCTGGAGGCGATCCTCGGCGCCGGCGCCGACAGCGCCCGCGCGATCGCCGCCGAGACCCTCGCCGACGTTCGTGAGCGCATGGGCGTCGGCCCGCCGCGCACCGGGCCCGTCGGGGGCGCTCGATAGCGTGGGCGAATGATCCGCGCACCCCGGGGGACCGGCAGATGAGCGTCGCATCGCTCGAGCTGGACCTCGACGTCTTCAGCGGCCCCTTCGACCTCCTGCTCACGCTGATCCTGCGCGAAGAGGTCGACCTGCTCGAGCTGGCGCTCGCGGATGTCGTGCTCGCCTACCTCGACCACCTCGAGCAGCGCGGCGAGCTCGATCTCGAGACCGCCACCGAGTTCATCGTCCTGATCGCGGCGCTGCTCGAGCTGAAGTCCCGCCTGATGCTCACCGGCGACGATGACGAGCTCCTGGACATAGAGCCCGAGATGGCCGCCGAGGAGCTGCTCGCACGGATGCTCGACGCGCGCCGCTACAGGGCCGCCGCGGCACACCTCGGTGAGCTGCTCGGGATGGAGGCCGGCGTGCGCTTCCGCGAGGCGCCGCTCCCGCCCGGGCTGCGGCGCTCGATAACGCCGGCGCCCGACGGGTCCGAGAGGCCGGAGCTCCTCGCCGAGTCGATCGGGCGGATGCTCCTGATGCCGCCCGCCATCAGCGTGCGCCACATCGGCATGCCCCGCGTAACCGTGGCCGAGCGGCTCGCGCATCTGCGCGGCCTGCTGCGGCGCGGTGCCTTCAACTTCGACGAGGCGGTCCGCGGCGCGGACCGCATGACGATCGCCGTCACGCTGTTCGCCCTGCTCGAGCTCTACAAATGCGGTGAGGCGAGCTGGACCCAGCAGGAGAACTTCGGAGAGATATCCGTGCGCGCCGACGCCGCGGCACAGGCATCGCCGCCCGCCGGGAGGGCCCGGGAGGCGCTCGCCGGGTGAGGGACGTGCCGCAGCCGGGCGCAGCGCCGCAGGAGCAAGCGATCAGCCGGCAGGAGCCGGGCGAGCTCGCGCGCACCGTTGAGGCGCTGCTGTTCCTCTCCTCGGACCCGCTGTCGGTCTCCGAGCTCGCAGACGCGGCGGTGGCCGGCGAGGCCGATGTCAGAGGTGCGATCGAGCTGCTCGGAGAGCAGTACGCGCCCGGCCGGCGCGGGATGCTGCTGCGCCATCTCGCCGGCGGCTGGACGCTCGCCAGCGACCCCTCGACCGAGGACGCCGCGCGCCGGCTGTTCAGCCGGCCGCGGGCCGCGACGCTGACGCCGGCTCAGGCCGAGACGCTCGCGATCGTCGCCTACCTGCAGCCCGTCTCGCGCCCGGAGATCACCCGCATCAGGGGTGTCAGCGCCGACTCCGCGACGGCGACACTGCTCGAGCGAGGCCTGATCGAGGAGGCCGGCCACTCGCAGTTCGGCGCGGTCCTCTACCGCACCGGCACACGGTTCCTGAAGCTGTTCGGGCTCGACAGCCTCGACGAGCTGCCCGAGATCGCTCAGTGGGACCCGAGCCCGGAGGAGAGCGCGGAGCTGCGCGAGCGCCTGCTGCGCGCCGGCGAGGCGCGCTCCGGCGGCGCCCCTGCAGGGCCCGAGGGCTAGGCGGCCCGTGCGGCCAGCTGGCCGCACGCGGCGTCGATGTCGCGCCCGCGCGTGAGCCGAACCGTGACCGGCACGCCGCACGCGGCGAGCGCGCCGCGGAACGCCGCGATCGAGTCGCGGCTCGACCCCTCGAACGGGGAGCCGGAGGGGTTGAAAGGGATCAGGTTGACCTTGAAGATCGGCTGCTCGGAGTCGCGCCCGGACAGCAGCTTCGCCAGCGCGAGCGCCTGCTCGTAGCGGTCGTTGACACCCGCGAGCATCACGTACTCGATGAACACCCGCCTGCGCTTGCGCGCATAGAAGGCGCGGCATGCCTCGATCACCGACTTCAGCGGGAAACGCTCGTTGACCGGCATCAGCTCGGAGCGAAGCGCTTCTTCGGGTGCGTGCAGCGACAGCGCGAGGCGAACCGGCATGTCCGACTCGGCGAGGCGTTCTATCCCGGGGATCCAGCCGACCGTGGAGATCGTCGTGCGCCTGTGGGTGACGCCGATCTCCGGCAGACGCTCACACGCCTCGAGCACCGCGTCGAGGTTCAGCATCGGCTCGCCCATCCCCATGAACACGCAGTTCGTGAGCGGTCCGCGTGAGCCTCCCGCGTTCATGCGCCGGAAATGCAGGGCCTGATCGATGATCTCCGAGCTGCTCAGGTTGCGCCCGAACTTCATCGCGCCGGTGGCGCAGAAGCGGCACGTCAGCGGACACCCGGACTGGGAGGACAGGCAGACCGACCTGCGGCCGTCGCGGTAGCTCATCAGAACCGCCTCCAGCGGACGCGAGTCCACGGTCTGGAAGAGGGCCTTGACTGTGCCGTCGCTCGATCGCGCCTCCTCCCGCACTGACAGCGTGGAGAACGGAACCTCGGCCGCGAGCGCCTCGCGGAGGGCGCCCGGCAGGTCGGTCATCTCCTCATAGCCGCGGGCACCGCGCGCAGCCCAGCTCCACACCTGCCCGGCGCGGAAGCGGGGCTCGCCGCGGGCGGAGAGCGTCTGGTCGAGGAGCTGGAGGTCCATGGAGGGCCGCCGCGGGAGCGGCGCGCCTCCTATGGTTGCAGCAGATGCCCCTCGTCCCGGCCGCAGCGGCGTGCGCCTAGCCAAGTTCCTCGCCCACGCGGGGGTCGCCTCACGCCGCGCCGCCGAGGGCCTCGTCGCGCAGGGCCGCGTCAGCGTGGACGGGCAGACGGTCCGCGACCCGGCGCTCGACGTGGGCGAGCACAGCCGCGTCGAGTTCGACGGCCGCGTGCTCTCCGGGCCCGAGGAGCGAGTCGTCTACGTCCTCAACAAGCCGGTCGGCGTGCTCTCCACCGCCCGCGACACGCACGGCCGCCGGACCGTGCTGGACCTGCTCCCGGCGGGCGGGCCGCGTCTGTACCCGGTCGGCCGCCTCGACGCCGACAGCAGTGGCCTGATCCTGCTCAGCAACGACGGCGATCTCGCGAACCGCCTGACGCACCCCAGCTTTCAGGTCCCCAAGACCTACCGCGTGAGGGTCGCGCCGGCGCCCGTCTCCGCCCGTGCGCTCGCGCGGCTTCGCGACGGCTTGGTGCTCGAGGACGGGCCGACGGCACCGGCGCAGGTGCGCCGGATAGGACGCGAGGAGCTCGAGATCACGATCCATGAGGGCCGCAACCGGCAGGTCCGACGGATGTGCGACGAGGTCGGCCACCGCGTGCTGGAGCTGACACGGGTCGGCTTCGGGCCGCTCACGCTGTCCGGCCTGGCACCGGGTGCCCACAGGCGCCTGGGCGAGCGCGAGGTGGAGCGCCTGCGGGCGCTCGCGCTCTGACAGAATCGCCGCCAATGGGACTGTTCGCACTGAGGGGAGCCACCAGCGTCGAGAGCAACGACGCGCAGCAGATCCTCGCCGCGACGACGCAGCTGATGCAGGAGATCATGCGCCGCAACGACCTGGCGCCGGACGCTGTGATCAGCTGCATCTTCACCGCGACAGAGGACCTCGACGCCGAGTTCCCGGCGGTCGCAGCGAGGGCGATCGGGTTCGAGGGGGTCGCGCTGCTGTGCGCGCGAGAGATCCCGGTGCCCGGCTCGCTGCCTCGGGTGATCAGGGTTCTCATCCACTACAGCGCCCCGGACGGCCACACGCCGGTGAACGTCTACCTGGGCGAGGCGCGCGCGCTGCGCACCGATCTCGGCGCCGGCGGCTGAGGGGTCCCGGCGCCAACGGCTCCAGCCCGGCACAATGACGGCGTGGCGATCGAGTTCTCAGAGCGCATCAGGCGCATCCCGACCTACCCCGCCGCCGGCGGCTACGCCGGAGCGGCCCCGCCCGTGCGGCTCGCGAGCAACGAGTCGCCGTTCGAGCCGATCGAGCCCGTGCGCCAGGCGATCGCGGGCGCCCTGGGGACCCTGAACCGCTACCCGGACCCGTCGAGCACGCTGCTGCGCCGGCGCCTGTCCGAGCGCTACGAGGTCCCCGCATCGCGGATCGCGATCGGCAACGGCTCATGCGACATCCTGCTGGCCGCGGGGGAGGCGCTGCTCGAGCCGGGCGCCGAGCTCGTGTACGCGTGGCCGTCGTTCTCGGTCTACCCGCATCTCTCCGCGGCCTCCGGTGCCCGCGCGCTGACGGTGCCGCTCGATGCGCAGGAGCGCCACGACCTGCCCGCGATGCTGAGCGAGGTCACTGTCGCGACGAGGCTCCTGATCGTCTGCAACCCGAACAACCCGACCGGCACCGCACTGCCACTCGCCGACATCGCCGAGTTCATCGCACAGGTCCCCCGGCACGTCTGCGTGATCCTCGACGAGGCCTACTGCGAGTTCAACCTGCTCGAGGACCCCGACGCCTCGATCGACCTGCTCGAGCACCACCCGAACCTCGTGCTGCTGAGGACGTTCTCCAAGGTCCACGGCCTGTGCGGGCTGCGGGTCGGGTTCGCGCTGTGCGGCTCGGAGGAGCTGCCGCGCGCGCTGGACCAGGTGCGCCAGCCCTTCTACTGCAACGCGCTCGCGCAGGTCGCCGCGGTCGAGGCGCTCTCCCACCAGGACGAGGTGCTCGACCGCGTCACGAGGACCGTCGCCGAGCGGATCTCCTTCGACGAGCGGATCCGCGCACTCGGGCTGACGGCGGCTCCCTCGCAGGCGAACTTCTGCTGGCTGCACCTCGGCGAGGACCGCGACGAGGCGCGGATCATGCGCGATCTGCAGGAGCGGGGCATCCTCGTGAGGGCGGGTGCCGCGCTGGGAGCGAGCGCACCGGCGCTGCGCGTCACCTACGGCCTGCCGCAGGAGAACATGCGCTTCCTGGATGCGCTGGCAGAGGTGCTCGACGGCTGAGGCGTTGTTGCCGGGTGGTGTTCGGTCCTTTACCGGGCGCCCGCCGTCTGCTACAAACTCTGCAGACGACCATGTCAAAGACGGCCACCGCATACAGCCTCACCATCAGCCGCCCTTATCGGTCGTCCTATCGCACCTGGCGATTTAGCTAGGCGCTTCGGCCTCCACCCGTACGCGAGCGGGTGTGCGAGAGCCGCACGGGTCCCCGACGGGGGCCGAGCGCCAACCGGAAGGCGCGGCCGCACGCGCGCCGCTCGCGGACCGCCCGATGCCGGGCATCCCAGCACCTCTAACATGGCCAGGCTTCAGTGAAAGGATGACTTGATGATGATTGTGATGAAAGAGACCGCGACCGAGGATGAGGTCGACGCGGTCGTTGCCAAGATCGAGCGAGCGGGCGCCCGGGCGCACCGCAGCTCCGGCGCGCGCGTGACGGTGATCGGCGCGATCGGCGACGTCGAGCAGGACGCGAACGTCGCGAGCCTCGGGCTCGAGGGCCAGCCGGGCGTCGATCGCGTGGTGCCGATCCTCAAGCCCTACAAGCTCGCGTCCGCCCAGATCACGCACGGGCACCGCTCCGTGCTCGACATCGAGGGCCGCAAGGTCGGCGGGGATCACTTCGCGATGATCGCCGGCCCCTGCACGGTCGAGTCACGCGAGCAGATGCTCTCGACGGCCCACACCGTCAAGGATGCGGGGGCGACGCTGCTGCGAGGCGGCGCCTACAAGCCCCGCACCTCGCCCTACGCGTTCCAGGGCCTCGGTCAGGAGGGGCTCCGGTTGCTCGCTGAGGCGAAGGCCGAGACGGGCCTGCCGATCGTGACCGAGCTGATGGACATCAGCGACATGGACGCCGTGCTCGAGGTCGCCGACGTCGTGCAGATCGGTGCCCGCAACATGCAGAACTACCCGCTGCTCACCGAGATCGGCCGCTCGGGCCGGCCCGCGCTGCTCAAGCGCGGGCTCTCCGCCACGCTCGACGAGCTGCTGATGGCCGCGGAGTACATCCTGAAGGAGGGCAACCAGAACGTGATGCTCTGCGAGCGCGGGATACGCACGTTCGAGACGGCCTACCGCTTCACGCTGGACCTCATGGCCGTGCCGGTCCTGAAGGAGCTCACGCACCTGCCGATCATCGTCGACCCGAGCCACGCGGCCGGGCGCCGCGACCTCGTCAGGCCGCTGTCGCTCGCGGCAGCCGCGGTCGGAGCGGACGGGATCATCGTCGAGGTCCACCCGAACCCGGACGAGGCGATCTGCGACGGGCCTCAGGCCCTGCGCTCCTCGGACTTCGCGGACTACTCGCGGGCCGTCGAGGCGGCCGCGCAGCTCGCCGGCAAGGCGCTAAGCACCGTCTGATGGGCACCCGGGCTGCGCGAGCGCGGGCGGCCCGGGCGCCGGAGAACTCCGCTTGAGGGTCGCGGTCCTCGGACTCGGCCTGATCGGGGGCTCGATCGGCCTCGCGGCGCGCGCCCGCACGGGCGCGCACGTCCGCGGCTACGACCCCGACGAGCGAGTGCGGGCCACGGCGCTCGAGCTGGGGGCGATCGACGAGGCCGCAGCGAGCCCGCAGGATGCGGTGGCCGGCGCGCAGGCCGTCTTCATAGCGGCGCCCGTGGGGCAGCTGGCGCAGGCCGTCTCGGGTGCCCTGGACGCCGCGGGAGCGGACTGTGTCGTCAGCGACGTCGGGTCCACCAAGCGCGTCGTCGCCGGCGCTGCGGCGGACGAGCGCTTCGTCGGCGGGCATCCACTGGCCGGCGCCGAGAGCGCGGGCGTCGAGCACGCCCGCGAGGACCTGTTCGACGGCGCGACGTGGTATCTGACGCCGGCGGCGGGCAAAACCGCCGGCGTCCTCTATGAGCGCCTGCACCGGCTGCTCGCGGGCTTAGGGGCGCGTCCCGTCGCGATCGACGCCGATACCCACGACAGACTGATGGCCTGCGTGTCCCACATGCCGCACGTGCTCGCGAACCTGCTGGTGGCCCAGGCACAGGGCCTGATCGAGGACGAGGGCTCCGGGCGGCTGCCGGCCGTCGGTCCGAGCTTCCGGGACGCGACCCGCGTGGCGGGCGCCAACAGCGCGATCTGGACCGACATCTACCTCGCCAACAGCGACGCGCTGATCGCCGGGATCGACGAGCTCTCGGGCCGCCTTGGACGGGTGCGCGAGATGCTCGCATCCGCACAGGCACAGCAGCTCACGGCATGGAACGACGCCGCGAGGCGGGCTCGCGAGGAGCTTCTCGGCGCCGCGCTGACGGGCGCGCCCGTGCACGAGCTGCGCGCGTCGGTCCCGAACCGCCCCGGCGTCGTCGCCGAGATCGCGCTCGCGCTCGGGCAGGCCGGCGTGAACATCGCCGACATGGCGCTCTCACCCTCGCAGGACAACAGCCAGGGAGTCGTGTCGCTCTGGATCGGCGGCGAGGATGACTCGGAGCGGGCACGCGCCCTCATCGCCGGCCTCGGATTCCCGGTGGCGAGAGCATGAACATGCGCTTTGAGCCGGCCCGCGGCCTGTCCGGGACCCTGCGCGCCCCGGCCGACAAGTCGATCTCCCACCGCGCCGCGCTGCTGGGGGCGATGGCCTCCGAGCCCGTCCGGATCGAGAACTACCTGCATGCCGCCGACACCAACTCGACACTCGCGGCGGTCGCAGCGCTCGGCGCGCTCGTCGAGGAGAACGGAGAGGGCGCGGTAGTGCTTCGGGGCACCGGCCTGCGCGAGGCGCGCGAGAGCGAGCAGACGATCGACGTCGGCAACGCCGGGACACTGCTTCGGCTCCTGCCTGGCTGGCTCGCCGCGCAGGAGGGCCGCTCGTTCGCGCTCGACGGCGACGAGTCGATCCGCAGGCGCCCCGTCGCGCGGATCATCGAGCCGCTCACGCAGATGGGCGCCGAGCTGAGCGCGCGCGAGGGCCGCTTCACGCCGCTGCACGTTCGCGGCGCCCACCTGCACGCGATCTCCTACCAGCTGCCCGTGGCCAGCGCCCAGGTCAAGTCGTGCGTGCTGCTGGCGGCGATCTCCGCGGACGGCACGACGACGGTCACCGAGCCGGCGTTGAGCCGCGACCACACCGAGCGGCTGCTGCTCGGCGCGGGTGTGCCGATCAGCCGCGAGGACCGCACCGTGAGCGTCGGGAACTCCGACGAGATCGCGATCGACCGGATCACCGTCCCCGGGGACCTCAGCTCCGCCGCGTTCCTGATCGCCGCCGGTGTGCTCGTCCCGGGCTCGCGGCTGCTGATCTCCGACGTGGGCGTCAACTGGACGCGGACCGGCTTCCTGCGGATCCTGCGGCGGATGCGCGGGATCGTGCTCGGCGACCTCGAGACGCGCAGCGAGCAGATCCCTGCAGAGGAGCCCGTCAGCGACCTCGACGTCGCACACGGCGCCCTCGAGGGCACCGTCGTCGAGCCCGATGAGGTGCCGCTCGCGATCGACGAGCTGCCGCTCGTCGCCCTGCTCGGATGCTTCGCCGAGGGCGAGACGATCGTCCGCGGCGCCGAGGAGCTGCGCGTCAAGGAGTCCGACAGGATCGAGGGCGTCGTGGCGGGGCTGCGCGGGCTCGGAGCCGAGATCGAGGCGACGCCCGACGGGTTCGTCGTGCAGGGGACCGGTGGCCTGGACGGGGGCAGCATCGACGCTCACGGCGATCACCGCATGGCGATGGTGGGAGCCGTCGCGGGCCTCGCGTCCCGTGAGGGCGTGGAGGTGATCGGGATGGAGGCAGCCGCGGTCTCCTACCCCGGCTTCGTCGACGATCTCACCTCGCTTTGCTCGTAGCGATCGACGGGCCCGCCGGAGCCGGCAAGTCGACGGTCGCGCGTGGCGTCGCCCGCGAGCTCGGCTTCACCTACCTGGACAGCGGCGCGATGTACCGCTGCGTGGCGCTGCTGAGCCTCGCCGACCCGGCGTCCGAGCCCGCGGCGCTGGCCGCCGCCGCGCGGATCGAGCTCTCCGCCGCGAGGGTGCTGCTCGACGGCGAGGACGTCACGGAGCGGATCCGCTCACCGAAGGTCTCGCGGGCCGCCTCCCGCGTCGCCGCCGACCCGGGCGTCCGCGCCGCGATGGTCGCGCGCCAGCGCGCCCTGATGGCCGGCGGAGACTGGGTGGCCGAGGGCCGGGACATCGGCACGGTGGTCGCCCCCGAGGCCGACCTGAAGGTGTTCCTGACCGCCGATGAGGGGGAGCGGGCGCGGCGGCGCGCGGCCGAGCTCTCACAGCCCCAGGAGGCCGTCCTGGCCGAGCAGCGCGCGCGCGACCGCCGCGACACCGAGCGCGAGCATGGCCCGCTGCGGCCCGCGGACGGCGCCGTCACCGTCGACAGCACCGGCCTTGACGCCGGGCAGGTGATCGAGCGCATCTCGGCGCTGGCGCGCGGTGTCCGCGGCCCGTAGTCACCCGGGGAGCGGGCCTCGCCCAGTCATACTGGCCTGATGAAGGTCGCAATAGTCGGCTACCCGAACGTGGGCAAGTCATCGCTGATCAACCGCCTCACGGGCACCCGCGAGGCGGTCGTCCACGAGCGCGCGGGCATAACCCGCGACCGCAAGGAGTTCGACTGCGAGTGGAACGGCCGCAGCTTCACGCTGATCGACACCGGCGGCGTGGACTTCCAGGACGAGGACCCGCTGGCGGGCTCGATCCGCGAGCAGGCGCGTGCCGGGATCGCCGACGCGCAGGTGGCGGTGCTCGTGGTCGACGCGAAGGCGGGTGTGAGGCCCGGCGACGAGGAGATGGCCGACCTGTTGCGCCGCGCGCCGGTGCCGACGATCGTCGCCGCGAACAAGTGCGACGGTGTCGCGGACCTGCCGCTCGCCGCCGACTTCCACCGCCTCGGGCTCGGTGATCCGCTCGCGGTCTCCGCCACGCAGGGCCTCGGGTCGGGGGACCTGCTCGACCAGATCGTCGAGCTGCTGCCCGAGGGTGAGCCCGAGGAGGATGGCGACACGATCCGCCTCGCGGTGATCGGCCGGCCGAACGTCGGCAAGTCCTCGCTGGTGAACCGCTTCCTCGGCGAGGAGCGGGTCATCGTCTCCGAGGTCGCCGGGACCACCCGCGACGCGATCGACATGCCGCTGATGGTCGGCGAGCGCAAGCTGATCCTCGTCGACACCGCCGGGATGCGCCGGCAGTCCAAGGTCCAGGACTCGGTCGAGTACTACACGACGCTGCGCTCGCAGCGGGCGGCAGAGCGCGCCGATGTCGCGCTCGTCGTCTGCGATGCGGCCGACGGCGTCACCTCACAGGACCTCAGGATCGCCGAGCTCGCGATGAAGGCGGGCTGCGCGACGGCGATCGTGCTGAACAAGTGGGACACCCAGGAGCACCCCGACAGCGACACCGGCGGGCGCCTCGACCTCGACTACGAGCGGGGCCGCGTCGCCAAGGCGCTGCGGCTGCGCCCTCGCGTGCTGACCGCGAGCGCCAAGACCGGCCGCCACGTGCCGCGGCTGCTGACCGAGGTGCTCGCGCTCGGGGACCGCATGCAGGGCCGCATCCCGACCCCTGAGCTCAACCGCTTCCTGTCGGAGGCCGTCCAGGCCCGCCAGCCGCCGGTCGGGACCCGCCGCGGCTCCAGCGGCCATCGCCTGAAGCTGATCTACATGGCCCAGATCGGGGAGCGCCCGCCGCGTTTCGCGATCCAGGTCAACTCGCGCGCGCGCGTCACGCGCGACTACGCGTACTTCATCGAGAACCGCCTGCGCGCGCGCTACGGGATGGACGGGGTGCCCCTGATCATCGACTTCGTGGAGCGCGGTCAGCGCGGAGGCGCCCGCGCCGCATAGACTTCCGCGACTCTGCCAACCCCGCCGCCCTGAACGGGGCATTAACTCCCGGAGCTGATCGACCAGGTTATGACTGAGTATTCCGACAACGAATTCCTTTTCACGTCCGAGTCCGTGACGGAGGGACACCCCGACAAGATCGCCGACCAGATCTCCGACGGCGTGCTCGACGCCGTCCTGGCCGAGGAACCCTATGGCCGCGTGGCATGCGAGACGCTCGTCAACACGGGCCTGATCGTCGTCTCAGGCGAGATCTCGACCGAAACCTACGTCGACATCCAGGACATCGCCCGCGAGACGGTGCGCAGGATCGGCTACACCGACGCCGACCTCGGCTTCTCGGCCGACTCGTGCGCGGTGCTCAACACGATCGACAAGCAGTCGCCGGACATCGCGCAGGGCGTCGACAAGGCCTACGAGGCCCGCACCGACGCGGGTGACGACGACGAGCTCGACGTCGCCGGCGCCGGCGATCAGGGCATGATGTTCGGCTACGCGAGCAACGAGACCGAGGCACTGATGCCGCTGCCGATCCAGCTCGCCCACCGGCTCGCCGAGAGGCTCGCCGCGGTCCGCAAGGCCGGCACTCTCAACTACCTGCGCCCCGACGGCAAGACCCAGGTCAGCGTCCGCTACGTCGACGGACGGCCCGTCGCGATCGAGAAGCTCCTGATCTCAACCCAGCACGCCGAGGGCGCCGAGTCGCTGATCCCCGACGATCTGTGGGAGCACGTCGTCGAGCCGATCCTGCCAAAGGCCCTGTACGACGCGGACGCGCTGCGGCGCAACTTCCTGGTGAACCCGACAGGCCGCTTCGTGATCGGCGGGCCCGTCGGCGACTGCGGCCTGACCGGGCGCAAGATCATCGTCGACACCTACGGCGGCATGGCCCGCCACGGCGGCGGCGCCTTCTCCGGCAAGGACCCGTCCAAGGTCGACCGTTCCGCCGCCTACGCCACGCGCTGGGTCGCCAAGAACATCGTCGCGGCCGGCCTCGCCGACCGCGCCGAGGTGCAGGTCGCCTACGCGATCGGGGTGGCGCACCCGGTGTCGGTGATGGTCGAGACGTTCGGCACCGAGCACGAGGGCACCACCCGGGCCAAGATCGCAAGGGCCGTCGATGAGGTCTTCGACCTGCGGCCCGGATCGTTCCGCGAGGAGCTCAAACTGCACAGGCCGATCTACCAGAAGACCGCCGCGTACGGCCATTTCGGCCGCGACGACCACGATTTCACGTGGGAGCGCACCGACAAGGCGGCTGCGCTGCGCGCCGCCGC
>Ga0209698_10000658_pt1 | contig 39341 bp, 38 predicted proteins | sample LitLauG_LLR_2012_FD_187203 | JGI IMG/M metagenome (GOLD analysis project Ga0209698, IMG submission 187203) | Freshwater sediment microbial communities from Pennsylvania, USA - Little Laurel Run_MetaG_LLR_2012 (SPAdes) (version 2) | ecosystem: Environmental > Aquatic > Freshwater > Creek >... | reverse complement strand
CCCCTCGCAAGGCGGCAGGACGAACCCGACCTCAACGGCGTGATCGGCATTGAACAGGATGAGCATTGTATCGCCCGAAAGGGCCTCTCCCTGATCGTTCACGTCGATATGTTCGCCGCGCAACAGCCATCCCAGACTGCGGGCAAAACCGACCTTCCATTCCGCATCGGCCATCTCGACGCCCGCCGCATTGAACCATTGAATGTCCTTGACGGACGTTCCGCGGGTCGCCCGATCGTGGAAGAAGCGGCGGCGCTGCAAGGTCGGCTGTTCGTGCCAGAACCCGATGAAGTCCTGCACGAACTGCTTGTCGCCGAGCGGGCGGCCGCCGACGGTGCGCGACACGGCCCGCTCGCACATCATGTCGAACGCCCGGTGGCACATGCCCATCCAGCGCATGGCGTGGTGGATGCGCCCGCCCGACAGCCGCTTCTGGGCGAGCAGGAAGCCTTCGCCCGGCTGGCCGATCAGGTTGGCGGCCGGCACCCGGCAGTCCACGAAGCGGATCTCGGCGTGCCCGCCGACGTGCTGGGAGCCCTCCCCCTCGTAGGGGTGGTCCATGGTGGGGACGTTGCGGATGATGTGCATGCCCGGCGTGTCGCGCTCGATCACGATCATCGACGCCCGCTGGTGGGGCCCGGCCTCGGGGTCGGTCACCACCATGGCGAGGACGAAGTCGGCGACCGCCGCCTTGGACGCGAACCACTTGTGCCCGTTGATGACGTACTCGTCGCCGTCGAGCAGCGCGGTGGTGGTGATCTGGGTCGGATCCGAGCCGGCGCTGTGCGGCTCGGTGAGCGAGAAGCAGGAGGTGAGCTCGCCGCGCAGCAGCGGCCACAGCCAGCGCTCCTTCTGCTCGTCGTTGGCCCCGATGGCGAGGAGCTCGCTGTTGCCCGAGTCGGGCGCCTGGTTGCCGAAGACGTCCGGCGCCGACGAGGTCCGGCCCAGGATCTCGTGCATCAGCGCCAGCTTGACCTGGCCGAGGCCCTGGCCGCCGAGCTCGGGGTCGAGGTGCGCGGCCCACAGCCCGCGGTCCTTGACCTGCTGCTTGAGCGGGTCGGTGGCCCGCTTCCAGCTGGCCACGCTCATCTGGTCCTTGACGAGGTCGAGGGGCTCGATCTCGTCGCGGACGAAGCGTCGGATCCAGTCGAGCTCGTGCTCGAAGGCCGGATCGGTTGAGAAGTCCCAGGCCACAGCGGCGTCCCCCTTGCTCGGGCCGTCCCATCCTAGAGGTGCCCGGGGTTGCCCGACCCGAGCCGATGTGTTGGACTCCGCGGCGGCGACCCGCTGTTCGGCGGCATCACCGCCCTCATGACCCGCGACACCGTGGCGCCCCTGTCGCCCAGCCTCGACGCCGACCTGGTCGAGGCCCGGCGGGGCACCGCCATCCTCGCCCACAAGGATCTGCGGACCGCGCTCGCCCTGGCCCGGGACCTCGGTGTCGACCTGCCCCTCACCGCCATGGCGGAGGCCCGCTACGACGAGGTGCTCGGCCTGCCTCCCGGCTGACTCCTGCTGCGCCGTCGCCGGGGCGGCGGCACCGGCCCGAGCGGCGAGAGGCGCACCAGGGGGACGGCGCGGCCGTGCGTCGACGCCTGCTCCTGGTAGCGGCGCAGCCCGAGGTGCACCGTCGCGAGGCGCTCGAACAGCTCGTCGCGCTCGACGCCCTCCACGATGCGGCCCGTGGCCGGCACCAGCCGGCGCCGCACCCGCAACCAGCAGTGCGGATCGGCCCGGAGGTTGGCGCACCAGTTGGGGTCGCTCGGTCCTCCGCCGTTGCTGCCGACCACCACGAGGTCGCTGTCGATGCGGAAGAAAGGGAGCGCGCTGGTCCGCAGCCGGCCGCTGCGGGCGCCGATCGTGGTCAGCAGCAGCGTGGGGGTGTAGCGCCGACCGGCCGCGGTCGCGTACTGCCAGGTGATGGCCGACACCCCGGTCCAACGGACGAGCCAGCGGTCGACGGCCCGACCCCACCCGCCGCGCAGCACGATGATCCACGTGCGGCCGTGCGCGGAGAACCGCATCCGTGCCCGGCGGTCGCTGCTCGGCTGCGGCGTGCTCATCGTCCCCTCCCCGCAGGGGCGCCGGCCGCGGCCGGCGCCTCGACGACTCAGCCGACGGCGACCGGCTCGGGGTTGACCTTGACGCCCGGCGTGTAGGTCACCGGCAGGTGCTTGACCCCGCCGATGAAGTTGGAGCGCAGGATCTGGGGTTCGCCCGCGATCTTCATGTCGGGGATGCGGCTCAGGATCTCGGAGAAGATGAGCCGCAGCTCCATGCGGGCCAGGTTGGCACCGAGGCAGAAGTGCGGGCCGCCGCCGCCGAAGGCCACGTGCTCGTTGGGATCGCGGGTGATGTCGAAGGTGTAGGGGTCGTCGAAGACCTGCTCGTCGCGGTTGGCGGAGATGTGCCACATCACGACCTTGTCGCCCTTGGCGACGGGCTGGCCGTGGATCTCGGTGTCGGCCAGGGCGGTGCGCCGGAAGTGGTACACCGGCGACGCCCACCGGAGGATCTCCTCGATGGCGGGGTTGAGCATGTCCGGGTTGGCGCACAGCGCGGCGTACTGCTCGGGGTGCTGCATGAGGGCCCACATGCCCCACGCGGTGGTGTTGCGGGTCGTCTCGTTGCCCGCCACGGTGAGCAGGAGCATGAACATGTCGAACTCGAGCTCGGAGAGGCTGTCGCCGGCGACCTCGGCGTTGATCAGCTTGGTCACGATGTCGTCGCGCGGATCAGAACGCCGCTGCTTGGCCAGCTCGTTGACGTAGAGGTAGAGCTGGGTCGACGCCTCGGTGCTGTCGTCGGAGGCGTACTCGGGGTCGTCGATGCCGATCATCTTGTTGGACCACTCGAAGAGCAGCCGGCGGTCCTCCTGGGGCACCCCCATGATCTCGGCGATCGCCTGCAGGGGCAGCTCCGACGCCAGGTCGACGACGAAGTCGCAGGTGCCCCGCTGGATGATGTTGTCCACGATCAGCGTCGAGCGGTGCCGCAGGTACTGCTCGAGCAGGCCGATCATGCGCGGGGTGAAGCCCTTGTTGACCAGCAGGCGGTAGCGGGTGTGCTTGGGCGGATCCATCGTCAGCATCATCACGCCCCGGGTGTCCATCCCGACGTCGCCCGGCATCTCGTCGGGGCTGAGGAGGCTGATGCCACCGGCCTCCGAGGAGTAGGTCTCGATCTCCCGGTTGACGGCCACGAGATCAGGGTGGGTGACCACGTTCCAGAAGCCTTGACCGAGGGGGTGGTCGTGCCAGGACACGGGCGCCTCGCCCCGCAGGCGCCGGAACATCTCGTGGTGCTCCCCGCGCTGGAACCGGTCGAGATCGAGCAGATCGATGCCGTCGAGCGTCACGTTGGCCTCCCTTGCGCCGATCCGGGCTCGGCGATCGAGTGTACCCCGGCTCCGATCCGGTACGTTTTCCCGGCGGGGAGGGCGACGCCCGGCGCCAGGCCGCCGCGCCGCACGAGCGGAGAGGGAGGGTGGCCCGATGGCTTTCGACGTCCGGCGGGTGGTGACCGGCCATGACGCCGCGGGGCGGCCGGTGTGGCTGAGCGACGGCACGCCGGCGGCGACCGTCGAGGCGCCCAACGGCACCGCGGTCAGCGATCTCTTCCTGCTCGACGGGCCGCCGGCGGGAGCGGCGGCCGGCGGCGACCCCACCGGCCCGCGGGTGCTCGAACCGCCGCCGGGGGGCTGCAGCTGCCGGGTGATCCGGTTTCCTCCCCCACCGCCGGGCGCGCCGGTCGAGGAGCACTGGGTCCGGGTGCCCGGCGACGACCCGGCTCGACCGGGTATGCACGCCACCGACACGTTGGACTTCATGATCGTGCTCCACGGTCGCATCGTGCTCGGCCTCGACGACGGCGAGCACCACCTCGCCGCGGGCGACACGGTCATCCAGCGCGGCACCGATCACCGCTGGCGGGTGGAGGGCGACGAGCCGTGCACCTATCTGGTGGTGATGCTGCGAACCGACCCCGCCGCAGCGGCGCCGGCCGTCAGCCTCGCGCCCCGGGCCAGCGCGGCACCGACCGGCTTCGGGCCGCGCCGCCTCGTGACCGCGACCGACGGCGCCGGGCGCTCCTTCGCGCTGCTCGACGGCGAGCCCCCACTCGTGCACACCCCCATCGGACCCGACGGCGCGGTCATGGTCGACCTCTGGCAGACCGGCGGCCCCCTGCGCCGCCCCGACCAGGGAGGCGACCCGGGCGGCGCGTGGGAGCTCGATCCGCTCGGCGGTGGGATCGCCTTCCGGCTGGTGCGGCTTCCGGCCGGTCATGACCCGGGGTCCCGGGGTTGGCACACCACCCCCTCGATCGACCTCGACCTGATCCTGTCGGGCCGGATGGAGCTGGCCCTCCCCGATGCCGGGACGGTCGTGCTCGACCCGGGGGACGCCGTCATCCAGCGTGCCACCGAGCACAAGTGGCAGCCCCTCGGCGACGAGGCGGTCCGCATGGCGGCCGTCATGCTCACCGTGCCCGTCTGAGCCCGACGCGCGCCGCCGCCCGGTTGGGTAGGTTGCCTCCGAGCGAGGGAGGGCGCAGCCATGGGACGTCTGGACGGCAAGGTCGCGGTCGTGACCGGGGGGAGCAACGGGATCGGGCGGGCGTGCGCGATCCGCTTCGCCGAGGAGGGCGCCGACGTGGTCGTCGCCGATCTCCTCGACGGCTCCGGCACCGTCGCCGAGATCGAGGGGCTGGGCCGCAAGGCCGTGTTCGTGGAGGCCGACGCGACGAGCGCGGCGCACAACGACGCCATCATGGCCCGGGCCGTCACCGAGCTCGGCCGCCTGGACACGGTGGTGACGGCGGCCGGTGTCGCTTTCGCCGGGTACCGCAGCGGCGAGATCGACCCCAGCCGCATGGCGACGGCGACGCCCGACCGGGCATCCCAGTTCGTCGAGCTGGTGCCCGACGAGTTCCGTCAGGTGCTCGAGGTCAACCTGACCGGCACGCTGCTCGCCGTGCAGGCCGCGGCACGGGTGATGCGGTCCCAGGGCACTGGCGGCTCGATCATCACCATCGCGTCGATCGCGGCCAAGCACCCCGAGTTCGGCGTGTCGTACTCGGTGTCCAAGGCGGGCGTCTGGATGCTCACGAAGGAGGCGGCCGTGCACCTGGTGAGCGCCGGCATCCGGGTCAACGCCATCGGACCGGGCTTCATCGAGACCAACATGACCGCCATGATCAGCCCCGAGATGCGCACCGCGCTCCTCGCCGGCGTCCCGATGCGGCGGATGGGCACGCCGCGCGAGGTGGCCAACACCGCGCTGTTCCTCGCCAGCGACGAGAGCTCCTACTTCACCGGCGAGATCCTCCACCCCGACGGGGGCTTCTACACCGAGTAGCGATCCAGAGGGTGCCGGCCGCCGGGCCCGACGACCCGGGCCAACCGCTAGCCTCCGCGGGACGAGGCGCCGGGGACCGGCGACGACAGGGGAGGCCAGACATGGCGAGGCTCGACGGCAAGATCGCAGTGGTGACCGGCGGCGGCGGCGGGCTCGGGCGGGCCATGAGCGTGGCGTTCGCCCGCGAAGGGGCGCGGGTCGTGGTCCAGGACCTGGCGGAGGGCGCGGCCAAGGGCACGGTCGAAGCGATCGCGGCCGCCGGCGGGCCGGAGGCGATGTCGTGGGCGTGCGACGTGGCCGACAGTGCCGCCATCAACGACATGTTCGACCACGTGCGGGCCGACATCGGACTGGCCAACGTGCTGGTCAACTGCGCCGGCGTCGACCACACCCCAGGCGATGGCTCCGGCGAGGGCAACACCGGCACCGACCGCCAGGTGGCGACCATGACCGACGCGGGCTGGCAGCGGATGCTCGACATCCACCTCAACGGCGCCTTCTACTGCACCCGAGCGTTCGTCGGCGCGCTGCTCGACGCCGGCCAGCCCGGCTCGATCATCTGCATCTCGAGCGTCGCCGGCCTCGCCGGGTGGGGGCCCATCCACTACGCGACGGCCAAGGCCGGCCTCCTCGGCCTGGTCCGGGCGATCGCCCGTTTCAACGGCCCGCAGGGCATCCGGGCCAACGCCATCTGCCCGGGCGTGATCGACACGCCGATGACCCAGTCCATCACCCCGGAGATGATCGAGGGCCTCAAGATGATCACGCCGCTCGGCCGGGTGGGCCAGCCCGACGACATCGCCAATGCCGCGCTCTACCTGGCGAGCGACGAGAGCTCCTTCGTCACCGGCCAGTTCATCTCCCCCAACGGCGGCCTGGTCATCATCTGAACCGGCCGGTCCGGCTCTAGCTCAGCAGGACCCCGCCCTCGACCAGCACGGTGTGCCCGGTCATGTAGCGCGCCGCGTCCGAGGCCAGGAACACGGCCACCGTCGCGATGTCGTCCGGCTCACCCATGCGCCCGAGGGGGATCCTGGCCGTCATCGCCGCCAAGATGGCCTGACGCTCCTCCTCGCTCAGGCCGCCGCCGGCGGAGGTACCCGACGCGCCTTCGGTGATGATCCCTCCGGGGGCGATGGCGTTGACCCGGATGCCTTGAGGGGCGAGCTCGAGCGCCATGTTCTTGGTCAGCTGCACGACGGCCGCCTTCGACGCCCCGTACGCGGACAGGCCGGGAAACGACGGGTGGAAGCCGTCCATCGACGCGATGTTGACGATGGCACCACCCGAACCCTGCGCCGCCATGGCCGCCGCCACCCCCTGCGAGGTGAAGGTCAGGCCCCGCACGTTGATCGAGAAGATCCGGTCGAACACCGCCGGGGTCAGCTCCGCGAAGGGCGCGATCGGGTAGACGCCGGCGTTGTTGACCAGGATGTCGACCGAGCCGAACTCGGCCGTGCACGCGGCGGCCAGCGCCTGGCCCGTCTCGACGTCGCTCACGTCGCCCCGCACGGCGATGGCCCGGCCACGGTGCTCGGAGAGCCGCTTGGCCGCCGCTTCCGCGGTGGAGGCGTCGATGTCGGCGATCACCACGTCGGCGCCGGCCTCGGTCATGCGGCTGGCGATGCCGAAGCCGATCCCCATGGCGCCGCCGGTGACGATGGCCGCCTTGCCGGCCAGGTCGAACGGTCCCCACCCTGTCATGTGTGCCTCCTCGTTGGACTGCGGGGAGGCTAGCCCGGCACGCCGTTCACACGCCGCGGTAGGCGATGTCGTCGGGGCTGCGCGACCCGGTGGTCCAATCCTCGTGGAAGAACCCGTGCACCGACCCCGTCACCGGCACCGTGTAGGTCCAGTCGAAGGCGCACACCCGCTTGGCGATGAGCCACACCCCGTCGCGGCGCTCGAAGCGGTCGACGTAGCGCAGGCCCATGACCATGTCCGACGCCCTGCCGGCGGCGTCGGGCCGGGACAGGTGGTGGGCGACGCAGTACGTGTCGACCCGGGCCACCTCGCCGTCGAGGCGGATCAGCGGCGAGGCGACGAAGTGCATGGTCTCCTCGAAGCCCGACAGCACCTCGAGGACCCAGGCCGCGAAGTCGGTGCCCGATCCCCGGAAGGCGTTGTGGTCGTCGAAGCCGTCGGGGTGGTAGCACGACGCCATCAACTCCGGGTCCAGGCGGTCGGTCCCCCGGGCCAGGCACTTGATCACGTCGTGGATCTCCTCGCGGGCGAGGAGCTCCTCGACGTTCACCGGGCGCCGCGGATGAGCCGGCCGGGTCGGGCGCCGGTGTCCTCCCCCTCCGCGAAGGTGACCTCGCCCGCCACCACCGTGGCGACGTAACCCGTGGCCCGCTGGATGAGCCGGCGGGCCCCGGCCGGCAGGTCGAAGACCAGCTCGGGGAGCTTGAGGTTGACGTGCTCGAAGTCGATCACGTTGCAATCGCCCTTGTAGCCGGGCGCGACGACCCCGCGGTCGCCGAGACCATAGAGGCGGGCGGTGTCGCCGGTCATCTTCTGGACGACCAGCTCGAGGGGCAGCCGCTCGCCGCGGTCGCGGTCGCGGGCCCAGTGGCTCAGCATGAACGTCGGCGTGCTGGCGTCGCAGATGACGCCGACGTGGGCCCCGCCGTCGGAGAGGCCGACCGCGGCGTTGGGGTGCAGGAGCATCTCGCGCATGTCGTCGAGGTTGCCGTAGCTGTAGCCGAGCAGGGCGAACATGAGCAGCTCCCGCCCGTCGTGGCGCAGCATCAGGTCGTAGAGGACCTCCTGCTCGGGGCGCCCCTCCCGCGCCGCGATGGCGGCGACGCTCATGTCCGCGGTGGGCTCGTAGTTGGGCGGCTCCCCCATCGGAAAGATGCGCTCGAGGCTGGCGTTGACCACCTGCGACATCGGGCTCGGCGGCGACTCCTCCGACAGGATCGCGTCGCGGACCTCGGCCCGGCGCAGCTCGACGATGCGCTCGGCGAGGGGCAGTTCGGCCAGGCGCCGGTAGGTCGGGCGGTCGCTGAAGGGATGGAACGTCTGCCAGCCCACCAGCATGTTGAGCGGGCGGCCGCTGATCTGGGCCCGCAGATCGGCCCCCTCCGCGTTGGCTTCGAGCGCCAGGCGCAGGATGTCGCGCCACTGGTCGGGGGCCAGGTTGTGCTGGGTGAGGGCGAAGCTGACCGGCCGGCCGATGGCCGCCGACAGGCGCCGCATCCACGCCACCTCCCGCTCGGGCGCGGAGAGGTCCTCGCCCATCACCCCGGCCGGGGCCAGCTCGAACAGGCCCGTGCCGAGCTCGCCGAGGGCCCGTCCGATCCCGAACAGCTCGTCCTCGGCGGCGAAGGTCCCCGGCACCGGCTCGCCGTCGACGGCGCGGTGCATGATCGTCCGGGAGGTCGAGAAGCCGAGCGCCCCCGCCCGCACACCCTCCTTGACGATGGCCGCCATGGCGGCGATGTCGGTGGCGGTGGCCGGCTCGTTGCGCGCGCCCCGCTCGCCCATCACGTAGGCGCGCACCGCACCGTGCGGCACCTGGGTGCCGACGTCGAGGCTGCGGGGGATCCGCTCGATCACGTCGAGGTACTCCCCGAAGCCCTCCCAGCCCCAGGAGATGCCTTCGGCCAGGGCGGTGCCGGGGATGTCCTCCACGCCCTCCATGAGCTGGATGAGCCACTCGTGCTTGTCCGGGCGCACCGGGGCGAAGCCCACCCCGCAGTTGCCCATGACCACGGTGGTCACGCCATGCCAGCACGACGGCGTCAGCAGCGGATCCCAGGTGACCTGGCCGTCGTAGTGGGTGTGCACGTCGACGAAGCCCGGCGTCACGAGCAGGCCGTCGGCGTCGATCTCGCGACGCGCCGCCGCCCCGCCGAGATCGCCGACCGCGACGATGCGCCCCTCCTCCACCGCCACATCCGCGGTGCGGGCCGGCGCGCCCGTGCCGTCGACGACCGTCCCAGCTCGGATCACCAGATCGTGCATGGGACCATCATGGCATGGGGCGCCGCCGGCAGGGCTGGCGGCGTCCCCGCTCCGCTAGGCGCGCACGGCGGGCCTGACCACCTGGCCGGGCCGCAGGTCGCCCTCGACCCGGACCCCGTCGACCTGCACCGGGGTGCCGTTGACGAGGACGTGGCGCACCCCGGTCGGCTCATCCGCGGTGAGCCGCTCGGCGCCGGCGGGGAAGTCCCGCACCCGGCGCACCGGCCCGGGCGCCACCGTGTCCGCGTCGAAGACCACCACGTCGGCCCACGCCCCGGGCCGCAGGTAGCCGCGGTCGGGCAGGCCGAGGATGTCGGCCTGCACGCCGGAGAGCTTGCGCACCGCCTGCTCGATGGTCACCACCGAGCGCTCCCGGACCCAGTTGCCGAGGAAGTCGGTCGGCTGTGGCGCGTCGCAGAGCTGGCCGACATGGGCACCCGCGTCGGACAGGCCGAGGGTGCAGTGCTCCTCGGCCAGCAGGGACATGACCTCGGCCTGGTCGTCGTTGGCCAGCACGCAGCGCACCCGCATGCCGAGGTCGGCCTCGTCGAGGGCCAGGTCGAGCACGGTGTCGAAGGGCGTCTTGCCGGCCGCCGCGGCCACCTCCACCAAGCTGCGACCCTCGAGCGACCGGTGCGCCGCGCTGTCGGCGATCTCGTAGGTCTCCCAGCGCGGGACAGAGAACGCAGGCCCGCGGCCCCAGGCCGCCAGCACCCGCTCCCGCCAGTCGGGATCGCCGTAGGCCTTGCGGCGGGCGTCGAGGGGCAGGGCCATGAGCTCGGCCAGCTCCGGGTTGACGTTCCAGGGGAAGGGCTCGGCGATGCTGAGGTTGAACTGCAGCGGCCGGGGCGTGACCTGGGGCCACACCTCGGCGCCGTTCGCCCAGCCGACCCGGTTGGCTTCGACCTGCTGGCGGTGGCTGCCCGTCGGCGAGGTGAGCAGCGCCCCGTAGGTGAAGGGGATGCCGGTGCGGGGCTGGAGCTCGTACATGTCGGCGATGCCGCAGGTCTCGCCCGGCGCGATGGACACCACGCCGCGGTGCACGTCGTGCATCACGGCCAGCAGCGCTTCGAACTCGGCACGGTCGGCGAAGCGGCTCGGCACCGGCTTGCCATCCACCCCGCGGTGGGTGAAGGCGAAGCTGGTGGCCAGGCCGGCGCTGCCCGCCAGCATCGCCTCGCGCAGAACCGCCTGCATGCGGGACACCTCGTCGGGGGTGGCGGTCCGCTCGTAAGCGGCGTCGCCCATGGTGAACAGGCGCAGCGCGGTGTGGCCGATGTAGGCCGCGAAGTTGAGTCCGACGCCGCGCCGCCCCACCGAGTCGAGGTACTCGGGGAACGTGGAGAAGTCCCACGGGATGCCGGCCTCGAGGGAGGCGACGTTCATGTCCTCGACGTTTTCCAGGGTGCGGGCGATGAGCTCGCGGTGCTCGGGGCGCGTCGGCGCGATGGAGAACCCGCAGTTGCCGGCCACCACGGTGGTGACCCCGTGGTAGCACGACGGGGTCAGTGCCGGGTCCCAGAACACCTGGGCGTCGTAGTGGGTGTGGATGTCGATGAACCCGGGCGCGACGACCTGTCCGCTGGCGTCGAGCTCGACGTCACCGGAGAGGCCCGAGCCGATCCCGGTCACCTTTCCCCCCTCGATGGCGACGTCGGCGAGGACGCCCGGCGAACCGGTGCCGTCGATGACGGTCCCGCCCCTGATCACGATCGATTCGGTCATCGCGCTGCTCCCATCGCCGCTACGTCGAGTGCATAGAGCTTGGCGCAGTTGCGCCACAAGATGTCGTCCCGCACCCCGGGGTCGAGGCCGGCGGTGTGCTCGGCCAGCACCTCCTGGGAGCGGGGGAACGTCGAATCCGCGTGCGGGTGGTCGCTCGCCCACAGCAGCCGCTCGTGGTTGACCATGTCGGTGACGTGCCAGGCCACCCAGTCGTCCTGGAACGTCAGGTACACGTTGTCGCGGAAGTACTCGCTCGGCAGGCGCGACAACGGCGCCGAGGTCAGCCAGTTGCGGTGGTGCTTGAGGGCGTGGTCGGCCCGGTACATCCAGTGGGGCGCCCAGCCCGCGTCGGCCTCCACGCACACCACGGGGAGGTCGGGGTTGCGCTCGAACACGCCGCCGAAGATCAGGGTGCCGATGATGTCCTGGCAGCCCCGGATGATGCCGAGGAAGCTGTTCATCTTGGGGCCGCGGAACTGCGGGTTGGTCGGCTGGTCGTTGCCGCTGGTGAGGATGTGGAACGACAGCGGCAGGCCGAGCTCGATGGCGGCCCGCCACAGCGGGTCCCAGCGGGGGTCGTCGTAGTCGCCCTCGGCGTGGCACGCGGCGTAGCCCGGCATCATCACCCCGCGCAGGCCGAGGTCCTTGATGCGCTGCAGGTCCTCGATGCCCTCCTCGACGCTGCGCAGGGCGGTCTGGCCGAGGCCGATCAGGCGGCCGGGCGCGCCCGCCTGGAACTCCGCCACCCACAGGTTGTAGGCGTCGAAGCACGCCTTCTTGTAGTCGGCGTCGGGGTGGTTGCACAGCAGCATCCCCACCGACGGGTAGATCACCTCGGCGGCCACCCCGTCGCGCTCCTGCTCGTCGACGCGCGCCGCCGCGTCCCACCCGCCGGGGTGCAGCTCGTCCCAGCCGACGAAGACGAAGGGGCCGATGGCGTCGACGGGCCGCCCCGCGGCGGCGATCATCCCGTAGGGGACCCGGCTGCGGCCCTGGTCGATGACCATGATGGCCCCCATCGTCTCGTCGGTCGCCGCGTAGGGCGCCCGGTCCCGGAAGCTCGGGTCGATCCGGTCGACGTAGCAGTCGCCCGGCTCCGTCACGTGCGAGTCGGCGGAGATCGACAGCAGGGTCATGGGACTCCCCTTCGATTGGTCCGTGCTGGACCGCTCCAGTATCCCACCCGGCCGGCGCCGGTGCCGCTTGACTGCCCCCCAGGGGTTCGTGAAGATGGCGCCGCCCGAGGCTGTGGGAGGACGGAGGCGTACATGGGATACGACGAGCGCACGCCGCCGACCGCCGAGGAGTACGCCGCGTACCGCACCCGCTTCTGCAACTGGGGGCGATGGGGACCTGACGACGAGCTCGGGACGCTCAACCACATCACGCCCGGCGTGCGGCGCGCGGCGGCGGACCTCGTGCGCGACGGGCGGGCCCTGTCGCTCAGCCGCCCGCTCGACACCCGGCCCGGCCCGTCCAACCCGTACCCGACTCACCACTTCCTCGCCATGCCGGGATCGGGCGGGATGCTCGACTACCTCGGGATGTTCATCCACGGCTTCTCCCAGACCCACATCGACGCCCTGTGCCACCTCCCCACCGCCGAGGGCCTGGCCTGGAACGGCAAGCCGATGGCCGCCGGCGGCATCCCCGGGACCCACAGCGGCACGATCGACTTCTTGGCCGCCGGGATCGTGACCCGGGGCGTGCTCTACGACATCCCCCGCCTGCGGGGCTCGGCCTTCGTCGAAGCGGGCCGGCCGGTGCACGGCTGGGAGCTGGCCGACGCGGCCGCGACCCAGGGCGTCGAGGCGCGCCCCGGCGACGCGGTCATCATCCGCTCCGGCTTCGACCCCTACTGGGAGGCGCAGGGGACGCCGCCGGCGTTCGGCACCGCGGCCGGGGTGCACGCCTCGGCCGTCGAGTTCCTGCACCGCAGCGACGCCGCCCTGCTCGTGTGGGACCAGCAGGACGCGCCGATGGCCGACCAGGGCCTCCCCAACCCCATGGGCGACATCCCCGTGGCCATGCACGTGCACGCGATGGTGCTGCCCTACCTGGGCATGCCGATCGTGGACAACGCGCAGCTCGAGCCGCTCGCCGCCGCCTGCGCGTCTCTCGGGCGCTGGGAGTTCCAGCTCGTCGTCGCCCCCCTCGACCTGCCCGGCGGGACCGGTTCGCCGGTCAACCCGATCGCGGTGCTCTGAGCGACATGGGGTTCCTCGAGCAGCGGGCCAACCTGGCGGGCCGGTCGGCCATCGTGGTCGGCGGCGGGGGAGGCCTCGGCCGGGCCTGCGCCCTGGACCTCGCCGCGGCCGGGGTGCGCGTCGCGCTCTGCGACCGCAACGAGACCCTGCTGGCCGAGACCGAGGGGATGATCGTCGACGCCGGCGGGGTGGTGATGACCGGCGTGCTCGACGCCCGCCAGCCCGAGCTGCTCGCCGCGTTCTTCGACGCCGTCGACGACGTCTACGGCCCGAGGCTCGACGTGCTGCTCAACGTGGTGGGGGGCACGTTCCTGCAGTCCTTCGCCGACTCGTCGCCCCGGGGGTGGGACGCGCTCATCCGGACCAACTTCACCTGGCTGCTGCACAGCACGCACCTGGCCGTCCCGCGCATGCGCGACGCCGGCGGCAGCATCATCAACATCACCTCGATCGAGGCGCACCGCGCCGCACCGGGCTACGCGGTGTACGCCGCCATGAAGGCCGCCGTCACCAGCCTGACCCGCACGCTGGCGGTCGAGCTCGGTCCGGACGGGATCCGGATCAACACCATCGCGCCGGACATGGTGCCGACCGAGGGGATCCCGGGCCGCGAGTTCCTCGACCCCGAGATCGCGCGGGCGTCGATCCCGATGGGGCGGGCGGGGACCTATGAGGACGTGGGTGGGTGCGCCTTGTTCCTGGCCTCGGACCTGTCGCGCTACGTGACCGGCACCAGCATGCACCCCGACGGCGGTGCAGTGGCCTCTTCGGGCTGGTTCAACTGGCCGGGCCTCGGGTTCCGCAACGTCGTGCCCCGCCCCGCGCTCGACGGCGTGCTGGGAGCCGGGGAGAAAGGGGACCCGGGCGCCTGAGCCCGCCGCGGGCCGCGCCGGCCGCGGGCCGCGCCGGCCGGTGGAGCGGGGGCCGGGCCGGTGGAGCAGGACCGGCCGACGACGCCGTTCTGGTTGGCTTTCCGTCTACCGGTGTGCGAAAGGTGTCCTGGGGACCACTTCTGCACACCGGTTGCGCGAACGCCAACAAGAACCGCCCGGCCCGGGCCGGCGGCTCAGGCGCGCGCCGCGCGCACCTCGGCCAGGATGGCGCGCAGCTCCGCCGGCTTGGTGATCGGCCGCGGCTCCACGCCGAGCCACGACGGTCGGGGCGCTCCGTCGAAGCGGGCCCACGACGGCCCCTCCGGCCAGAACCGCCGCGTCATCCGGGCATCGAGGTCGGGCTGCACCCGGGCACAGATCTCGGCATAGGCCTGGGCCGTGGAGCGTGCGCCGCGCACGTCCCAGTAGTCCTCCTCGTAGTCCCAGCGCCCGTCGCCGACGTAGCGGGCGACCGACAGGCCGGGGAAGTCGAAGTACGCGGGCGAGCCGCCCGGCTCGGGGTTGTCCCGCCGGTTCTGCATCGACCACACGACCTTGTCGCCGTCGACCATGTACCAGTCGAGCACCGTGTAGATCTCCGGCACACCGCACATGACCGGGTGGATCCACGCCCGGATCTCGTCCCGTCCGTGCATCTCGCCCCAGAAGTGCTCCACGTAGCGGGCGTCGTCGGTGAACAGATCGGCCCAGCCGGCCCAGTCCTCCGCGACGCAGCCCAGGTGGTAGAAGTGGGCGAAGGCCTCCTCGACCTCACCCCGCGAGTACGTCGCCATCTCGGGTCATCCCTCCTCGGGCCGCTGCGACGCGGCCCATCCGCCGGCGACCGCGCCATCGAGCAGCTCGCGGCGGTGGGTGAACCGCCACCGCCCGTCGACCACGCCGTACGTGTCGACGTAGCGGCCCCAGTGGTCGAGGCCGTCGGCCATGAGCACGTGGTAGTAGCAGCGCGACCTCGCCGCGGTCGGGCCCTCCACGTCGATCTGCAGCGTGGACGTGTGGTGGCGCAGCACGATCGGCCCGGGCCGGTCCTTCAGGCTCGCCGCCGCGCCCGTGAAGATGGTGCGGATCTCGTCGCGCCCCTCGTACACGGTGCCGTCGTCGAGCTCCATCACCGCCTCGGGCGCGAACAGCTCCACCACCTGCTCGAAGCGGCCGCTGTCGCCGTTGGCGTTGTAACGGGCGACGAGGTCACGGATGCTCTCCCGGGCGACGAGTTCCCACAGCTCCATGCGGCCACGCTACCGGGCCGCGCCGACCCCGTGCCCACCCAGAGACCGCCTCCTCCGCCGTCGCCCCCGCCTGCGCGCTCGTCAAGCCCATCGTCGGCACGGCCCCCGCGGGCTGACCTGCCGTCGGGCGGGACGGCTACGCCATGAGGGCGTGGCGCAGGGCATCGAAGAACGCGCCGCCGCAGCGCGCCTCCGCGGCGGGCTCGAGTCCCGGCGCGCCGTGGTGGGCGCCGGGCACCACGTGCAGCTCGACGGAGACACCCGCGGCGAGGAGGCCCCGCGCGTAGTCGATGCCCTCGTCGCGCAACGGGTCCATCCCGTGCACCTGGATCACCGCAGGAGGCAGGCCGGAGAGGTCCTCGGCCCGGCCAGGGGCGCCGTAGGGAGGTGTGGCGGAGCGGTCGGCCCCCTCGCCCAGGTAGTGCAGCCACATGCCCTCCGCCGCCGGGGCGTTGAAGCCGGGGTGGCCGCCACCGAAGGCGCGCATCGACGGCGTGTCGAGGCGGTCGTCGATCACCGGGATCAGCAGCACCTGGCGGTCGATCGCCGGGCCGTGCTCGTCACGGGCGCGCTGGCACAGGGCGGCGGCCAGCGCGCCCCCGGCGCTGTCGCCCTTGACGACCAGCGGCCGGCGGGCCCACGGCTGCCCCACCACCCAAGCCAGGGCGCACCAGCAGTCGTCGAGGCCGGCGGGAAACGGGTGCTCCGGCGCCAGGCGGTAGTCGACGGCGAGCACCGCGCAGCCGATCGCCGCCGCGTTGGTCGCGTCGATGCCGGCGAAGTCCTCGGGGGACATGAAGCAGAACGCGCCGCCGTGGATGCTGAACAGCACCGGCAGGGGCCCGCTCGCCCCCCGGGGCCGGTACAGCACGGCGCGCACCCCGCCGGCGTCGACCTCTTCGATGGTGAGCGCGGTCCGCAGCTCGTCGGTCAGCGGGGGCAGGCCGAGGCCCTCCCCGTGGCCCGAGCGGTCGATCGGCAGCAGTTCGTCAGCACGACCCATCAGGACCCCCTCGTCTCGCGCCGGCACGCTACCCGGCCGCAGGCCGGCCTGGCTCCGCGCTCGTGGGCAGCAGGGCCGCTGCGCTCACCCGAACCGGTCGTCCTGCCAGGCCAGCGCGGCCTTGAGCCCGTCGGCGGCCGCGATGCGCCCGAACTCCTGCGCGTCGGGCGACTGGTGGGCCATGGCGTTCTGCTCCCGCGCCAACTCCTGGATCATGGTCCGGCCCATGGCCTCCACCGCCTTGTTGCAGATGGACTTGTTGTGCGCGGACACGTCGGGCGGCACCCGGGCGATGCGCACGGCCAGGTCGCGGGTGGCCTGGGCCAGCTCCTCGCCGGGCACGCACTGCAGCACCAGGCCAGCGCGCTCGGCTGTCGCGCCGTCGATGCTGTCGCCGGTGAGGAGGAGCCGCTTGGCCCACTGCACCCCGGCCAGGTACGTCCACATGTGGGTGGGCGGCGACGCCATCGAGCGAACCGGCGGGTAGCCGAAGCGGGCGTCGGGCGAGCAGAGGGTCATGTCGGCGTGGAACGCGAGGTCGGTTCCGACGCCGAGGCACCAGCCGCGCACGCTCGCCACGATGGGGGTCGGCAGGTTCCACATCTGCTCGAAGCGGCGAAAGGGCTCGAGCAGCCGCAGCTCGTGGCGCAGCGACCGGGTGTCGTAGGCCATGTCCATCTGGGAGGGGTCGATGTCGATGCCGGCGCAGAACGCGTCGCCCGCCCCGCGCACCACGATGCAGCCCACGCCGGGGTCCTCGTCGGCTTCGACCAGCGCATCGAAGAGCGCGTCGAGCTGCGCCATCGTCACGGCGTTGCGCTTGTCCGGGCGGTCGATGGTGACGTAGCGGACGCGCTCGTCCGTCTCTGCCACGATCTCGTTCATCGGGGGGCACCTCCGTGGGCGTCGCACAGCGCACGCATCGTCTGGTGGAAGTGGATGGCGGCCGGCTCGTTGCGGCCGAAGACGCTGCCGAGATGGCGCCCACTCGCCAGCGAGCGCTGCAGCTTGACCTGCTGGGTGAAGTCCTCGCCCCCGCTCACCCGCACGTGCAGGTCGATCGTGCGGTCGTAGTGCTCCCGCCCGGCGTCGTCGGCGACGGGTTCGGGGGTGTAGGTGGTGAGCTCCACTCGGGTGTGGTCCACGGCGGACGGCACGAAGCGGTAGAACGCGACGTGGTCGACGCTGTGGGAGAGGATGCCGCCCGGCGCCAGCACGTACTCCACGGTGCCGTGCGGGAGCAGCTCCCACTCGTCCTCCGGCCGGTCCCGCAGGCCGAGCAGGCTCTTCTGCAGCGAGTGGAAGCGCAGGTTGGGGCCGAAGGGTGCGAAGGCGGAGGGCCGCACCAGGAACCACCTCGCCACCGTCGTCGCGTGCAGCACGGGCACGTGGTAGGTCTCGAGGAAGGTGTCGACCAGCAGCTTCCAGTTGCAATCCCACTCCGAGACCCACGAGCGGTCGCGGTGGTAGGAGCCGAAGCCGAACTCACCCACCTCTTCGCCCATGCCGCACAGCAGCTCGTCGGGATCGATGGCCTCGTCGCCCTCGGCCCGGACCCAGACCAGGCCGTGCGCCTCGGCCACCGGCAGCGGCGTCAAGCCCGAGCACGACGGATCGAGCTCGGCGAAGCCGTCCTCGCCGTTCGGCGTCGCCTGCAACGCTCCGTCCAACCTGTAGAGCCAACCGTGGAACCCGCAACGCAGGCGCCGCGCCCCCCGCCCCGATCCCTCCACGACCGGCGACGCCCGGTGCCGGCAGATGTTGACGAACCCCCGCAGCACCCCGTCGTCGCCGCGCACGACCGCCACCGGCACGCCGCCGACCTCGACGGCCACGTGGTCACCGGGCCCGGCCACGTCGCCGGCCAGGGCGACGAGTGCCGGGTGGCGCCGGAACACCCGCTGCTCGCGGGCGAACAACGCCGGGTCCACGTAGGTGGCAGCGTCGACGCGGAGCACGTGCTCCGCCAGCTGGGTCGCACCGGAGGCGTGCAGGTCCAGCAGCTCCCCCACGATGCGCCGCTGGCGGTCGAGGCGCACGGCTACAGCGGCGTGTAGGGGAACTTGGCGTCCACGGCGCCGTCGACGACGACCGTCCGTCCCGAGATGAACGACGAGAGGTCCGATGTCAGGAACAGGACCGCGCCGGCGATGTCGGAGGTCTGCCCGATGCGGTTGAGGGGCGACACCGAGGCGTTGGCCTTGCGCTGCTCCTCGTTGAAGATGACGTCCATGCGAGGAGTGAGGATGGTGCCGGGGGCGACCGCGTTGGCCCGGATGGCGTGCGGCCCGAGCTCCACGGCGAGCGACTGCACCCACGCCATCAGGCCCGCCTTGGCCGCACCGTACGCGGCGTGGTTGGGCGCGGCTGACAGCCCGCTCACCGACGCGATGAAGACCATCGTGCCCCCGCCTGACGCAACCATCTGGCGACCCAGCTCCTGGGAGAGCAGGTAGGCGTGCCGGAGGCACATGTCGAACTCCCAGTCCCAGGTCTCGTCGTCGATCTCGAGGACCGAGGCCCACTTGGCCATGCCGACGATGTCGACGAACCCGTCGATGCGGCCGAGGGCGCTCATCGCATCGGCGCCGAGCCGAGCCGCATCGGCGCGCTTGGTCACGTCACCGACCCACGGCACGCCGACGCCGATCTCATCGGCGATCTCCTTGGCCCGCTCGTCGTCGATGTCGACGCACACGATCTTCGCCGCGCCCGCCTGGGCCAGCGCATGGCACGTCTGGCGCCCCATGCCCTGCCCGGCACCGACCACCACGTAGCGTCGTCCGTCGAGCCGTAGGCGGCCCAGGTAGTCGGGGACCGGTGAGTCATCCGCGGTCGTCATCGGCGCGCTCCTTGTCGTATGGGGCTGTCGCCCGTGTCGTATGGGGCTGTCGCCCGTGTCGTATGGGGCTGTCGCCCGTGTCGTATGGGGCTGTCGCCCGTGTCGTATGGGGCTGTCGCCCCGCAGTCTGTCAGGCCCAGCACCCGCGGCGCCGGCCCGCGCTCGCCGCCCCGGTTGGCGCCGGGCGGCCGCGTTCGGCACACTCGCCCTGGCCCAGGCAAAGGAGGCTCCGGTGGACATGATCTCCGGGCTGCGCTACGAGGCGCAGCGCAAGAAGGAAGAAGAGGAGCGCAAGGCCAAGGAGGCGGCGGAGGCCGCCCTCGGCGGCGCAGAAGGCGAGGGCGGCGGCGAGGCCTCGGGCGACGCGCCCGCCGACGCCGGCTGAGACCGGTCGGCACCGGGGAGCCGGCCGCGGCGGCCGGCCGGCTTCAGCTCAGCTCAGGGGAGCACGACCTCCGGTAGGGGGTGGCGGTAGAGCTGTGCCGCGTTCTCGCTGCAGATGGCCCGCAGATCCGCGTTGGACAGGTGGCTCCAGTAGTGCTCGATGGTGGCCTGGGTGTCGGGCCAGGTGCCGTCGCCGTGGGGGTAGTCCACCTCGACCATGATGTGGTCGACGCCGATGCGCTCCCGGCAGTCGATGGTCGAGGGGTCGTCGAGCGTGCAGAACCAGAAGTTGCGCTTGAGCACGTCGGCGGGGCGCACGTCCCACGCCCGGCCGTAGCCGGAGCGGTCCACGATGTTGTCGAGGCGGTCGAGCAGCATGGGCACCCACCCGATGCCCCCCTCCGACATGGCGATCTTGAGCTCAGGGTGGCGGAGCGCGTAGCCCGACCACAGCCACTCCGCGCACGCGGCCAGGGAGAGCTGGCCGAACATGGTCGCTCCGAGCGCCAGGAACTCCTTGCAGTCCGGGGGCTGCTCGTAGCCGCCGGAGGAGGCGACGTGGATGCTGATCACCGTGTCGGTCTCCGCACACGCCTCCACGATCGGGTCCCAGTAGCCGCTGAACAGCGAGGGGTAGCCGATGCGCTGCGGTCGCTCGGGCAGGGCCACCGAGCGGAACCCACGCGCCGCGTTGCGCCGGATCTCCTCGGCTCCCTTGACCGGGTCCGACATGAAGGTGATGCCGAGGGGGATGATCCGCTCCGGGTAGGGCGAGTACCACTCCTCGAAGACCCAGTCGTTGAACGCCCGCGTCACCGCCAGGCCCAGCTCGGCGTCCGAGCACTGGGAGTACACGCGGCCGCAGAACCCGGTGATCATCGAGGGGAAGTTGAGCGACGCCCACACGCCGTTGAGGTCCATGTCGGCGATGCGGGCATCGATGTCGTAGCACCCGGGCCGCATGTGCTCGAAGCGGAACGGCTCGAGCTTGACCGTCTCGGGGCGGCGACCGGCGACCGCGTTCATCCCCACCTGGGTGAAGCGGCCGCCGTCGAACTCCCAGACCTGGTGCTGCTGGTCGTCCTCCACGATGCGCGGCGCCCGATCGACGAAGCGCGCCTCCAGCCGACCCACGAACATGTCGGGGGGCTCGACGAGGTGGTCGTCCACCGAGATGACGGTGTACTTGACCGCCCTCGGCTCGGGATCCGGGAGGAACAGGTCGTCCGCCAGGTGCTCGGTGGTGGTCATCGCTCAGCCCTCCGTGTGCGCAGCCGAGCCATCGTACCCCGCTCAGGACAGGCCGAGCAGGTGGGCCCGCCCGTGTGCTCCCATCTGCTCGCGCAGCATCTGGCGGTCGGCGTCGGTCATCGGCCGGAGTGCTCCACCCGGCTCGCAGCGCCACCAGACGGGGTCGGTGCACTCCCAGGCCTCGGCGCGCAGGCCGCGCTTTTGCACCTTGGCCGTCGCCGTCACCGGCATCTCCTCCACCACCCGCAGGTAGCGGGGGGACCACTTGGTCCCGAGGTCGGGCTGGGCCTGCAGGTGGCCGTCGAGGGCAGCGGCGTCGAGGCCCGAGCCCGGGCGGACCTGGACGCAGGCCATCACCTGGTCCCCCACCTGCACGTCGGGCACGGCGTACACGGCGGCCAGCACCACGTCGGGGTGCCGCCCGAGCATGGCCTCGATGGGGCCTGCGGCGAAGTTCTCGCCGTCGACGCGCAGCCAGTCGTGGCCCCGGCCGGCGAAGTACACGAACCCGCGCTCGTCGTGGTAGGCGAGGTCGCCGGTCCAGTAGATCCCCTCGTGGACCCGCTCGTGGTCGGCTTCGGCGTTGTGATAGTAGCCCTCGAAGGTGCTCGGTCCGGACACGCTGACGAGCTCGCCGATCGCCTCGGGCGCGTTGAGCAGGCGGCCCGCGCCGTCGAAGCGGGCCGGCGGCACCGACTCGCCGGTCGCCGGATCGAGGATGCGCACGTCGTCGGTCATCGGGCCGAGCGCATCGACGGGGGTCTCCGGGGTTCGGCTGATGCTCGCCCCGCCCTCGGAGGACCCGTAGGAGTCGACCACGCGGCAGCCGAAGCGCTCGGCGAACGCCGCGATGTCATGCGGGTTGGCCTCGTTGCCGAACCCGACGCGCACCGGGTTGTCGGCGTCATCGGGCTGGGCGGGCGTCGCCAGGATGTACGCGAGCGGCTTGCCGACGTAGTTGAAGTACGTGGCACCGAAGCGGCGCACGTCGGGGAGCCAGCCGGACGCGGAAAACCTCCGGCGCAGGGCCATGGGTGCCCCCGCGCACAACGCCGGCGACCACCCGGCCATGAGCGCGTTGGAGTGGAACAGCGGCATCGCCTGGTAGACGACGTCGCGGGCGAGCTCGAAGCGCCCGGCGATCGCGCCGCCGGCGCGGGCCAGGCGGCCCTGGGTGCAGCGCACCGCCTTGGGGGTGCCCGTCGTGCCCGAGGTGAAGATCAACACGAACAGGTCACCGACCTCGGCCACCGCCGCCGGACGCCCCGCCCCCGCGGCCGCGGCCGCGGCCGCGGCCAGGCGCTCCTGGTAGCGGGGCGAGTCGACCACGAGGCGGCACGCCTCCTCCACGCCGAGATCCAGACCGGTCAGCAGGCCCTCGTGCTCGGCATCGGTGACGATGGCGCGACAGTCCGTCGCCCGGATGTCGGCCTCGAGCTCGGCCCCTCGGCGTGTGGGGTTGATCCCGACGATGACGGCGCGGTCCAGCGCGGCCGCCGCCATCCAAAAGACGAACTCGGGCACGTTGTCGAGCAGCACCCCCACGTGCGGAGGTGTGAGACCGGGGAGCTCGGCGAGCAGCGACGCCCGCGCGCACGCCTCGCGGTGCAGCTCGCGGTAGCTCCACCGCCGGTCCTCGAAGAGCAGGGCGGCGCCGTCGTCTTCGGCGCGGGCGTCGAGCAGTTCGGCGATCGTGGGCATGGTGGCGATTCCTCCCGATCCCGGCCGGACCGGCCCCGGTCCAGGTTGGACCCGGGCCGGCAGCTTACGCAGGCGCCGGTTAGCCTGCGCGTCCGTGACGGGGGCCCACGATCCATTGGCGGTGGCGCTGGAGCTGTGCTGGGGGACGGTGCCCGACGCGACCCTCCCCGAGCTGATCGACGCCGCCACGGTGGGCGGGTTCGCCGCGGTGACCGTCAAGCCGGCGCTCTACGAGGCCGCCCGGCGCGACGGCCACTCCGATGCCGACCTCCGGAGCCGGGCGGCCGATGCCGGGATCCTCGTGACCGTCGTCGACCCGCTCATCACCGGGCTGCCGGGCGTGCCTGCGCCCGCGAACGTGCCGGCCGACATGCGCTCCTACTTCGCCCACGGCGAGGACGACGCCCACCGCGTGGCCGACGCGCTCGGCGCCGGGGTCATCAACGTCGTCCACTTCCTCGGCGACGCGTCCACGCCGCTCGCCGGGCTGGCCGAAGCCATCGCCGGCATGGGGGCCCGGGCCCGGGCCCGGGGACGGCGCCTGAGCATCGAGTTCATCCCCCGCACCGGCATCCACGACCTGGCCGCGGCGCAGGCCATCCTCGCCGCGGTCGGCCTCGACGACGTGGGCATCATGGTCGACACCTGGCACCTGGTGCGCTCCGGCGGCGGCGTCGAGGACCTCCGGGCGCTGCCGGCGGGCGCCATCGCCGCCGTCCAGGTCAGCGACCGCGGCGAGCCTCGCGCCCGCACCACCCCCAACCCGGCGGGCTACGTGCCGATGACCGGACGGCTGCTCCCCGGCGAGGGCCTGCTGCCCCTCGCCGAGATCCTGGGTGCCGTCCTCGACAACCGGCCCGGGCTGCGCGTCGGCGTCGAGGTCTTCAGCGACGACCTGCGCCAACTCGGCACCGCCGAGGCGGCGCGCCGCGCCGGCGACACCACGCGCGCCGTGCTCGCCCAACTCGACCACCGGCTGGACCGGCTCGCCTGACGCGGCCCGGCGTGGCCGCGCATTGGTGCGCTAGGAAAGGGCCATGGAGTTCTCCCTCGGCTACCCCAACCACCACCCGCTCAACCTCGAGTTCGTGTCCCCCGACTTCGTGGCCGAGCTGGCCCGGGTCGCCGAGGAGAGCGGCTTCGGGGCCCTCTACCTGACCGAGCACCCGATGCCGAGCGACCGCTGGCTCGCCGCCGGCGGCCACGACGCGCTCGACCCCTTCATCGGCCTGGCGTTCGCCGCGGCCGCGACCACCCGGCTCCGCCTGCTGACCAACCTGACGGTGCTCCCGTACCGCAACCCCTTCGTGCTGGCCAAGACGGTGAGCACGCTCGACCGGCTCTCCGGCGGCCGGGTCATCCTCGGCGTCGGCACCGGCTACCTCAAGCCGGAGTACTTCGCCCTCGGCGTCGACTTCGACGAGCGCAACGACCTCTTCGACGAGTCGATCGACGCCTGCCGCCAGACCTGGACCGGGGCCAGCGTCACCTTCGAGGGACGGCACTTCTCCGCCCGGGGCTGCACCGCCTGGCCGCCGCCGGTCCAGGATCCGGTGCCGATCTGGATCGGGGGCAACTCCAAGCTGACCCGCCGGCGGGTGGCGGAGAAAGCCCAGGGGTGGATGCCGATGCCCAACCCGCCGGCCTTCGCGACCGCTCGGCGCAGCGCCGTGCTCGAGACCCTCGAGCAGCTCGAGGAGATGCTCACCTACCTGCGCGGCCACGCCGCATCGGTCGGACGCAGCGCCTCCATCGACATCATGTACATGAGCTTCGAGGGGGGCATCCCCGGCGAGGCGGGCTGGGATGCCGACCGCCACCTCGCCGACCTGGACGCCCAGGCTGCGCTCGGGGTCAACTGGCAGGCGGTCAACGCGGTCGGGGACACGCCCGCCGAGGTGTTCGCCATGGTCCGCTCCTACGGTGAGCGCGTCATCTCGGCGATCGGCTGATCGATGGTGGCGAGCGCGATCCCCCTTGGCCGGTTGGGCATCTGGAGCGGCGAGCTGCGCTACGGCGACGCCGCAGAGGCATTGGACGCCGCCGCGGAGCTCGACGAGCTCGGCTACGGCACCCTGTGGGTCCCCGGCGGGCTCGGCGGCGACGTGTTCGGCGCGGTGCGGGCCGTCCTCGGCTCCACCCGGCGGGCGGCGGTCGCGACCGGCATCCTCAACATCTGGATGCACGACGCAGCCGAGGTCGCCGCCGACCACGCCGCCGTCGCCGCCGCATGGCCGGGCCGCTTCCTCCTCGGCCTGGGGATCAGCCACGCGCTCCTGGTGGACGCCGATCCCTCTCGCCGCTACGACAACCCGCTGGAGGTGACCGCGGCGTACCTGGACCGCCTCGACGCGGCGCCGTCGCCGGTGCCGGATTCACAGCGGGTGATCGCCGCGCTGGGCCCCCGCATGTTGGACCTGGCGGGCGCCCGCAGCGCGGGGACCCACCCCTACCTGGTGGCGCCCGAGCACACCCGGGTGGCCCGGGAGCGGCTCGGGCCGGAGGCTCTGGTCGCGCCCGAGCAGGGCGTGGTCCTCGAGCGCGACCCGGCGCGGGCGCGCGAGGCGGCGCGGGCGCACCTGAGCTTCTACCTGCAGCTGCCGAACTACACCAACAACTTCCGCCGCATCGGCTTCGGCGACGCCGACCTGGCCGACGGCGGCAGCGACCGCCTCGTGGACGGCATCGTCGCCTGGGGCGACGAGGACGCGATCATGCGCCGGGTGCAGGAGCACTGGGACGCCGGCGCCGACCACGTGTGCCTGCAGGTCCTGCGCCCTCCGGGCGAGACCGGGATGCCCCGCGACGCGTGGCGAGCCCTCGCGCCCGGCGCCGCCCCCGGCTGAGCCTGGGCCACACCACCCCGTCCGCCCCGCTTCGACCCGCCCACCGCTCGACCCGGCCAGCCCTGCCCTGCTCGCACCGCTTCGATACGAGTTGTGCATCACCTGGGGTGCACAACCCGTATCGAAGCGCGGGTCGGCTCCCCGGGGCGGGCCTCAGCCTGCGGGTGGCGGGCCGGCCGCCGCGAAGCGGGTCCCGGGCGGGTCGACCGCCCACGGGGGGGCCTCTCCCCAGCGGTCGCCATACACCAGCTCGGCCATCGGCCGCCGCCGGACCGGACCGTGCGAGCCGACGGGCCGCCCGAGGGTGATGGTCGCGGCGATGAAGACCTCCTCGGGGATCCCGAGCAACGAGCGCAGCTCCTCCTCCACTTCGCCGTGCCAGCCGGTGAGCACGCCCCCGTAGCCGAGGGCGCGGGCCGCGAGCAGCAAGTTCTGGCACGCCGGGTACACCGAGGCACCCTCCATGGCGTAGGGGGCGCGGTGGCGCACCATGCAGGCCAGCACCATGGCCGGGGCGTCCTCGAAGCGCTCGACGTGCTCGGCCATCGTGCGGGCCATGCGGGCCTTCGGAGAGGCCGCCTCCGCACCTGAACCGCGGTCGTAGCCATCCTTGTCCCGCTTGCCGGCCCAGGCCCGCCGGGCCGCCTCGCCGATCAGCGTCCGTGCCTGGCGGCCCGTGCCGGTGTCGCCAAGGACGACGAAGCGAAAGCCCTGGCGGTTGGACCCGCTCGGCCCCCTGGTGGCCGCGAAGAGGATGTCGCGGAGCACCTCGTCGGGGATCGGCTCGTCGTGGTAGCGGCGGATGGCGCGGGTGGTGGCGAGCCCCTCGAGGAGCCCGATGGTACCGGGACCCGATCCGGCACCGGGACCCGGCCCGGGCCACCCGTCGCCGACCTCGTCGCCCGCGCCGTCGACGGGGGCCCGCCCGGCCACCGGAGCCACGGTCCCCTCGGCCCCGCCGGCCACCGTCTCCTCGGGCGCCAGCCCCTCGGCGAGGACGGCGGCTTCGACAAGCACGGCGGCGTCGACAGGCACAGCGCCGTCGCCCAGCACAGCGCCGTCGCCCAGCACAGCAGCGTCCCCGCCCAGCACGGCGTCGTCAGCAAGCACGGCGGCGTCGTCAAGCACGGCGTCGTCAGCAAGCACGGCGGCGTCGTCAAGCACGGCGGCGTTGTCGGCGAGCACGGCGTCGTCGGCGAGCTCGGCCACCGCACTGCCGAGGAGGCGGATCTCGCGGACCAGCGCGGCCCGGAAGCGCTCGATCTCCTCCGGGCGGATGCCGGCTGCGTCCAACAGCACCGCCTCCACGTCGGCCGGCCGGTCGAAGGTCGGGGTCCCCGACAGGGTGGACGCCAGCGCGTCGCCGGCGACCACGGCACGGCACAGCGCGCTGCGCTCGCCCTCCTCCCGATGATGCAGCCGGATCGCCTCCACGATGCCAGCAGGGACCCCGGACGCGTCGAGGACCCCCGCCCCCGCCTGGGCATGGTCGATGCCGAAGGTGGCCCGTTCCGCTACGAGGTGCTGGCGGGCGTCGTGGCCGGCGGCGACGAGGGCACCGTAGGCCTGCGGATCGCACGACCACAGGAGCGCAACCCCGAGGTCGTGGAGCAGCCCCGCGGTCAAGGCGGTGTCGCGCGCCACCCCGACCCGGTGGGCGATGAGGGCGGCACCGAGCGCGGCCCGCACAGCATGGGCACCGAAGCCCGCCGGCAGCGGCGGCGGGGAGGCGGGCGTGGGCCGCGGCTGGCGGGCGGCCTCGCCCACGATCCCGCGCACCCGGTCGAAGCCGACCACCATGATCGCCCCCGACACGGACGCGACCCGCCGCGATCGGCCGAAGAACGCGCTGTTGGCCAGCCGCAACAACCGGATGGTGAGCGCAGGGTCGGCCTCGATGAGCCGGCCCAACCGCGCCCCTGGCACGTTCGCGTCACCCGACAGCCTGGCCACCTCGGCCAGCACACCCGGCTGGGCCGGGAGGGCGGCCAGTTGGTCCAGCAGTGCTCCCGCTGAGGCAGTCGTCGATGCCACCCACCGGCCTCCTGGCTGCTCGGACCGACCGAGGGCGGGAGTGTACCGCCGGCCCCGCCCGGCGCCTGCCCCACCCCGGGCGATGCCGGAGCATCTGACGAACGGCTACAACGGGGGGCATGCGACCGCTGCCCCCCGACCGGCTGCTCCCGCTGCGCGGCACCTACAACTTCCGGGACCTCGGCGGCTACCCGGCGGCGGGTGGCCGCCGGACCCGGTGGTCCCGGCTCTATCGCAGCGACACGCTCCAAGAGCTCAGCGAGGCCGACGTCGAGGCCCTCGCGGAGATCGGCCTCGCCACCATCGTCGACCTGCGCACCGCAACGGAGGTGGAGCGGGAGGGGCGTGGTCCCCTCGCCACGGCGCCGCTGCGCTACCTCCACCTGTCGGTCCTCCGGGAAGAAGGCGGCGAGACCGTCGCCGCGCCGGCCGCCGCCGACGGCGACCTGGCGGCCCGCTACCTGTGGTACCTCGACATCGGCCGGGAGGCCCTCGCCGAGGCGATCGCCGTGATCGCCGACGACGCCAGCCATCCGTTGGTGTTCCACTGCACCGCGGGCAAGGACCGCACCGGCGTCCTCGCCGCCCTCGTCCTGGACTGCCTCGGCGTCGACCACGCGGTGATCGTCGAGGACTACCTGCTCACCGCGGCGCGCCTGGACCTGATCGTCGAGCGGCTCCGTCGCAACCGCGCCTACGCCCACTACTTCGAGCGGGCACCCGCGGTGCCCGCGCAGATGAGCGCGGCAACGATGGAACGCTTCCTCGCGGCCCTGACCGAACGCCACGGCGGCGCTGCATCCTGGGCCATCGTGGCCGGGGTCGATCCCGCCGCGATCGAGCGCCTCCGCGACAGCCTGCTCGAGCCCGATGGCACCGGCGAGGCCAGCGAGCGTGGCCGCGGGCACCCCGGCCGCTGACCAATGGTCGGACAAAGGGGAAAACGGCGCAGATGGGCGTTGGCGCACCCCCAAGGCGGCTTCGTCGTGCTTGAATTCGGCCTGACGTGCTTCGCGGGGGACACGGCAAGCACGACTGGAAGGTGGCCTGATGGTCAGCATGGGGCAGCAGGGCCGGGGCAGCGGATCCGCCGTCGACGTCGGCGCACCCGACGAGGTGCGCGCGGCGTCGTCCTTCGACGTGCTGGGCGTGCTCGCAGGGCGCTCCGTGGTCGTTCGCTACCGCGACGGTCACCTGAGCGGCGACGAGCGCGCCGTGGCCGCGGTGCGGGCGTTCCTCGCGCACTGCCAACCCGTGCGGCTCAGCGCGCCGCAGCCCGGGGAGCCCACCACGATGCGCAACCCGGTCGCCATGGCCGCCGCCATCCACCTCGCGCTGGACTCGGTGAGCGACATCGACCTCGATCCCCGGGACGTGCCCGCGCGATGAGTCGCTGAAGCGCGCAGCTCAGGCGGAGCGGCGGAGCCGGCGGCGGCGCCCGGCCAGGTGGGTGACCAGCGCGTCGGCGTCGACGGTGCCCTCCACCACGAAGGTGTCGATGGCGCTGCCCCCCTGATTGGACAGCTGCGCCGCCTCGAGGTTGCATGCGTGATCCCGCAGCCACGACGCGATCACCCACAGCAGGCCGATGCGATCGGGTGCCTCCACCCGCAGGACGCTGCGCCCGCCTGCGACGGGCGTCGACACCACCTTGACCCGCCCACCGGGCTTCCACTCCGTCGCCGGCTCGGTGCCCGCCCGCAGGTGCGCCGCGATCTCGTCGCCGATCGCCGCCCACGCCTCCGCGCCACTGACGTGACCGCCGGGGTCCTCGACGGTGACACCGTGCAGCGCCAACCCGCGGGCCACCCAGGTCGACGCCCCCGCCGCATCGACGGACAAGCCGTGGCTGGCGAGCACCGCCGCGGTCCCGGCCAGCAGCCCCGGTCGGTCGGCGGCGACCACCGTGACCCGCCATCGCGACGAACCCTGGCGGGGCCGCACCGAGACCCGCACCTCCCCATCCCCCAGGTCCGGGTGGCAGAGCCGCAGGTCCTCGGCGACCACCTCGGCGGGCTCGTCGAGCATCCACATGCCGCCCAAGCCCTCGATCAGCGCTCCGGCCACCTCGCCCGGGAGGCTCGCCGCCAGGAGGGTGCCCACTTGCCGCTCGTTCGCCACCCGCGCCACCCTACCGGCCGCGATCAGCGGATCCGGACGAGGCGCAGCGTGTCCGTCGCCGGCTCGGGCTCGATGGGCGATCCGGCCAGCACCACGACCACGTCGCCGCTGCGGGCGTACCCGGCCTCCACCGCGGCCTGGACCGAGATCCACACGATCTCGTCGGTGCTCCCCGCCTCGCCGACGACCACCGTCTCGACCCCCCAGCTCATGCACAGCTGGCGCGCGGTGCGCTCGGAGGGCGTGCAGGCGAGCAGCGGCATCGCCGGGCGGAACCGGGAGATCGCGCGCGCCGTGTTGCCCGACCGGGTGCAGGCGATGATCACCGCGGCGTCCTCTTCCATCGCGGCCCGCCAACCGGCGGCCGTGGCGGCCGCGGTGATGCGCGCCGGCGACGAGGGCGCGCCGGCGATCTCCTGCGCGCCGAGGTCGGTCCCCCAGCCGACGTAGTCGAAGTCGCGCTCCGCCCGAGCGGCGATGCGCGCCATGGTGCGCACGACCAGCACCGGATCGGCACCGACCGCGGTCTCCGCCGAGAGCATCACCGCGCTGGTGCCGTCGAGCACGGCGTTGGCGACGTCGGTCACCTCGGCCCGGGTGGGCACCGGTGCGGTGACCATGGATTCGAGCATCTGCGTCGCCGTGATCACCGGCCGGCCGAAGCGCACACCCGAGCGGATGATCCGCTTCTGGATGTGCGGCACCTCCTCGAGCGCCATGCGGACCCCGAGGTCGCCGCGCGCCACCATGACGCCGTCGGCGATGGCGACGATGCGGTCGAGCTGGCGGACCCCTTCCTCGGTCTCGATCTTGGCGATGAGCATGGGGCCGTCGGCGCCCACCGCGTCCCGCACGGCCTGGATGTCGGCCGCGGAGCGGACGAAGGAGACCGCGACTGCGTCCACGCCCTCGGCGGCGAGCGCGGTCAGCCGCCGCAGGTCCTCGGGCGTCGGGGTGACAAAGGAGATGCGGCTGTTCGGTGCGGTCAGCCCGGGCTTGCCCTGGACCAGGCCGCCGCTGCGGACCTCGGCGACCGCCGAGCCCGGCGCCCGCTCGACGACGACGAGCACGACGCCGCCGTCGCCGACCGCCAGGGTGTCGCCGACCGCGAGATCATCGACGAGCTGGTCGTGGTCGACGGCGATGCGCTGGGCCGTGCTGTGATCACCCGGCTCGGCCCGTCCCACGGCGATGCGCTGCCCCGGCACCAGCATGATCCCGCCATCGGCGAAGGGGGCGGTGCGGATCTTCGGACCCGGCAGGTCGATCATGATCCCGATCTCGGGCACCGCGGAGCGCAGCCGTCGGACCCGGGCCACCGCGTCGGCGATCGTGCCGTGCGCGAGCGGCACCCGGGCCAGGTCCATGCCGGCATCGGCCAACTCGACGAGCATGGCCGGCGAGTCCGACGCGGGCCCGATGGTGACCACGATGCGCGTGCGCCGCCGCGGCTCGCGGGTGCGGGGCGGAAACGGGATCGACGGCGCCGCGGCCCGACCCCCGACCTCGCTCACCGGCGCCCAGAGCGGAGCCGCGACGCCGAGCCCAGCCGCCCGGCGGGATGGGAGGACGGAGCGTGACCGGTGGTCACCTCAGCGATCACGATGCGCTCCTCTCCAAGCGGTTCGACCCAGAGCGTAGGCCATCGGTCTTCGCGCCGGGGCGCGCTGTACATTTTCGGGGACACACCACGAGACGGGGGTATCGCTTTGGCCACGTCCGACGAACCGGTCATCATCGAGGTCGCGCTCAACGGGGTGACGACCAAGGCCCGCAACCCCCTGGTGCCCGAGACGCCCGAGGAGCTGGCGGCCGATGCCCTCGCCTGCCTGGAAGCGGGCGCCTCGGTGATCCACGTCCACAACAACCCCGGCGGCCTGGCGATGGCCCAAGCCGCGGAGCGCTACGCCGCCGCCCTCCGCCCGGTCGCAGCCGAGCGCCCCGACGCCATCTTGTACCCGACGATGGGTTCGGGGTCCTCCATCGAGGAGCGCTACGACCACCACATCCCCCTCGCGGAGGCCGGCATCATCCGCATGGGCGTCCTCGACCCGGGCTCGGTCAACCTCTCGGCCACCGACGCCGCCGGCACGCCGCCGCGCACCGGCTACGTGTACGTCAACAGCCCTGCCGACATCGCCCACATGATGGACGTGTGCCGCACCCAGCGCCTCGGTCCGAGCTTCGCCATCTACGAACCGGGGTTCCTGCGCACCGTCGTGGCCTACCACCTCGCCGGCGAGCTACCTCCCGGTTCGCTCACCAAGTTCTACTTCTCGGGTGCCGGCTACTTCGGCGGCGGGCTGCCGCTGTACTCGGCTCCGCCGCTGCGGGAGGCCCTCGACCTCTACCTCGCGATGTTCGCGGGCGTCGATCTGCCGTGGGCGGTCACCGTGCTCGGCGGGTCGTTGCTCGACACCCCCCTCGCCCGCCTCGCCGTCGAGCGCGGCGGACACCTCCGCATCGGGTTGGAGGACGACGGCTCCGGTCCTTCCAACCTCGACCAGGTCCGCCGCGCCGTGGCGCTCTGCGGTGATGTCGGGCGGCCGGTCGCGTCCTGTGCGGATGCCGGCGCCATCCTCGCCCTGCCCCGCGACCGCACGACCGTCGCGCCATGAGGTTCGGATGGTTCGGCGCGGGCTCCGGCGCGCTCGGGGACGCGGCCGGGGTCGGCGACGTCGCGGCGAGCGCGGAGAGCCTCGGCTACGAGTCCGTCTGGGTCGGCGAGCACCCGGTGCTGATCGACCCGCAGGCTCCCCCCTCGCCGCTGCGGCCGGACACCGACATGCTCGACCCGGTGGCGGCGCTGTGCTTCGCCGCGGCGCGCACCGAGCGGCTGCTGCTCGGGACCGGGATCATCATCTTGCCGCTGCGCAACCCGCTGATCCTCGCCAAGCAGGTGGCGAGCCTCGACATCCTCTCGGGGGGCCGGGCCATCCTTGGCGTCGGGGTCGGCTACGTCCCCGGCGAGTACGAGGCGATCGGCGTCGACTTCCACACCCGGGGTCGCCGCACCGACGACCACATCGACGCGATGCGCAGCATCTGGTGCGACGAGCACCCCCGCACCGACGGCTCCCTCTTTGCCTTCGGCGGCGTGCAGTCGGCACCGCGGCCGCGCGCGGGCGCCGGTGTGCCGATCCACACGTCGGGCACGTCGAGCGGCGCGCTCCGCCGCGCCGCGCGGCGCGCCAACGGCTGGTACGGCTTCTTCCTCGACCTGGACCGCACCGCCGCGGCGCTCCGCGAGCTGCGCGACATCGCCGCCTCGGCCGAGCGGCCGAGCTCGCTCGGCGAGCTCGAGATCACGATCACGCCGCCGCCAGGGCCGCTCACCGCCGACGACGCGGCTCGCTACGAGGAGCTCGGCGTCGCCCGCCTGGTGCTCATGCAGGACTTCGCCGACATGGCGGGACAGGCCTCCGCGCCACGGCGGGACCGGGTGCTCGCCGGGCTCGAGTCGGCCGCCCGTGACCTGGGCATCGGTCGGTAGGCGGCCTCAGCGCGCCGCGCCCACCTCGTAGAACTGCCGGGCCCACTTGCGCAGCACCGCGATCGGGCCGTCGCCCGCGACCAGCGGCGGCCGCTCGCGGTAGACCTTGTGCTCCCAGATCGGCACGTCGCGCGAGGTGTTCTCCGCGATCGAGTCGATCATCATGCGCCCGAGCGGCGACAGCTCGGTCGCCCCCTCCCCTTCGTGCACCAAGAAGAGGAGCCGCAGGTCGACGTACTGGTCATCGACGGGGGTCATCGCGGTGAGGAACGTCATGGGCAGCGGCGAGGCGTTGCGCAGCCAGATGAGGCCGAGACCGAAGGCTTCTTGGCTGGTGACCGTGTGATCGGTCTCGGCGATTCGGGTCTGCTGGCGGTAGATGTGCCCGTCGGTGGAGATCACGGCGACGGGCATCGGCTCCACCGTGTGCACGTAGAGGAAGTGGGCGGTATCGGGCACGTTTTCCGCCACCTCCTGCACGTGCATGCGGATCCGCCATCCGACCGAGGTGTAGCCCACCCAACCGGGCTGCTCCCACTCGGGCAGATCGGGCATCGACCACGTCGGGGGCCGGCCGTGCTCGCTGTAGTGCACCAGGATCAACCCGCTCGTCTCATGCGTCGGCCAGCAGTGGACCCGGACCTCGGGCACCCGGCCCGTGCCGTAGGGCACGTCGTCGCAGTGGCCCGCGGTGTCGAAGCGCCACTGGTGGAACGGGCAGCGCAGGCCCTCCTCCTCCACCGACCCGCCGTAGCCGAGGTGGGCCCCCATGTGGGGGCAGTGGGCGTCGAGGAGCACCGCGGTGCCGCCCGCCGTGCGGAACAGCACCAGGTCCCGGCCGAAGAGCCGCAACGGCTGGACCCCACCCGCTTCCAACGAGGCCGACTCGGTGACCAGGTACCAGCCGGTGGGGTACGGCCCGAAGGGGTACCGGTACGCCCCGTCAGCGGATTGCGGCTCCGGTGCATGCCGGAGCTGCTCGTCGTGCACCGTCATCGTGCCTCCCCCAGGTCGGGCGCCCCGCATGATACGGCCCCCGCCGGCCCGTAGGCTTGGCGGCCGTGGCAGGCACCCGAGGCGTCCATCCCGAGGCGCCGGACCCCCAGGCGCCCCCCCCGGGGGTGCCGGACCCGGAGGTTGCCGCGCTGGCGGACCCGGTCGGGCTCGGCGCGTGGCTCGAGGAGCGCTTCGGCACCAGCGCCGCGTGCGACCTCCGGATCGTCCGGCGGTCGCGGGGCAGCTCCAACGAGATGTTCGAGGTCAGCGGTGGCGTGGGGCGCTGGATCCTGCGCCGCCCCACCAAGGTCGCCCTGGCCCGGGCCGGGGCCGGCATCGCGCGGGAGTTCCGCCTCCTCGGCGCGCTCGAGGGCACGCCGGTGCCCCACCCGCGGCCGGTCGCCCTCTGCGAGGACCCCTCCGTGATCGGCGCGCCGTTCTACCTCATGGAGGTGGTCGACGGTGTCGAGCCGGTGGACCCCCTGCCCGAAGCGTTGGTCGCCGATCCCACCGCCCGCCATGCGCTCGGCATCGCGCTGGTCGACGCGCTGGCCGAGCTGGCCAGCTTCGACTGGCGGGGCCGGGGGCTGGCCGACTTCGGCCGCCCGGAGGGATTCCACGAGCGCCAGGTCCCCCGCTGGCACGCCCAGCTCGAGTCCTACGCCGAGCGGGCCCTCGCCGGGGTCGACGACGTCGAGCGCTGGCTGTCGGCCAACCGGCCCGACTCCTTCGAGCCGGGGGTCATGCACGGCGACTACCACCAGGGCAACCTGCTGATCGGGCGGGACCTCCCCGTGCGCGTGCTGGCCATCGTGGACTGGGAGAACGCCACGATCGGCGACCCGCTCCTCGATCTCGGGTACTTCCTGTCGAGCTGGCCCGACCCCGGCGAGACGACCCGCCTGGCCGGGCGGATCAAGGACCGCACGGCCATGGCGACGAGGGCCGAGCTGGTCGCCCGCTACGAGGCCCGCACCGGGCGCCGCGTCGGTGACATCGACTACTACGTCGTGCTGTCGCTCTACCGGCTGGCGGTGATGCTCGAAGGCGTCGCCGCGCGCGGCCGCGCCCTCGGGCGCGACACGGGCGGCACCGCGGCCTACGTCGACATCCTCCTCGACGAGGCATGCCGGTTGGTCGCCGGCCACTGACGAGGACGCCCGAGGGGCGGGCTGCCTATGATCCGCCCATGGCGCCAGCCCCCCATCAGAACTGGTACGCCGTCGCCCTCTCCGACGAGGTGGGCGCCGACCGGGTGACGGGCGCAGCCTTCCTCAGCGGGCGCCTGGCGCTGTGGCGGCAGGCCGACGGGACACCCGTGGCCCTCAACGCCCGCTGCGCCCACATGGGCGCCGACCTCGCGGTCGGCGACGTGGTCGAGGGGTGCGTGCGCTGCATGTTCCACCGCTTCACCTACGGCCCCGACGGCCGCTGCACCAGCATCCCCTCCGGCGAGCGGGTGCCGTCATCGGCGCGCCAGAGCTCCTTTCCCGTGCAGGACCGCTTCGGCCTGGTGTGGGTGTTCAACGGCGAGCAGCCGCCGGAGCCGCCCCCGGCCATCCGCGACTACGACGACGCCGACTTGGTGGTGCGGGCGCGGCGCACCGATGTCTTCGGTGTCGAGCCGTGGGTGATCATCATCAACTCCTTCGACTACCAGCACCTGCGCTACGTGCACGGCCTCACCTTCGACTTCGACGAGTCCACCATCTCGTGGGCGCCGCGGCGCATCGAGTACGACATGGTCTTCTCCATGCCCGACGGCCTGGTCGTGGATCAGCGCATCCGGGTCAGCGGGACCAACACTGTCTCCTACGTGACCGCGGGCGAGATCGACAGCATGGGGATGTTCACCTCGACGCCGGTCGCCGGGGGGGCGCAGAGCTTCTACGTGGCTGCGACACCGCGCGACGCCGGGGGCGACCCCGAGGAGCGGCTGGAGCTGCAGGAGCACATCGCCGACGAGCTGCTCATCGACGACGCGCGCGCGTTCGCCGGGATGCACTTCCAGCAGGGCGCGTTCGTCGCCGAGGACCGCAGCATCGTGCGCTACCTCGGCTATGTCCGGGACTTCCCCACCTTCGACCCGTCCCCGCTGCTCGGCTGAGGGTCGGCCCCGCCGGTCGGGGCCGCCGATGCACCCCGCTCGTCGAGGGTCCGGGCCAGATCCGGGCGCAGCAGCAACCAGAGCGCGGCCAGCCCCATCCCGACCCCGGCGATGGTGACGGTGGGGCCTGGGCCGATGCGGTCCGCCAGCGCGCCCATCCCGAGCGCTCCTGCCGGGTATGACAGGTTGTAGCAGACGATCCACAGGCCGAGGACCCGGCCTCGGAGGCGCTCCGGCACCTGGGTCTGGATCGAGGTGTTGACCATCGCCACGACCGACAGGGACGCCGCGCCGATCAGGCCGAGCAGCACGAGGCCCGGCACGAAGGCCCGGTCGAGGCCGAAGCCGATCATGGCTCCGCTGAACACCACGGTCGCCACCGTCGCCATCCTGCTCCGGGCGTGGCGGGCGCTCGCCGCGCCGAGCGCCACCGCCCCGAGGATGGCCCCGAAGCCGAAGCTCCCCGTGAGCGCGCCGTACAGGCTCGGGCCGACGTGGTACACCCGCTTGGCGAACAGCGGGGCCAGCTGGAAGACCGGGTAGCCGAGCAGGCCGGAGACGGCCGTGAGGACGAAGGCCACCAGGATGCCGCGCTGGTGGCGGCTGTAGGCGATCGCCTCGCGGAACTGCTGGAGGACGCGCCCCTCGGGCGCCTGGTGGCCGGCGCGCGACGTGCGGATCAGCGCCAGGGCCACGACGGGGCCGCCAAAGGAGATGGCGTTGAGCAGGAACGCCCAGGACGGGCCGAACGCGCCGAGGACGATGCCGCCGATCGCCGGACCCACCGCCCGCGCGGCATTGGCCTGCGCGGAGTTGAGGGTGATGGCGTTGAGCAGGTCCTCCTTGGGCACGAGATCGGTGACGAGCGCCTGCCAGGCCGGCTGCACGCCCATCCACACGACGCCTCCCATCCCGACCAGGGCGAGCAGCAGGCCGGGGCTGCGCAGGTGGCCCTCCCATGCCGCCCACAGCCCGAGCGCGAGGAGGCCCTGGGTGCACTGGGCCACCAGGGCCATCCGGCGGCGGTCGAGGCGGTCGGCGAACGAACCCGAGTGGGGCGCGAGCAGGACCGACGGCAGGATCTGGGCCACCACCGCGAGGCCGACCCAGAGCCCCTGGTGGGTCAGCTGGTAGAGCACGTAGGGGACGGTGATGTTCTGCATCCAGGTCCCGATGCTCGACACCAGTGCGCCGCTCCAGAACAACCGGAAGTTGCGCGACCCGAACGCGCTGGCCGACTGGCGCAGCCCCCCGCTCACCCCCTGCGCCCCCGGCCGGTCTCCTGGCACGCCCCGGCCCGGTCAACCGCCCCCGGCCCGATCAACCGCCCGCGACCCGGGCGCCGGCGCGCGCGTCCGGCCCGTAGCGGGCCAGCTCGGCGGTGATCCGGTAGAAGTCCGCCACCGTGTCGTGGATGATCCGCCGGACCGGCGCCACGTCGTGGATCCGCCCCGCCACCTGGCCTCCGAAGGCGAAGGCGGCCGCCAGGTTGCCGTTGAAGTACAGATCGAGGAGACCGTCGATGCCGACCGTGCCGCCGAGGGTCACCCCTGGCTCCTGCTCCAGCGACTCGCTGAAGGGGGTGCGCATCACCCGGTAAGCGGGGCTGGTGTGGGCGCTCAGCATCACCGTGTCGGTGGCGTCGGCGTCGACGACGAGCTGCTTGTAGTTGTCGTGGACGGGCGACTCGGCCGCGGACACCATCCGGGTCCCCATCTGCACTCCCTCCGCGCCCAGGGCGAACGCCGCGGCCATCGACGCGCCGTCGACCATGCCGCCGGCGGCCACGACCGGGACCTCGACGGCTTCGCAGACCTGGGGGAGCAGGACCATCGTCGACACCGGGCGGGTGCTCTTGAACCCGCCGCCCTCGCCGCCTTCGACCACGAGGCCGTCCACCCCGGCGTCGACGGCCTTGAGCGCTGCGTGCAACGACGGCACGACGTGGAAGACGGTGATCCCGGCGTCGTGCAGCGCGGCGGTGAACCGGCGCGGGTCGCCCGCGGACGTCGTCACGAACCGCACGCCCTCCCCGGCTACGAAGTCGACGATGCCAGGATCGCGCACCAGCATCTGGGCGATGTTGACGCCCCACGGCCGGGGCGTGAGGCCGCGCATGGCGGCCATCTCGTCGCGGACCTGGTCGAGGCGCCCCGAGGAGGTCTCGACGATCCCGAGCCCACCCGCCTGCGACACCGCGGACGCCAGCCGGGCCCGGGCGATGTAGCCCATCGGGGCCTGGATGATCGGGTAGTCGACGCCGAGCAGCTCGCTGACCCGGGTGCGGAGGGGCAGTGGGGCCGCGGCGGCGGTGTCGTCGGTGGGAGCCATGGCCCATCGTCGCACCCCGGGCTCGCCGTGCGCTCCCCCACCCCCTGCGCCGCGCGAGCCGGTTGCGCCGTTCGTCGGCTTCCGCGCCCCGATGCCGAAACGAACACCACGAAACCGGCCATTTGGTTCGGGGGGGAAGTGTCCGATCTACCCCGTAGGACATCGTATGAGGAGTTTCGGTCATGCCTGAGCGGCGTCACTCCATGCTGGACGCGTTGAGCGAATGGGCCGTCGGGCGCCGATCGAGGCGGCGGACCAACCCGGGCGCGCCCGGCGTCCCGCCCCGCATCGTCGAGCGGGTCGTCCTCGAGGACGCGCAGATCCTCTTCACCTCCCAGGACGGTCGTTGGATGACCGTCGACCTCGTCGTCGGATCGGGTTGGGCCCTCCTCCAGGGCAAGGAGTGCCAGCTCCCGTGGGGTCAACCGGTGACCGTGCTGCTGGAGATCGAGCCGAACGCCTCCCGCCGGGTGGTGGCCGAGCGCACCGAGCTCCTGTCGGTGTGGCGCGACGCGTCCACCCGGCTCCAGGTGGAGATCACCAAGTTCTTGGAGGGTCCGGGGTGGACCCGCATCGTCATCCCGGGCTCGAGGTCGTAGGCGAACATCTCGCCTGACAGCTCCAGCCACGCCTGGCCCTGACCGGTCAGGTGCTGCAGGAAGAAGCCCATGCCCCCGAGGAAGGCTCCCCCCAGTTTCTGCTGCATGGCCACCGATGCCTCGATCCCCTCGGTCCCGCACAGGAATCCGGACCGGTGGACGAAATAGGATCGGCCGCCATCGACGTCGACGCTGATGATGTTCCCGGGGAGCTTGGTCGGGAAGACCACGGTGCCCGGCCCCCCCTCCGAGG
>Ga0209698_10000657_pt1 | contig 39402 bp, 34 predicted proteins | sample LitLauG_LLR_2012_FD_187203 | JGI IMG/M metagenome (GOLD analysis project Ga0209698, IMG submission 187203) | Freshwater sediment microbial communities from Pennsylvania, USA - Little Laurel Run_MetaG_LLR_2012 (SPAdes) (version 2) | ecosystem: Environmental > Aquatic > Freshwater > Creek >... | reverse complement strand
GATCCCATTGTGAAAGCAGCGGGCGGCCACGCGTCGGGCATCCATGTTGCAATTGAAGCCAAATTAACCATAACCTTGCCAAACGGCAAGGTTATGGTTAAAGTCACACCTTCTGCTTCGCCTCGGTCGGCCACGCCCTGCGCCTCGCGCTCGATCACAAGGATATCGACTGTTCCTTTGTCGTAGTCGTCGCAGCGCTCGACAAAAGCGGAGGAATCGAGGACTGCTCGAAGGCGGTCCTTCGTCACACGCCGTCTGAACAGTTCCTCGCGAACCTTTGGGGAGCAATACCCGGGAAAACAGGAAGCTGAGTTTGAGGCAACCAGTCGAGGTGGTCACGGGCAATGACGCTCGACGCGTCAATCGTGCAGACGGGCGACCGCATGTAGGGGCCGGTTAATCCTGCGGAGCGAAGATCGACAGAAATGCCCAAGGCTCTCGCCTCATTCTTGACCATGGCCTACTCTCTTTCGTCGAGGCCGATCTGCATGCGGATCACATGATCACCAATCGCTTCGAGGATAGCATGGAGAGGTCACCCCACCCCCAAATCGTCGATCCGCTCCAGCGGCGTCCCGCACCGCCGGCAGATCACGGCGTGGCAATCGCCGCAGACCAGCGGGTCGGGCACCGCCTGCGCGCAAGTGGGGCAGTAGAATTCGACGGCTTCCGGCGGCACGCCTACTTCGCCGCCGCGATCGAGGCTACCGTAATCGTCTTGGTCTTCTCATCCAGCGAGCCCGTAACCGTCACCTTTCTGGCGGCGAATTTTTCCGGCGTCTTCTGGTCGCTCAGCTTATAGCTGCTCTTGCCGTCGTACAGCACGTACTTGCCGTTCATCTTGACGCACTCGGTAACGCACTTGGGGTCGGGGCCCATCTTCATTTCGGCGTGTTTGGCATCGGCGCACATGTCGTCGGTGATGACGCCGGTAAAGGTCTGCTTATCGGCCGCAAAGGTCAGGGCCGTGGCGGCGAACAAAATGGCAATCGTCTTCTTCATTGGATTCTCCCGTTCTTTTTTTCAATCTGAAGCCAGAGTTCGTTGTACCTGGCTTCGGCGATCGGTTGCTTTAACTGAAAATGGAAGTCCTTCTCGAGCGTCGTGATGGTCAACTGGAAAGGACCCGAACTGCTGATGCTGTCGATATCGGAATAGCGCCACGTGCGCGAATCGTCCCGGGCGGGGGTGGAGTAGGCCACGGTCTCGGCGCCGAAGCTGAGGATGCCTTCCGAGCCCACGATGCGGCCGAGGTGCTTTGCAGGCAGGGCAAGGCCCGGCAGGCTGGAGGCCTGCCCCAGGGCAGCCACGAAGCGTTGGTCCATGCGATCCCTCAAGAGTGCGTACAACCGTTCGGCCGGGACCTTGCCGGTGAACCGGTACTCCCGGTCGGCGCCCAGCCGAAGTTTACTGTCCTTATACGTCAGTATATGAATACTGCCGGGGCTCAGAGTAAATTCCTGGATGTCCTGCAATTTCCACGTCCACGCGTGCTTGTTCGCTCCCGTGAAGCGGACGCCCGATTCGTCCACCGTCATGGTGCCGTCACATCCCTTCCGCAGGTGCTCGTGGCGCACCGGGAACTGCTCGCCCCGCGCCAGGTTCGCCGCCCACAGGACCGATAGAATCAAACCGCCTGCCGCTTTACCGAATGCCATTTCCATACCTCGTAAATTGCCGGATAAACCACCAGTTCCAGTAAGAAAGAAGTGAAGATGCCGCCGATCATCGGGGCCGCGATGCGCTTCATCACGTCGGCGCCCGCGCCGGCCGACCACATAATCGGCGCCAGCCCCACGAACATCGTCGCCACCGTCATCACCTTGGGCCGAATGCGCTTGACCGCTCCGTGAATGATGGCCTCCCGCAGGTCCGCCAGGGTGTGCATCTTGTCCGCCCGGCAGCGCTCTTCAAACGCCAGGTCCAGGTAGAGCAGCATGAAGACGCCGGTCTCCGCGTCCACCCCCATCAACGCGATCAGCCCCACCCAAACCCCGATGCTCATGTTGTAGCCGAGTCCGTAGAGCAGCCAGATGGCGCCCACCGCCGAAAACGGCACCGCCAGCAGAATCAGCATGGTCTTGGCGGTGGACTTGGTGTTGAGATAGAGCAGCAGAAAGATCAGGAACAGGGTGAGCGGCAGCACCACCTTGAGCCGCTCGCGCACGCGCTCCATCGCCTCGTACTGGCCGCTCCAGGCCAGCGTGTAGCCTGGCGGAAGCGGTACCTTTTCCCGCACCGCGCGTTTGGCCTCGGCCACGTAGCTGCCCACGTCGCGGCCGGCCACGTCGACATAAACATACCCGGTCAGCATGCCGTTTTCGTTGCGCAGCATCGAGGGGCCCGTGGTCATTTTGAGCGTCGCGATCTGGGCCAGCGGGATCTGCATTTTGCCATCCATGGCCGGCACCAGGCCGCGGCTCAACTCGCCCAGGGAGCTGCGGTAATCGCGGTAGTAGCGCACGCTGATGGGGTAGCGCTCGCGCCCTTCGATGGTGGTGCTCACGGTGTCGCCGCCGATCGCGTTCATCACCACCATCTGGGCGTCGTCCACGCTCAGGCCGTAGCGCGCCAGTTGGTCGCGTTTCAGGTCGAAATCCAGGAAATAGCCGCCGCCCACGCGCTCGGCGAAGGCGCTGCGGGTGCCCGGCACCTGCGGCAGGAGCCGCTCGATCTGCGTGCCGATGCGCTCGATCTCGGCCAGGTCCGCGCCGTAGATCTTGACACCCACGGGAGTGCGCACACCCGTGGTCAGCATGTCGATGCGGTTCTTGATCGGCATGGTCCAGGCGTTGGAGACGCCGGGAATGCGCAGCGCCTGGTCCATCTCGGTGACAAGCTGGTCGGTGGAGATGTGGCCGGGCGTGATGCGCGCGCAGAACTGCCAGGTCCATCGCGGCCAGTTGTCGTACCAGGTCGCGACCTTGCGCCACTGGTCTTTCGGCTTCAGCAGGACTACGGTCTCCATCATGGAGAAGGGCGCCGGGTCCGTGGAAGTCTCCGCGCGGCCGGATTTGCCGAGCACGCGCAGCACCTCGGGGAAGCGCATCAGGATGCGGTCCTCGACCTGCATCAGCCTTTGCGCTTCGGCTACGGAGATGCCGGGCAGCGTGGTGGGCATGAACAACAGCGCGCCTTCGTCGAGCGGCGGCATGAACTCCGACCCCAGCCCCTGGTAGACCGGCACCGTCACCGCCACCAGCGCCAGCGCTCCCGCGATCACGAACCATTTCCAGCGAAGGCTCCAGGCCACCACTGGTTCGTACAGCCGCATCAGTACACGACTGATAGGGTGTTTCTCTTCCGAATGGATTTTGCCCACCAGAATGGCGTTGACGATGGCGCCGATCCAGCGCGGCCGCAGCCGGAAGCCCTGCTTGCGGAAGAAGAGCAGGCGCAGCGCCGGATCGAGCGTGATCGCTAGCACGGCCGCCACTATCATGGCGAAATTCTTGGTGTAAGCCAGCGGCTTGAACAGCCTGCCCTCCTGCGCCTCCAAAGTGAGCACGGGCAGGAACGACACTGCGATCACCAGCAGCGCGAAGAAGCTGGGCCCGCCCACTTCCTTGACTGCGTCCACGATGGCCCTTTGGTAATCGCCCTTGGTCCAGCTCGGGTGCGCGCCCTCCAGTTTCTTGTGCGTCTGCTCCACCACCACGATGGCCGCGTCCACCATGGCGCCCACCGCGATGGCGATGCCGCCCAGCGACATGATGTTGGAGCTCATCCCCATGGCGCGCATCGGCGCGAAGGAAATCAGCACGGCGATCGGAATGGTCAAAATCGGAATCAGCGCGCTCGGCACGTGCCACAGGAAGATGAGGATCACCAGCGCCACCACCGCCAGTTCCTCGATGAGCGTCTGCTTCAGGTTGTCGATGGAGGCCAGGATCAGCTCCGAGCGGTCGTACGCCGTGACCAGCTTCACGCCCGGCGGCAGGCCGGGCTCGATTTCCTTCAGCCTGGCCTTCACGCGGTCGATCACGCGCAACGCGTTTTCGCCTTGCCGGATGACTACGATGCCGGAGACTACCTCGCCCTTGCCATCGAGATCGGCCACGCCCCGCCGCATATCCGGGCCCAGCGAGACGCTGCCGACATCGCGAACCCGCACCGGCACTCCCGACGGGCTGACGGCCAGCGAGATTTCCGCCAGGTCGGCGGTGGACCGCGCGTAGCCGCGCCCCCGCACCATGTACTCGCGGCCGGTGAATTCCACCAGCCGCCCGCCGACGTCGTTATTGCCGGTGCGCACCGCGGCGACTACCTTCGAGATCGGCATGCCGTATGCCGCCAGCCGGTTCGGGTCCACGTTGACCTGATACTGCCGCACGAAGCCGCCCAGCGGCGCCACTTCGGCCACGCCCGGGACGGATTGCAGGTGGTAGCGCAGATACCAGTCCTCGACGCTGCGCAGTTGCGCCAGATTGTGGCTGCCCTCGTCCACCAGCGCATACTGAAACACCCACCCCACCCCGGTTGCATCCGGTCCCAGTTCCGTGTTCACCCCTGGCGGCAGCCTGGACAGAATCTTCGAGAGGTATTCCAGCGTTCGCGACCGCGCCCAGTAAAGGTCCGTGCCGTCTTCGAAGATGATGTATACGTAGGAATAGCCGAAGTCGGAGAAGCCCCGCACGTCCTTCACCTTGGGCGCGCCCAGCATGGCCGAGACGATCGGGTAAGTCACCTGGTCTTCCATGATGTCCGGGCTGCGGTCCCACCGCGAGTAAACGATCACCTGCGTGTCGCTCAGGTCCGGGATGGCGTCGAGCGGGATGGTTCGCATCGACCACCAACCCGCCATCGCGGCCGCCGCCACGAACAGGAACACCACGAACCTGTGCCGGGCGGAAAGTTCGATGATCCGGTCGATCATTTCAGCCTGCTCTCCGAATCGATGAGAAAGTTGCCCGAGGTCACGATCCGTTCGCCGGCCTTCAGGCCGCTCAGGATCTCGATCCGATTGTCCATCTGCGCCCCGATCTTCACCTCGCGCGCTTCGAAGTAGCCGTTGCCCCGGTCCACAAACACCCGCTGCTGTTCGCCGGAATTCAGCACGGCGGTTTGCGGCACCACCAGCTTGCGCGCGCCGCCGGTCTGTAGATCTACTTCGCCGTACATGTCGGGCTTGAGCACCTGGCCGGGATTCGGGAAGGCGATCCGCACCTTGAGCGTGCGGGTAGCCGGATCCACTTGCGGCAGAATGTAGCTCACGCGTCCGTAAAACGGGCGCCCCGGCAGCGAACTTAAGGTCAGGGCGGCCGGCTGATTCAACCGGACATTCGTGGCTTCATATTCGAAGACATCGGCGATTACCCAGACGGTGGAGAGGTCGGCCACCGTGTAGAGCACCATGTCGGGCGTAACGCGCTGTTTCACGAACGCGTTGCGCTCCATGACGAAGCCCGAGATCGGCGAATACAGCGTGAGGTTCTTGAGCGGCTGGCCGGTGCGGCCTACCTGTTCGATCTGCCGGTCGCTGATGTCCCAGAGTTCCAATCGCTTCTTCGCCGCCGCCACCAGGCTGTCCGTGCTGCCCGCCATGTCCTGCATCGGGCCATCGTGCATCAGATGCTGCGCCTTGACGGCCAGCAGGTACTCCTGCTGCGTGGCCAGCGCTTCGGGGCTGTAGATGGTGAGCAGCGCATCTCCCTGATGGACCTGCTTGCCGGTGAAATCGACGAAGAGTTGGTCGATCCAGCCTTCCAGCCTGCTCTGCACTTTGGCGATCCGGGTTTCGTCGAGCGTGACGCGGGCGGCGGCGTGAATCCCGCCGGTGACGTTTTCGTATTCGGCCGTGCCGAATTCCACGCCGATGAGTTGCTGCTTCTCAGGCGTCATCTCCACGGAGCCCGTGCGTTCGTATTTGGATTCTTCGCCGGCGTAGACCGGCCTCAGCTTCATACCGCAATCGGGCGCGATGCCCGGCTTGTCGGATTTGTACCAGGGATGCATCGGGTCCACCCAATACAGGACCTTCGGTCCGCTGGGGACGGCTCCCACGGGCTTCGCATACCAGCGTCCGTAACCGTAGCCGCCCGCGAAGGCGGCCCCGGTCAGCAGTAGGATTGCCAGGGTTTTCATCTACTTCACCTCCGTGCCTGTGAGTTCCTCGAGCTTGGCCACCGCCACGTGGAACTGCATTATTTCTTCGTGGTACATCAGTTGGTAATCCACCACGCTCATGAAATTCGAGAACAAAGCGAGGAAGTCGAGCGTCCCGGTCTCGTAACTGGCCATGGACGATTCCAGCGCCAGTTGCGCCTGCGGGATCGCGGCCTTCTGGTAGAGGTCGATCAGCTTGCGGGCGGTGCTGGCCACCGTGAACTGGTTGCGGATTTGCGCCTCGATCGAGACATCCGCGGCTTCATAGTTGTGGCGCGCTTCGTTGGCGGTGAAGGCCTGTTCGGTAAGCGCCGCGCGCTGCTTGCCCAGCCAGGTGGGGATCTTCACGTCCACGCGGAACTGCCACATCGGCGGCATTCCGCCCTGGTTGAAGTAGCCGCCCGAGAGGGTATAGTCGGGGTAGAAGTCCTTGCGCGCCAGGTTCACCGCCAGTTGGTTGCGCTGCACCATTTTCTGCTCGCGTTCGAGCGCCGGCGAATGGCTGCGTGCGTCGGCTAGCAAGTCTTCCAGCGTGGACGTCAAATCGCCGGGGGCCATGTCCTCCGGCACTTCGATGACGCCACTCTGCGCCCGGTTGAGCAGCGCGTCGATCTCGATCTGCTTGCTGCTCTGCTCCTGCTGGTACCTCAGCAACTGCGTCTGAAAAATCGAGAACTGCGTCTGCGCCTTGAAGATGTCCTGCTGCGCGGCGCGGCCCACCGCGTAGCGCGCCTCGGAGATCTGCAGGATGTTCCGCAGCAGTTCCTGGTACTGCTTGACAAACGTGACGCCTACGTTGGCATGGTGCAGTTCGTGGTACGCCTGCTTCAACCGCGCAATCACGTTGAGCCGCACGGCCAGGTATTGCTCGAATTCCGCGCTGGCCTCCTTGGACGCGATCTCGCCGCGGAGTTGGCGTTTGCCGGGGAATGGGACTTCCTGCGAGACCGCGATGCCGATGTTGCTGGTGAGGTCGCGCCCCAGACCCGCTACGGGATACGGCCCGCCGTTCGAGGTGTAGCCCAGGCTGACGGTGGGGTCGGGCAGGGAACTCTGCTGCGCGGGCCGCTGCCGCGCGGCCTCGTACTTCTTCTGCGCCGCCAGAATTTCGCGATTGTTACGCAGCGCTTCCTCTACCAGTTCCGGCAGAGGCTGCGCCTGCGCGGTCAGTCCGAGGGCTACGATCCAAAGATAACGTATGCGTGGCACAGGCCTCCGGTGTTGTTTTTGGGCCAAATTGGCCCAAAATTACAACAGAACCTCTTTGAAATCAGATAGTTATGCTTTCTTGATTTGGGCCAAATTGGCCCAAAAGAGATCGGAGCACCGCTGGCTAGATCCGGAACGAGGAGTGGAGCGCGAGCAAATCCGGCAGTTCGACTTGCACAACCGTGGACTGATCGGCCAGCGAAACCACCACCGGCGGTTCCACGCGCCAGGCCGTGACCATCAGAGCGGGCGCGGGAGCGCTCGCCTCGGCCTTCACAAAGCTCTTCAACACTTGTGACTGGCACTCCGGGGAGCCCGGTTTGGTCTTATGGCAGCAACCGTGCGCCGGCTGATGAGCTTGGAGGGCGGCCAATAGTTGCGGGCAGGAGAAACAGTTTCCGAAGAGCAGCGCCAATACTACCAGCGCTGCCATGATCGAAGTGGAAACCGCACGCATCTTGTCTACATTTTACACCAATCGAGGGGTTTTGCAACTTGGTTTGAGATTAAGTTGTCCGTTTTTCCACCAGTCCAGCACGCGCAAACACCGCAGCGTATTCCAGCGGCTCGGCTCCCCCACCTGTTCCAATTCAAAGAAAGTCTTCCCCGGATAGCGGTTCTGCAGCAGCCACCGGCCATCCGGTTGGCGTCGTTTTTCCACCAGCTCGATGGAGTCAACCAGCCGGGCATCCCGGGCCGCCCCGCAATCCCGGAAGTAGTCGAGACCGCGCAGCACGTCGTAATGCCACCGCGGCGGAAACGAAAACCGCGTCATCTCCGGCTTCACCACGGCTCCGGTGCGATAAGAGCGGAACATGCGATGCGCCAGCAGGAACTCGCGCCCGGCCCGGGCTGCACGCGAAGCCGCGCTTCCGGCCCGGCCGCCGGCCCGCTCGTACTCCAGCAGCCCCTCCAACGCCGAAATGGTTGTATGAAACGAACCGTGGGTAGCGCGGCCATATCCCGGTGTGGCACGGCAGTTCCATCCGCCGTCGGCCATCTGCTGCCGTACCAGGTTTTGGGCCAGCCCGTCGATTCGCGGGTCTTCCAAACCGAACCAGCACACCACCGCCAACACCATTCCAGTGACGCAGGTCTCGCTGCGGTCGTGCTGTCGCTGCCAGAAATTGATGCCGCCATCGGTCCAACAGCCCTTATCGAGCAGCAACCGGCACCCGCGCTGTGCCTGCGGGTTGCCGGGCGGCAGGCCCAAACGGCGCAACAGGACCAGAGTGTAGGTAGTGGAGGTCCACTTCGGCGAGTAAATGCCCCGCGTCCAGCGGCCATCGGGGCGCTGCAACGCCAGCAGGCGCGCCCCCCAGCCGGTTTCGGCCACTCGCTGCCGCTCGCGAGCCACCGTGCGTCCGGCGGCGCCGGCCAGGTCGCGGAGAACTTGCCAGCGGATGGCGGCGTCGCCATCGAGCAGCCATTCCAAGACCGGATCTGCCATTTGAGGACATCTTAACTGAATGGGCGAGGTATAGGGCCAGGGCGCAAAAGCGTCCGGCATCCGGCATCCGGCTTGCGCCATCCGGCATCCGGCATCTGGCATCCGGCATCCGGCATCGGCATCCGGCATCCGGCATCTGGCATCTGGCATCCGGCATCCGGGATCCGGCATCTGGCATCCGGCTTGCGCGGAACTGATTCGGCTGGTAGCGTGGAACAGCGATGAATCGCAGATCACTCCTCCAACTCGCTGCCGCGCCCCTGGTTGCCTTCGCCCAGGGCCGCCGCCGAACCCAAGTCTCCATTCAGGCCGATCGCTTCCTCATCAACGGCAAACCGACCTACCCCGGCCGGACTTACAGCGGAATGAAAATCGAAGGCCTGCTGATGAACGTGCGCGCGGTGCAGGCAACCTTCGACGATCTCAATCCCGAGACACGTGGCAAATGGGCTTATCCCGACACCGGCAAGTGGGACCCCGAACGGAACACGCGGGAATTTGTCGCCGCCCTGCCCGAGTGGCGCAGGCACGGCCTGCTGGCGTTCACGGTGAATCTCCAGGGAGGCAGCCCGGAAGGCTATTCGAAGAGCCAGCCCTGGGAAAACTCCGCCATCGACCCGGACGGCAACTTACGGCCAGACTACATGCGGCGCCTGGCGAGCATTCTCGACCGCGCCGACCAACTCGGCATGGTGGCGATCGTGGGCTACTTCTATTTTGGCCAGGACCAGCGCGTCAAGGATGAAGCCGCCGTCAAGCGTGCGGTGAGTAACGCCACCAACTGGCTGCTGGATGCAGGGTATGGCAACGTTCTGGTCGAAATCGCTAACGAGACTAACATCTCGGCCTACGACCACGCCATTCTCCGGGCCGATCGCGTGCACGAATTGATCGACCTCGCCAAGAGCATTACCAGGAAGGGCCGGCGCCTGTTGGCAGGAACCAGTTACGGCGGCGGCACGCCGGCGGCCTCCAATGTCGTCCGGTCGTCCGACTTCCTCCTGCTGCACGGCAACGGGCCGGACGATCCGGCCAGGATCCGCAAGATGATCGAAACGTCGCGCCAGGCGGAAGGATACCGGCCCATGCCGGTCCTCATCAACGAAGACGACCATTTCCGCTTCAGTGACGCCGCCAACCACATGATGGCCGCGCTCGGCCTGTACGTTTCCTGGGGCTACTTCGATCCGGGCAAAAGCGACTACTCGGACGGCTACCAGTGCCCGCCCGTGAACTGGGGCATCAACACCGATCGCAAGCGGCAGTTCTTCAACAAGCTCAAAGAGGTGACCGGGGCGTGACGGAAGTCCTTCGCATTGCGCTTTTACCCGGCGATGGAATCGGTCCCGAGGTCGTTGCCCAGGCGGTTCGGGTGCTGCGGGCGGTGGAAGAACGGGAGCCCGCGCTGCGCCTGGCAACCGAAGAGTTCTCGGTCGGCGCCGGCGAATTCCTCCGATCCGGCGATCCCCTGCCCGAGAGCGTTTTCCGGCGGCTGCCGGAGTTCCACGCGATCCTCCTCGGCGCCATGGGCCTGCCCGGTGTGCGCTGGCCCGACGGCGTGGAGATGACGCCGCAGCTCGATTTACGCGAGCGGCTGGATCTCTACCAGGGCCTCCGCCCCATTTATCTGTTTCACGCGGACGACTCGCCGCTCGGCGGACGCCGCCCCGGCGATATCGACCTTCTGCTGGTCCGGGAAAGCACCGAGGGGCTCTTTTCGTCGCGTAAGACCCCACGCGACCCGGCGGCCGATTGCGTCACCGACACCATGCGCATCAGCCGACACGGTTCGGAGCGTGTCATCCGCTCGGCGTTTCGTGCTGCGCTTCGCCGCCGCCGCCGGCTTTGGCTGGTTGATAAGGCCAACGTGCTGCCTTCCATGGCGTTCTTCCGCCAGGTCTTCGACGAGGTGGCGCGCCAGTTTCCCGAGGTGGAGACCGACCGCGTCTATGTCGACGCCGCCGCGCTGTACCTGGTCCAGCGGCCCGAAATGTTCGACGTCGCCGTGACGGAAAACATGTTTGGCGACATCCTCTCCGATCTGGCTGCCGGCCTGGTAGGCGGCATGGGCATGGCGCCTTCCGCCGATATCGGCGAGCGCCATGCAGTGTTTCAACCTTCGCACGGCTCCGCCCCGGACATCGCGGGACGCGGCATTGCCAATCCGGTGGCCGCGATTCTCTCCGCCGCCATGATGCTCGAATGGCTGGACACGCCCGCCGCCTGCCGCGGGGCTGCTCTGATCCGTCGCGCCGTGTGCGCCGTTTTTTCCGATCGCCATGCTCGCACCCGCGACATGGGCGGCTCGCTCTCCACTGCGCAAATGGGCGATGCCATCATCGGCGCGCTGCCGCCATCATGAGAGACGGATTCCGCATTTTCGATACTCATACCCACGTCGGTTCGGCCCGCCACAGCGGCCGCCGGTACACCGCCGGCGATCTGCTTCGCGATATGGACCGGTTCGGCGTCGACCGCTCGCTGGCGATTCCGTTTCCGGTGGTGGACGACTGGCGGGCCGCCCACGACGAGATCGGCCATGCCGTTCGCCAACACCCGGACCGCCTGTCGGGCGCCGCCTGCATGTACCCGTACGTGGCGGAGACGGTGTTCCGCGACGAGGTCCGCCGCTGCCGGGAGGAGTACGGCTTCCTGGCGCTGAAGCTGCAGCCGCAATATCACGGCCTGAATCCGTTTTCCCGCATCGGCAACTTCTTTTTTGAGGCGGCCCTCGAAAACCGGATGGCCGTCGTCTGTCATACCGGGTCCGGTCTCCCATTCTCCGCGCCCTCGCTGTTGATGATGCCGGCGCGGCGCTTTCCCGAACTCCGGATCGTGGTGGCGCACTGCGGCGGTGGACTCCTGGTCCACGAGGCCATGCTGGTGGCGGTCTTCTGTCCCAATGTCTATCTGGAACTCTCCTCACTCATGCCGCATCAGGTGTTGGAGGTCCTTGCCGAAGTGCCGAGCGGCCGGCTGATGATTGGTTCGGACCTGCCGGAAAGCCTTTCGACCGAGATGGGGAAGATCCTGTCCCTGGAGATTTCGGAATCGGACAAGGGGAACATTCTCAGTGGAACGGCCGAGACGCTTTTCCTGGGGGCGGCCGAATGACCGACGGCGAACGGCGCGACCTTCCGCTCAGAGCCGTCGGTATCGGCGCCGGCTACTTCTCGCGGTTTCAATACGAGGCCTGGCGACGCATCCCCGAAGTAACCATCGTGGCCATTTGCGATCTCAACGAGTCTAAGGGCCGCGAAGTCATGGCCGCCTACGGTATTTCGCGCTACTACGCCGGCTGGAGGGAGATGGTGGAGCGCGAGCGGCCGGCCTTTGCCGATATCATCACGCCGCCCGAAACCCACGCGGAGATGTGCGCGTTTCTCGCCGCGCGCGGCATCCACATCATTTGTCAGAAGCCCCTGGCGCCCACGTTCGAGGCCGGCCGCGCCATCGTCGAGGCGGCCCACGCCGCGGGCATCCGCTTCATGGTGCACGAGAACTGGCGCTGGCAACCCTGGTACCGCGCCATCAAGCGGATTCAGCGATCTGGCGAGATCGGCGAATTCACCCATCTGTACTTTCGCATGCGCCTGGGCGACGGCTGGGGCGAGCGCGCCTATCTCGACCGGCAGCCCTTCTTTCGCGACTATCCCCGGCTGCTGGTCTACGAAACCGGCGTTCATTTCGTGGATACGTTCCGTTACCTGCTTGGCGAGGTAGTGGAGGTCTTCGCGAACCTGCGCCGCCTCAACCCCGGCATACGCGGCGAAGAGACCGGCCAAGTCTTCTTCCGCTTCGAAAACGGGGCCACCGCCATCTGGGACGCCAACCGTTACAACGAATCGGAGTCGCCGTCGCCCCGCTACACCTTCGGCGAACTGCGCATCGACGCGATCGGGGGGCACCTCACCATGGACACGGAATCCAACATCCGCATCAAACGCCTGGGCCAACCCGGCCGCCACCTGGATTACCAACGCGCCAATCGCAACTTCGCCGGCGACTGCGTGTTCGCCACCGAACGCCACTTCGTCGATTGCCTTCTTTCCGGGGAGGAATTTGAAACCGGCGGCGAAGATTATCTCAAAACCCTGAGGGTCGTCGACGCCATATACGAGTCCGCCAAGAGCCGGAGTGTGGTCCGCCTGGGGCTGCCTACCGCTTCACTCGCCACGTAGCCGGAAGCGGATTCCGAAAGTTTGTTTTCGCGCCTCCAGCCTCCGTCTGGCGCGATGTACCTTTACTTTGGCCGCGGCCACGGATACGTGTAGCCTGGCCGCGATCTCCTCGTATGGCAGTCCTTCAACCACGCGCAGCGCCAGCGCGCGGCGGTCCACTTCCGGCAGAAGGGTCATAGCCTGGCTCACGCGCACAAACTCCTGTTTGGCAGCGGCGCTCGCCTCCACCGAGTGGGCGGAGGCCATCCCGGGGTCGAGCGGCTGCTTGCGCCCGATGTGCCGCATCTCATGCAAGTAGATGTTGCGGGCAACGACGAAAAGCCACGAACGCACGTGCGTCACCTGAACCGGCTCCTTCGCCATCCAAACTCGAAGGAAGACTTCGGAGGTGATGTCCTGCGCCATCGCGGCGTTGCCGCTCAGGTAGAGGACGAAGCGATAAACATCCCGGGCGTGAGCGGCGTACAGCCCCGTAAAGTTCGCCGTTTTGCTTGGGCACACACGGATAAGATCCACCAGGGGCCGGAAAGTTACAATGTGTCCTCACGTCACCGGCCCGGGATTGAACGGCGACAGCGCATTGGCCAGGCCCCAGTGCTCCGCCCAGGTTTTCCGCCTTCCGCTGGCCACCTCCAGGATGAAGCGGAAAATGTCCCAGCCGACTTCTTCGAGCGTGGCGCTGCCGGTGGCGATGCGGCCGGCGTCGATGTCGATCAGGTCGGGCCACTTTTCCGCCAGCGCCGTGCGCGATGAAATCTTAACCACCGGCGCCAGCGCCAGGCCATACGGGCTGCCTTCGCCCGTGGTGAACACGTGCAGGTTCATCGAGGCCAGTTGCTGGGTCCCGCAGATGAAGTCGCTCGCCGGAGTGGCCGCGAAGACCAAACCCTTGGCGGTGACCTTTTCTCCGTGGCTGGCCACGGCCCGCAGCGCGGTGCTGCCGGCCTTGGCCACGCTCCCCAGCGCCTTTTCCACGATGTTCGCCAGACCGCCGCGCTTATTGCCGGGTGTGGTGTTGGCGCTGCGGTCGGCCTGGCCCAGCGCCAGTTAGTCGTCGTACCATTGCATCTCGCGGATGAGGTCGCGCGCCACTTCTGGCGTGGCGGCACGGGGCGTGAGGAGGTGGACCGCGTCGCGCACTTCCGTGACTTCCGAAAACATCACGGTGGCGCCGGCGCGCACCAGCAGGTCCGCCGCATACCCGACCGCGGGGTTGCAGGTGACGCCGGAGAAGGCATCGCTGCCGCCGCATTGCAGGCCCACCACCAGGTCGGCTGCGGGGCAGGTTTGGCGCCGCCGCCGGTCCAGTTCGGCCAGGCGCCGTTCGGCGGCTTCCATGATCGCCGCCACGATCTCGGCGAAGCCGCGCTGATCCTGCAGCCGGATCACATTCGATTCTCCGAGAACCGGCAGGATGCCCGGAAGCTGGCTTTCGAACAGCCGCGCCGGCTGCAGTTTCTCGCAGCCCAGGCTGACGATCAGCGGCTGCGCACCCAGGTTGGCATGCAACGAAATGTGCTTCAGGGTGCGGATGGGTATGGCGGCGCCCGGCGCGTCGATAGCCACGCCGCAGCCGTAGGAGTGGGTCACCGTCACCACGTCGTCCACGTTCGGGAACCGCGGCAGCAGTTCGGCTTTGATGCGGCGGGCCGCGTAGTCCACCGTCGGCGCCACGCATTGCACCGTGGTGGCAATCCCGAGCACGTTGCGCGTGCCGGTGGCGCCTCCGGAATCCCGGTAGCCTTCGAACGTGTAGCCTTCGAGCGGCGGCAGCGCGGCAGGAACCGCCGTCGCCAGCGGAAGTTGATCGAGCGCCGGAGGAACCGGCATATCGATCAGTTCTTCGCGTACCCACGACCCGGCCGCGATCGCCCGGTTGGCCCGGCCGATGATTTGGCCATAGCGCAGGATCGGCTCGCCCGATTCCAGATCGTCGAGCGCAATCTTGTGGGCCTGCGGGATGCGCTCGCGAGCCGTCAGACCGCCAGGCAGCGATGCGCCGGCGGCGACGCCTTCAGGGTGCACGATAATGGCCACATTGTCGCGGCCGTTCACGCGGATGTACATAGAACGATTGTAGACACCGGACCGGCGGACTCCGCTATATTCTAGCCCGCAATCTGAGAACTGGTTTCTCAGACTGCTTGTGAGATGAGAGCGAGTCGCGTTGGGGGCAAGCTGTCAGCGTTGAGCTTTTAGCGGTCAGCGAACGAGCGTGGACCTCGATTCTAAGTGGTACAGGTGACAATCAGCGCGAAAGAACTCGTTGAGATCTCGGCGGAATAGCCGGTGTTGCAACTTCCCTGCTGTTCGCGTGCCGCTGCCGACACAACTGGCTCTTTGCGCGGAAGCCGAGACTATGGCAGAGTGGAAGGAGACGGCGTTATGGCGAGCAAGACCGCAGCGACGAATGGCAAGCACCGGCGTAGCCCGGCGCGCAAGTCTGACGGCGCGAAACGTTCCGCTCGGCGCGAGAGCTGGAAGAAGGTTTTCGAGCGTAATCTCGTTCGCGAGGGCTATTCGCCTGCCGAGGCGAAGGAAATCGTTGCAGACGTTGCGTCGTAGCCCGTGTTGAAACTGGCGGCGGTCATCGGGCAAGTTCAAGCCTGGCTCGACCACCTGAACGCATACGGCGAGATCACGGAACGGAGCACGCGCCGGCTTCGGGATGCGTCAGCAGTGAAGGCTTTTGCGCGCACACTCCTGGGCGGGAGTCGAGCCCGACTCGGCGTTCACGAGTTCTGGATTGCCAACCTCCGCGAGCTAAACGGCCGCGAAACTCCAACGGTCATGGCCGCAAACCGGGGCATTCGCTGTCCGCGAAACGTGCGCGTATTTGTCGGCCACAGGTTCACTCCCGCCGTTACGAGGAATCTCCGTCACAATCTACAAGTCGTGCTCCGGCTTTATGGGATTAAGCCCGTCTACTCCGACTCCGACATGCCGAACGGCGCCGTGTTCGAGACCATCCTGGCACGAATCCGCTCTGCCGATTTCTCGATTTTCGACGATCGCGAAACCGAGGTCCGGCCGAACGTGCTCATCGAGCTCGGCTCGGCGATCGGCATGAGAAAGCCGTACTTCTACTTCAACTACGGCAACAAGCGCACCGTCAAGATCAACAACCGTCACGAGCCGATCACTACGGCCAGTGATCTCGCCGGAATGCTGTACCTTCCCTACACCAGCTATCGCTACCTGTTCGTGGAATTCGCGCGCCGACTCCCTGGATTCCTTGTGGACCGGTCTCTAGCGAATTAGGCGTCACTGGTGCTCCAGGCCCTCTACCAGGTCTTTCATTGCCAGGCCGGAGTCGCCGACCATCGCTCGTCCCGCGCTTTTGATCAGCCGATCGTAGCGTCCCTTCGCCCGCGCGACAGCTTGAGGTCTCACGTCGGCCGGCGGCTCCGGTATACAGGTCAGCAGCGCTTTTGCGAGGGTGTCGAGGTACGCGAACAGCGCCTGCTGTAGTTATGCTGCGATGAGATCGACGAGCTTCTGGATGGCGTCATCGGCCTTGTGATAGGCCACTTCGATCTTGGCCGGCGGCTGGGCGGTCTTCTCCGGCCGATGGTGAAACAGCGAGTTGGCCAGCGGACCTGCTGCTGGCCAGGGATGAAACTAATCAAGCCCAAGGATCATGCGGAGCTATCGCAGCACGCGACCGAATTGAAACGCATGCTGACCGCGCTGCTTGAAAGCTAAATGCTGACCGCTGACCGCTGAAAGCTCCCGTCCTGAAGATTTCAAGTATCCTTGGCTATTCTTAGTGGTCGCGTTCGGTGACTAACTCAGTTACTGCCAGGAGGGCGCGCTGATAGGAGGAGTCCGGGAACTCACTAATGGTCTGGCGCGCCGAGTTGGTGAAGGCTTGTGCACGCTCCTTGACGCGCTCGATGCCCTGGTACTTTTCGAGCAGCGCGAGGATCCGATCGAAGGGAACCTCCTGGTAGTTGCGGGTGTGGAGTATGGTGGCCACCAGGCCGCGCTCGTTCGGGGTAGCCCGCTCGAGCGCGTAGACCAACGGCAGGGTCACTTTGCCTTCGCGCAGGTCGCCGCCCACGGGCTTGCCCAGAACCTTTTCGCGGGCGGTAAAGTCCAGGACGTCGTCCACCAACTGGAAAGCCATGCCGAGGTTCCAGGCATAGTCGCGAAGCTTCTCTTGCGCCCGGATGTCGGCGCCGCCGGCGATCGCGCCGATCTGTGCGCACACGGAGAACAGGCAGGCGGTCTTGCGATCCACCAGTTGCATGCAGTCGGCCTCGGACACTTCGAGACGGCCGATCCGTTCCAGTTGGAGCAGTTCGCCTTCCACCATCATCTGGGTGAGGCCGATCAGGAGATCGAGAATGTGGAAGCTGCGCTCGCGCAGGGCCATCTGGAAGGCCTGCATGTACAGCCAGTCGCCGGCCAGGACGCAGGTGTGATTGCCCCACTTGACGTTGGTCGACGGGCGGCCGCGGCGGGTTTCGGCGGCGTCGATCACGTCATCGTGAACCAGCGTGGCGGCGTGGATCAACTCCACCACGGCGGCCAGTTGGATGGCCGAGGAGCCGCAATTGCCCGCGAGTTTTGCCGACAGCAGCAGCAGAGCCGGACGCAGCCGCTTGCCGCCGGCCGATTGGAGATACTGGCCAATCAGCGTGACGGCGTCAACGGACGACACCGATTCGACGGTGATTCGCTTTTCCACCTGTTCCAGCTCGTCCTGGATCAGGTCGAAGATCTCTCTGCCGGTGAGGGCCTGCCCGAGCTTCCCTAAATTCATGTAAGTTCACCAGTTTAACTGTTGATGGAGCCTCGCCGCAAACAGAGCTGTTCAAAATTGCGGGTGGTCGCGCCGGCCATCGCCTCCGCGGAAACGCCGCGGACCTGGGCCAGCCGGCGTACGGTCTCCACCACGAAGGCCGGCTCGTTGCGCTTTCCGCGGTGCGGGGCCGGGGCCAGGTACGGGCAATCGGTTTCCACCAGCAGCCGGTCTTCGGGAGTGATGCGGGCGGCCTGGCGCACGGCTTCGGCGTTCGGGAAAGTCAGCACGCCGCCATAGCTCAAGTGAAAACCGAGATCGAGCGCTTCCCGCGCCTGGGCGGCGTCGCCGGTGAAGCAGTGCATGATGCCGGCGCCCTGCCACTGCCGCCGCAAGATCGCCATGGTGTCTTCCCAGGCTTCGCGGGTGTGGATCACGATGGGCTTGCCGCATTCGGCGGCGAGCTGCAGTTGCCGCTCGAACACCGAGCGCTGCACGTCGCGCGGCGAGAAATCGTAATGGTAGTCGAGGCCGATCTCACCGATCGCCAGCACCTTGGGGTGCGCGCACAGGTCGCGCAGGCGGGCGAAGGAATCGGCAGTAGCCTTGGATGCATCGTGCGGATGGACCCCGATGGTGGCGTAGATAAAGGCGTGGCGCTCGGCCTGGCGGATGGCAGTTTCCAGGTCGGGAGGCCCATCGCCGGTGCCGATCGCCATCATGGTTTCCACCCCGGCGGCCAGAGCGCGTTCCATTACCTGCTCGCGATCGCCGTCAAACTTCGAATCGTCCAGGTGACAGTGCGAATCCACCAACCTCACTTGAGATGCGCTCCGGGAGGGATGTCCTCGTGGAAGCCGGCCAGCACGGGCTTGCCGCCCTCGACCGACGCGGCCACGATCATCCCGTTCGATTCGATGCCCTTCAACTTGCGCGGTTGCAGATTGGCTACGATCACAACTTTGCGGTTCAGCAGTTGCTCGGGCGTGTAGGCCTCGGCGATGCCGGCCACGATGGTGCGTGGCGCGGCTTCGCCGATGTCGACTTTCATGTGCATGAGCTTGTCGGAGCCTTTGACGCGCTCGGCGGAGAGCACCAGGCCGGCGCGGAGGTCGACTTTGAGGAAGTCTTCGATGGGGATTTTGGAATCGGCGGCCGCTGGCGGCTCGGGCGCCTCGACCTTCTTTCCCAGCAGCGCAGCCTGTTCGGCGGTAACCTGAATCTCCAGTTCCTGCATCCTGGCGGTGGCCTCCTTCACGTCGATGCGAGGGAACACGCCGGCGATGGTTCCAATCTTCTGGCCAGGCTGGAGTCCGCCCCATTGCAGTTGGTCCAGACGGACGGAATCGATGGGCTCCGGCATGCCGAGTTGGTTCCAAATCTTCGGCGCGCTTTCCGGCATTACCGGCGCCAGCAGGGCGGTGGCGACGCGCAGAGCTTCGGCGGCGGTGTAAAGGGTGGTGTGCAACTGCTGCTTCGACTCGGGATCCCGCTGCCGCGCGAGCTTCCACGGCGCCGATTGCACGATGAATTTGTCGACCGCCGAGATGAGCGACCAAACGGCCTCCAGCCCTTTGGAGAACTCGAAGCGGCCGAAGGTCTGGCGAAAGGTTTCGATTACCTGGTTGGCGGTGGCGGCGATCTCGGCCGCCGAGCCTTCGGGAATTACGCCGCCGCAATACTGGCTGATCATGGTCAGGGTACGGCTGGCGAGATTGCCCAGGCCGTTGGCGAGGTCGGAATTGTAGCGGCCGATGAGGGCGTCGTAGCTGAAGCTGCCATCCTGGCCGAAGACGACTTCGCGCAGCAGGAAATAACGGAAGGGGTCGACGCCCATCACCTGGCGGATGGGCTCGGCCTTCACCACATTGCCGCGCGACTTGCTCATCTTGCTCTCTTCGAAGAGCAGCCAGCCGTGGGCGAAGATGCGTTTGGGCAGCGGGTAGCCGCCGGCCATCAGGAACGCCGGCCAGAAGACGGCGTGGAAACGGAGGATTTCCTTGCCGATGAGGTGCAGGTCGGCGGGCCAGAGCCCTTCCTCTTCGACGGCGGTCTTGTAGGCGATGAGAGCGTCAAACCAGACGTAGAAGACGTGCGGCGCTTCGCCGGCCACCGGGATGCCCCACTTCAGGTTCGAGCGCGTGATGGAGAGGTCGGTGAGGCCGGACTTGACGAAGGCCAGGACTTCATTGCGGCGCGATTCAGGTTGGATGAAGAGGGGCTCGCGCTCGTAGAGTTCGAGGAGGCGCTCCTGGAAGGCGGAGAGTTTGACGAAGAAGTTCTCCTCGGTGACGGTCTCGGTGGGGCGGCCGCAGTCGGGGCAGGGGTCGCCGGGCTTGGCCTCGTTGACGTAGAGGTTATCGAAGATGCAGTATTGGCCGGTGTAGGAGCCTTTGTAGACGTAGCCATTTTTGCGCATGCGGTCGAACAGGTCCTGGACGACGCGCGCGTGCTTGGGGTCGGTGGTGCGCTGGAAATGATCGATCCCGAGGCCGAGTCGCTGGAATTCACGCACCCACTGCGCGGAAACGATGTCGCAGAACTCCTTCGGCGATTTGCCCATGCGTTCAGCGGCGCGTTCGACGTTGACGCCGTGTTCGTCGGAGCCGGAAGTGAGAACGGCGTGTTTGCCCAGCATGTGCTGGAAGCGCTTGATGGTGTCGGCCGCGATCGTGGCGTAGGCGTGGCCGATGTGGGGCGCGCCATTGACATAGTAGATGGGGGTGGTGAGGTAGTAGTTCATCGGGATTGGTTGAGGTAGGCGTAGTTGGCTTCGGCGATGATGTGCTTGAGGGCAACGCCGGATTTCTCGGCCAGGGCGCGGCAGTCTTCGTATTCGGGGGCGTAGGAGCCCTCACTGGTCACCTTGACGCGGACATTGCCGTAAGGCGTAGCCACTTCGACGAAACTGCGGGCCTGAACCCGGCGTTCCGCGGTGTAGACGCGGAGGCCCAGGGTCGAGGTCTCGGCGAAAATGAGCTGCGCGATGGCTTCGCGGTGCTCCGGTTTGGCGATGACGCGCAGCAGGTGGCCGGGCCGGCCCTTCTTCATCAGGATGGGCTGCAGGGTGACATCGAGCGCGCCGAATTCGAGCAGGCGTTCGGTGGCGTAGGCCAGCACCTGCGGATTCAGGTCGTCGATATTGGCTTCGACGATGGATACGGCGAGTGCCTCATCGGCGGCCGTGGGTTCGCCCAGGAGCACGCGCAGCACGTTGGCGTGTTCGGTGAAATCGTGGCCGCCGGCGCCGAACCCGGAGCGCGCCAGTTTCATCGGCGGAATGACGCCGAAGGATGCCGCGAGCGTGGCGGCCACCGCGGCTCCGGTGGGCGTGGTCAATTCCAGGGCGGGGCCGCGCGCATACACCGGTGCGTCGACCAGCAGCCGGGCGGTGGCGGGCGCCGGCACCGGCAGAATCCCATGCTCGGTCTTAACCGTTCCGCTGCCCACGTTGATGGGCGAGCAGACCACGGTGGCCACGTCGAGAAGGTCGAGGGCCACGGCTGTGCCGACGATGTCGGCGATGGAATCGGCCGCGCCGACCTCGTGGAAGTGGACCTTTTCTATGGGGATCTGGTGCACCGCCGCTTCGGCTTCGCCGAGCTTGCGGAAGATGGCCACGGCGTCGTGTTTGGCGCGCGCCGAGAGCTCGGCTTTCTCGATCATCTTGACGATGTGCGAGAGGTGGCGGTGGGCGTGGGCCTCCTGGACCTCCACGTGGAACTTGGTGGCGCCGATGCCGCAGCGCTTCACCTGGCTGAAGGACACGACGGCCCCGGCGTCGAGCGAGCCGATGGCATCGGCGATGATTTTCCGGTCAGCGCCGGCATCGGCTAGGGCGCCGACCAGCATGTCGCCGCTGATTCCCGAGAAGGCGTCCAGATAGCAAGTAATAGGCACGAACTTTTATTGTGGCACGGGCATTCTTGCCTGTGTGGGTTCGGGGAAGCCTGCCAACGCAGCCATCGCTTCCTGTACCTTGCCGGCCTTCCAAATTGCAGAGCAAGATTCGCGCGGCACGCAGGGGTGACGCGCCGGCGACCGCAACAGCGCGAAGATGGAGCAGACCCTGAAGTGGGCCAGCGCGAGACGGGCAGGGTGACGAGTCGCGTTGCGGAGGCACACAACCCGCCGCTGGCCGCCCGCGCAGGCTTCGGCGCGGGGCAGCCCATCGGTTGGCGCCGCCTTGCCAGGCTCGTGCGCCACCCCGCATATTCGTTTCCTCTGCCTGGTCTTTTCACGACGGCCAGGAAGCTTTAGAAGACGATACTACGGGTTGTTGAACCCGTCTTTGCTGCGCTGCAAAGAGGGTACGCGATTTATTGGAGAGGCCGCCAATTATGGCCGGGTACCGGGGCGCCGCGCGCCCGCGCGGAGCGGGCGGATGATGGCCGGGGAGGTAATCGGCGTCAGACTAAATATGTCCGGCTGAGAAGACAGCTCCAAATATTGTAGGTTGAAGTCCGTCTTGACTTTCTTGCCGAGCTTACTCAGGTCGCCTTGAGTGCGGTCCCGGCGCAGTCCGGCCTCGATCTCCTGGCGAACGGTCTCCATCGCCACGGGGTCCTTCGAATCGACCTTCAAAACCGCAAAAGACGCAGGCAGGTCGAGCACGGCGGACAGCTCGCCGGGCTTCAAATCGAAAGCGGATGCCTCAGGGCCCTGGACGCTGTTGCGCCGCCATGCCACGGAGTTGACAGGAGGCGGCGTTGCCTGTATATGCAGATGCTTGTAGGCATCCAACAGCAACTGATTGAGATCTTCACCGGCCACCGCCCGGGTTCGCAACTGCTCCATCTCGGCTTTCACCTCGGCATGGTCCAACGGACGCCCGCTTGCAGTCGGTACGGCGAACGGTACGGACACTCGACGCACCTGCACCTGGTCGTAGAGGTCTCGATGCGTGTCGTAGTACGTCTTGATCTCGGCCTCAGTAACGGGTGTCGTCTGTCTCTGCACATTCTGCATGTAGGCGCTAGCCAGAAGGCGCATGCGAAGCAGCTTGACTTGGGCGTCGATCTCTTTGGCAAGCACGGGATTCTTCTCAAGGCCTTGCTGCTCCGCGAGGCCGGAAAATGCAAGGGTCCTGGCATAATCAACCGCCAGACGGCCCCGCGCCGTTTCCGGAACGTTCGGTCCGGAAGAGGCAACAAATCGGTCCAAGTCCTCGCGGGTGATCACGGTTTTGCAGGCGCTGTTTGCCTGCCGCTCCTTGCAAACACCTTGCAGCGTGACCACCGGCGTGGCCGGCGGAACGCTGGCAGCTTTTACGCTGCCCGGAGCCGTAGCGGGCTGCCCGGCTGGCCGCATACGCGGCCTCGGGGTCGCCACCTGAGGCGGAACCGTTGCCTTCTGAACAGGTGTGTCCTCGACCTTGGTTTGTGCAATTACGCATGACGCACAAGCCAACACGGCGGCAGTAGCATAGAATCTCATTCGTTCCTTCCTTATTTATCCAAAGTGCCTCGGGCCAACCCTGGGTGGCCACGATGGCGATGTCACGCGCGACGCGCCCGTTGCGAGCCTTCCCAGTTCGCGGTTACATCGACTCCGTAAGCAGCACGAATCTGGCCCTAGCCTTTAGGATTCCGCATCGCGCCGGGGCTGTCTTTGTTTGAGAGCAAACAGGCGTGCCGTTGGTCTCAGGGCGCGGCGATGGGGCGATGAGCAAGCTCAGTGGTACGCCGGTTACTTGAGCTGCAGCAAAGAGACGCCGTTGGTGTTATCTTTCCGTGTCAGCGCCGGGCCGGAGTATTTCAGGATGGTCACCTCCGCCAGGTAGAGCACCCGGCATCCTTTTTCCAGATGGCCGCCGAAGCCGCCCTTGCCTTCGGTGGACAGGGTGATGTGGATGTGCGGTTCGCCATCGGCGATGATGCCGCCGGCGTTGAGGATTTCATACCCCCCCTTGACCGTCTTGAATACGTTCTTGGGGTGGGCAGCGATGGAACCGACGTAGTGGTACGTACAATCCTGGACCGACCCCGCGGTCACCAGGACTTCGCCGTCCCGAATGTCCTTCTGCTTGATCACGCCGTTGATGGATTCCAGCAAAAGGGCGTCGCGGTCGAGAAGAACGCGGTAAACTTCCTGGACTTGAGTCGCGGGGAACAGCCGCGGTTCGGGCGCCTGGGCACTGGCAGTCATGGCGGCAACACAAACAGCGAGGAACAGTTTCATGGTCAAAAAATGCCTCCCGAATAGTATGGCACTCCCTGGAACAACGGATTGGGTGAAGGGCCGTCAGCCCGGCCAAACGGGAAATGCATTTCCGGAAATCTGGGTTCCCAAAGCATTAAGCCATTTGTTTTCAACACCGGTTTGTCGGGGTACCGGAAATGCATTTCCGAAAATGCGTGAAGGGTCTGAATGCGCTACAATCTCACAAGACTCCCTTCCCCGAGCATTGAGCAGGAACGGTATTGCGCGATGTCTCGTAACTACAAACCGAACCGCGATAGCGTAGCCCAGGCGCCCCTCTTCGAACTGCCCCCGGCGGACGTCCATCCCAAAGAGCGCGAGCGGGTGGAGCAACTGATCGCCGCGGGCAAGTCCGGACCGGCCCTGGATATCGCCAAGGACATTCACAAGCGGCGCCACAGCGACGCGTCCGAAGCGCTGCTGCTGGACGCTTACGGCGCACGGCTGGCGTCGCTGGTGGAACGGAAACTTGACCGCGACGCCAAGGCGCTCATGGATCTGGTGCGCGAGCGGTACCCAGCGGCCCGCGAGCGGCTGCGGGAATGGAACGCCACCCTCGCCGCCCGGAACGGCGACCTGAGCGTGCTGCTGGAACCGCTCAACGATTCATCGTTGACGGCGGAGAAACAGGCGGCCATCGCCGGGCAGGTACGTCGCGACGTGCTGGACCTCCGCGCGCTGGCGGAGTGCCAGACGCTGGCACCGGGGCATCCCCTCCGCGCCGCCGCCACCGCGTTACGGGCAGCCTTCGACGCGGTAACCAGCGGGCCGGTGACCGACGAGGCGCTGGCGCTGCCGGAGGTGTCCCGCCAAAGTCCGCTGGCGCCGTGGAAGATGCTGGTCCGCGCGATCGCCGCGTTCTATCGACGCGACGAAGCGCTGTGCGAAAAGCTTCTGGCGGCAATCGAGCCGGAGTCCGCGGCCTCGCGCCTGGCGCCGGCGTTGCACGCAATGACGCATCACCGGCAGAATCTCGGGCCCGCCTCGATGGCGCTGGTGAATCAGGTCAACGGGAACCTGGAGGTGCTCCGCGCCGCCTTGAAAAGACTGGATTCGGCGTTCGACCGCCGGAACCAATCGCTAATCCTGCAGGAGATTCCCAACGCTGTGCAGGCATGCCGCCAGGCCGAACCGGGACTGCTGGAACGCCTCAAGCAACACATCTCCGTTCGCGCCATGATGGCGAAGACGCCGGTGCCTCGAGTGGCCGCCGCCCTGGGCGGCCCCTCTTTGAAGAACGCCTATTTCTGGCGGCTGCTGGCGCGAGGCTCGGAAGAGGACAGAAACCACGACCCAATGCAACTGGCCGACGCCTGCAGCGAGTGGGAACAGTTTCGCAGACACGCCGTGCATGAAGGCTGGTTCCCGGCCAAGGGCCCCGAGGCCGCCGCACTCTATCTGCACATGGCGGATCTGCTGAATCATATATCCCTGGAAGACCGGCAAGCGATTCTCCATCGCTACGGCCGCAGTTTCGACGGGCATGCATCCTACTATCGCGATCAGCCTGCCGAAATCCGCGCGGTGGCGCCCAGCCGGAGCGAGGTGGATCTGTACTTTCTTTCCCCGCACCAGATCCTGGAACGCGCTTGCGAAGCCGACCCGTGCGCGGAGAACTTCGAGCGCTGGCTGCGCCACGCCACCGAGGCTCTGCCGGACTCGTGCGACCTGGTAGCGCAACGCTGGAGCGCCGCGCTTCCCAACGACATCCCTCCGCTTCTCTACCTGATGCAATCCGCGGAAAAGAGGAACGCGCTGCAGAAGGCCTTCAAGTTCATGGAGCGTGCCGAACAAATCGACGGCCTGAATCCCGACGTGCGCCGCGCCCGGCTGCGTCTGCTGGTAGCGATGGCGGTGCGGCATCTGCGCGAGGAGAAACCGCACCTTGCGGAGAAGGATCTGCGCCAGATCGAAGTGCTGCCCCAGGCGCAGCAGGGCGACCGGCCGGCCTTCGTGGCGGCGCTGCGCTCGGTCTGGTGCCTGGCGCGCAACGCTCCGAAAGAGGCTGCTGCCGCTTACCAGGAGGCATCGCGGTTCCTGGGAGACGGGCCTACGGCCCAACTCCTGCTCCTCCAGGTGCAAAAGTGGTGCGGAGGCCGTTATAGTGAGTTCCCCAAGGAGACGCCAACGGTGCCGTTCTTCGCGGCCTTTGGCCGCGTATGCGCCTTGTGCGACGACATGGGCATTCCCGTCAATATGGTCCCGGGAATGCAGGAACAAATGATGGGTGAGCTGGCGGCGCCGAATGTCTCCGCCAATCCGCGATTCCTCGCGGCCCTCGGCGAAGCCGCCATGCGGGAGCAAGACGATGCGCTCGCCTACGCCGTATCGCGCGCCGGCCTGGCACAGGGGGCGGAAAGCCAGGCGCGGTTCCTTTTCCTGCGGGCCCGGTCGCTGCCGCCGTGGGAGGAAGACCGGCACTCCGATTGTCTGGCGGCTGCATCCGAACTGGCGCGACGCCATCACGATTCCGATCTGCTCCGCGAGATCGGCGGGTGGAGAGAGGAGCAGTTGGACTGGCTCGATGTTCCGGACCAGCCCCGCGCCGCTCCGAGTTCCGAAGAGATTGGCAAGGTGATCCAAAGGGAGCTCAAGGAGCGCGACTTTCCCCAGCAGAGGCCCGCATCCAGGCGCGCTCCGGTTGACGACGAGGAATGCCAGTGCCCGGCCTGCTGCGCCCAACGCGGCGAGCTTCCGGAGGAGATGGCCGAGATGATCGAGACGCTGGGACCGGACGTGGTCGCCAAGGCGCTGGCCGAGATGATCGGTCTCGGTGGGAAGAAGAAGCGCAAACGGCGCTCCTACCTCAACGACGACGACTTCCCATTCTAGGATCAAAGACCATGGCACAAACCGATCCATACCAGGTACTGGGCATCCAACCGGAGGCTGGCGATGCGGAAATCCGCGCTGCGTATCTGCGCAAGGTTAAGGAATTCCCGCCCGAGCGCGCCCCACAGGAGTTCGAGAAAGTGCGCGACGCCTATGAGACTTTGCGCGATCCGCGCCGCCGCACGCGGCAACTGCTGCTATCGGTCGATCCGAAACAGCCGCTGGTCTCGCTGTTGGAAGGCCGCGTCGCCGAACGGCGATTCCTCGGACCCGAACCCTGGCTGGCGGCTCTGAAGGAGCCCGTGCTGAAGGAGCCTAAGCCCTGATGGATCGCGCCGAGATTCTGCGGCGTTTCGAGGAGTGGCTCGATGCGACCTTGGCCGACGAAGGTCCGCCCCCCGGTATCCCGGCGGAGATTCTGACAGGAGAAGCGGCCGCCCGAAGTTCTCCCACGGACTGGTACACCATGTGGGCCGCCGTTACCGCGGTCACGCAGGAGGTCAAGCTGCAAGGCCGGGCCTTCAAGCAACTGAGCGAAACCCTGGCCGCCGATGCCGAACGGCGCGGCCGCAAGGAATCGCTAGCCGGCTTGCTGGAGGTGCGGGAACGGCTGCTGCGCGGCCTGCAGGGGGTGCAACGGCGCGAGAAGCTGGAGCCCGGATTACTGGATCGTGTTTTTCGGTCGCGCTGGCTCAAGGTGCGGCATGCGCTCGAGGTGGCGAGCGCGCTCGAAGAAGGCTATCGCTTGAGCCTGAGCTATCTGGACGATCTGCTGAGCCAGTTTCAGGTTCAGCCGATCGAGTGCGAAGGGCGGCCGTTCGATCCCCGGCGCATGAATGCGGTCGATGTCGAGGAGACCGACCGGGCGGCCGAGGGAACGGTGCTGTCGGTCTACCGGGTGGGCTACGAATGGAATGGGGAGTTGTACCGGCCGGCGCAAGTGCGCGTGGCGCGGCGGCCGGGGAACGGAGTCGTGCAGTGAGTGAAACGGTAGTAGGCATCGATCTGGGCACCACCAATTCCGAAGTGGCGGCATTCCTGGACGGGCGCGTGCGCGTCCTCGGACCCAATCAAAGCAAAATGCTGCCCTCGTGTGTGGGAATCGCGCCCTCGGGCGAGTTGCTGGTGGGCGAAGCGGCGCTGAACCAGCAGCGCGTCTATCCGGAACGCACGGTGCGCAGCATCAAGCGCAAGATGGGCAGCGCCGAAAGCGTGATGGTGGCCGGCAAGGATTTCTCCCCGCAGGAGGTTTCCGCGTTCATTCTGAGGGAGCTGGTGGAGTGGGCCCGCCGCGAACTGGGCGAGCCCGTGGACCGCGCCGTGATCACCGTGCCGGCTTACTTCTCCGACGCGCAACGCAACGCCACGCGGGAAGCCGGCATGTTGGCGGGGCTCGAAGTGCTGCGCATCCTGAACGAACCCACCGCTGCCAGCCTGGCCTACGGGTTCGCCGACGGCGCCCGCCACCAGGTGATGGTTTACGACCTGGGCGGCGGAACCTTCGACGTTTCCATCGTCACCATCGAGGGCGATGTGACCGAGGTCTTGTCAAGCCACGGCAACAACCGGCTGGGCGGCGACGATTTCGACGACCTGCTGGCCGCCAAGCTGGAACGCGAGTTTCGCGAGCAGCACGGCATCGAACTGGGCGAAGAGCACCGGGCGGCCCGCGCGCGTCTGTGGTGGGCAGCGGAGAACGCGAAAAAGCAGCTCAGCTTCGAGCCCTACGCCCGCGTGCGCGAGGAGGCGCTGGTCATCCACCAGGGCAAGCCGCTCCACCTGGACCTGGAGCTTTCGCGCGAAGAGTACGAAGGGATGATCCTGCAGTTGGTGGAATCGACACTCGACAGCGTCTCCAAAGCGCTTGGCGATGCCGGGAAGAAGGCCGGCGATCTCGACGCCATCCTGCTGGTGGGCGGTTCCACGCGCACGCCGCTGGTCTCGCGCCTGCTGCGCGAGCGTACCGGCCTGGAGCCCCGGCAGGATGTGCATCCCGATCTGAGCGTGGCGCTGGGCGCGGGCGTGCTGGCGTCGCGCCTGGCCGGGCGCGACGTGGAGCGCGTGCTGGTGGATGTCTCGCCTTACTCCTTCGGCCCGTCGTACCTCGGCGAGCGCGGCGGGGTGCCGTACCCGCACTGCTACCATCCCCTGATCCACCGCAACACGCCGCTGCCGGTGACCCGCACCGAAAGCTACTACACCAGCTTCCCCGGCCAGACCCGCGTGGACATCCAGATTTTTCAAGGCGACGACGCCGACGCGCTCAATAACGTCCTGGTGGGCGATTTCCACGTGGAAGGCCTGATGCGCGTGGATGGCTTGAATGAGGTGCTGTGCCGCATGAGCCTCGATCTGGACGGCATCCTGCACGTTTCGGCGATCGAAAAGGTCACCGGCAAATCCAAGCAAATCACGATTGCGGGGGCGCTCCAGGCGAAGAGCACGGAGGAGATTGCGGCCGCGCGGCGCCGCATCGAGGAACTCTTCAAGACGCGAGAGCCGATCCTCGACGATCTGGATGTCGAAGACTTGGGCGAAGATCAACTGGTCGAGGACGAACCGGAAGACGAGGCGGAGGACGATGGCGCCCGACCGCTGCAGATCGAGGCCGCGCCGGCGGAGGTGCAGCGCACCAACGGAAAAGTAGTCGCGATGGACGCTGGTTGGGCGGGGCTGCGCCACGAGGCGGTGGATCTGCTCCAGCGCTCACGGGCGGCGCTCGAACGGATGCATGCCGAGGACAAAGAGGAGGCCGTCACGCTGCAGGGGGCCATCGAAAACGCCGTGGCGCACCATGACGCGCGCGCGCTGGGTGAGGCCGTACGGGCGCTCAAGGAATTGCTGTTCTTCGTGGAGGGCGCCTGATGTGCCCGGTATGCCGGGCGCGCTTTCGCGGCGCGACGGAATGCTCGCGGTGCGGTGCGGACCTCACCGTGGTAATGACCTTGGCGGCATCGGCGTGGGCCCTGCGGCGGGCCGCGCGGCAAGCGATCGCGGCGGGCGAGTTCGCCCGCGCGCGTGAACTGGCGTGGCAGTCGCAGCAGATCTGCTGCACGCAAGCGGGGAAAGGGCTGGAGGGGCTGAGCGAGTGGCTCGTGGCGTAGGCCGAGCCGCGCAACAACGCCTGAAACCCGCCTCCGGGCGCGCGTGGCTGGACGGAGTGGGGAACCTCGGGTCCGGGACAGCGCGAGGCGGTGTGCCGACCGGATCAACGGCTCGGAGGAATAGCCGAATACCAGGAGCCGAAAAGAACGCTCGGGGAGGCCGGGTTTAGAGGCTTCGGTGGCGCCAGCCTTCCGCGGCTACCGGCGTTCCGCGGCTACCGGTTGCAATCGGGAAGCGCCGGGAGTATATATGCGGTAACGGATGGCCACGGGGAATCGGTGTGGAGTTTGGCAGTGCCTGGGCCCGGGCATCCGGAAGCTTACTCAAATTTGCGGAGGGGGACGTGGGTTCCGTGGGAGCCCGAATCTATGGTGGGCGGCGCATCTCGTCGCGCCAGGAGGTTTGTCTCATGTACCGTCGCTTCATCCGGAGTCTTGCCGGTTTGGGAATCTTACTGTTCGCACTGCTGAGTGCATCATCAGGGGTCTTGCGTGCGCAGGTTACGGCTACTATCCTGGGGAGCGCCAAGGACAGTTCGGGGGCGGTGTTGCCCCATGTCAAGGTAACCGCCACCAACACCCAAACGAATCTGGTTCTGGAAAACTACACAGACGTTGCGGGCGAATATCGCATTATGGCGGTGCCCGCGGGCACTTACAAGATTGAAGCCGAGCTGACCGGCTTCCAGAAGTTCGTGGCCCCGGAAGTGGTTCTGACGGTCAACGAACAGCGCCGGCTGGACATTACCATGCCGGTGGGGAGCCTGCAGCAGGAGGTCGAAGTTCAGGCCAACGCCGTCCAGGTGGAGACCTCAGCCACCCAGTTGGGCAACGTCATTAACGACAAGGCGATGGTCTCGCTGCCCCTCAACGGCCGCAGCTATATCGACCTGCTCTCCATTCAGGCTGGCGTGGCGCCGCAGTCTTCCTCCACCGGCAACATTTCCGTCAACGGCCAGCGCGTCTCATCGAATGCCTTTCTGGTCAACGGCGGGGACGTCAGCGAGGGCGTCAATTTCGGCACCTCCATCATCCCCAACCTGGATTCCATTGCGGAGTTCCGCCTGGTGACCAACAGCTTCGATCCGGAGTATGGCCGGTTCAGCGGCGCCGTCATGAATGCCATCACCAAATCCGGAACCAACGGCCTCCATGGCTCCGCGTTTGAATTCCTGCGCAACAGCGACATGGATGCCCGCAGCTACTTCAACACGTCGGTGGCCGTGCTGAAGCGCAACCAGTTCGGCTATGCCGTGGGCGGCCCGGCGCTCAAGAACCGGCTGTTCTGGTTCACCGATTACCAGGGCACGCGCCAGACGCAGGGATCCTCCAGCAGTTTGACGGAACTGCCCAGCGTGGCCCAGAGGGGCGGCACCTTCGACCCGGGCGACTTGAACAGCACCGTGAGCGGCCCCTATTTTGCGTCGCTATTGACGCAGCGCTTGGGCTACACCGTTAGCAGCGACGAGCCTTACAGTTCGCCGAAATGCGTCACTTCGGCGCAGTGCGTCTTTCCCAACGGGGTGATCCCGGCCAAGGCCATGTCCCCCATCGCCACGAACATGCTTCAGAAATATGTTCCGCTGCCGAACCAGGGGGCGACCGGGTACCTGCTCCCCAGCGTGGTGAGCACCAGCGCCGACAACCGCGCCGGCCAGCGGCTGGACTTCAACAACAAGAAGACTGGCAACTGGTCGGGTTACTACCACCTCGATGACGGCCAGACCGCCAGTCCGGGAACCTTCGGACCCTCCTTTGGAAACTTCGGCTCCGGCAACCATACGCGAGCCCAGCAGTTCGTGCTCTCCAACACCTACGTCTTCGGGCCCACTGCTGTGAACGAGGCCCGTCTCGATTTCACGCGCTACGCGGCGGTGACCGGTGTGCCCACCGATGCGCCGGTCTCGCTGGGGAGCCTGGGCTTTGTGACCGGCGCGAACACACTGGGAATCATCAGCTCGACGCCCTACGATTCGGTGCCGCCGATGTCGCTGAACAATTTCAGTTTCGGGCGCGCCAGCCAGCAGACGCAGGGCAGATATGAGAACACCTACCACTTGGGCGATGCCTTTTCCAAGACCAGGGGATCGCACGCTTTCAAGTTCGGCGGCAGCTTCCTCTACATGCAAGTCAACGAGCGCAACGTGTACACGCCGAGCGGCAGCTTCAGCTTCGACGGCTCGGAGACCGGAAGCGATATCGCCGATCTCCTGCTGGGCGCGCCTGCCGACTACATCCAGGCGTCCTTCCAGGTTCTGGACTCGCGCACCCGATACGGCGCGGCATTTGCGCAGGATTCCTGGCGTGCCAGGCCTAACCTGACCATCAACTATGGTGTGCGCTGGGAAGTCAGCATGCCGTGGTACGACACGCAGAACAAGATCGAGACCATCGTTCCCGGCCAGCAGTCCACACAATTTCCGGGAGCGCCTCCGGGATGGGTCTTCCCCGGCGATAAGGGCATTCCCACCACGCTGGCGCCAACGACCTGGAATAATTTCGCTCCGCGCTTAGGGCTTGCCTGGTCGCCCGATGTCTCCACAGGCATCTTGGGCAAACTGTTCGGCGGTCCGGGCAAAACCAGTATCCGCGCCGCCACGGGCATGTTCTACACAGCCATTCAGGATGCCGGTCTGTTTGAGGAAGTGGCCGACGCGCCCTACGGCCTCTTCTGGGTGAGCCCGCAGCCGCCGCTACTCGATCAGCCGTTCCTGACTCGCTCCGATGGCAGCTCCCAGGGACAGCGATTCCCTTTCATCCTGCCTGCTCCGGGCTCAGCGGCAGTGAAGAACATGGATTGGTCGGTCTTCTTCCCGATTGCGAGCTCACCGGGCTATAAGACGGACAATAAATTGCCGTACGCGGAGCACCTCAACTTCTCCATACAACGCCAGATCAGCCCCGCCACCGTGCTTACCCTGGCCTATGTGGGAACCGCCGGTCACAAACTGTTCTCGCACTACGAAGCCAATCCCGGCAACGCCGCTCTGTGCCTAAGCCTGCGCGGCGCGGGAGTGATGAAAGGCACTACCCAGTGCGGCCGCAACCTGGAGGACTCCACCTTCACGCTTCCCAACGGAAGCCAGATCGTCGGCACTCGCAGCCCGCTGGGATCGCTGTACTACAGCGAGGACAGCTACCTGGCAACGACGGCCGATTCCAACTACCACTCCTTCCAGGCAACCCTGGAGCGGCGCGCCCGCAATCTCACGTTCCTGGCGGCTTACACGTTCAGCAAGGCCATTGACGACGCCTCGACTTACGGGGGCTACCTGGACTTCTACAACTTCCGGCTGGGCCGGAGTCTCTCGAGCTACGACTGCACCCACAACTTCGTGGTCAGCTACAGCTACAACTTGCCCTTCTACCATCTGGGCGTGCTTCCCAAGCGCTTGACGGAGGGCTGGACGCTGAACGGTATCACGCGTGCCGCCACCGGCTTGCCCGTCACCATGTCGCAGAGCGGCGACTACTCGCTCACCGGCGGCTCCGGAGTCGACCGGCCGAATTTCATCGGCGGCCTCGTGCTGACTTCGGACGTCCGCAACACCCCCAACCACACGGAGTTCAACAAGAGCGCCTTCACCTCGGAAGCCTTGGGAGGGCAAGGCAATGCCGCGCCGCGCTTCTTCCACGGGCCGGGACAAGTGAACTTCGACATGGGCGTGCAGAAGACGACCAAGATCCATGAGAGCATGTCGGTTCTGATCCGCGGGGAGTTCTTCAACGCCATGAACCACGCCAATTTCAATAGCCCCAACGGAAACTACAGCAGCGGCACTTTCGGCCGCGTGACCGGCGCCGGGCCGGGCCGCATCGGCCAGGTCAGCATGAAGTTCCTCTGGTAAAGGAATTCTCGACCGCGGAGCAGAGACACGCCGGCCATTGGCAGCCCAGGCGCCGGGGGAGCCCGCCACCCGCCTGCCAATGATGGCATAATAGAGATTCGCAGGTCTTATATTCCGATTACAGGACTGGAGGCATTGCCATGACTCCTTCGCGCCGCAAGTTTCTGGCCGCCGGGCTCGCCCTGCCCGTGGCGGCTTCCGCCGCGCGCCCCTCCGAACAGCAGGGGTCGCAGGCGCCCGCCAGGCCGTTGTCCACCGGCCCGGCGTTTCGTTACCGCACCCTCGGCAAAACCGGCCTGAAGGTCACTACCGTGGGGTTTGGCTGCATGATCACTTCCGATGGCAGCGTCGTGGAACGCGCCGCCGACATCGGCATCACCTACTTCGATACCGCCCGCGGCTACCAGAGCGGCAACAACGAGCGCATGGTGGGAGCCGCGCTTAAGAACAAGCGCAAGGACATCGTGCTCTCCACCAAAACCGCGGCCCGCAGCAAGGCCGATGCGCTGGCCCACATCGACACCAGCCTCAAGGAATTGGGCACCGACTATGTCGACATCTGGTACCTGCATGCGCGCAGCGCTCCCGCCGACATCACCGACGACCTGATCGAGGCGCAGCAAACCGCCAAAAAGGCCGGCAAGATCCGCTTCGCCGGCGTGAGCACGCACAGCGGACAGCGCGAGCTGATGCCGTTCCTGGCGAAGCACCCGAAGGTCGACGTCATCCTCACTTCGTACAACTTCACCATGGAGCCGTTCATGAACGACGTGATCGCCGAGGCCGCCAAGGCGGGCAAGGGGATCGTGGCCATGAAGACCATGGCCGGCGGCTTCCGGCGCGTGCAGCCCAGCGACCCGCTCTACGCGAAGTTCAAGAAAGATGGCGCCCTCCTGGCCGCGCTGAAATGGGTGGTGCGGAATCCCGACGTACACACGACCGTGCCCAGCATGACCGACATGGACCAGTTGGATGAGAATCTCAAAGCCATGGCCCAGCCGTTCGGAACAGAAGACCAGAAACTGCTCGCCCTGCAGATGGACCATATCGGGCCCATGTACTGCCGCATGTGCGGTGAGTGCACCGGCGCCTGCCGCCAGGGACTGCCGGTTGCCGATGTGCTGCGCTACCTTGCCTACGCCGAGGGCTATCGCCAGTTCTCCCTGGGCCGCGAGCGCTTCCTGGAAATGGAGGCCGATCATGCCGCGGTTCGTTGCGCCGACTGCACGGGCTGCACGGTGCAATGTCCTTATGGAGTGAAAGTGGCGGAACGGCTGACGCGCGCGCAGGAATTGTTCGCATGTTGAGGCCGATCCCGTTGATTGGCCTGTTCGCCGGCGTTCTGGCGGCCGCCAATCCGGTCTGTACCCTGGTGCCCGGGTGGGCGCAGCAAGGCGCCGCCCGCGGCTACGAGGCCGAAAACCTCTTCGAGTACATGGACGGCAACGCCGAGGGCTACCTGCTCTACGGCTTCCAGAACATGCACGGGGTGACCTGTGTGAAAGACGGCGTCACGCTGGTGATCGACGTATCGGATTTCGGCGACGCCGATTCGGCCTACGGCATGTTCAGCGCCAACCGCGACCTGCGCCTCCCTTCGGCCAAGCTGGGGATGGGAGGCCAGATCGTGCCGCGGCGCGCCATCTTCAGCAAAGGCGGCTACTACGTGGAGATCGCGGCTAATCCCGAAGGCGACTTCACCCCGGTTCTCCAGGCGTGGGCCGCCGCGCTCGAGAAGACGGTGGAGGGCAGCTCACAGCCCCCCGCCGCGCTGTCCTGGTTTCCCGCGGCCCAGCAGCAGTCGTTGCGGTTGGTGCCGGAGAGCGTGCTGGGCATTCGGCTGCTCAAGCGCGGCTACGTAGCGCAATACGATTTCGGCAAAGCCTTCGTGGTGCCCGAAGCCAGCGCCGAATCGGCCGCGGCTCTGATGGCGAAACTCCGGGGGCGGTTCCCCGGCACCGTGCCGGCGGAACTGACCGAGGAAGCGTTCCAATTGAACGACAAGTATCTGGGCCGCGTCTGCGTGTTCCGCAAGGGCCGCTTTGTGGGGGGCTATGGCAACGTCGCCGAGGGCCAGGATCCACTGGCATTAGCCAAGGCGCTGGCCGCCCGCCTGCCGTAACGGACCCGCCCGCGGAGTCGCTGCACGCTTTCCCCTCCCGCTGCGTCTAGACTTTGTGGGCCATTTTCGCCTGACGATTGGGTTGCTCGCGGTGTCGGCGCTTGCCGCCGATCCCAAGCTGGACTGGCTCCTGAAGTCCGTGGAGCTCCGCTACAATCGAGCCAAAACGCTACAAGTGCTTTTTCACGAGGACTATACGCCTCAGGGCAAGCCTCGGCGCTCGGAGAGCGGGACCCTGCTCTTGCGCAAACCGGGCCGGATGCGCTGGGATTACGATCAGCCCAAGGGTAAGCTCTTCGTCTCGGACGGGAAATACATATGGATGTACACGCCGGCCGAGAACCGGGTTGAAAAGATGAAATTCCAGGAGAGCGAGGACATGCGTGCGCCACTCGCCTTCCTGCTCGGTAAGTTGAACTTCGAAAAGGAGTTCCGTAACATTACGGGCACGGTCGAGGAGGCCGGTACGCGGGTTCAGGCGGAGCCGAAGTCCGGCAACCTCCCCTATTCGGCAGTAGAATTCCTGGTAGCGGCCGATGGCCGGATCAAGCAGGTCAAGGTAACCGGTTTTGACCACTCGATCCTGGATTTTGCGTTCGACCAGGAGAGGGTGGATCCGCCGCTCGAAGGGAAACTCTTTCAATTCCAGGTGCCCAAGGGTGCGGAACTGGTGGAGGCAGGACAGTAGGCGATGCCGGATTTCGTGTTGAAGTACGCAGATGGCCGCGGGCAGATCCACCAGCAGATCGCCACGGCTGCATCGGAGCGGGAACTGCGCGAGAAGTACTCCCAGCAAGGGTTCCTGATCTATTCCATCAAGGGCCGGGCTGCCGGGGTTGCCTCGGGCGGGTTGTTCGGCGGGCGAAAAAAGCTCAACATCGAGAAGTTCCTCATCTTCAACCAGCAGTTTGTCACCCTGATCCGGGCCGGTCTGCCGATTCTGAAGGGCCTGGACCTGCTTGCCGACCGTTTGACCGATCCCAAGCTGGGGCCGTATATCCGGGCGGTGCGCGACGAAGTACGCAACGGGACGCTGCTTTCGGAGGCCTTCCGGCAGCAGGGAATCTTCCCGAAGATCTTTGTTACCACAGTGATGGCGGGCGAAAAGAGCGGCAGCCTGACGGAGGTTCTGGACCGCTACATCAGTTACCAGAAACTCTCGCAGGCGGTCAAGAAGAAGATCAAGGTTTCGCTGATCATGCCGTGCGTGTTGATCGTACTAGTGGTACTACTCATGGTGTTCATGGTTACCTACGTGGTACCGACTTTTGCATCACTTTACAGCACAATGAACGCGACTCTGCCTACTATGACTGTATACCTGATCGCATTCGGGACGGCGGCGCAGAAGTACATTGTATTTTTTGCGGCGGGGCTGGTCGGAGCAATTTTCGGGATGCGCTGGTGGATGCGGACGGAATCGGCCCGCGAGAGGGTGGACCGGCTCAAGCTGAAGGTTCCGGTAGTTGGAGACGTGTGGCTGAAGTACCAGGTCGCGCAGCTTTCGCGGATCCTCAGCACCTTGTTGGTGGGAGGAATTCCGCTGGTTCAGTCGATGGAAACGGCGGCGGATTCGCTCGGCACGCCGCTGCTGAAGCGGTTGATTGAAGCGGCCGGCAAGAGCGTACGGGAAGGACAGCCGCTGTCGGGTTCGTTGAAAGCCTCGAAGATGTTTCCCCCGCTGGCAATCGATATGATTGAAGTAGGCGAATCGACAGGGGCGCTGCCCTCGATGCTGAACAGCGTGGCCGAGTTTTTCGAGGAAGACGTGAATACGCGCATGGCGGCCATGCTCTCACTGATCGAGCCGGCGATCATGATCCTGATGGGTTCATTTGTGGCGTTTGTGTTGATTGCGTTGTATCTGCCGATCTTTAGTTTGGCCGATACGATTCATTAAGGCTGTTTATGGCAACTAGCGAAAAGACCCGGTTGATCGATCCCACGGCGGAGGCGGAGCAGGCGCGGGCACTGGCGGCGCGGTACCGGTATGAGTTTGTGGACCTGCGCGACGGCGCCATCGACCACGACCTGTTCCGGTCGATTCCCGTGGACCTGATGTTCCGGTACAACTTCGTCCCGATGAAGGCGCAGAACGGCACCCTGGAAATTGCGCTTTCCGATCCGCGGAACCTGAACCTCGTCGACGAGCTGACGCTGTTGCTGAACCGGCAACTGCGGGTGAAGGTCGCGACGCTTTCGCAGATTACCGAACTGCTCAAGAAGACCGAGCAATCCCAGCGGGTGCTGGAGGAAGTCACCGAAGGCTTCGCGCTGGACGTGGTGGCGGAGGAGGGCGACTCCGACGAGACGCTCTCGATCGACAAGCTGACTTCGACCGACAGCGACATCGCGCCGGTGATCAAGCTGGTGGATACCACCATCTTCAACGCCCTGGAGCGCAGGGCCAGCGATATTCACATCGAATCTCGCGACCAGGAAGTGGCCATCAAGTACCGCATCGACGGCGTGCTGCACTACGCCATGCCGCCGATCGCCAAGGACTGGCAATCCACCATCATTTCGCGCATCAAGGTCATGTCCGAGTTGGACATCGCGGAAAAAAGGGTGCCTCAGGACGGGCGCTTCCGCGTGCGCTACAAGAACCGCCTGATCGACTTCCGCGTGTCCATCATGCCGACCATCCACGGCGAAGACGCCGTGCTCCGCGTGCTGGACAAGGAGTCGATGAGCGAGAAGTTCGCCAAGCTGAGTCTGGATGTCGTAGGCTTTGGTGAAGCCGACCTGGTAAAGTTCCGCCGCTACATCACGGAGCCGTACGGCATGGTCCTGGTGACGGGGCCTACCGGATCCGGCAAGACCACCACGCTGTATGCGGCGCTGAGCGAGATCAAGAACGACGAAGACAAGATCGTCACCATCGAAGACCCGGTGGAGTACCAGGTGAAGGGGATCACGCAGATCCCGGTGAACGAGAAGAAGGGGCTGACGTTCGCGCGCGGATTGCGGTCCATCCTGCGTCACGACCCGGACAAGATCATGGTGGGCGAAATCCGCGATCAGGAGACGGCGCAGATCGCCATCAACTCGGCGCTCACCGGTCACCTGGTGTTTACCACGGTGCACGCCAATAACGTGCTGGACGTGCTCGGCCGCTTCCTGAATATGGGCGTGGAGGCGTACAACTTCGTGTCGGCGCTGAACTGCATTTTGGCGCAGCGGCTGGTTCGGACGATTTGCGAGCATTGCAAGCGGCGGGTGCGGTATCCGGATTCCCTGTTGGTGGAGAGCGGGCTCAACCCGGACGAATGGCGCGACGTGCCGCTGATGGAAGGCGCCGGCTGCTTCGAATGCGGTGGCACCGGGTTCCGGGGCCGGTCGGCCATCCACGAATTGCTGGATCTGACGGACAAGATCCGCGAGATGATTCTGAACAAGCGGCCGACTTCGGAAATCAAGCGGGCGGCCCGGGAAGACGGCATGACCTTCTTGCGGGAATCGGCAGTGGCGAAGATGCGGTCCGGCGTCACGACCCTGCGCGAGATCAATAAGGTGACGTTCATTGAAGGATAGGAAAAACGGGGGCCGGGGGCCAGGGGCCGGGGGTCGGCGGACACGCGGGGAGCGTCCATGCTTTTAGAG
>Ga0209698_10000656_pt1 | contig 39420 bp, 32 predicted proteins | sample LitLauG_LLR_2012_FD_187203 | JGI IMG/M metagenome (GOLD analysis project Ga0209698, IMG submission 187203) | Freshwater sediment microbial communities from Pennsylvania, USA - Little Laurel Run_MetaG_LLR_2012 (SPAdes) (version 2) | ecosystem: Environmental > Aquatic > Freshwater > Creek >... | reverse complement strand
GATACCCGCCTGGCGCTCGCGCTGACACAAAATTCAATAAATTGACTGCCAGAAGAAGTGCCAGAAAAAAGTTAAGTTTGGTAAGCAAATAGTATTGGCGAGTTAAAGCGAATAGTGCTTGAAATCCCGATAAAATCGACTATTTTCATCCTCGGGACGGTTCGAGTCCTACCTCTGGAGCCAAATTTCCCAACGAAAATTGGGTTTTGGCAAATTGCCGCACAGCTACCGCACAAAATTCAGCGGATGCTGAAAAGTCGCTGTCCTCCGGGTCAATGCCATTTTGCGCAGCCAGGCGTTTGACATACTCCCAGTAAGCCTCGCCGGTGTTCCGGTTGACCAACCCGCGCAAGGACGCATTGGCTTCCATCACCGAGGAATCAATCCCCACATTCTTGCCCCACAGCAAACCATGCTCCTGGAGCGCGGCCAAAACCAGGGTGAAGACTTGTTCGTAAATCGGGCCATCCAACCGCTGCCGAATAATGGAAAGACTGGAATGATCCGGTGTCGCTTCGGTCAATTCATAATTCAGAAAATGGCGGATCGCGATCGAATCGGCGCACCGCGCGGCAATCGCCCGCTCGCTGGGCAGATCCTCGAAAAACCCCACCATCAGCATCTTCAGATAAACGACCGGACAATCCCCGGCCGGCCCACGCCGCTCTTATCGTAGGCCGGAGCGCAGAGTTGGCGGACCTTGGCAGCAAACCGAAAGCTTTCCAAGGTTTCGTCCAGCTTGGCAGAGAAGCCACGCTTGGCGGTCGTGACCACTTGATCCGCGGCAATCCAGAATTCAGACTGCGCAACTTTCTTTTTCGCGGTGAACATGAAAGTAAGACATCACCCCCAACTAATTATTCAAAACGCCAAGGGAATAGTTCAACAGTCTGTTAGCACCGCGCCTATGTGACATGCATTACCAATCGCGACCAGCCCTGCAGGGCGGCCAGTTTCTTTGCCGGTCCGAATGACGCCGCTGCTTAAGGATATATGAGCCGGAAAAAGACCGCTCCGTTGGTGAGGCCGATGGGAAATGTCATTTGGTTAGTCAAGCCCGAGCCGGGCACAATGACCCAATTGGTGACCTGAAGCGAGTTGGTTTGGGCTTCAAGCTGCCAGCCGGTATGGTCACCCGGCCAGACTAGGTGGAGGTTGGTGTTGCCGGCGAGGGACAGGGTGAGATTGGTGGGAGCGGCATTGGTCTGGCGGGCGAGGACGCTCAACGTGAAGGCGGTGGCGTTGTAATTGGTCTGCCAGGTGATGAACGGCGGCAGGGCCGCGTTGGTGAACAGCACGCCGGATTCGGAAGTGTAGGTGAGCAGGTTGAACAAACTGCCAGCCGCCGGCCAGTAAAGGCCGTTGAGATTGGCGCCGAGGCCGCTCTTGAACGAGGCCGGGCCGGATAAATTGATTTTCCCATAATTGGTCGGGCTGCTGATGCCAAAACTCAATGTGCCTGAGTTGAGCGTATAACTTCCGGCCAGTTTAATCGTGCCGCTTTGAACTTGGACGGTGCCGGTGTTCACAAAAGGTGTGTTCAAAATCGTGGTGCCCGATGTGTTGGTCTTGACCAAAAGTCCCGCATTGCCAAAGACGGGGCCGCTAAAGCCGTTATCGTCTTCTGATACATCAGCGGTGATGCGGATGGTTCCCACTGACAGGTTTGTGAAGGTGCCGCCATTCGCGAAGTGCAGGTTGTTGCCGCTGCCGCTCCAGGTCATTTGGCCCGCATTGATGAACAGACCGCCCGCGATAATCATCCCGTTGAGGTTTGTGCTGCTGAGACTGCTCGTGCCGTTGAGGATGATTCCGCCCGTGTTGGCAATCATGCCGCCGCTCCAGGTGAACTGGCTATTTACCGTCAAAGTGCTGGCTCCGGTAAGTGTGCCACCGGAGGATAACAGCAGCGTGCCCGTGCCACTGGTCGTGGTCGGGGCGACGACCGAAACTCCACCGCTGACTTGCAGCGTCCCGGCGGCGGACATGGCCAAGTTTCCCCCTGCCAGCAAATCATAAGAACCGCCGCCAGTGGGATAGTTCAAATCCAGAGTCCCGCTTTGAACTTGCACGTTCCCGGTATTCACAAAGGTCGAGTTCAAAGTCGCGGTGCCATTGTTGTTGGTCATGACCAGCAGGCCTGCATTGCCGATTCGCCCGCCGAAACCGTTGTCGTCGTCCGAAACACTAGCGGCGATGGTGATGGTGCCCGTGGCCAGATTGGTCAGGGTGCCGCCATCTGGATTAAATTCACTTGCGCCGTAGAAATGCAGGTTGTTGCCGCTGCCGCTCCAAGTCATTTGGCCCGCATTGATGAGCAGGCCGCCCTCAATCTCCATCCCATAGACGTTTGTGCTGCTGAGACTGCTCGTGCCGTTGAGGGTGATCCCGCCCGTGTTGGCAATCGTGCCGTAGCTCCAGGTGAATTGCCCGTTGATGGACAATTTGTTGGTTCCTGCGAGGGTTCCGTGGCTCAAAGTGAGGCTGGAAATACTGGTGTTAGTATTGATATTAACTGCGTAGGAGGAATCAGCGAGGTAAATGTAAACATCGTCGCCAGGACCGGGCACTTGGCCGGGAAACCAGTTGGTCGCCACATTCCAGTTGCCGCCGCTCGGATTGTTCCAACTGATGGCGGCGGCGCGGGTGGAACCGCTGCTCGCGGTCAGCAGGAGCAGCGTGAGAATAAGATTAGATAAAAGTTTCATGGATTTGTTTCGCTGATTGTTGATTTGAATTTAAACGATGCTCCCCGATGCTTCTGCTCTTCAGAAAACCCGATTTGCGCAAGAGCCTCGGCAGCGCGCAATTACTTTATTGAACGGTGTCACGGGCACATGTCGGCAGTGTGACAAATCAGCGAACAATTGCGGGGAGTTTTAGCCGCAGTTTGGCGACCAAGAGCGTTTTAGTTTAGAGACGGCGCCGAATCAGCTTGCCCTTGACCCGGATCCGGGCAAAATAAGTCAGTGATGGTTTGTAACGGATCAAGTTGGCAAACGGTGTCTTCCGCCACCCGGACTCGGGGGCTGGGGATGTCCGCGGCGTTTTCATGCCAGCAGTATCAGATTGCAGTATCAGATTTTCAAACGGGATTTGAAAACCGTTATATTTCCGCCATGATAAATAGTCCGGAGCGTAGCTCAGCCTGGTAGAGCACTTGCTTTGGGAGCAAGACGTCGCAGGTTCGAATCCTGTCGCTCCGACCATTTCCCGTTTCCGCCGCGACCTGATTTCGTGCGGTAAACCCTTTGTTTATCGGAACAATTAAGGGACTTTCCCCTTCAAAAAACCAAAGTGAGGTTTGGCCCGTCCAGTTGACTTGCTTCAATACCGTTCGTAGGCTGGGCGAGATGAATGTGCTTCAAGATTCTCTGCTCGAACTCATCCGCCGGACTTCGGCGGAAATCCCCGACGACGTCCACCGCGCCATTCTCACCGCGCTCGAAAACGAAAAAAAGGGAACCATCGCCGAAAGCGCGATGAAGATCATTGACCAGAACATCGCGCTCGCGAAAAACAAATCGCAGCCGATCTGCCAGGACACCGGCAGCGTGATTTTTTACGTCGAATGTCCGCAGGGCTACGATCAGATCGCGTTCGAGGAAGCCGCCCGCGAAGCCGTCAAGCTCGCGACCCAAAAGGGTTTTCTCCGGCAGAATTCCGTGGATTCCATTACCGGCAAGAACGACGGCACGAACCTCGGTCCCGGCGCGCCCACGCTGCATTTTCACCAGCATCGCTCGCCGGAAGTCAGCGTGAAATTGATCCTCAAGGGCGGTGGCTGCGAAAACGTCGGCGCGCAATACTCGCTGCCGAATGAAAAACTCAAAGCCGACCGCGATCTCGCGGGCTGCCGCAAGGCGATCCTCGACGCGGTGTTGCAAGCGCAGGGTAAAGGCTGCGGCCCGGGCATCCTCGGTGTGTGCATCGGCGGCGACCGCGCCACCGGCTACGAAGCCTCCAAGCAGCAGCTCCTGCGCAAAATCGACGACGCCAATCCGAATCCCGAACTCGACAAGCTGGAAAAGGAAATCGTCGAAACCGCGAATCAGCTCGGCATCGGCCCGATGGGTTTTGGCGGCAAGACCACGCTGCTCGGCACCAAGATCGGCGTGCTCAACCGCGTGCCGGCCTCCTATTTCGTCAGCGTCAGCTACATGTGCTGGGCGTATCGCCGTCAGGGCGTGACGCTGGACGCGGAGGGGAAGATTGGGAAATGGTTGTATTGATTAACCGCGAAAGACGCGAACCACGCGAACGGGTTTTAACTCAAAGGCGCAAAGCCGCAAAGTTCTGACACGAATTTCACGAATTGCCGCGAATTGAAAGGGTTGAAGGCCCGAAAGATAATAGCCCAGGACAAGGCGAGTCGGCGAGCCCTGGGTAAATCGTCCCAATAAAATTTCCAAGCCCTGTAAGGGCGAAAGAATCGCGGCTCGCGGAATTGGCGGAAGTTGGTAACAATTACGGCCATGAAACAGGCTGGGATATCCGCGCGGGAAGCAGGCGTTTGTGCAGCTCTCCAAATCGCATCCGCTGCTCGCGGCGCAGTGGCATCCCACCAAAAACGGAAACGTCTCTTGGAAAACTAAAATTCGGTCGCGATCCCAGAATCCTGAACTTGGCTGGGGCTTTGTCAATTTGGGGACAGATACGGCTGAAACACCTTCGCGGCCAGAATCAAGATGAATCCCAAAATCAAAGAAACGTCTCTGAAATGTTCGTGGTAGTTCGCCCATTTGAATTTGAGGCGGGATTTTCGTTCCAATTCACTTTTGAAGGCCAGTTTTTTGTCTCTCCGTTCGGCAAGAAATTCAATCGTCACAACTTTGCCGCTTATTTTATCTCTGGGGGCAACCGGAGTTGCGCTGGCATTATATGCGTCTATTGTTGTCTCCGTTAAATGTTTGCAGTCCTCATGCTCCTTGACGAATTCCTTGTTCAATTTTTTCCCGATGTTTGCGAGATAAATTCTCCTGCATACAAACACGAACGAAAGAATCAAATATACCAGCGCGAGCGGCATCAAGGTTGAATAAGTCGAATCAAATTTGTGCGGGGTGTAGTTTTGCCCGACGTAAGCGAACAACGCGCCCGCCACGCTGCAAACAAAATAGTCAAACTTCTCAACGGAGTCGGTATTGCCCCTGTCGTAGATTGCTTTTGAAATTTCGTGCATTGAACATCATCCTATGATTCTTTCCGCTCCTGTTCGGTAAAAAAATATCGTGCGAGAACGCCGTTGTGTTCGTTCCAAAGCTCAAAAGCCATTTTTGTGCAAATGTGGGAAACAATTATGTGTTCCGGCAAGTTCTCCGGCTTTACCAGTGTGACTGGAAATTTGGCAATAGTTGCCTTTGTGATTTCAAATTTAGCCTCATGCGCGGCATCATTCCTCAAATTCCTGAAATGATTCAACAGCGTAGCGCGGTTATCCGACAGTATTCCTGCCTTGTGAAGAATACGAATCTTTGTTGCAAAGGTAGATTTTACGAGTTTCTTAACGTCCCCACCTAGTTTTTTGCTGTGGTGTCTGACGAGCATTGTTAAAAAAAGTTCAACCGTTGCACCTGCCACAATGACACTGAAACGGTAATTTCCCGGCAAGCAAACTTCATGCATGAAATACATCAAAGGATGTTTAAGCGGAATCCCTGCGCTTTTTGCAATTTCGGCTTGGTTCATGGCTTTTATTTGATGCCTTTCTAGGCAACTAGTCAAGGGATAGGCTTGCCCTGGGCTATTATCCTTCGGGCCGGCAGCCCTCTGGAATTGCCAAGCCGGCCAAAATCGGATTTACTCAATTCACCGCAGAAAAAAATCCGCGCACTGAAAGCTGGCGACGCGGCTGGCTAAAAAATGGAATCCGTTTACATCGAAACGAGCGTGGTGAGTTATCTGGTGGCGCGGCCCAGCCGCGAGCCGGTGACGGCGTGGCGTCAGCAGCTCACCCACGAATGGTGGGCGGAACGGCGCGGGCTGTTCGCCTGCGTGATCGCGCAGGAAGTTCATCGCCGAGGCGCTGGAAGGCGATGCCGACATGGCGGCAAAACGGATGGCGGCGTTGCAGGATTTGCCGTTGTTGGCCGGCGGGGCGGAGAGCGCCAAGCTCGCGGCGGATTTGCTGGAGCACGGGATTTTTCCCGCCAACGCCCGCGCCGATGCGAATCATCTGGCAGTCGCGACTTGCGCGGCGGTGGATTATCTGCTGACGTGGAATTACCGGCATCTGGCCAACGCGCAGGTGTTGCACCGGCTGGAGAAATTTTTGACCGAACGCAATTTGCACTTGCCCCGGGTTTGCACGCCGGAAGAACTTATGGGAATATGAACCATGAAAGCTGATCCGATCCTCGAAGAAGTCTGGCGCGTCAAAGACAAACTGTCGCGAGAGATGGCTGCCGCGCTGGCGGCTTATTCCGCGAAACTGGACGCGATTGCCGACACCGAGGAGAAGGCCGGGCGGAAGGTCATCCGTTCGGCGGCGGAGTTGCAGCAGCTTGTGGCGCAGCGGGAACGCCAGCGCGCCCAAGAATCCGCGCTGGCGCTCAATGATAAGCCGCCGGAAAAGTCCTGACTGAATTTTACCATGATCAAACTATCCTTCCCCTTCACCGAAGCAAAAATCCGCGCGCTGAAAGTCGGCGACGAGGTGGCCCTCACCGGCACGCTGTTCACCGGCCGCGACGCGGTTCACAAATATTTGCACGACGGCGGCAAGCTGCCACCAAGCCGTCAGACCCGGATCGGCAGGATCAGCAGCGGCAGGCCTTGTTGGTAGAATCGCCGTTGGAGCGCGAAGACCGCGTAGTTGTGCAGGATGCGCGTGAAGAACGTTTCATTGCGGAAAACCAATTGGCCGCCGAAGAAAATCGCGTTGGGAAACCGCTTCAAGATTTCCGGCGCCATCTCGGAGGCCTTCTGCACCACGTCAATGCCCACGTCCGCCACCGCCTCGGCATGGAGACCGTGGTCCGCCATGTAGTTCACGTACCGCTGGTTGGCGTCGTTGATGTGGCGCTTGAGATGCTCCACCTCGTCCGCGCCCTTGAAATTGCCGGCGTCCACCACGCCGACTTGCACGAAGACAAAGTTTTTGAACACACCCGGAAACATGCGTTGCACGCCGAAGAGGGTGTGCAAGCCCAGGCCGTTGAAACCGTTGACGAGCACCACGGCGGTCTTGCCCTTGGCGTCCAGCGGCGGCACGGGCCGCTCGGCTTTGAGGCCCAGGTGGGCCACGTCGCTCTTGCCCATTTCGATCACGGCCACCAATTCTTCCAGCCGGTGCAAATCCAGTTTGGTCTGGTTGTAATGGCGCTTGATCAGGAACGCCGCGCCGACGAGCAGGCCGGTGACCACCAACGTGATCCAGCCGCCCTCGGTGAATTTGAGCGCCGTCAAGGTGACGAGGATGAAGGTGGTGAGCGCGAAGCCGACGCCATTAACCGCCAGTTTGCGTTTCCAGGTTGGCACGGTCTTCCGTTCCTGCCACCAATGCCGCACCATGCCGAGTTGCGAGAGGCTGAAGGTGATGAAGACGTTGATGCTGTAAAGCACGACCAGGAAATCCACCGAGCCATGCGAGGCGATCATCAACAGCAAACCAAACCCGCCCATCAAAACAATGCCGTTGTGCGTGACGAACCGGTCGCTCAACGTGGCGAACCGCGCCGGAAACCAGCGGTCCAGCGCCATGTTGGCCAGCACGCGCGGGCCGTCCAAAAAGCCGGTTTGCGCCGCGACGAACAGCAGCGCCGCCTCCGACGCGAGCGTGATGATGATGAAAGTAAGCGCCGTGCCGTGCGGCCAGTGTTGCGTCATCTGCTCGAAAAACACGGCGTTGAGTGTCTTGCCCTCCTCCGGTTTCACGGTGAAAATCAGATAGCCGACCAGCAAACCGGCGACCGTGAGCGCCAGCGAGACGGCCATATAACGCATCGTGCGCTTGCCCGTCTGCACGCGGGGTTCGCGCAGAATGGGCAGGCCGTTGCTCACCGCCTCAATGCCCGTGTAGGTGCCGGCGCCCATGCTGTAGGCACGCAGCACCAGCAACGCCAGCCCCAGCCAACCCAACTGGCTGTGCGTCGCGCTGATGTCGCTGGTGGTGTTGTGTAAAATTTCCGGCAACGAACCGGCGTGGGTAACGAGCGCATAGACGATGGCAAATGCGTGCGTGACGACAAAGGCCAGGAAAATCGGCACCCACGGCAGCACCGCTTCCTTCGCGCCGCGCAGGTTCAACAAGGTCAGCAGGCACACCCCCGCGACCTCCACAGTCAATTTGTAATGCGCGCTGCTGGCCGGCAGCATGCTGAACAGCGCGTCCGCGCCGCTGGCAATGGAAATGGTGATCGTCAGCACGTAATCAATAAGCAGCGCGCAACCCGAAACCACTCCGACCGCCGGCGAAAGCAGCTTGCTCGCGACCAGGTAGCCGCCGCCGCCGGTCGGAAACAACTCGATGATCTGCGAGTAGCTGGCGCTGATGATGAACACGGTCAGCACCGACGCCAGCGCGACCAGCAGGCTCAGGTAAATGTGCCCGTTGAGCGCCTTGAATGTTTCCTCCGGACCGTAGCAGGATGAAGACAAGCCGTCCGCCCCCAGCCCGACCCAGGCGAAAAACGCAATGAGCGAGAGCTTGTGGAAAATTCCCTGATCGGAGAGATCGCGCGATTTGCCGATTAGGACCGTTTTGACCCGGTTTGTGAACTTCGTGTCTGACATAACAATTCCCGACGCTGCGGCCAAAATGGCCGCGAAGCTCCAAAGGAGCGGTTTTAGTTTGGGGAACCGAACACTCGTGAACGCCACGAGGCTGAAGGATCGCCCTTCCAAATGCCGGCGAGGTTAGCTGTCGGGCTGGGCCTTGAAAGTGGCCGTGACGCCGGTTGCCCGGAATCATTCGCCCCGTCCGCGACCTCGGAGTGGTCGCGGAGTTTTGGGTCCCCCGTGCCCGGCTTATGGAAGGAAGCCGGACTTAGGCTGCGCACAAAGAAAAACAAATCACTGCCGGGTTGTCAAGCGGGGAACCGTTGCCTCAAATCGGTTTACCTTGACCGCGCTAATTTTTTTGGGTATGAACACTTGTGGAATTTATGTTCGGGCGCTTGATCAAAGGAAGAAATTTAACCACCACCGTGTTGGCATTGCTACTGGCCCTTGCCGGCTCGGCCCAGGCGCGGGTTTATATTGTCACCGACACGAACGACTCCACCCGGATCACCAGCCTGCGCGGGGCGGTCATTGACGCCACTTCCCCTGGAAGAAAAGACCGGTTCAACCTCATCCTGCTCGGCGGAAGGGAACCTTACCGGAAAAATACAAACGGCCTCACGTTTTTCCTGACCATTCCCGGCGCGGATGAAACCAATTCGCGCACCGGCGACCTCGACATCATTGAAAGCAGGGTGACCATAATGCCCATTCGAGGAATGGCCACGATCAATGCGTCTGGTCTGGGGGATCGCGTGTTCAGAGTTTTTCCCAGGGCTCAATTAACGCTGCAAAACCTCACGATTACTGGCGGTAAGGCGCCTTCAGGTTATGAAGTCGAAACCAGAGGCGAATCCGCTGGGGCCATTTTTAACAGCGGCTATTTGTTTATGTGGAATTGTAGAATCTTAGGAAATTCAGCGGGTACGCTCATAACCATATTTCGCAGTGCCGATGCGGGCGGAATTTATAACAATGGTCATTGCGTGCTGAGTCGTTGCATTATCGCGAACAACACTGCTGGTTCTAGCAGCGTGCCGAACATTATAGGAAATGGCCTTATCGGCGGCGACGGAGGTGGCATTTATAATTCTGGAACGATGGTTTTGGAAAGTTGCATTGTTAGCAATAACTCGAGCGGCAACGGCAGCGCAGGCGGATACGCTTCTGGAGATGGGGACCACGGCGCCATCGCGATAGGTTCCGGCGGGACGGGAGGGGACGGAGGCGGAATCTATAATTCGGGCAATTTGAAAATAAGCTTTTGCACCATCAATGGAAATTTCAGTGGCTCGGGCGGTTATGGTGAAGTCGGTGGGGCAGGAAGCGGAGGTAAAGGCGGAGGAATTTTCAACATCGGATCATTGACGCTAAACACCTGCACGATCAGCAGCAATTATTGCGGTGCTGGCGGAATGGGCTATGGCGCCGGACCGGCAAGTTGGAACGCCGGCGCTGGCGGAAATGGTGGAAGCGGTGGTGCGATATACAATGACGGTTCCCTGGCTTCAATTTCCTGCACCGTTGTCTCAAATTCGGCTGGCCCAGGAGCTGTGGGTGGAAATTCTGATTTGGCATATTCGACAACCATCCCACCAGTGGGTGGAAATGGAGGCGATGGTGGAGGCATTTACAACACCACGCGTGGCTCCGCCGTTTTACAAAACACTCTAGTAGCAATGAATGCAGCAAACAAAGGCGGATCAGGAGGAACAATTTTAGGTATCACGGCTACCTATCAGTTTTTTCAAACAAACGGCCCTCCCGGTACCAATGGCATTGGCCCCGATCTCGCCGGCGCGTTCACCTCGCAAGGATTTAATTTAATCGGCGCAGGGGACGGCAGCGCCGGTTTCACCAACGGCGTGAACGCGGATCAGGTGGGCAGCAGTGCCGCGCCGATTGATCCGCGCCTCGGCCCGCTCCAAATGAACGGCGGCCCGACGCCCACGCACGCGCTCCTGCCCGGCAGTCCGGCGATTGACCAGGGCAAAAGTTTTGGTGTTCATGCCGATCAGCGCGGGCATCGGCGTCCCCAGAATTTTCCCTCCATTCCCAACGCCCCCGGCGGCGACGGCAGCGACATCGGCGCGTTTGAATTGGATATCCCCCTACCCTGACGCGCCGTCGGTGGTTTTGGAGTTAACTCTGCGGCTTCGATCAGAAGTGATTTTTCTGCCGTCCCATGACTGGCGGCTGCGAGCAGAGGAATTTTTATCTGGCAGCACCAGGACAACCACCCAAAGGATGAGCGCCATCATTACGGTCGCTGCCAAAATTAAGACGGGCGAACGGATCGCAATGAGGCGGACAAATGGAATGAAAAACACGAGCAACGGAAGGAATCCAATGACGACCACTTCTTCGTTCCAACCTTTGGCCTTCAACCACCACCAGCATCCGGCAATCACGCCAACGTAACCGCCCGCCAACAGGAACAGTCCCAGCACGACCTCGTGCCGGTGATCCGCAAAGAGGCCGACGCGGAACACCACCAGCGCCACGCCCGAAAAAATCCCGGCGAGGCCGAAATAATTTCCCACGAGTGCGTGACGCCGGAACCGAACAAGCCGATCCACCGTGGATCCGGGCGAATGTCTCCGGACCTTGAGATTGCGGGCAAACCCCACCGGCTGCGGAGTCGGGCGCAGGATTTTGTAGAGCCACGTTGCCAGGGCAAAAATTGCGATGCAACCAAGAGTATAGATCACGGCTTTGACACGAGCCTCCGTTAACGAGCCAAAACTGTTTTCGTATTCCGCCTTCCAACCTTCGCCATATTTTTGTGAGTATGCGATCTCCTTCGAGAGTTCGCGGTACACCGCACCAGCACTGACGAACACACCAATCGACACTATGAATCCGAGGGCGAGAAACCTCTGTATTGCTATAAAAAAACCGTAACCGTTCATATACCAAATTCGCGGTTTGCAAATCTTTTCAATTGGCGATTGGCGCGCTCAGTAAAAAACCACCGCCTCCGGCACTCACATTTTATTTTCGAACAAGCCCGGCGCAGCGTTGCGGGCCAGTTCCTGGCAGCGCGCCAGGATGTCCGTGGCCGATTCGCTGTTCAACGCGAACTCCGCCAGCGCCTTCGTCTCGGAGGATTTCAACCGGCGGATCATGAACTTGATCTGCGGCACGATCGGCGGCGCGGCGCTCAACTCGTCCACGCCCAGGCCCAGCAGCAGCGGCGTCATCACCGGGTCGCCGGCCATTTCGCCGCAGACGCCCACCCAGATGTTATGGCGATGCGCGGCGTCCACCGTCGCCTTGATCAGCCGGACGATGGCCGGATGGGTCGGCTGGTAGAGGTGCGCGATCTTCTCGTTCATCCGGTCCACGGCCAGCGAGTATTGGATCAGGTCGTTGGTGCCGATGCTGAGGAATTTCAGGCGTTTGGCGAGCGAGTCGGCGATCAGCACGGCCGAGGGGATCTCGATCATCGCGCCGATTTCCATGCCCTCGTCGAAGGGGATTTTCTCCTGGCGCAACTCGGCCTTGTATTCCTCGACGAGCGCATTGGCCTGGTTCAACTCGTCCAGGCCGGAGATCATCGGGTACATCATCTTGACGTTGCCGTGGGCGCTGGCGCGGAGGATCGCGCGAATCTGGCTGCGGAAAATGTCGCGTTCCTCCAGGCAGAAGCGGATCGCGCGCCAGCCGAGGAACGGGTTCATCTCGACCGGCACTTGCAGGTGGGAAAGAAATTTGTCGCCGCCCAGATCAAAGGTGCGCATCACCACCGGCTGCGGTTTCAGCGCCGCCGCCGCCTGGCGGTACGCCTCAAACTGCTGCTCCTCGGTGGGCAGATGCTCGCTGGTGATGTAAAGATATTCGGTGCGGAACAGGCCGACACCTTCCGCGCCGCTGGCCTTGACGGCGTCTGCGTCCGCCGCCTGCTCGATGTTGGCCGAGAGCACGATGCTCTGGCCGTCGAGCGTGACGGCCGGCTTGAGCACCGTGTCGAGCAGTTTTTCCTCCAGCGACACCTGCTTGCGGATGAGCTGGCCGTACTCGAACAGCGTCTGGTCGGTGGGGTTGAGGATGACGATGCCGTTGAAACCGTCGAGCAGGACGTACTGGCCGGTTTCGAGTTCGGACGTGATCGTGTTCAGCCCGACGGCCGCCGGGATGCGCAGCGAGCGGGCCATGATGGCCGTGTGCGAAGTCTTGCTGCCGACGTCCGTGGCGAAGCCAAGCACCTTGGCGCGGTCCATTTGCGCGGTGTCCGAGGGCGTCAAATCATGGCTGATGATGATGCACGGCTCGGGGAGCTGGTGCAGGCTGGCGCTCTCGCGCTTGCCGGTGAGATTGTTCAAAACCCGCGTGGCCACATCGCGCATGTCGGCGGCGCGTTCGCGGAGATACTCGTCCTCGATTGCGGCGAGCGTGGCGGCGTAGCGTTCGGAGATCTTGTGAAACGCCTGCGCGGCGCTGAGCTTTTCGGTGTTGATCGCGCGCAGCACCTCGTCAATCAGCGTGCGATCCTCGAGCACCAGCAGGTGCGCTTCAAAAATGCCTGCCTCCGCCGCGCCCATCGCGGTGTTGACCTTGCGCTGCACTTCGAGAATTTCCTGGCGGGTCTGAACCAGCGCTTTTTCGAATTTGGTGACTTCGCCCGGCAGCGCGTCGTCGGGCAGGGCCTGGGCGGAGATGGCGTGCTGGGTTTTGCCGAGCACGAGAATCTTGCCGCGGCAAACCCCATTAGAGACGGGAATGCCCCGGAAAATCTTTTCTCCCTTGTGTAGCGGCTCTGGCATGGCGGCAGGTTAGCGAAAGGCCCGGGGACATGAAAAGGAATTCTTACGCCGCCGGTGATTTTGTCCTGCGTGCGTTCAAACCAGTTTCCGCAGCACCGCGCCGAGCCGTCGGATGCCTTCGCGGAGATTCGCCTCGTTCGCGCCGCCGAAACTGAGCCGCATCTCGCCGTCCGGTTTGGCGCGCGTGGCGTCGTCCGCGTAGCACAGCGCGCCGGGAACGTAGAGCACATCATTTGCGAGCGCGGCCTGGAAAAGTTTTGAACCCGTCCCCGTCGCCACGCCCCGCGGCAGTCGCGCCCAGAAATAAAGCCCGCCGCTTGCGTCGCGCCATTTGATTTCCGGCGGAAAATGCTGCCGCAAAGCCGCGCCCATCACCCACGCCTTGCGGGCATAACGCTGGCACAACGCGCCGAGATGTTCGTGGTAACGGCCCGACGACAGCGCGCGGGCGAGCAGTTGTTGCAGCAGGTTGGCGGTGCCGAAGTCGTGGTTGCCCTTGAGCCGCAGCGCCGCCGTGAAAACCGGTTCCGGCAGCAGGCCAAACCCCACCCGCGCGCCCGTTGCAAACGGTTTGCTGTAAGTCCCGGCGTAGATCACCCGGTCGCCCGCGCCCCGAGCCGCCAGCGCGGATTTTTCTCCGGTGCCCGCGAACCGCAATTCGCGGTAGGCGGCGTCCTCGAGCAGATAAATCGGATGCCCCGCCGCGCGTTCGAATTTTTTCAGCAGCGCCAGCGCGCCGGCTTTTTTGGCGAAGCGGGTCGTGACGCCGGTGGGGTTTTGAAAATAGCTGACGAGATACAGCGCCTTAACGAGGCGCAGTTCGCCGGCGCGTTTCAGCGCGATGAGGATTTTTTCCAGATGCGCCAAATCCAGACCGTCCGGTTCCAGCCGCACACCGCGCGCCGCCACGCCGTGGCTGCGGAGCATGTCGAGATAAACAAAATAGGTCGGGTTCTCCACCAGCACGATGTCGCCGGGGTCGCACAGCGCCTCGGTGGCGAGGTAGAGAAGTTGTTGCGAGCCGTTGGTGATGAGCAACCGTTCGGGCGTCACGACCGAAGCCGGTGCGGCCGGGCCGTCCAGCCGGCGCAGGTGCTGCGCCGTGAGTTCGCGCAAAACCGGATCGCCCTGGGTCGCGCCATATTGGAGCGCGGCGCGGCCGGATTTGGGCGACCGCAGAATTTCCGCCAGCAGTTCGCGGGTTTCGGCCACTGGCAGCGAGTCGTTGTCGGTGAAACCCGCCGCGAGCGAAATCAGTTTCGGCCGCGCCAGGGCGGCGTGCATCAGCCAGGAAATAGCCGGCGGCGGGGCGCGCCGGCCCAGCTCCGATAGCGCGGAAGATTTGGCTTTCATCGGTTTGCGGCCGCAAGCCGGGTTTCAACCAGGTTCAAAAATTTCTCGATTCCGGCAATGAATTGCGCCCGCTCCTGGAGCGGATCGTTGTGGCTGCCTTGAATCTCAATGAACAATTTCGGCTCGTTCGCGGCGGTGAAATTTTTCTCGGCGTGGTGGAAGCCGATCAAATCGTCGCGGCGGCTGTGCATGACGAGCACGGGCACACGCAGGCGCGGCAGTTTGGCGCGGGTGTCGTACTTGATCGCGCCGAACCAGCGCACCGGCAGCCAGGGAAAGAGTTCCGCGCCGATGTCCGGGATGCTGGTGAAGGTGCTCTGCAAAATCAGACCGCCGGTTGGTTCGCGCAGGCACAGTTCGCTGGCGATGCCGCCGCCGAGCGATTCGCCGTACACGATCAGGTTGGTCCCGGCAAATCCCTTTTGCCGGAGCCACGCCGCCGCCGCCTGGGCGTCGAGATAAGTGCCAGCTTCGTCCGGCCGGCCCTGGCTGTGGCCGTAGCCGCGATAGTCGAACGCGAAGACGTTCACGCCGGTTTCGAGCAGCGCGGAATACAGATCGAGGCGGTGGCTGATGTTGCCGCCATTGCCGTGACAGGCCAGCACGGCCAACGCCGCGCGGGGGGAATTGGTGTTGGCCGGGAAAAACCAGCCGCTCAACGCCACGCCGTCGGACGACGCGAAAGTCACGTCTTCAAACGGGCGGCGGAGATCCGCGGCGCCGGCTTCCCACTCGCGGCTCGGATGATAAACCTGACTGTGTTCGTACCAGCGAAAAAGCATAAGTGCGACGGCCGGAAGCAGCAGCGCCTTCAGCCAGGTCCGCCACCCGTTCCCGCGTTTCTTCATTTCCGAATCAGGTTGCCAGAGCAGCGCGCCGCTGACCAGCGGCACTTGCGGGCTTCATTTCTCCAGCGTCCTCGCCAGCGCGGCCACGCGCCGGGCGTCCACCGGATTCGCCAGCACGCCGTTTTTCTTCAAGGACGAGCCGACGAAAAAACCGTCGGCCAGCGCCAGATATTCCCTGGCGTTGTCCGCGTTGACGCCGCTGCCGAGCAATATCCGCGCTTGCGGACACGCGCGCCGCACCCGCTCCAAATCGGCCGCTGCCACGGCCTGGCCGGTGCCGAAACCGGAAACGATCAGCGCGTCCGCCAGACCGCGTTCCAGCGTGTCGCGGGCGGCGTGCTCGATCGGCCCGTCGGCCAGCGGAACGGCGTGTTTGACGTGAACATCGGCGAAAATCTGCGCTGCCGGACAAATCCGCTCGCGGTAGCGCAGCGTGGCGAAGGCGTCGCCCTCGATGAGGCCCTGGTCGGTGAGCATCGCGCCGGTGTGAACGTTGACGCGGATGAAACTGCCGCCGCACGCGGCGCACAACGCCAGCGCGGAACACGGATCGTTTCGCAGCACATTGAAACCAAGCGGCAACCTCACCGCCGCGCGCACCGCGCGGCCGGCGGCGGCCAGCGCCGCGACCGTTTCCGGCCCGACACCCGCTTTGGTGAACGGCACGTCGCCGAAATTCTCCAGGCACAGCGCGTGCGCGCCGCCGGTTTCGTAGGCCCGCGCGTCGGCGACGGCGGCGGCGATGACCGCTTCCAGATCCCCGCGCCAGCGCGGCGCGCCGGGCAGCGGTTTCAGGTGGATGACGCCGATGAACAGTTTGCGGCGACGGGCGAAAAGATGATTCACGAGTCTGGCGGGGTTGGCGTTTGGATTTTTTCCCGCAGCAGGGTGAGCGCGGCCAGCGCAGCGGCACTCTCCGCCGCCTTTTTGCTTTTGCCCGAACCGCGTGCCAGTTCCACGCCCCCGTGCTCCACGCGACATTCAAACTGCCGGTCGTGGTCCGGACCGCTGGTGGCGACGACGTGATACTGCGGCGCTTCGGTGGAGCTGGCCTGCAGCAGTTCCTGCAACTCGCCTTTCGGATTTTCGAGCACCGGAATCGCCTCGATCTCGGTGAATGCGCCGGCAAACTGCCGGAGGATGAACTCGCGCGCGATGTCGAAACCGCCGTCGAGAAAAATCGCGCCGAGCAGCGCCTCGTAGGCATCCGCCAGCGCCGAGGTCCGTTCGCGTCCGCCGTGCAGTTCCTCGCCCCGGCTCACCATCAGGTGCCGGCCCAAATCCACCGCCCGGCCGCGCTCGGCCAGCGTCTCGCGGTTGACGAGCTTGGCGCGGGCCTTGGTCAGCGGACCTTCGTCGAAGCCTGGAAACTTTTCGTAAAGCTCGCGCGTGAGCACCAGTTGCAGGACGGCATCGCCGAGAAACTCCAAGCGCTGATTGGTCTGGGCGGAGCTTTCGCCTTCGTGCGCCACGGAAGGGTGCGTCAGCGCGAGGCGGAGCAGACCCGGATCGCGGAACACGTGGCCAAGCTGCCGTTGAAATTCTTCAAATTCGGCCACAACGAAATAGGGTTGCCTACTCGGTCGCGATTCCGACGGCCGGTTCGGGGGGGGCCGTCGCTTCGGTCGGAGCGGTCACGACCGGGTCCGCGGGGGGATTCAAGCCGTGTTCGAGCAGCGCCGCCACGTCGCGCTGCACCGCCTCCAACTGGTCCAGATGCAGGTCAGGATCGGTGATGGTGAACAGGTCGCCGGTCTTGGGTTGTTCATACACGAACACGCGCCGTCCGTCGCGCGTGAACTGCTCCTTGATCCGGAGCAGGCGCTTGCGCTCCAGCATGACGGCGAGAATGTAGCCGGCCGGGATGTGTTGCGGATCGTTCTGCTCGATCAATTTGCGCAGCAGCGTCTCGGCGGTTTCCTTTTTGATCGCCTCGGTCGGCGGCGGCGGGGCCTGGTAAACGCCCTGCCAGTGCGACACGAAACCTTTGCGGTCGCGCGCCTCGCTGAACTGGCCCTGCCAGCAGGCCGCGCAAATGTCCGAACGGCGGAAGCCCGCCCGCTCGTCAAAAAGCAACGTGTGATACGCCTCCTGATCGGCAAAAGTTTTGCCGCAGGCTTCGCAGCCGTGGCCGCGCGATTGAATGTTCCACTCGGTAATCAAGCGTGGCGGCAAACATACCGCGTGCCGGGCGGCGTCCGCAACTGCAATTGCGGCGCGCGGAACTTGGTTGCTTTCCGCCGGCGCTTCAGGCACACCAGCGCCCCATTTATGAAAAAGACAACGACCAAATCGAAACGCGACGGCGAAGCGCAACTGCTGGAACTGCTCAAAAAAGTGCTGCCCAAGGCCGCGCCCGATCCCGCCCTGGCCGAAAAAATTTATTCCGCCGTCGTGGCCGAGTTGAAATCCCACAACCGCGTCAGTTCCTTCGAAAAATTCTGCTCGCGCCTGCCGTTGCCCGATCTCGAAGCGAAAACCCTCGACGAGGTGAAACTCCAGCTCGCCGCCTCCTTCGGCGAAGGGGATGTCACGATCCAGCCGGACAAAAAGGAAAAAGCGCTCGCGGTGGAAGTCTCGCTGCCGGACGGCACGCAGTTGCAGGCGCGGATTCCCGTGCGCCCCACGCCGCCCGAGGAAAGTGACGAGCCGGAAGTGCAACTCAAGTTCATCCCGTTTCCGGTCAGTTTGCCCGGCGATCCCGAGCTGGTTTGGGAACTCGCGCGCCGCGAAGACCTCTCCGCCGAGGAAGGCGGCATCGCGCTGACGAAAACCGAGGACGATTTCTGGGCGTCCAAGACCGGCCAGAAACTGCTGCGCGACCGCGTCGAGCGCAGTTTTCCCGAATTCATTTCCCGCGCCCCCGCCGGCCTGCTCGGCGAGGCCGGGTTGAAGCGCCATTACAAAACGCCCGAACCGGTGAAGGTGCTGCGCGTCACGGCGGCGAAGAAGAAGAACTGAGCGCGCGGCTGATTATCTGAAAAGTGGTTCGCCGGCTGTAGTTGGTCCCGCAACCTGGTAAAACCGGTTGCCCGAGGCACATTGACAATGACCTGTTTCCTCTTGCCGTGGTTGGGCGCGGTTCCAGCAGGAAATCTATGGACCGAACGGAAAAGCCTCCACCGCGCCGCCCGGCTCCGGAACCAGGCCTCGCGGCTCTGGTGGCGGACGATTGGGTCAGGGATTGGTCGAGGAAGGTTCAGCGGCCGTCCAGCCGGCCGTACTTGCGAATTTCCGGCCAGATCAGCGCCACGCCGATGACAACGACGATCGTGCCGACACCGCCCGAGACGGCGGAAACGACCGCTCCGGTGACAATGGTGTGGCCGAGCGCCGGCCCGAAAAGGTGGGCGACGAAATTGGACTCGAACCCGCCGAGTTCGTTCGAGGTGCCGATGAAAAGATTGTTGACGGCGGAGACGCGGCCACGTTTGTCGTCCGGCGTGAGCATCTGCACCAGCGTGTGCCGCACGACGACGCTGACGTTGTCCACCGCACCGCAGGTGAAAAGCATCGCAAACGAGAGCCAGAACCAAGTCGAGAAACCGAAGCCGATCGTCGCCAGCCCAAACGCCACGACCGACCAGAGCAGCGCGCGCCCGGCTTTTTGGAGTGGCGGGCGGTGGTTCAAAACAAACGTGCAAAGCACCGCGCCCAGCGGCATCGCCGCCACGAGCAGCCCCAGCCGGTCTGGTCCGGCGCGCAAAATGTCCCGCGCATAGATCGGCAGCAGCGCCGTGGCGCCGCCCAAAAACACCGCGAACATGTCCAGCGTGATAATGCCCAGGATGATTTTGCTCGCGAACACGAACTGGAAGCCGGTGAGCAGGGTGCGGAGCGTCATCGGCTCCTTCGCCGCGGCGGTGTAATGCCACCGCACGCCGCCGATCAGCAAACAAAAAATCAGCGCCGCAAGCGCGTTGAGCAGATACACCCCGGCGGTGGCAAAGGCCGGCTGGTGTTTGAGCATGAGGGCGATCAGCGCGCCGGCGGAAGACGGCCCAACAATGCAGGCGAGCTGGAAGACGCCGGAACTCCAGTTGACCGCCCGCGGAAACTCCTGGCGCTCCACCAGCGCGGGCAGGAACGCCGCGCTGGCCGCCCACATGAACGTGCGCGCCGAGCCGGTGACGAACAGGCAAACGAAGATCCAGCCGACCGGCCACCGCAGCGCTGAAACCGCGGCCAAGCCCAGGCTCGCCACGCCGACCACGACGGTCATCAGCACGATCACCCGCTTGCGGTTGAACGTGTCCGCGACGTGACCCGCCGGCAGGGTGAAAACAAACATGGGAATCATCTGCGTCAGCCCGACGAAGCCAAGCATCAGCGCGGAGTTGGTGCGGTCGTAGATTTCCCAACTGACCGCCATGGTGAACATCTGCTGGCCCAGCACCGCCACGAGGCGGCCGAGCAGGTAGCGGACGAAATCCCGGTTGCGCAGGACCGCATAGGCGTCGGAAGATTCAGCGGCGTTCATGGGCGAAAAACATGGCGGGGAAGTTAGCGGGAATACGGCAAACGTCGAGCCTGTTGCGGCCCCGCGCCGCGCCACGTTGAACCAGTTTTGGCCGGCGGAAAATACTGCTCCCTGGCCGAGCAACGCCACGCGCGAGCTTACGGAGCGGGCTGGTAACTGGCAGCGGTTAGAGTGTTGATGTTGCTCCGGGGATCGCTCCAGTCAATTTTCTTCGTCGGGTCCAGACCAGCCAGATATTTTTCGATGACGGTGTAGCCGTCACCCTGCAAATCCTGCTGCGCAAGCGCCGAGTCGTTGGCGTTTAAATTGAATTTCTTTTTCCAGGAAAACGGGATGCCGTCCGCGCCGACATCCTTGAAGGGTTCGCCTTGGTATTCGGGATAGCCGCCAACCTGCGAAATGTCCGTGATGATGCCGTTGCCGGCCTTGCCGATGTTGTTTTTGGCAATCCCTTTCATCGCCGGCGGCGCGATCTCCTTGCCTTCGCTCCAGACTTTTCCGGTTTTCGTTTCGGTGACCACGCGTTCGTCCACCGAATCGCGGCGCGGCAACATCGCGCCGGCATTTTGCAAAACGGAATTGAAAGCGTCCGTCGCGCTTTCAACGGTCACCGGTGCCATCGGGAAAGGCTTGTCCGCGCGCACTTTTTTAATCAGCGCCTTGGTTTCCTCGGCGGACATAATGTCGGGCTCATCCTTGGAGCCGCCGCTGGCAAATTGCACCCCGCCGTTCCAATTGTCCTTGGTCACGGCGTCGTTGCCTTCCATGACATTGCCCGCGACGTAAGCCCTGCCAAAATAGGAAATCATGTCCGGCTTCTTCTGCGTCGCGGACGGCTGCAAAATGCGAAACGCAATCGGGCCGGGATTCACCGCCGGGCCCGGCTTGTAATAATTGTTGATGATGTTGTAAAGACTGTCCTTGTCGCCGCCGTCCACCGTGCGGTGACGCCAGTTGAAAATGACGTTGTTGACGAAATTGAAATCATAAGTCATCGCGATGCTCGGATTGCGGCCCGTGTTGCACGCCAGCAGATTGTGATGAAAGCCGGTGTTCCGCCCACCCCAGTCACCGCCGAATGCGTGGTTGTTTACGTTCAGCGCCTCGCTCGTGATGCACCACTGGATCGTGACATTGACGGCGGGAAGTTTCAGCGCCGGTCCGCCGTTGGTCGGCTGATACATGTGGCGATAGGTGTCGAGGTTCTGGTCGTTGCCCCAGCTCGCGGACACGTGATCGAGAATGATGTTGCCAACCGGGTCACCGTAATGGTTGCCGTGCCGGTTGAAAATGTCGGTGATGCCGCGCCGCAGCCGCAAATAGCGAATGACCACGTCATGCGCGTTGTCAATAATGCCCTGGCCGGCGAGGCACACCCCATCGCCGGGTGCCGTGTGGCCGTCAATCGTGAGGTAAGGTGCCTCAATGAAAATCGGCATCTGGAGATGAATGATGCCGGCGACGTTGAAGACCACAATGCGCGGTCCAGCCGATTCGCACGCCTCGCGCAACGTGCCCGGCCCGCTGTCGGCAAGATTAGTCACAACAAAAACTTTTCCGCCGCGACCGCCGAAGGAAAATTTCCCACCGCCTTCCGCCCCCGGAAACGCCGGCACGTTCGCCTGCGGCAAATCGTCCGGCTTGGCCGCCCACGGAATGTAGGGTTTGCCTTTGCTGGCCCATCCGACTAACTCCGGCTGCAGCTTGGTCCGCAATTGTTGTTCATATTGTTGCCAAGCCTCCTCGCGTTGCTTGACCGCTTCCGGAGTCGCCGGCCAGCTCTCGCGGGCTAAAGATCGGTGAAGCGGAAGCAGCGCGATGGCCAGCAGCGCCGCGGCCAGAAGGCAAGTTTGCGCGCACGGAACGGAACGGTTTTTGTTCATTACGATATTTTTTGCTTTGCCCGGCGCGGTCGCCGCCGTGTCGCCCTCGAAATCGAAGTGCCACGGATCAGCCGCCAACGGGACGGTTTAATCCTAGCATCACCGGGCGAAAATGCCGAATGTGAAAACTGTCATTTGCCTTGTGAAAATCGCCAAGACGAAACCGCCCGCGCGCCGCCGGCCGCTTCCACGTTTGACCTGGCACGGATTTTTTCCATACTGGTCGCATGGGCAATACTTTCGGGCAGTTGTTCCGCATCACCACTTGGGGCGAATCCCACGGCGGCGGCGTGGGCGTCGTCGTGGACGGCTGTCCGCCGCGACTGACCTTGACCGAGGCCGATCTCCAGCCCGACTTGGATCGCCGCCGGCCCGGCCAGTCCAAAATCGTCACGCCGCGCAAGGAAACTGATACCGTGCAAATCCTCTCCGGCACGTTCGGCGGCAAAACGCTCGGCACGCCGATTTCGATGTGGGTCAAAAACGAGGATCAGCGTTCCGAAGCCTACGCGGAGATGTCCACGAAGTTCCGCCCGTCGCATGCGGATTACACCTACTTTGCCAAATACGGCATCCGCGCCTGGCCCGGTGGCGGACGCACCAGCGCCCGCGAGACCATCGGCCGCGTCGCCGCCGGCGCGGTTGCGAAGAAAATTCTGCGCGAGAAGTTTGGCGTCGAAGTCCTGGCGTACGTCCAGCAGGTGCAAAACATCCGCGCCACGGTGGATCCTGAAAAAGTGAAATTTTCCGAGGTCGAGGCCAACATCGTTCGGTGTCCCGACCGTGCCGTGGCGGACAAGATGATCCGGCTGATCGAGAAAATGCGGGGCGCGGGCGACACGGTCGGCGGCATCGTGGAAGGCGTGGCGCGCGGCGTACCGCCCGGGTGGGGCGAACCGGTGTTTGACCGGCTCGAAGCCGATCTGGCCAAGGCGATGCTCAGTCTGCCCGCGTCGAAAGGCTTCGACCTCGGCTCCGGCTTCGGCGGCATCACGATGACAGGCCGCGAGCACAACGATTTGTTCCGCGCGAAAAATGGAAAAGTTTTCACCACCACGAACCGCTCCGGCGGAATTCAAGGCGGCATTTCCAACGGGGCGACGATTTATTTCCGGGTTGCCTTCAAGCCCGTTGCCACCGTGATGCACGAACAGGAAACGGTGGATGTACGGTTTAAGAACACCACGCTCAAGGGCCGTGGCCGCCACGATCCCTGCGTATTGCCGCGCGCGGTGCCGATGGTGGAAGCGATGACGGCGCTGGTGCTGGTGGATCACGCGCTGCGGCACAACGCGCAGTGCGCCGGGTTGTAAGTCCAATCCAAACCGGCACCATGAGCAGCCCCAGCGAGACGTTTCCACAACACGAAATCCGCCCCATTCGGGGCGAGAAATTCCTGCGCGGACTGAACCGCCTGCTGCCGCTGGGCCGCAAGTATCATCCGCTGCTCCGGCTGCTGAACGGCGGGTGCGGCCTGCTGGCGGTTCCCTTCGGCCCGTACCGCGTGCTCAAGCCGGCGGCATGGACCAAATCTGTCACCGCGCAATTGCTGCTCGGCAAGGACATGGCGGCGGAGTTTCAACTGCTCGAAGTTTTTTGCCGGAAGTGCGAGCGCGGGTGTTTTGTGGATGTCGGCGCCAATATTGGACTTTACACGCTGTTGCTCCGCGCCGCGTCGCCACGCCCGATCATCGCCTACGAACCGCAGCCGTATCTTTTCAAACTCCTGCAATGGAACATCGCCTACAACCGATTGCCTTCCGCGCAGGCGCGCAATCTGGCCTGCGGCGCACGACGCGGCGAACTCGCTTTCATGACGGGTCTCAACGGCTCCGTGGCTTTCGATCAGGCAACAGCGTCGGGCGCGCGCTCCGCGACCAGCTCCGGCAGCGTGGAGGAGGAGGCACGGCGCGCGGAGGTGGGCGGCCTGATGAAAGTGCCCGTCACGACGCTCGATGAAGACCTGGCGGACGTGCCGGAGATTGCGCTGCTGAAAATTGACTGCGAAGGGTTTGAATATCAAATCCTCCGGGGCGCACGCGAAATCCTCAAGCGGCACCGGCCGTTCTTGTTCGTCGAAGTGCATCCCGAACAGTTGGTCCAATTTGGAGATTCCACGCAGGCGGTGGTGGATTTGCTCGCGCCGGACTACGACCTGGAGTTCTGGTATTTCCAAATCGAACGCCACTCCACGAAGCTCCAGCGCAGCGTGGAAAAATTCCGCCGGCCGCGCGCCCGCCGCTGCGCCACCGTCGCCGAGATGCTCGCCGCCAGCACCCGGGTGCCCGGCCCGGCGCAGATTTATTTCGTCGGCCGCCCGAAAGCGGCCGCCGCGGGTCAAACGGGAATCTCGTACAAATCCGACACGGCGAATTGATCCAGCGCGATCTGCGCGTCGCGGTTGCGGAGGTGGAACAGCGGGACGTTGCCGTAAAACGAGGCCCACTGAGAAAAAGTGCTGAGCGGGCCAATCAAAAAATCGCATTTCGCCAGCGAGTAAAGATCGGCCACCGCCGGGCCGACGCCAAATTCCACGGTCAGTCCCGGAAATTCGCCTGCGTGCCGGGGCTCGTCGCTGCACACGAAAAAGGCCGTCCGCCGGCCGGGAAATTTTCCGGCCAGCGCCCGCATCCACGCCGCATATTGGTGCGCTGGAAAAAAGAATTCCCCCTGCTTCCAGTGACGATAGTCGCCGTGGCGAATGTGGACGCCCACGACCACGTCCGCAGCTTGCCGCAGCCGTTCCAGCGCGGGGCGGTTGGCACGTTCGAGTTCCGCGACGGGTCGGAGATGCGTGCGGATTTTTTCCGCCTGCCGCACCACGCAACCGGGCGCGCGAAAAAACCAGCCGTAAACAAACACCGTCCGGGCGGCGCCGAACTTGGCCTGCATTTCCGAACCGTCCAGCAATTGGGTGTGATACGGAATTTCGCGGATGGTCACGCATTTTTTCCCGAGGAGCGGTAGGCGTTCGTTTAGCGCGCCGCCATAGCGTGCCGCGTTATACAAGAGGCGGGTTTTGCGCAGCGCAGCGGCGACGCCCGGCAGACGGTCCAGCACGCTCCGTAGCCGGGGGATCGGATAGCGGCAATAAATATCCTTACGCGTAGTCTCAAACAAATGGGCGTAGGAATGAAAAGTGACATTGCTCACACGATGACCATGCTCGGCGGCATAGCCGATGAAATTAGCAAAGAGGACCAGCCGGTTCGCCAGCCGACCGGTGCGCAGGCTGATGACGAAGTGTTTGCCCGCGGCGGGGTTCCCGTCCGCCAGCGGTTGTGGTGTGGCTTCCAAGTTCAGTTTGGTTTGGCCTGAGGACCGGCAACAGCGTTTCCCACCTTCGGAGCGGATCAGGCGACCGCGGCGGCGATCGGCGCTTCGGCCAGTTTTTCAAAGCCCCAGCGCAGCAGCCGCTCGGTGGTTTCCCAGGAGATACAGGCGTCGGTAATGGACACGCCGTACCGGAGGTCGGCCGCGTTTTTCGGAATGGGCTGACTGCCTTCGTGCAGATAACTTTCAATCATCGCGCCGATAAGGGAACGGGTGCCGCTAACGCGTTGTTCGATGATGCTGCGCCAGACATCTTCCTGCCGCGCGGGCTGCTTGCCCGAATTGGCGTGGCTGCAATCCACCATCATCACCGGAGGCGCGCCGGCTTGCGCCAGCTTGGCTTCGGCGTCGCGGATGCTCTGGGCATCGTAATTTGTCTGCACCCGGCCGCCGCGCAGGACGATGTGCCCGTCGGGATTGCCGGTTGTACGAACGATGCTCGTGAAACCGTCCTGGTCAATGCCCAGAAAACTGTGCTGCGAACGCGCCGAGAAAAGGGCGTCCACGGCGATTTGCAGGCTGCCGTCGGTGGCGTTTTTGAAGCCGACGGGCATGGACAGGCCGCTGGCCAGTTCCCGGTGGGTTTGGGATTCAGTGGTGCGCGCACCTATGGCCGCCCAGGTGACGAGGTCGGCGATGTATTGCGGAATGATCGGATCGAGGAACTCGGTGGCCGCAGGCAAGCCGAGGGCGGCAATCTCCAACAACAGTTGGCGGGCGAGGCTCAAGCCGGCTTCGATGTCCTGCGAATTGTCGAGATGCGGATCATTGATCAGCCCTTTCCAGCCGATGGTGGTGCGCGGTTTCTCAAAATAGACCCGCATGACGATTTCCAGCCGGCTGGCGAACTCCTGGCGCAGCACGCTGAGTTTGCGGGCGTATTCCAGCGCACCGGAGGCGTCGTGAATTGAGCACGGGCCGACCACAACCAGCAGCCGGGAATCCTGGCGGCGCAGGATGCGTGTGACCGCCTCACGGCTGCGCACAACCGTCGCACCCGCCGCCTCGGTCAGGGGCAGCGCCGCTTTCAACTTCGCGGGCGCCAGCAGGCGGACGATTTCTTTGACGTGTAAATCTTGAGTCCGAAACATCGTTCCCCAGTCTAGCAAAGGGAAGGACGGATGAAAGCGGAATCGAAGCCAACCCGTGGTTTTGACTTGTCCAACTTATCCAGTTCTGAGACAAAAACTGTCCACGACTTTTGACAAAAGGACGCAAGCCCGACGGCGCGTCAAAGTCACAATGCGTGCCATGCATGAGACAATTTAGAAATACTTTTCAAAGCGGCCAAAAAGGCTTGATTTGCAACGATATTGGCACGCCTGCAGGGATGGGCGGCAGATCGACCCGGGCCGGCTCGCGGCGTCCCGCGTTTGGCAACCCACTTGCGTAGACGGACACCGTGATGGAAAGATTTGTTGGTTGGGGTGCAGGGAAGTTTCCCTCATCACCCCGTTTTCTGGTGTGGTTGTTGGTCTTCGTCCGGCTGGTCGCCGCTGCTCAACAAAATGCCACCCTGGCTTGGGATCAAAGTCCCGATCCGGGAGTGACCGGCTACAACATTTATTACGGCGGCGCGAGCCAGACGTACACCAACCAGGTGAACGCGGGCAATACGACCAACGTCACCATCTCCGGGTTGGTGGCCGGTGCGACTTATTATTTTGCCGCCACGGCCTACGACGCGTCCGGCGACGAAAGCGCGCCGTCGGATGAGTTGGTTTACACCACACCCAACGGGCCGTTGATCACCCCCATCGCCAACCAGATCGTGGCGCAGAACAATTCCACAGCGGTGCTGCCATTTTTGATCAGCGAAGCCTACACGCCTGCCACCACGCTCACGGTGACGGCGGCTTCCGCCAACCCGCAGTTGGTCCCGCTCGCCAACATCGTCCTCACCGGATCGGATTCAAATCAAACCGTGCAAGTGACACCTGCCCAGGATCAAACCGGCACAACTTTGATTACCATCAGCGTAAGCGACACCAACGGCAACACCACCAGCACCAGCTTCCAACTGACCGTCGAGAGCCTGCCGACAATTCTCAGCCAGCCCGTCAGCCTCGTTTTGAACGCGGGCGCCACGGCCATATTCAGCGTGGGTGCGACCAACGAAGGGCCGCTCGTCTACCAATGGCTCTTGAACGGCGTGCCGTTGACTGACGGCGGCCCGGTTTTGGGCTCGACGCAGTCAACGCTCACAGTGACCGGCGTGCTCGGCGCGTCGGCGGGGAATTACTCCGTCGTGGTCAGCAACGTGGCGGGGGCGGTGGCCAGTTCACCCGCGACGCTCACGGTCAGCGATCCCGTGCTCACCAGCCAGCCAACGGGTTTGACTCGCAACGCCGGGGCGGCCGCGAGTTTCACCATCAACGTGGCGGGCACCGCGCCGTGGAGGTACCAATGGCTCAAAAATGGCACGCCGCTAAGTGACGGCGGCAACGTCAGCGGCTCCGCGTCGGCCACGTTGAATTTGAATCCCGTCACCGGCGCCGATGCGGCGAGTTACAGCGTGGCGGTCAGCAATGTGATCGGCGGCGTCACCAGTTCCAGCGCCACGCTGGTGGTGAACGATCCCGTGATCACCGGCCAGCCAGTGGGTCTGACCCGCAACGCGGGCGCGACCGCCAGCTTCACCGTCACGGCCGCGGGCGCGGCGCCGCTCACATTTCAATGGCTGAAGAATGGCGCCCCGTTGAGTGATGGCGGCAACGTCAGCGGCAGCGCGACCCCGACGCTCACGTTGAGCTCGCTCACGCGGCTGGACACCGCCAGTTACAGCGTGCTGGTCACCAGTGCGTACGGCAGCGCAACCAGTTTCGGCGCCGCGCTCGCGGTGAACGACCCGGTGATCACCAGCCAACCGGCCAACCTGCTCCGGACGGTGGGCAGCGGGGCGGGATTCACGGTGGGCGTGGCCGGCACCGCGCCCTTGAGCTATCAATGGTATAAAGATGGCGTGCCGTTGAGCGATGGCACGAACGTCACCGGCAGTGCGACGGCGAATCTGAGCCTGACCGCCGTGGCGTTTTCTGACGCGGGCGGCTACAGCCTCACGATTGGCAATACTTTCGGCAGTGTGAGCAGTTCGACGGCGGTGCTTACCGTTCAATCGGCCACGCCGCCCAATGTGCTGGTGGTCTATACGAACGGCAGCGGCACGCTCACGCCGAACTACGATCACCAGGCCTTGACCATTGGTCGGGCTTACTCGATGACCGCCAAGCCGGCACCGGGCCAGATGTTCACCGGTTGGACGGGCGGCACCAACTCCGCCGCTGCGCTGCTCAACTTCCTGATGCGGAGCAACCTGGTGCTGCAAGCCAATTTCGCCCCTCTCCTGGTCAGCACCAACGGCAACGGCACCGTCACGCCGAACGCGAAGACCGCGTTGAATTTAATTTCGGGCACGCCCTGCTCCTTCACGGCGGCGCCGGCGCCGGGCCAGATGTTCACCGGTTGGACGGGCAGCACCAATTCAGCATCGGCAACCGTGCGCCTCGTGCTGTCACCCACCCTGGTGTTGCAGGCCAATTTCGTCCCGCTGCTCGTGGGCACCAACGGCAACGGCACCATCACGCCGAACGTGAAGACGGCACCCAACCTGGCCGTGGGCGCGGCTTACACGCTTACGGCGAACCCGGCGGCGGGTCAGGTCTTTGCGGGTTGGACCGGCAGTGTGAATTCCTCAGCCCCGACGCTGCACGTCACGCTTTCGCCCAATCTGGTGTTGCAGGCCAACTTCATACCAAGTCCGTATCCGGCCAAGAGCGGTTCCTACAACGGCCTCTTTTACGAAGCGGACGCGGTGCGAATAAACAGCGCCGGTTCGATCAGCGTGCAGGCAACCTCGCGGGGGACGTACACCGGCAAGATTCAGCTGCAAGGCTCGACCTACCCCCTCAGCGGCAGTCTGGGCTTGCAGGGCCAGGCGACCCAGGTCATTTCCCGCGGCCTGAATCCACCCCTCACGGTGCAATTCGGACTTGGCTCGGATCAGATTTACGGTTCGATCAGCACCAGCAATTGGCTGGCTAGCGTGCTGGGCGACCGCGCGCTCTTCAACACCCTGACCAATCCGGCACCGCAAGCCGGTGCCTACACCATGCTCTTGTGGCGCACCGGCGGCACCTCCGCGGCGCAAGGTCACAGCTATGGCACCCTGACGGTTTCGCGCGCCGGCGTGGTCAGCCTGGCGGGCGCCCTCGCGGACGGCAGCAAGATCACGCAAAGCGCGCCCTTGTCCAAGGGCGGATTGTGGCCGCTGTTCGTGCCGCTTTATTCCGGCAAGGGGCTCCTATCGAGCTGGGTTTATTTTGCGAACTCGGCCCAAACGGATTTCTCCGGCGTGCTGTCCTGGATCATGCAGACCAACGCCACGGCCAAGTATTACCCCGGCGGATTCACCAACCAGTTCGCGGTCTATGGCTCCAGTTACACGCCGCCGAACACCACGAATCGCGTCTTGAATCTGAGCAGCGCGCAACTGTCGTTCAGCGGCGGCAATCTCGCAGAAAACTTCTCCGACAGTGTGGTCTTGGGCGCCAACAACCAGGTGACGGATTTGAGCAGCAATCGGCTGACGATGCTCTTCTCCACCGCTACCGGGACCTTCACCGGCAACGTCGTCGAACCCATGACCGGGAAACTTTGGCCGTTCAGCGGTGCAGTCCTGCAGAAGCTCAACCTCGGCTATGGATTCCTCGCCGGTACCAACGCGAGCAGCCAGGTTTATGTGCTGCCGTAGCCTGGGGCGTCAATCCAAGCCCAGGGTTTTCCGGCCCGCCTCGGAAATCATCGAGTGATGCCACTGGGGTTCCCAGACAATTTCCACCGTCGCCTCCTCCACGCCCGGCAGGCTTAACAGTTTTTGCTGGGCGTCGCCTGCGATGACTCCGCCCATGCCGCAGCCCGGCGCCGTCAGCGTCATCTTGACCTCCACCGCGCTTCTTCCGCCGGCACGTGGCCCGATCTTCATGTCATACACCAGCCCGAGGTCCACGATGTTGACGGGAATCTCCGGATCGTAACACGTCCTCAACGCCTCCCAAACCCGGGCCTCCGAGAGTTCGGCGCCGCTCTCGGCCGGGGCGTTTGCGGGGGCTGGTGCTGTTCCCTGCCCCAAAGCGTCCGCGTCCGCCGCCGCAATGCGAAACAACCCTCCCGGCGCGTGAACCGTGAAACTGCCGCCCAGCGTCTGGGTGATGTCCACCGCTGTGCCGGCGGGCAGGGTCACGGTCGCCCCGGCCGGGATTTGAACAGCGGGGCAGTCGCGCGTGAGTTCGACTGAAATTATTTTTTGCATTTGAAAATTGGCCGCCTGCCGGTGCCGGCAGCGGCAGCCAGAACTTAAAGCATTCCTCGCCGCAACACCAAAAAATTCCGCCGCCGGCCGAAATGGCGTCCCTCCTTCGCGTTCAGTGAATCAGGATGGCCGCGCCGCTCGCGGAATGCGCCGCCCCGCCCCGAAAGCCGCTCACCCGCAAATTCGTCACGTTTTCGGCCTCCAGCGCGTGGGTGAATTCTCCCAGCCGGTCCCCGCGAAAAACGACGGAGCAATTCTTGAGCGTGATGCCATCGGCATCGCGAAGACTAAAACCGGGATTCGCGTGAAGTTCAATCGGCGCGATTGCTTTCGTCGGCCGGTTGTCGAACATGCCACCCGGATATTTCGTCCAGCGCTCCAGCGTCACCGAAACATCTTCCAACCGCACGTCGCCGATGCGGCTGCCGGGCATGCCCCGGATCCGGAGACTATTTTCCGCGCGTCCGCTGACGTTTTGGATCGTGATCCCATGCAAGGTCCCAAGTTTGGTTTCCGGTGTCCGCGGAAGCGCGGTCAGCGAAATCGCTTCGCCGCGGCCCCACCAAGGCGCGGCGTGATAGCGCGAGACGAAACGAATGTCGCGGAAGACCACGTTCGACACGCTGCCCTCATCGCGCAACTGGATGCACAGGCCGCGGCTGCTGGAGAAAATTTTGCAGCGCTCAAACAAAATGTCGTGAATGTCGCCGGTCGTCTCCGTGCCGATTTTCAAGCCGGCGTCTTGGGTGCGAATCACGCAATCGTGAACATGGATGTTGGCGCACGCGCCGAAATCATTGGTCTGCCGCGTGGATTTCACGACGATGGCGTCGTCGCCGCAGGTTAGGTGGCAATTTTTGATTTCCACATTGCGGCAGTGGTCGGGATCAATGCCGTCGTCGTTCGGCACATCGAGGCGATTGTTCACAGTGACATTGTCCACCAGCACATTTTCGCAGCCAAGCAGGTGCAAACCCCAAAACGGCGCGTCCGCAAAGGTGATGTCGCGCACGACGAGATTCGTGCAGCCGGTGAGCACAAACATTTTGGGCCGCCATTCTTTGAACAGCCACCACTCGTTCGGCGCGTCGTAGCCGGTCATAAACGATAGCGATTGGCCAAGAATTTTGCCGCTGCCCGTGATTTTCAAGCTCGGCGCATTGGACGCCATGATGACGCCGTCGCCGGAATAATCGCTTTGATTCGTGCTGATGAGCAGCGTGCCGTCGAGGTGAAAATCAATTCCGCCTTTCAGTTCCAACGTGGCGACGAGAAACGTGTGCCGGCGTGGAATCAGAACCTGTCCCTGCTCTTGCGAAGCCGAGTCAATCGCGCGCTGAATCGCGGCCGTGTCGAGCGTCACGCCGTCGCCTTTTGCGCCGAAATCGAGGACGTTGAAAGTTTTGGAAGTTTTGGCTGCGAGGGAGCCGACGAGGAAAAATACCAACGCGACTAATGTCGCCATGGCTCTGGCCCGATTCAGCCGGCGAAATGTTTTGCGTTCATTTATGTGTCTCATGGAATAGTTATGCTGGAGGGATTCAATGAATCTGCTTGGCCCGGTCAAACTCCAAGTTTCTTGAGCCTGCCGGGTTAATCCACAATTCAAGTCTGATTCCGGTGTCCGCAGTATCCGAATCAGCAGTTACATCAACAAAAAGCCGCCCATAATTCCCACCTGCATCTTTGAAATAGAAGTTCTGGATAAACCTTGCTTGCCACGGAGAATCAGTTGCGTTCACGGTTTTCACAAAAACAGCCTGATAGTCATTTTCTGGTGCCCAATTAGGATAACTATCGTTTTCAGGCAACAATCCCCCACCTGGGATTTCAAGCTTAAATGTCCAATCAAAATGGTCTTTGCCACGTCGAACCTCGAGTGGATTGCGGAGCAGTGTAATTCGCATGTTACCATTGGAATTCTTTTTTCCGTTGGTCAAATCAAACACCGCGGTTGTGCCATCATAGGGAATGCGGGATCTGAATTCAGCATATTTCATCGGTTCCGGGCCTTTGAGCTTCCACATGGTAAAAACCACCGGATTGTTCGGATCGGGGCGATTGTCTCCACACTGTTCAGAAGGCAACTGCGAATTGTGAGTTGAACGTGAACTGAATTCGTAACCTTCTTTTTGAGGACGAATCCCAATTCCTATTCCATGTAACCCTAAAAATTTAAAACAGCCGTTGGAATCTGTCATGGTGTAATGCGCCTCACTGCTAGTATGCAGAAAATCTTTGGCCAACGTAGTCCCGCCTTCAACGTTGGCACCAACAACCGGCTTGCCATTTTGATCCACCACCTTGCCATAAATATTCAATGAATGGTTTTCTGAGCGCACCATCATTTGCATGCAACCCGTAAACAACAGACCAACGCCCAGCAAACTAAATAACAACAGCCTAGCTTTCATAAAATTTATTTCACCGCCACGTCCCAAACCTTCGAACGCCGCGATTTGCCGGCCGGACCTTCCACATCCAACACCACGATGTAGTGACCGGGTTTTTCGTAAATATGTATCGGGTTCGGCGTGTTGGACGTTTCGCCGTCTCCGAAATCCCAACGCCATTTGGCGATTTTGCCGACCGACAAATCCTTGAACGCCACCAGCCGCCGGTCCATGTCCACGACTTGAAACGACCACTGCGCCTCAATCGGCTTCACGAATTGCGGTTCCAACGGCATCAATTTGAACAGGCAAAGCTCATCCGCCTGACCATACATCGTGTGATGGCGCGAGAGGTTCCAGAAGCCGTTGTTGGTATCGCCGGAATGCACGTCGTCATAATCAATCAGCGCAAACGACAGGCCGATGAGCTTGTTCTCCGTCAACTTCGATTCGACTGCCCGCGGCGGGCCTTCCGCGCCGGCGTAATCGAACGGCGTAATCCAAAACTCCAGCGTGTAGTGCCCCGGTTCGCCTGGTTTAAAATTGTATTTTTGCGCCGCGTTGGCATACGGCAGTTCCTTGAGCCACTGCGCCGGACCCCAGACCATGCACCAGTCTTTGTTTTCGGACGGCGTGAAGATGTGGTAATTCTGCGCGTGCGTGCCTTGCAGCGAAAAATACGTTTCCCACTGGCCAAGGAACGGCTTGGCCGGCGAATATTTTTCGATCAGCGGCCCGCCGGACAAATCGCCGTCCACCACCAGCTCGAAGGTGTCGTTGTGCAAACCCGGATCGGCAAAATCCCAGTAATCGTCGTCCGCCTCGTAGAGAAAATACAGGCGGCTCAAGCCTTTCACCCAGCCGACTTTCACGCGGATCTTTGGCGTGGATGTATCGGCGACTTGATGCTTTGCGTTGTCGTCCACCAGCTGGTCGGCGGTGATGACATAACTTTCGGGGACGCAATTCCAGTCGTTGGTGTCGCCGTCAATGCGCGGGATTTGGTTCGCGGGAAATTGGAATACTCTGAACAGCTCGTTCGTCCGGTCCAGCGCGGAGGTGGTCAGACCGAAACTCAGCAGCAGCGCGAGCAGGCACAGGTGCCGGCCCGCTGCGGCAGTGGAAAATGTCATCGCGCAATGGCTCCATGATCGGCTGAGGCTGTCAACACTTTTGTCGGTGGAAAAAATGCGATTGCCCCGTCCGGGCCGCACACTGCACAATCAACCCTGATGAACACGACCCGGTTGCAAACTCCAAACCGCGCGCAGACATTTATGCTCGCCTTGATGCTGCTGACCGGATCAACTGCGGCGCAGACCAATCAACCGCCCCTCGCCGCACCGGACCTGGCGAGCAATCCGCCGCCGCCGCGCGTCACACTCAATTCCAGTCTGCCGACGATTTTTATCGCCGGTGACTCCACCGCTGCCCGCGGATCCGGCGCAGCGCAGCAGGGCTGGGGGGTGCCGTTCGCCGATTATTTTGATCCGGCAAAGGTGAACGTGGCCAACCGCGCCAGAGGCGGACGCAGCAGCCGCACCTTCGTCACCGAGGGATTGTGGGATCAATTGCTGGCCGACCTGAAGCCCGGCGACCTCGTGTTGATACAATTCGGCCACAACGATGCCGGCGCCGTCAACGACACTTCCCGCGCCCGCGGCTCACTGCACGGAATCGGGGGCGAGACTCAGGAAATTGATAATTTGCTCACGAAAAAACATGAGACCGTCCACACCTTCGGCTGGTATCTCAACAAAATGATCGCCGACGTGAAAGCCAAAGGCGCCACGCCTATCGTCCTTTCGCTGACAATTCGCGACGTTTGGAAGGATGGCAAAGTGGAACGCGGCTCCGGCCAGTACAGCCGGTGGTCCGCCGAGGTCGCCAAGACCAACGGCGTCCAGTTTGTTGACGTGATGAACTTGGTCGCCGACAAATTTGATGCGTTGGGTCAGGAACAGGTTCATGCGTTCTATCCGCGTGATCACACGCACTTCAATGCCATCGGCGCGGACCTGCACGCCGCCACAGTGGTTGCCGGCCTCAAGAGCCTTCGCTCCAATCCGGTCCGGAAATTCCTTTCGGCCACGGGCGAGGCCGTCGCGGCCGACCGGGCCGCCGAGTTGAATCTGCCGCGGCCGGCCAATCCCGCGCTGCCATCGCTGTTTCTCATCGGCGATTCCACCGTGCGCAACGGCCACGGCGACGGCGCGAACGGCCAGTGGGGCTGGGGCGATTATCTTGGCCAATTCTTCGACCCGAAAAAAATCAACGTCGTCAACCGCGCTGTGGGCGGCACCAGCAGCCGCACTTATTTCAAAGAATTCTGGCCGGGCGTGCTGGCGATGGTGAAGCCGGGCGATTTCGTCATCCTCCAGTTCGGCCACAACGACAACGGCTCGCCGGCCACCGGCCGCACCTCGATCAAGGGCATCGGCCCGGAAACGCTCGAGGTCCGGACAAACGGGCAGACTGAAATCGTTTATTCCTTCGGCGGCTATTTGCGAAAATACATTTCCGACACGCGGGCCAGAGGCGCGACGCCCATCGTCTGCTCGCTGGTGCCGCGCAAAATTTGGAAGGGTGGAAAAATTGCCCGCAGCAAGGAAAGCCACGCAGGCTGGGCGGAACAGGTCGCCCGGACCGAAGGCGTCGCGTTTGTGGATCTCAACGAACTGGTCGCTGAACGTTATGACGCGCTGGGCCGCGGCAAAGTCGAACCGCTCTTTGCCGATGAACACACGCACACCAGCGCCGCCGGCGCGGCCTTGAACGCGGAGTGCGTCCTCGCCGGTTTGCAGTTACTCCCGGAAAATCCGCTGAAGAATTATTTGCGGCCCGAAAAACCGTAACCCGCGAAGAACGGGTGCCGTCCTCCCGAGTAATCGATGAACTTCCGACTCCTCTTCGTGCTGGTTGGCGCAGCGCTCCTCGCGGGCGCGAATTCCACGCAGGCGGAGCTGCGTCTCGCCAGTCCGTTTACGGATCACGCGGTGCTGCAATGCGACAAGCCGGTGCCCGTGTGGGGCACCGCCAGCCCCGGCACGGCGGTCCGGGTGAGCTTCGCCGGGCAAACCAAATCCGCCCGCGCGGACGCGAATGGAAATTGGAGGGTCACCCTCGAACCGCTGCGCGCGTCGGCCCAGTCCCGGACACTGGCCGTCACCGGCGACGGCGGTTCCGAAGCTCGACGCGATGTGCTGGTCGGCGAGGTGTGGCTTGCTTCGGGCCAGTCGAACATGGATTTCTCGCTGTCGAAAAAGGTGAAATATTTTGCAGGCGTGGCGAACGAGGAACAGGAAATTGCCGCCGCGGATTATCCGCTCATCCGCATGTTCACCGGCAAGGCGGCCAAAGCCTACACGCCGCAGACCAGTGTGGGCGGCGAGTGGCAGGTTTGCCGCCCCGAAACCGCGCCGGCGTTTTCCGCCGTGGCCTATTTCTTTGCGCGCGATCTGCAAAAGGAAATCCAAGTGCCCGTGGGCATCGTCACCGAAGCATTCGGGGCGAGCACAGCCGAAGCGTGGATTGACCGCGCAGCGCTGGCCGGCGATCCGAAACTGAAACCGTTGCTGGACCACTTCGACGCCGCCGTGGAGAGTTTTCGCACGAACCCGCCGCCGGCGATCGCACCGCCGCGGCCGGAAGATGTCTCCGCCACCAACGCCGCGCCCGCCGGCCGCCGCCGCGGCGGCGCACCGCGTGACCCCGTGCAGGACCAGCACAACCCGACCGTGCTGTTCAACGGCATGATCCATCCCATCATCCCGTTCGCCATTCGGGGCTTCCTTTGGTATCAGGGAGAATCCATCGTCGGCGGCAGCGCCGGCGTGGCGCTTTACCCGCACGTCCAGGCGGCGTTGATTCGCGACTGGCGCAGGCTGTGGGGCGAAGGCGAGGTTCCCTTTTACATCGTGCAACTGGCCGGCCAGAAGGCGGCGAGCAACAGTCCCTTGGTCCGCGAAGCCCAGGCCACCGTGCTTGCGCTGCCGCAAACCGGCATGGCCGTGGCCATGGACATTGGCGAGGCAAAAAATGTGCATCCGAAAAACAAGCAGGACGTGGGCGACCGGCTGGCGCGCATTGCGCTCGCAAACGTGTATGGACGAAAGATCGAGTACTCCGGTCCGCGCTATGAATCCATAAACGTGGAAGGCCCGGTGCTTCGCGTGAAATTCTCGCACCTGGGTGGCGGTCTGGTCGCCAAGGGCGGGACGCCGCTCAAATGGTTTGAACTCGCGGGCGCGGACAAAAAATTCGTGGCCGCCGAGGCGAGGATTGACGGCGATACGGTGGTGGTGAGCAGCCCGGCGGTCCCCGCGCCGGTGGCGGTGCGGTATGCCTGGGAGAACTTTCCGGAAGGCTGCAATCTCTTTAACGCGGCTGGTCTGCCGGCCGCGCAGTTTCGTTCCGATGCGCCAAAAATCCCAATTGAATAACTCACCCAGGTTCAAAACCAGCGCGGCAATTGAGCGTTCACTTTAATTCCCGAACCGGCAGAGCCTGCCGCCACCAGCGGTTTTTCTGGAGCTCCGCTGCCGGCTTGAGCGCAGCAGAAACAGCATTTGAGACTTTTCCGCGCCGCCCGCCAGCGCCACCACTTCCGCTCAAGATTGACAAAAAGCCCTCAACTCCCAAAGACTTTGGAATTATTTCCACATTTATGAAAATACACCGCCGCCATTTGGCACTTGTCGCCGCCTGGGTTGCCGTCGCCGGGCTTGTCCCGCAGCCTGCCTTCGCGAAGGATTTTGACTACGAGCCGAAACCGACCAACGGCTGCTTCGCCAAGTTCAACCCCCGCCGCGCACCCGCGCCCGGCCCGCTCCTGCTCCAGCCTGGCGACCGGCTGGCGATCATCGGCGATTCGATCACCGAACAGAAAATGTATTCGCGCATCCTCGAAACCTACCTCACCGTGTGCGTGCCGGAATTGAAGATCACCGCGCGGCAGTTCGGCTGGAGCGGCGAAACCGCCGCCGGTTTCCTCCACCGCATGACCAACGACTGCCTCCGTTTCAAGCCGACGGTGGCCACCCTCTGCTACGGCATGAACGACCATCACTACCGCACTTTCGACGAGGAAAACGCCAGGTGGTATGTGGAACAATACGCCCAGGTGACGGCCAACCTGCAGGCCGGCGGCGCGCGCGTCGTGGTCGGCTCGCCGGGTTGTGTCGGCAAAGTCCCGAGCTGGACCCACTCCAGCCTTTACACCCTGGATGAACTGAACATCAACCTCTGCAGCCTGCGCGACCTTGACATTGAACTCGCCGCGAACGCCCACGCCGCGTTTGCCGATGTTTTCTGGACGATGTTCAAGGCGGGTTGCGCGGGCCAGACGCGCTACGGCACCACCAACGGTTCCTACATGATTTCCGGCCAGGACGGCGTGCATCCGGGCTGGGCCGGTCATCTAGTGATGGCCTATGCGTTTCTCCGGGCGATGGGTCTGGACGGCGACATCGGCACGCTCACCGTGGACCTGGGAGCGGCCTCCGCCACCGCCACCGCCGGCCACACAATTGAAAGCTTCCTGGACCACACCCTCACGGTCGTCAGCGCCAAATATCCGTTCTGCCTCAGCGGCGAAGCCAACAGCGACAATTCCCTCCGCTCCGGCGCGACGCTCGTTCCTTTCAACGAAGAACTAAACCGCTTCCGCCTCGTCGTGAAAAATGCGACCGCAGCGAAGTACCAAGTCGTCTGGGGCGGCGCCACGAACAGCTACACCGCCGCGCAACTGGCCGGCGGCGTGAATCTCGCCGCCGATTATTTGGAAAATCCGTTTGGTGACGCGTTCAAAAAAGTGGACGAGGCCGTCGCCGCCAAACAGGCTTACGAGACCAAGCAGATCAAGCAGGTCTTTCACGGTCCCGAGGCCAAGGCGGACATGGCCAAAGCCGTGGCCGACACTGAAGCCGTCCGGGGACCGCTGGCCGCGGCGATCGCGGCGGCAATGGTCCCCGTGCGCCACAGCCTCGTAATCCAGCCGACGGAGTGAACCGAAACGGAAAACCGCCCGCGGCTTCGGCCAGCCAACGCTGCTCTCCAAATCAGTCTGGACAGGCATAAAGGGCCAAACTAGCTTGACCGCATGAAAGCGCAGGATTGGCGGCATCACGCTCCTGAAGTTCATGCAGCCTTTGCCAAGGCGTGCAGTGGCGGAAAAGGAAATACAAATCCGTGCCGGGCAGAAACTTAAATGCGAAACGCACTCAAAATTCACAAGCAGGATAGGCTGCAAAACAGGTTGCCGAATACTTGTTAGTTCGTCACCCCGGCGGCACCCGCCGAGGTGCAAGAATAGGATTGCCCAATGGCTAACTTGA
>Ga0209698_10000655_pt1 | contig 39441 bp, 34 predicted proteins | sample LitLauG_LLR_2012_FD_187203 | JGI IMG/M metagenome (GOLD analysis project Ga0209698, IMG submission 187203) | Freshwater sediment microbial communities from Pennsylvania, USA - Little Laurel Run_MetaG_LLR_2012 (SPAdes) (version 2) | ecosystem: Environmental > Aquatic > Freshwater > Creek >... | reverse complement strand
TCACCAATCCGCTTCCACCCACCGACCAGAACTTGATCGACGGAATGAAGCTCTACACCATGCACTGCGCCGTTTGCCACGGTGCGCTCGACCGCAAGCCTGCTCCCCTCGCGCGCAATTTCTATCCGCCAGTTCCCAATCTCATCTCTGATCCACCCGACGATCCCGAATGGCACCTCTTCTATACAGTTCGCACTGGAGTGCGCTACTCCGGCATGCCCGCCTGGGAAGGTGTCCTTACCGAACAGGAAATGTGGAAAGTCACCGCCTTCCTCTCCCACATGGACAAGCTTTCTCCCGCCGTGCAGGACTACTGGAAAAATGCCTTCGGCGAGCCGGCCATTACCCCCGCCGACGCCGACGCGGATAAAGACAAGAATCCCAGCCACGACAAACACTAGTCTGTCGGCAGTCAGCGCTAGGTAGCAGTTTGTTCTCTGCGCCCTCTGCGGAAGTTCTCCGCTTTCCCTGCGGTTCAAACTTTTTGAGTTTCGTGGGGTAAAGCAAGGAACTGAAGCCGCCAAGGTTGCGAAGAAGGGACGCCGGCAGAACAAGAATGGCAAGAATATCGTTCCGTCCGAACTTGGACCTGCGACATCGTCCGCGAATGCTCGACCCACGCGACCTTAGCTATAATATGAAGTTTGCACGTAACCGCGGATCGGGTTCCGCGCCTCGCAGCTAGCTGGAGAAGGGAATTATGCCAACTGACATCGTTATGCCCCAGATGGGCGAATCCATCGTCGAAGGCACCATCACAAAATGGCTCAAAAAGCCCGGCGACAAGGTCCAGCGCGACGAGCCGCTGTTCGAAATCTCCACCGACAAAGTCGACGCCGAAATTCCCGCGCCTGCCTCCGGCGTGCTTCGCGAGATCAAGGTTCCCGAAGGCACCACGGTTGGAATCAACACCGTAGTCGGCTCGATCTCCGCCGAAGGCGAATCCGCCGCGGCCCCGGTGAAAACCGCCGCCCCCGCCGCTCCCGCGCCTGAGAAGAAGTCTGCCGCGCCCGCAACCGCCGCCAAAGACGGCCCGTTTCCGATGAAGTCCGAGCCTGTAGCTGCCGTGCCCGCCGCGCGCCCAGACGAAGCCGACGTTCGCTCCTCTCCGCTGGTCCGCAAGATGGCCTCCGATCACGGCATCGATCTTGCCCAGGTCCCCGGCACCGGACTCGGCGGCCGCATCACCAAGCAGGACATTCAATCCTTCATCGACCGCCCGTCCTCGGCACCTGCCGCCGCGCCCGCACCTTCGCGCCCCGCTGCTTCCGCGCCCCCGGCCGCACCTGCGCCCATTCCCGGCGATCTCGTTCCCATGTCGCAGATTCGCAAGATCATCGCCCAGCGAATGATCGACTCGCGCCGCACCAGCGCTCACGTCCACTGCATGTATGAAGTGGATTTCACCCGCATCGTCAACCTGCGCAACAAGCACAAGAACGGATTCGAGCAGCGTCACGGCGTGCGCCTTACCTTCATGCCGTTCTTCGTTCGCTCCGCCATCATCGCCTTGCAGCAGTGGCCCATCATCAACGCCTCCAGCGAAGGCGAAAACATTCGCTACCATCGCCACATCAACGTTGGCATCGCGGTTGCGCTCGACTGGGGACTCATCGTTCCCGTACTCAAAAATGCGCAGGATCTCAACTTCCTCGGCCTGCAGCGCGGCATCACCGACCTGGGCGCTCGTGCGCGAAATAAAAAACTCAAGCCGGAGGAAGTAGAGGGCTCCACGTTCACCATCACCAACCCCGGCCAGTTCGGCGCAGTGTTCGGATTGCCCATCATCAACCAGCCCAACTCGGCCATCCTTGGCATCGGCGGCATCACCAAGCAGCCGCTCGTCGTCACCGACGCCGACGGCAACGATTCCATCGCCATCCGCAGCGTGGTTCACATCACGCTCGGCTACGACCACCGCCTCATCGACGGCGCCGTCGCTGACCAGTTCATGGACCTGGTAAAGAAAACGATGGAAAACTGGAGCGAAGAAATCGGCTGACGTCGATCGGGAAGGGCACGGTTTTAGCCGTGCCGCAAGTGCCACAAATTACTAGAACCCCTTCCACCGGTCGTGCCCGGCAATCAGCGCGCTCACCACCATGCTGATCGTCGCGTTCACCATCCGATCGATTACGCTTCTCCGCACATCGCTCTTTTCCAATTCTGCAATCTTGTCCTCTGCAAGCTTCATCCGCCCCGGCTGGCTGTCTCCCACCAACGCATCCATCTTAGTTTCAAGCCTCGCCAGTTTGTCCAGCACTTCGCGCTGGAACAGCCCATCCGACGCCTCTCGTTCCATGATTCCCATTTGCTCACCTCAACCGCATTGACTAGCGACTGGCAACTAGTGACTGCCGACCCCCTACAACGGATAATCCACATGCAGCGCCGCAGAAAATCGCGAATATCGCGGCGGCGAAGAACTGTCATAAAGCCGCAAGAAATAAGTCTGGGTCCTTGCCAGCCTCGCCACCGTGAACGTCTGCGTGCTGAATCGTCCCACCAGATTCCGGTCATTCGCCGTTCCCCACGAAAAATCATCCAGCCGGACTTCAATCCCGAATCCCGGCGCGGGCGCAATTCCCGTATCAATGCTCGCAGTCGTCGGCGTCACTTGCGTGATCTGCGCGCCCGTCAGGCTCGGCAGGTAATAATTCCCAACCTGCCCCGTCGTAAGCACCGGAGGCACGCTCTGAAGCGCGATCTGCGTCGCGGAGGTGCCAAACTCGACGGCCAGCCCCGCTGCCGCGTCGTTCGCGAACTCAATCGTATAAACTCCGCGGTCATCCGCCGCATCCGCTAGGTCAATCTCGACCTTCCGAACGATCGCTCCAAACGCCGCTCCCCGCGACGCAATGCTCAGCTCTAGCCCATCTCCCGGAAATATGTCCGCTGCGCCTCCGGGCAAAAAGTCGCTCCATGTGCGGTAGCTTCCCAGCCACGCCGCGCCCGTGCCGTCGTCCAGAACCGCGAGCGCCGCATTTTCGCAATCCTGCGAAGTTCGCGCCGCTGGCGCCTTCACCCCTCTCGGTACCCCGCGCACTCCGTCGTCGCCCCCGCTTTGCAGCGCTGCAACACTCGTCGAATTTCTCACGTGCGCCACTGCCCGCCCGCCGCCTCGGTAGCTCGCGACAATCAGTTGATTCAACGCTGGCACATACTGCGGATAAAAATCCAGTGACGGCGCGCTCGTGATCTCGCACTGCGCCCCGTCAGCCAGCCGGCCCACCAGTTGCGTCACATAGTCCGCATTCGGCAGTGCCGCCCTCACTTCCGGCAGCGAGATGTGTGAGACATAGGTATAAGCCACGCTGCACTGCATGTTCACCGCATTCACCAGTGCATACGTCGCAAACCCCGGAGAATTCTGCACAACTCCGTCGTAAAGCACTGTTGCCGGCGCGATCCAGGTCGCCGGATTATTCGGATCAGTGTCATGCACCTCGAGTACGAAGCGCACGTCCGCAGCCACCCCCGCGCCACCAGTTCCCGCGCCCGCCGGATGCAGCGACGAATGATATGTCTGCTCCGCCCGGTATGCCTCCGTCGCATACAAATACGTCGTCAGCACGTATCGGTGCGTGGCCTGCGTCGTGATCGGTGACCCAGTCGCCACGCCCGATACGATCGCCTGGATGTTTGAATTCGCTCCCGAAGGAGTGATCTGAAATCCGGCCAGGCATGAAGCCGTCGAGACCGCCCCGGTGTAAAGCCCGCCCAGCAATCCGGCTGACGCTCCAGCAAAGCTCACATCGCCGTGCTCCAACGCAATCGCGCCACCCAACTCCATCTGTTCGATGAAGCTTACAGTCGTCTGACCGTCCTGACCTGTGCCCCCGTTCACCAGCAGCGTCTGCCCAGTGACCGAGATCGCGCTCGAGGGATCGTTCACCGCCCATGTCGCCGCGTCCAGCGTCGGTCCCAGGTAATTCTCGTTAATCAGTGCCGGCTTCGCCTGTGCAAATGGTTTCTGCGAAAGATAAAACTGCCGGCTCAGCCCGTCCGTATTCGTGTAATACGTGTGCGACACCGAATGCGACGTCACATCCCGTCCCGCGTTGATCCATCCCTGGATCTCCGAAATGATCGGGTTGATCGTCGCCGCATATCCCACCGTGATCGCCGCGCCCACCGGCACGCCCGCGGCATCCGCCACCGGCAGCACCGTGTTCGCGTAATACGTGTCCGCTCCCGGCGTCATTCCTGCATCGTCCACCGTCAGGGTCACCCGCGCCGGATATCGTTGCCAGCTCTGCACCGCCGGCGCTACATTCACTCCAATATTTCCCGCCCCCGCCGTCGGCCCCGTCCCACTCGTGTATTCCACGTCCGTCGAATCCGCCACCGCCAGGCTCGATGCATAGAAATGACAGTACGAATAAGTCACCGCCCCGGTGTCATCCACCAGCGCCCCGTCTCGGTTCGCATAAGCTTTGTCATTGATCATCGAAATCGCAGTCGCCGCGCCATCGAAACGGAATCCGTCGTAATTTAAGTGCGCCTCCGAGTTGTAGATCTTCAAATCCCCCGGCCCCGGCGTGCTTTCGTTGACGTAGAACCCCAGCGGCTGCGTTCCCTGTGGGATCATCGAATCCGCTTCCACGTTCGCGAACACCAGATGATCGCTCGCCCCCTGTACATAAACGCCAAACTCGTCGAACCAGTTCAGCAGAAAATGCTGGAAGCTTAGCCACGACTTCCCGTTCACATTGATCAGCGGCGCATTGCTCAACCCCATCGGCACGATCGCCGCGTTGTAGTAGAGGGCTGGACTCCCCACCGCGAACACATACACGTACCCGTTCGCGAAATAAAAATTCCGCGCCGCCGTCAGGTTCGCAGTCGCCGCCGCAACCTTCTGCCCCCAGATCGATCCAAACAGGCAGAAATTAATCGTTGTATACGTAGCCGGCACCGGCGCCTTCCACGCGTTGTTCCCCAGGTTTACCCACGCGTTTGTCGGGACCGCATAATATCCCGTCAGGTTCGGCGCAGGCCCGGTGCCATAAGCGTCAAACACAATCGGACTCGCCGAACTCCCCGAACTCGGCGGCACCAGGCTTTCATTCCAAACGTCTCCCCGCTTCAGTAGCACCTGATCGCCAGGCGCAAACGTCTGCGCATTCACTTTCGCCAGGGTCCTCCACGGCGTCGAAGTTGAAGTCCCGTTGTTCGCATCATTCCCCGCACTCGAGCTGACGTAATAAGTAGTCGCCCCCGCTATGGCTCCCCAAAGCACAACAACCAATAGCCCTGCCACCCTGATCGCGCGCAGAACCTCTGCCATTCCGAGCGCGGCCCGAAAAACTGTCATCCTGAGCCCAGCGCATGGGTTCGCGAAGCGAATCCATGTGCGAAGTCGAAGTATCCCTATCTCTTCCGCGCTGCCGAAAGCTAGTCCCAACATTTCCAAAACCCCTCCACTCGCTCCTGAACCTTGCCCGATTGCCGAAAGCCGAAAGCCGAAAGCCCAAACCCCTGCGCCCAAACAAAAAAGGCCACCAGCTTTCGCCGATGACCAAACCCAGCCGATCTCAAAAGAAAAGCAGCGACCAGCGCTAGTAACTAGCGACTGAACACTGATAACTGACTGCTAACTAGTTCTGCATCTGATACGTCGCCGTCGCCACCACCCCAGCCGCATTCGTCGTACATCCCGCCGCCGCCGTCGTAATCTTGAACCGCAGCTGATGTCCCGACGTCACATTCGCGCTCCCCGCAACCTGCGAAAAGAAGTTCGTCCCCGAAGTGAATGCAATCGAATAACTGCCAACTTCAGCCGCCGCCGTTCCATCCCACACCTGCAATACCGGATACGTCGTGCATCCCGCTGCCGCAGTGCTCGCCGCCAGGTCAAACCCGGTCACCGTGATTCCCGCCGGTACCGTCCAATTGCAGTACTGCACCGCCGACGTCGTTCCCGCCACCGCGCACGACCACGTCATGTAAACTTCCCCCCGCACATAAGCCGTCGTCGCAACTTTCGTCGAGTTATCACCCGCGCTCGCTGTCGGAGCAGTCGGCGTCCCAGTCAACGCCGGACTCGCCAGCGGCGCCGCGCCCGTCACTTGCGACACGCTGTAGTCCCCGCTCCCCGCCACCACCGCGCCCGTCCTCCCGAACACGCTCGAGACCGCCCCCGCCATCACCGGAGCCTCCAGACCGGCCCTCACTCCATATGTCCCCGCGCCCGAATTCGTTGACTCCGCCCGCCCAATCACCTGCGCACCCGTCGGCCGCGTCGCGCCCGCATCGTGACAATCCCCCGCATTCGTCACGCTCGCCACCACAAAATCTCCTGCCGTCGTCCCCCCATCAAACGAGCACTGCGCATATCCCCGATACGTGATCACCGCGTTCCCGCTCGTTCCCGGCGCACCGCTCACAATCCCCAGCACTCCATCCGTGTCCCCCGTCCCCGCCTTCACCGCGCACGCCGGGCTGGCTCCGTTATATTTCGCCAGAAAATTCAGCGCCGTCCCTGTCGACCCGTCGTTGCACAATTCAAAGTTCTGCCGGCCTTGCGTCAGCGTGTCAAACGACGTCGCCGCATAAATCGTCTGAGGCGCAAAGCTCGTGTCCCCGATGTTGAAAGAATTGTTCGTAAACGGTTTCAGCTCACTCGCCGCGCTGATGCCCCACCGCAGGCTCGACCCGATCCAGAACCCGATCCCCCGCTGCGAACCCGTCCCTGCATTTTCATTCTTCAGAACAAAATACTGGTCCGTCCCATCCCACCCCAACCCGGTCCTCTCGTAATTCGACGCGTTCGTGTACGTCCCATACACATGCAGCCCCTGCGCAGTCGTCCCGTTCTGCTCGCCCAGGTCATTCGCATCTTCCTGCACCAGGTTCGAAAAATACGAGCTCGTTGCCGACGTCGAAACTTTCTGCGGCACGCCCCCGTTCGTCGAAATATAAAAGTTCCCGTCGTTTGAAACTCCCAGCGCCGATGTTCCCGGACCCGCATTCGCCATTGCCGTCCCCGGAATCGGCGAACTCACCATCCACGGCCCCGCCACCAGCAGTTGTCCATTCACGGTCACGTTCCCGCTGAATGTCCCCGACGCCGCCGTCAGCCCGCCCGTCCCCGAATAGCTCAACGTGCTCCCGTTGTCGGTCAGCGCCGCGTCTCCGCTCACCGACGCTCCATTCCCGTTGTAAACCGCCACCTGCGACTGGTTCCCGCTGTTCACCGTCCCAATCCCCTGCAGCCACGAGGCATCCAGCTTTCCATTCGATCCCGCCACTGGGATCGCTCCCGCCGTCCCCACCGCAGCCGTCGCCGCGCCATTCAGAAAGTTTGCATTCAGGTTCGGCACCATCGTCGTGCTCGTCACTGCCAGCGGAGCTGTTCCCTGCGCCGCATTCAGCGTCACCACTCCATTCACCGTCACCGGAGTGTTGAACGTTTTCCCGCTCGCCGTCAGCCTCTCCAGAAAATGCGTGCCGTCTCCCACGTTCCCCACATATTGGCTGATCGAAAGCGCCGACCCGATGCTCAGCCCCGCCGCTGTTGCTCCTCCCTGGTCAATTCCGATAAAGCTATCGTTCACATCGTTGGAAGGCCGGTGATACGCCGTCGCCACTGTCTTCTGAAAATTCGTATCCACCAGCGTGATGATGTGCCCCGGCGCGCTCCCCGACGTCGAAAAGTTCAGCCGCCCTTTCAGGTTCGCCACGGCCGTTAGTCCGCCGTCCGCTCCCGGTTTCGTCGCCACCACCGTCGCCTGCTGCTGATACACCGTCTCCGGCGGAAAATTCGCTCCCAGACATGACAACCAGATTGGCGAGAACCCTCCGAGCGCCGGGCACTTGCTCGCATAGATGGCCGGCGCATGCGTGCCCAGCACCGCCGTCGCCGTCAGCCCTCCGCCCGAGAAGCTGTCCACTTCCAGCGTAAGCGTGCTCGCCGACAATACAGAGTTTCCGTCCGCAATCGCTCCCAGCACCACGGACCCCGGCCAGAAAAGCAGCTTTGGGAAATATGTCGGGGCTGCCACCGTGTATGCCCCCGGCGTGGCCTGCGTGTCTGTGAACGTACACACGCCCCCGCTGCACGCCCCGCTCCGCGCCACATTCGTCGCCACCGCATAGTTGCCTGTACCATACGGCGCTTGCACCAGCATTGCGGCCGCCGGCGGGCCCACCTTCAGCAGGTCAAACGATGCCGCGCCCGGAACGTCCGGCGTCGTCACCGTAACGTTTCCCGATCCGTTCGTGCTCGCCGCTCCCGCATACAAAAGATTCGACGGCCCATACGTCGCGTGCCTCGCCACAACGTAGTACTGCCACTGCGTGCTGCCGGTGTTTGCGAAAATTGGCATCGCTCCCGCCGGTCCCTCGCCTCCCGCCCAGAACACCGGCCCCCCATTTACGATCAACCCCGCCGTGCCGATATTCCCTAGCACGTTCGTGCATCCCGCCTCCTCATATACGTTCACCAGCTTCAGGTTTCCGTATCCGCCGCCCGTCAGCCCGCCCCGCACTCCATATTGCGCATATCCCTGAATCACCGAGTCGCTGATCTCCAGCGTGTTTCCCGATTCCCAGTCCACCCCGTTCGCGCTGCACTGCGGCGAGATATTTACGTTCTTGATGTGACCCACCGCCGGGTTCGTCCCGAACGGACCCGGCGCGCTCACCACCGCGCCGCAAAACGATGTCGTACACGCCACTGTCCCCAGCCCGATCGAAAAGTTCAGTCCGTCCAGCGTGAAGCTCTGGTCCCCATCCACCTGCACCAGCGTCCCAAACGTCTGTCCCGTCGCGCTGAACTTCGACTCCACGTCCACCAGCCTCGTCGCCTGGCCGTTCACCTCGATCATCGGCCACGTTCCGCCGCTCACCATCGGCTTCCCGCGCGGCTTGATCAGCGTCACGCTCTGCGTTGTCAGCGCATTCGTTGGGTCGCCCACATAAATGCACGTGTCCTGCACGTAGCAATCAAACACCGCGTGCGTAAAATCCACTGTCTGGTTGTACGTCCGCACCGACACTCGCGCATAAATCGGAAACTCGCCCGCCGGAGCAAACACCGTCATGCCCTGCGTATTTCCCCCATTCAGTTGTGTCCGCCCCGCGATGATCCCTTCCTGCAGTCCGCTCGACGCGCTGCCGATCGCGTACCCCGCCGCGTGCGCATTCGCCGTCGTGAACTGCAGCGTCCCGCTGTTCCCGTTTCCCGCGCACGTTCCTCCTGTTACCTTCACCGCTTCCGCCGTGCCTGTTCCCGAAATGTAGATGTAGTAGTACGGCTCGCTTCCCGTCACTCCGCTCGGGCACGAACTCAGCGTCAGCGTCTGCGCTCCCGGCGTCGTCAGGCTGGCTCCGTTCGTCTGGCTCCAGTTGTAGTCCGTCGCCCACTTCACCACCTGCATGCCCGGGGTCTGCCCGATCCCCGACTGCGGGGTGTACTGTCCGCTCGACGACGAATACGCCAGCACCTGTCCATTCCCCGGTGTCGTCGATGCTACCGGCGTCCCCTGAATCGAAATCGCATTCGCGCTCGATCCGCACGCGCCCCAGCTTCCATTTCCCAGCAGGCACGTCGTCGCGCCCGCGGTCCCGCTTCCCAACTCGCCAGTAGGAACGTGCCCGCCTGTCAGGTCGGCCTTCGCCGCCAGCCCCGCATCCACGTACTGTTTCGGCGCGGCCTGCAAAGGCGCGGCAGGGTTTCCGCTCAGAGTTAAAGCGCCCGTCATCGTTCCGCCTGCCACTGGCAGAAAATTTCCCGCTCCCACCGCCGCCACCGACGTGTCCACATAATTCTTGTTCGCCACGTCGCCGGAGTTCACCGGCGCCGGTACATTCGGAGGAGCCGAAAATGTTTTTGTCCCCGCAATCGTCTCCGCGGTCGCCAGGTGTACCACCGCGTTGTCATTCGCCTTGGCCGCCAGCGCCGTATTCACATACTGCAAACTCACCGGCGCAACCGCCGTCCCCGATCCCGGCGTGGTCCGCACAGTCGCCAGGTTCTCGGGCGACGCCGTTCCCACCAGCCAGTACTCAGTTTTGTTCGAGCCATCATTCAGCTGATACACCGCGGTGTAGTACACCCCCGCCGGATTCGCTCCCGCATTCGACACCAGCGCCACGCTCAGCGACCCGTTCGATCCCAGCGTGACGTTGCTCCTCCCCGCCGCCACCGGGCTTCCTGCAGCCGTAATGAACGCCGGCCACGAGATCACCACCGTCCCCTGCGCCGGCGTCCCATCCCCCCGATACACCGTGTCGGCCACCGTCGTGGTTGGAGGTCCGCTCTGCGCCCGCGCGCTCGCCGCCATCGCCAGGCAAGCCACCACCGCCGCCAAACAAGAAAGCCGCCCTCCCAGGCGGCCACGCTCCTCGTTCATATCCCCTCCAAAAAACTTTGTTGCCATCACGCGTTGATTGCGCGAAGGATAAACCATGCCGTCATCCCGAAGCCCCGCGCTTTCACCAGCGGCGCGAGGGATCTCGCGTGTAGGGCACCCTGGCCTGAAGAGCCTCTGTCATCCTGCGCGGAGTCGAAGGATCCGTACTCCTCCCCCACCCTTTTAGCAGAAGCCCGCTCACCGCCCAGCCAGGTACCGCTCCACGCTCTTCACATAAACATCCGCAAAGTCCGCCACATCGCGCCGTGTCTCAATCAGTTCCACCGCATCGTCCAGTTTCCATCCCAGCACGCACAACAAGGCCAGCGTCATCATCGGCGCGCGATGCACTCCCGCCGCGCAATGGATAAACACCTTCGCCTTCGGATCGTCCAGCGCGCGCAGCGCAAACTCCACGCCCCGCTCGAAAACTTCCGGCGGCTTCGTTTCAAAATCGTCATCGATCGGGTTCCAGCACACCGCAATGTTGTGCTCCCCCGCCAGCGGCGTGTCATCAAACTCGATCTGCATGTCGATGATGTGCGTGATTCCCGCCCGCGCCACCGCGTCCATGTTGTTCGCGTTCCAGATGCCGCCGCCCAGCGCGATCCGTTCCGTCAGCCAGGTAATGTCCATCGTCCGTCCCGGTCTTAGAATCAGCAGCCGGGCTTTTCCTCCCGGCACCTTCGCCCGCGGCACTCCCACGCGCGGCGAAAACGCGAGCACCTTGCACGCCGCACGCCCATTCTCGTTCAACGCAAGCCCCCATTCTAAGTCACCGCCGTCATCCAGACCGAAGCGCGACGCGAAGCGTCATGCCTTAACCCTGTCACGCAGACCCGAAGCGCCAAGCCCCTAACTCTGTCATCTCGACCGAAGCTGGCGCGAAGCGCCAGCGAGTGGAGAGACCCTGCCCCACTCCTGCACTGTCCACCGCAAGCCCAGCCTCAGCAACCAGGTTCGTTCGCCTCCGCCTCTTCCTCCTCGCTCTCGTCATCCACCACTGGAGTCGTCGGCAAGCCCATGCGCTCCAACAAGGTTTTCGCCAGCGAGTCCTCCTCTGCCGGACTCTCCACTGCCTCCCCCGCCGGATACACCCCCGCCATCTCAAACAAATACCTCGAGTGCGCCAACTCCCCGTCCACAGCCCGATTCACCAGCTTCTTCGTGATGTTCTCCGCGGCCCCGCTCACAATCCTCGTGATCTTTTGCCGCACCGCTCCCAGGTCCGCCGGCTTCGCCTCTTTCGCTTTCTTCCCCGCACTCCGCCGCTTCACCGCTTTCTTTTTCTCTCCACTTGCTCGCTTCATTGCCTGGCCACTCCCAAACTAGGGCGCTTCCGGGTATCGGTGCCTGCATCTCCGGACGAAATTCGTCGTCCCGAAGCCCCGCGTTTTCTCCAACGGGGCGAGGGATCTCGCCTGGCACGGACCCAGACGGGTTCTGCGCCCCAAAATGCGAAAGGGCGCGCCCTGAGGCACGCCCTTTTCACAGAGAGTTTCTTGTTTTTCTCTCTCTATTTTCAGAATATCAAACCGCGAAGGGTAGTGTGCCAAATTTCGCAAATTTATTTTTGGTTTGTTTGCAATCACTTGCAGAGAAAATCGTCATTTTGCCCCCTTGACAAGTTTTTTTGATCGAAAATCGCCCTCGCCAATTTATTCCCGATTACGAACTCTTTCCCTCGCTCACGCAATCCAGCAGTCCCCGCTCCAGCAGAATCGCGCTCAGCTCATCCAGCGCTTCTTCCACCCGCCGGTAAATCGAGCGCCTCGGCAGCCCATATCCACCCCGTATGTCCTCCGGGTGGTGCTCCTGCAAAATCACTCGCGCCACCAGTTCGCGCGAGAACTTGTCCAGCCTCTCCAGGCAATCCTCCATGTCGCACACGAAAATCACCCGGTCTTCAAACGTCCCGACGGTATAAGTGCTCACACCAGTCTTGAAAAATTCCCGCGACATGATGGAGGGCACCCTCGCCGCCTCCAGTGAAAATCGCAAGTACCGCCGCAGCATGGTCTGCGTGCGGTTGCGATACAGCCACAAATCCTCGCGCCACGTTTCCAGGTCTTCATCGCCTTCCTCCTCGGGCGTCGCCGCGGCCGGAAAATCGTGCGCCACCAGCTCGTCGAGCTCAACCCGCTCACCTATCGCCTGTAGCGAAGGCGCATCCTCCATCTGCTCATGGCCTTCAACCGGAACCGGCGTTTCCTCCGCTACTGCCCTGATCTCCAGCCCCCAGCCGCTCATCGCTCACCTGCCGTCGGCGGAAGTTCCCAGCCCGCGTCGAAGTCATCCACGTCCCAATCCAGTTCGCCCGGTGACCGGCTCGGCAACCGCGGCTTACTTATCCTCGTGCTGCGCGGCGGCTTTCTCGCGGGCAGCTCCGCCACTTCGGGCTGGCAATGCACGCAATAAACTTCGCCGCATCCTCGCTCGCGCAGCCAAAGCCCGCCGCAGCGCTCGCAATACTTCAGCTCTAGCTGGATGTCCTCTCCCGGTTCTTTTTCCGTTTGCTTGCTGCCTGTGTTCATCGTGCCCTCCCCGGTTTCTCCGGATTGCGTTGGACTCACTGCCCAAAAAGCCAAAGCCCCGCGTCCGGTTCCCGGCTTCGGGACCCGCACGCAGGGCTCGTTTCTCTTACGATGACCTGCCTGAACTATTTACTTGGCCTGCCGCCTAGGGCTCCACTCCCGCGCCCCGCTGGCGAAAATACGACTCCTCATACCCCGACTTGAGCACGCGCCCGTTTTGCACCACCACCGACAGGCGTCCCGTGAAGTGCAACCCCAGCAGCAAACGCTCCATCGCCGCCGAGAGCACTTCCGCCGAGCGCACTTTTCTGCGAAATTCCACAAATCCCTTTTCTTCGTTCAGCATTTCCGTGAAGTCAACCATGGCGCGCCTTCCCTGCAATCGCAATTTCCGTTTCTTGGCTGATCGTAGCTTCCTCAAAATTTTCAAGTCAAGGTTCACTCGTTACGTTCGGCCTGTGGAAATCCGTTACGGATTACGAATTTCGTTTCGCTTGCGGGCCCGCGCGATTGCAAATCTTCGCCATTCTCCGGGCACGCCTCGCGCCGCAATCGCAGACCTGCCGCGGAAAGTGCGCGACCCTCGCTTTTCCACGCGGTTGTTACGAATTGCGAACAGCCGACCGTACTGTCAAACGGGAATATGCCCAGGAAATTATTTTCATCCGACACTCCTTCCCATCTCCCCGTCATGCTGAGCGGAGCAGGAGGGCGCAGCCCTCCTGCGAAGTCGAAGCATCCCCAAGCGCTCCCCAATCTGGCGGTGCGCCGCAAACGGTTGGGTATACTGGCTGCGTCAACCGCAAAAGTTCTAGAAAAGGAGCAAACATGCCGGACGCGAACCCCGAAGTTGGCATCACCGGGCTGGGCCAGGTCGCCATTTCCGTGAAGGACGTTGAACGCGCCACCCGGTTTTACCGCGACGTGGTCGGGCTGCCACTGCTGTTCACCGCACCGCCGGGTCTGGCTTTCCTGCAGTGCGGCGGCGTCCGCGTCATGCTGGCGCAGCCCGAAAAAAATGGCGAGGCCAAAAGCGCCAGCGTGCTTTACTTCTCCGTCCCCGACATTCACGCCGCCTACCAGCGCATGAAGCAACGCGGCGCCCAGTTCGAAGACGAACCCCACATGATCGCCAAGATGCCCACTCACGATCTCTGGATGGTCTTTTTCCGCGACACCGAAGACAACCTGATGGGCATGATGAGCGAAGTCAGCACCTAGTACTCGGAACTAGTCACCTGCGACTCGCCACCATGAAACCAAATTCAATTCTCATCCTGATCCCGGCAGCGATCGCGCTTTTGGCCGCGCAGGCCGTCGATCCCGCTCTCGAGGCGGCCCGGAAGCAATTGGACGAGGCGCGCACCACCCTGGCCGAGCCGGCGCTGAATCAGGCGAGAGATTCTTTCGCCCAGCTGGCAAAAGAAAATCCCTCCAACGCAAGCTACCTTTACCAGCTCGCGCTCGTGGATTCTTATCGCTGCGATGCCGCGGACCTCCGCGGCGACAAGAAAGCGGCAGCGGCGGCAATCGAGCAGGCCATCGGCGAGGCGCAGCAGTCGCTCAAGCTCAATGAATCTTCCGCGACCGCTCATAGCCTTCTTGCCGACCTTTATGGCCGCCGAATCGGGATGGGCGGATTCATGCTTGGCCCTCGCCTGGGGCCCAAAATCGTGGCCGAGAACAAGCGCGCCCAGGAATTGGATCCCGGCAATCCCCTGGTGCTGGCTAGCCTGGGCCGGCAATACCTGCACGCCCCGAAAATGTTTGGCGGGGATGTGGACAAGGCGATCGAGAACTTCAGGAAATCCACTCAGATCGATCCCCACGCCGACGAAACCTTCGTCTGGCTGGCCCTGGCCTATCGCGCCAAAGGCGATACGGCCAACGCGAACCTGGCGCTCGCCGAGGCCCTGCGGCTGAACCCGCGCAGCCGGTTCGCCCATGACACCCAGGCGGGTAAGTAGCGGTACTGCACTTCTCCCCCTGCTATCATCTTCCTGCATGCCGCAGCACAGGCTCGACGACGAATTCGACGACGAAGTGCAGACTCCCCACGTTCACGGATCAGGAGAAGGACTCATGGAAGAGAAGCAAGGCGCATCCGGCGGAGCGCGCCGCAACGAAGACATTGCACTGGACCTGATGAAATTCATTGCCATGGCCACCAGCTATGGCAAAACGCCGACCGGCGGCGTAGGCTTCACCGGCAGCGGCTCCGCCGCCAAGCCCGAAGACCAGGCCACCGCCCTGCTCGAGCTCTACGCTAAGTGCGTGAAAGCAGTGGACGGCAAGAAGTAGGGGCCCTGTACCCTTCGTGATCTTACGTTGTCGAGGATCCTGCGCTGGTTGTGCTTGCGCGTGGTGGCGAGTGACGCACGGGCCAAAACTACTCACTCTCGCGCAAACCACACACGAGAGCCCCCGGTCTAGCTACAAAGTCAAAGGCCCCACCCTCATGGGTGGGGCCTCGGTTCGGGTTAGGAATTAGCGGCGCGACTTCTTCGCTTTTTTCTTGCTTGCTTTCTTCTTCGCTTTTTTCGCCGGCTTTTTCTTGGCTGCCTTCTTTGCCGGTTTTTTCTTCGCCGCTTTTTTCCTGGCTGGTTTCTTCGCCGCCGGTTTCTTCTTTTTGGCAGGCTTCTTTTTTGCGGCGGGCTTCTTCGCGGCGGGCCTGGATGGCGCGGGACGCGGCGGGGGTGGGGCCATCATCGGCTCCGGCTCGGGGTCGGGCTCGATCAGGGTGACGCGGGGCGCGCCCAGTTCCTCTTCTTCTTCCTCTTCCTCAAAATCTTCTTCGAGCGACTCGCTATAGGCGCCGCTATCGGAAAACTCGTCCTCGTCGTCGCGTGCGTAGAGTGTGAAGTCGTAAAGGCTCATGGCTCCTCCTGAACTATGACTGCGGCTGGAAAGATCAAGAAAGGCTGCCGGAACTGCTCGTCAGCGGCGGGCGATTATAGCACGCGCCTTCGGGACGACTGCAAGCGGGAAATGCGGGCCAGCGAAGGGCTTTTCCTGGGCGGATGAAAGGCAGGTTCCTCACGCCTGAAGGCATTCGGAATGACAAGAGATGGGATAGAAAGGCGCCTGGAATGAAAAGTTCATCGGCTCAACGAGCCATGGCCCGGGGTTGCGGCTGAGACAGGCGCTTGATCACCCTGGCATCGCCGCGGATCTTGGGGGTCGAGGCTCCAGCGGGAATAGTGAACGGGGCCGAAATTACCGTGGCCGTCCCCACTGGAATGACGGAACGGAAGGGCTGCGCCTGCTCGTTGGCGCCGCCATCTACCAGGGCCGTGACCGCGAATACATACGTGTTGCCGCCGGAGAGCGGCGGGAGCGTCACCGAAGTCTGCGAAGTCAGAAACGTGCCGGCGCTGGCGTAAAGCGGGGTCCCGTTAACGGTCTGCAGCACATAGGCAAACACGCGGTAGGCAAACGGGGAGCCGACTGCGGGCGCCGTCCAGTTCAGCATGGGCGTCGTGCTGCTGAGGGTCGCCGAGGTGAACAGGCTTCCACCGTCGATCATCGGGCTTTGCACCTGGCTGACCACCGGTACGATCGCGGAGCTGGAGGGGGCAACGGTGGCGCTGTCGACCAACGTGTAGAGCGCCGGGGTGCTCGACCCCGGGATCGGCACTGGGACCTGGGTCTGCTCACAGAAAGTCTCGGTGTGGACCCATGACGTGGTGGGGTTGGTCGGGAAGAATGGGTCGCCGTAAGTCAGTTGGCCGAGATCCTGGTCGGTGACGATGGCGGGCTGAGTGCTTTGGGGAAGCGGGAAGAAGCCTCCGGGATCACAGCCAGTCGGACTTGGGAAGAAGAAAATCGTTTGAGCAGCCTGGGGAGGCGTGCCGGCCAGCAGCAGATTTTCACTGGAAGGCGTGAAGACACCCTGGCCTGTGACAAAAGGCTCAACTTCAATGCTCAGGCCGGAGGCGCTGGGCGTCGCCGGCGCCGGAGCGGCATTGTTAAACAGCGCCGCCCACTGAGTGCCTTTCACGTTGACGTCAATCGAGTTGCTGGTGGCGGGAGGTCCGAGCGCAACCGTAATCTGGTTGGTGGCGCCATTGACGAAGGTCAGGCCCGTCATGGCGGACGCCCCGACGTTGAGCGTGGACCAGGGTCCAAAATTGGCCGGCTCGTATTGCGCCAGGAATTGCTGGCTGGTGACGGTCCAGTCTGTAGGGCCGGTGATGTTGAGGGTGGCGTTGAGGGTAGTGGAGTTGGCTGTGTCGAGGAACAACCCGAACAACGCGTTCGGAATAGCCGGATCGAAGTAGACCGCGGTGGAGACGGGCACCGAGTCCAGGCCGGAGAGCGCGACCTGGAACGTGGTGGTGGTGCTGGCAACCGAGTTCGGAACGAACCCGGCGATCCACCTTCCGGCGTCGAACGTGGTGGAGCTGGTCCAGATCGCATTGGTAAGAGCGCCCACCAGGGAATTGCCGAAAACGAGCCAGTAATTGCCGGCGGGCACAGCGTCAATCGTGATCATTCCGGACGAGATGGTAGAGCCGGGAAGGACCACGACGGAGCCATCCGCCTGCGGCACGACCGCGCTGACGGTGAGGCTGGCGCTGGAAGAAACTGCGTCGGGGATGGGGCCACCGGGCCCCCAGTAATCGTTGATCCAACTGACGGTCACGGTGCCGGCGGTGTTGACGGTCCACGTCTGCGTGGCTGAGCCGCCGGAGGCGCTGGCGGTCACGGTGAACGGGGTCATCATGCGCGACTGGGCGGCGGTGGGCGTCCAGGTCAGCGTACTGCCGCTGAGGGAAGCGCCCGTGGGGCCGCTGGTCAGGGCAAAGGTGATGGTGCCGCCGGATGGGTCGGTGGCGGCAAGGGTGTAACTGTAGAGAACGGCCTGAGTGGCCGTCACGACCGGCGTGCTGGTGAACACGGGGTTCGCATGAGTGCCGCCGCTACCTCCGCCACAGGCCGTGAGAAGAACGAGGGTGACGCAAACCAGGGCCAGGGGAAGGAGCCTGCGACGTGGCATAAGCGGATACTCCTGCGGAAATCGGATGCACCCTGCGGCGACGGGGGATGCACGACGGCGGAATCGTACCACGGAAAATGGGCGGAGATGTCACGGTTATGGCAGGTTTACGGAGCTGTAAACGGGCCCGCTGAACTAGTGCCATCCGCAGAGCAGCAGGTTTCTCGACTTCGCAAGATTGCCCGTAAAACGGGCAATCTTACTGCGCTCGAAATGACAGATCTAAGGTTCTCTTACTCTGTGACGTTGCGGTGAGAGGTCTTAGCGGGCGGGCACGGTGAGGACCATGCCGGGGCGTAACACTGCTACTTTGGGGTTCGCGCTCTTGAGCGCGGCGACGGTGGTGTCGTAGGCGGTGGCGATGGACGAGAGCGATTCGCCGGACTTGACGGTGTGGCGAACGGGGCCACCGCGGGTGGAGGCGGCCGACGTGCTGGTTTTATGCGGCTTGTGGCTGGATGACGGCTTGCTCGAGTGTGCGGACGCGACTTCGGCGTCGTGCGCGTTGGGCGTGATGGGCTGGCGGATGGCGAGGACGCGGCGGCCGCGCAGGCTGTCGCCACGTAAGCCGTTCCAGCGGCGGACCATCTGCGGGGGCACGCCGAAAATTTCAGCGACGCTCTCGACCGTGTCGCCGCGGCGGACTTTGTAGCGGGTGATGTGGCGCGAGTAGGCCACGGTATCGCTGAGCGGGTGCTTGCCGGGAGCCACCGGAATCAGCAGTTGCGCGTTGGTTACAAGCTCAGGGCTGTCGAGATGATTGGCGTCAAGGATGGCCGAGGGCGTGGTGCGGTAAGTCTTCGAAATCGCGGCCAGCGTTTCGCCGGGCAGAACGGTGTGATAGCGCCACCACAGCCGCATGTCGGGCGGAACGGCGGCGATGGCGGTCTGGTACTGCTGCTTGGTCCCGGCGGGAAGGTGCAGCTCGAATTTTTCTTTGGGCGTGGTCAGGCGGAGCAGGCTGGGGTTGAGGTCCTGAATATCGGCGACGCTCGACTCGACGCAATCGGCCACCAGGCGCAGGTCGACAGAATAGTCGATGGTGATGGTGTCGTAGTCGCGCGGTTTTTCCATGTCGACGGAATCGAGTCCGTACTGCTTGGGATTTTTCGCGATGATGGTGACGGCGAGAATGATGGGAACGTAGTTGCGGGTTTCCTTGGGCAGCACGTTGCGGCGGTAAAGCTCCCAGAAATCGGCAAAGCCGGTGCGACGGACGGCGGCCTGCACGTTGCCGGGCCCGGAGTTATAAGCGGCCATGGCCAGATACCAGTCGCCGAATTGAGCGTAGAGATCTTTCAGGTGGCGCGCGGCGGCGCGGGTGGCCAGCACCGGGTCCTGGCGATCATCCACGTAAGGGGTGCGGTGCAGGCCGTATCCGCGGGCGCGGCTGGCCATGAACTGCCAGATGCCGCGCGCGCCGGCGCGGGAGACGGCCAGCGGATGGAACCCGCTTTCGGCCTGCGCGAGGTAAATCAGGTCCTGAGGCACGCCTTCCTCTTGCAAGGTGGACACAATCATGTCGTGATAGCGGCCGGAGCGGGCGAGAGCGCGCTCGAAGTTGGCGCGGCCGCGGCCGGAGAAATAGGAGATGAAGCCCGCGACCTGGTCGGTCATCATGAGCGGCAAGTCGGAATGAGTGGCGCGAAAGGCGGCCTGCGCCTTGGCGGTCGCGGCGGCGTCAGCGGCAGGAGCAAGGCCGTTGGTCTCGTCGATGGGCGCGGGAATCGAGGCGGGCTCGGATTTCTGCTGGTCGGCGTCGAGGCCGGTGGGGCTGACGTCGAGCTTGTCGACGTCGGCGACAAGCTGGTCGAAGGCCTTCTGCAGGCGCTCGTCGGAGCGGACGTCGAGATCGCTCTCGAGCAGCAGGTTGAAAGCATTGTCGAAGCTCTTGCGCGCGGCTTCGGTGTCACCGGAGTTGTAGCTGGCAAGTCCCTGCTGATATTGCAGCTGCACCTTGGCGATAAGGTCGGCGACGGGGTCGGGCGCGGGCTTTTGGGATGGCGCGGCTGGTGCGGGTTCCTGCGGGGCCGGCGCCGGCTGCGTCTTTTCCGATGGCTGAGGTGTGGATTGCTGAGGCGCTGGCTCGTCAGTCGCGACGGGCATCGGGTTGGCGATGGCCGGAGCCGCGGTCGGAGGCAGCAATGTGGCGGGCCGCTGCGCGGTCTGGCAGGAAGATCCCGCCAAAACCACTGCCACCAAAGCCGCCGTCTGAAGCCGCAAGTTCGCCAATCGCATGCAGTTCAATGAGATGCAAGTTCGCAGTCGCGTGAAAGTCCGGTGAATTCTATCAAAAGGGTAAGTTGGGGGGCGGGTGGGGTCAACGTTACCTTCGGTGTGAGGCTCGGGCTGGAACTGCTTCACCGCGGAACACTGGTCGCTGGTTACTCGTCACTAGCAACTAGCGACTCATGAGTGACTCGCACCTATGCCGCCTGGCGTTCTTTGGGGCGTTTGCGGAACACGACTTTTACTTCCTCGCGCCAGAGCTCGCCCAGGCCTAGCAGTTCCCACTCCACTTCCGGAGAAAGATAGCGCAGCAGTGTGTCGGTGGCGGGATGCACGCGAAGGGCGGGCGCAACCAGCACCAGGCGCGGCTTTTCGGGCAGCAGCGCAATGCCGGGGAAATATCCGAAGCGCTGGAATTCGCCGCGCTCGTGGTGCCAGGCGGCGCGCGCCCAGTAGTCGAGTCCCTGCATAGGCAGGTGAATGTCTTCGTCGGCCTTGAGCTCGATGACCACGAGCTGGTTGCGGCGCGAGCAGGCGAGTACGTCCATCATGGCGCGGTCGGCGGCGGTGAAGGCGGGAATCTGCGAGTAGACGAGGTCACGATGCAGGCCGTCGTCGAGCGCGGTGACGTCGGCGGCGATCACCGATTCCATCCAGCGCTCGGGATTCATCTTCCAGAGCGGGTGCTGCCTGGGGCCGAAGGGATGGCGGCTCTCACGCAGGCGTGCGACCAATTCGCGAAATTGTTGTTCGTGGGTGGCGTCGAGCGGCTGGAGCTCGGCGCCGATGCCGAACACCAGTTCGGGCACGGAGGAGAACGACAGCGCGTCGGCGACGATGCGGGCGCGGGCGAACGCAAGGCCACGGCAGCGGAAGGCGACTTCGGCGGGGGAGACGATTTCGATTTCAGCGTGCGGCGCGACTGCTTCGACCTGCGCGATGGCGTCGGCAAAGCGGCGACGCACCGATGCGGCGTCGATGGCGTGGACCAGGCGCGTGCGCAGATTGCCGCGATCGGAGCAGTCGAGTTCCAGCAGAGCGTCATGATGCTGATGAAACTCGAGCAGCGACCACTTGGCTGCGCCGCGGTGGAGCGAGGCCATGCGTTCGCGAATGAGCGCCGAGCGTCCGGCGGGGACCACGAGCTTGAGGCCTTCAACGAGGCATTTGGCGGCCTGGGCGCGGCGGCACTCTTCGAGCCAGAGAATGCCGAAGGTGAGCGCGGCGTCGACCGAGCTTTGCGGTTCCTGGTCGTTGACGCCGAGCACGGCGAAGGCCGAGCGGCCGCGGCGCATGAGGCCTCGGGCGTAGATGGGCCCGAAGGATTTTTCCAGGTCGCTGCCGGTGGTGATGTGGACGATCGGCAAATCGGGAAAGTGGCGGTCGAGTGCGCGGCGCAGTTGGTGCTGGTAGGCCATGCGGGATAGGCGCTTGGAAGAAGGTGTGCGCGGATCGCGATGGCGGCAGATTTCGAGCCGGGCGGGATGCGTCTGACCGAGGCGGCGGACGGTCAGGCGAAGCGAACCGTTTTTTACTTCGACGTCGAGGACGTGGCGGACGAGATTGCGTTCGGCTGACCACAGATGCAGCAGGCACTTGTGGTGCTCGCCGGAAATCGAGTAGCGCGTGCGCGAGAGGTCGAACGCGAAGGCGCCGTCTTCGATGACGGCACCATGGGGCGAGTCGCCGAGAAAGTCGCGCAGGGCTTGGGTGAGGGACTCGGGGGTCATGAGACGATTGTTAATCGTGCCGCGAGGAAGTGTCTGTGACGAGTGAACACGATTTAAGGAAACGCTGTGGAAGGGATTGCTGGCGAGCGGGGCAGTGCTATCCTTAACTTTGAGTAAAGCTTATGAGTACCGCCAAACACGATGTTGCGCAACTGCTAAACAAGTTGCCGGACGACTGCTCCGTCGAGGATGTTCAATACCACCTTTACGTGCTTGATAAAGTGCGACGGGGGCTGGAAGATGCCCGCGCGAATGGCGCGCTATCGCAAGAAGAAGTGGAAACCCGCCTGGGCAAATGGCTCACCGAGTAGTCTGGTCAAAGCGCGCCTTGCAGGATGTGGAGGCGATTGCCGAGTACATCGCGAAGGATTCCCCCGCTTACGCTACAACTGTGGACCGCGACAGAGTGAGCAAAACCAAGAGGCTCGCAAACTTCCCGCGCTCTGGCCGTAAAGTCCCGGAGTTCGATGACGACAATGTTCGCGAAGTGCTTTCCTACAGCTAATCCATTTATCAAGTGCAGGAAGATACCGACATCGTTGTCGCTGCGGTGATCCACGGACGGCGAGATCTTGCGGTAACTAAGCTTTAGCGCGAGGAAGTGACGGCAGAACAGCGTCCTGACGCTACCAAAGTAAGTTACGGCCTGCCGCGGCCCGGCCCACGGCGTGTGGGATAATCACGGTTGTGTGCTGCATCTCAACGTACTTCGCGAGCGTCTAATGTCTGTGGATAAAAACCGGTTTTTCTTCGAGCACTATGGCCTGACCGAAAACGACCTGGAACGCTACCTGACGGCGGCGCTTTCGGCCGGCGGCGACTATGCCGACCTATACTTCGAATATCTGTCTTCGACTTCTCTGATGGTGGACGAGTCGATGGTGAAGTCGGCGTCGCAGGGAATTTCGGCGGGCTGCGGCATCCGCGTGGTCTCGGGCGAGCGGACCGGCTATGCCTATACCGATGACCTGACGTCGTCGCGGATATTGCATGCGGCGCGCACGGCGGCGCTGATTGCCAGTGCTCCAGCGAAGTCTAAGGTCGCCGGGTTCAACCAGAAGGAAGCGCGGAGTCTTTATCCGATCACGCTGCCATCGGTGGATGCCGAGATCACGGCGAAGGTTGAGCTGCTGATGCGGGCCGATGCGGCGGCGCGGGCGTTCGATCCGCGTATTCAGGAAGTGCGGGCCAGCTACTCCGACGAACTGCGCAACATTCTGGTGGTCGGCTCGGACGGAACGTTTGCCGAAGATTCGCAGCCACTGGCGAGAATCAATGTGGGCAGCATCGCGAAGACCGAAGGCAACTCGGCGCGAGGATCCTCCGGCGGCGGCGGGCGCGTGGCACTGGATTTCTTTTTTACCGACAAAGGTCCGGAGCATTTTGCCAAAGAAGCGGCGCGGCAGGCAATCCTGCAACTCGACGCGCGGGAAGCTCCGGCGGGCGAAATGGAAGTGGTGCTGGGGCCGGGATGGCCGGGTGTACTGCTTCACGAAGCCGTGGGTCACGGACTGGAAGCGGACTTCAATCGCAAGAAGACTTCGGCGTTTGCCGGTCTGATCGGCAAGCGCGTAGCCAGCGAGCTGTGCACGATTGTGGACAACGGAACCATGCCGTGGCGGCGCGGGTCATTGAACGTGGACGATGAGGGCGGAACGCCGCAAAATACGGTGCTGATTGAAAACGGAATTCTGAAAGGCTACTTGAGCGACAAACTGTCGGCGAAGCTGATGGGCATTGCCAGCACCGGCAACGGACGCCGCGAGAGTTACGAACATATCCCGATGCCGCGCATGACCAATACCTACATGCTGGCGGGGAAAGATGATCCGCACGACATTATCCGGTCAGTGAAGCATGGAATCTATGCGGTGAACTTCGGCGGCGGGCAGGTGGACATTACGAACGGCAAGTTTGTGTTCGGAGCCAGCGAAGCCTACATGATTGAAGACGGCCAGATTACCGCGCCGATCAAGGGCGCGACGCTGATCGGCAACGGGCCTGACGTGCTGACGCGGGTATCCATGGTCGGGAACGATTTGAAACTCGACGAAGGCGTGGGCACCTGCGGCAAAGACGGCCAGGCAGTACCGGTGGGCGTTGGCATTCCGACGATTAAGATCGATCGGCTGACCGTGGGCGGTACGGCACGGAAGGATCCGGGCGGGTTCATGCAGTAGGGGCGTTGCCACGGATTTACGCGGATTGTCGCGGATCGATATACAAATTGTCATCCTTCGCTTCGCGATGACAGGAACTCAGGGCTAGCTATAGCAGTCGCGCCGCTATGCCCTGCGCCGTGAGCATCTCCACCGCTTTCCTATCAAACGAAACAAACGTCTCTGCACCCAGCCATCTGCCCTCATAGGCAATCACGCCATCGGCGAAATCTCCGCCTGCATCCAGCATTGCCAGGCCAGCTTCGACCGCGGGCCGGTTCATTTCCACATTGTCTGCTGTAGTGAGCGACCGGATCGTATCGGCCACCTCTTCGGCCTTGAAGCCGTAAACCCGACGCAACACCCATACCAGTTCGCAAAGCGCAGGCAAAGCGACTGCGAGCAGGCTGGAATTCCGCAGCCACTTGGCGGCGATCTCTGCCTGCGCCCTGTGATCGCGCACTACCGCTCGAACCAGAACATTAGTGTCGACGGCCACTCTCATTTCCGGCCCCTGATTCCCGCCCAGCCATCAGCCGCAGCCTGGTTGATCTCTTCGATGGTTGCAACCTTTTTCGTCTTTCCGGCGAGCCGGCCGATGAAGTCCTCGATCGTTCCCGAGCGCTTGGCAGCGCGGATCATGCCCCTGCCATCGGGGAGCAATTCGAGCGCGACTTTTTCGCCCGGTTTGATTCCCAGGTGCTGCAACACTTTTTTTCGGAAGGTTACTTGTCCCCGGGCGGTCACGGTCAGGGTGGTCATGGCGGGCCTCCTCTTTCATTGTAATGCATAAATGCATTACTTGCTGCGTAATTAATAAGTGGTGTGCTTGATCGCCACGGTTCTTGCCCCGGCGACCTAGGGGCGGGTGGGGGAGCCCGCCGCTCCACAACAATGCGGCATGGCGTGCGCCGGCGTACGTCGCTCCGCAAAATGGGATAATGAGACTTATGCCTTCTACTGAATTGGAAACGAACATTGGCAAGCCTGAGACAGACCTGAAATCCCTTGCCGCCGACATGGTTGGGCGCGCGATGGCTGGCGGGGCAACGGCCGCCGAGTGCGTGGTACGCGAGGGCGACGAGTTCTCGACGCTGGTGCGCATGGGACAAGTCGAAACGCTGAAGGAAGCAGGCTCACGGTCGATTGGAGTGCGGGTGTTTTTCGGGCAGCGTGCGGCCAGCACTTATTCGAGCGATTTTTCGCGCGAGGGACTCGACCGCATGGTCGCGTCGGCGCTGACGCTGGCAAAGATCACTTCGGAAGACCCGTTTGGCGGCATTCCGGAGGCGGCGCAGTTGGGGCAGATCGCAGGCGACTTGGAGCTCTATCACGAAGACGTGTATTCGCTGCCGGGCAGCGAGCGCATCGAATATGCGCGGCGGGCGGAGAAGGCGGCGCTGGATTTCGATGCGCGCATGAAGAATTCCGAAGGTGGATCGTTCGATGCGGCGACCGGCCGCAAGGTGCTGGCCAATTCGCATGGATTTGTGGGCGAGTACCGGCGGTCGTATTGTTCGGTGGCGGCGATTCCGATCGCGCAGGATGAAAACGGGGCGATGCAGCGCGATTACTGGTTTAGCGTGGCGCGTACGCTGAAAAAACTGGATGCGCCCGAGAAAGTGGGCCGCATTGCCGCGGAGCGTACGCTGCGGCGGCTGGGTGCGCGCAAGGTGAAGACGGCGCAGGTGCCGGTGATTTTCGATCCCATGGTTTCGAGTTCGATTCTCGAACATATCTTTGAGGGCGTGAATGGCGACTCGGTGTATCGCGGCGCGTCGTTTCTGGCGGGCAAGCTGGGACAGAAAATTGCCGGCGAGAATGTGACCATCATTGACGACGGGACGATGGTCGGGGGCTTTGGCACGTCGCCATTCGATGGCGAAGGCGTGCCCACGCGGCGCACGGTGGTGGTGGACAAGGGAGTGCTGCAGTCGTACCTGCTGAATACCTACACTGCGAAGAAGCTGAAAATGCAGACCACCGGTAACGCCGCGCGCGGGCTGGCGGGCACGCCGGGCATTGGGCCGGGAAATTATTTTCTGCAAGCGGGCGCGCGCGCGCCGAAGGAAATGATTGGCGACGTGAAAGAAGGGCTCTACGTGACCGAATTTCTTGGCCATGGCGCCAACCTGGTGACGGGCGATTATTCGCGTGGCGCGTCAGGAATGTGGATTTCCGGCGGCGAGCTGGCGTTTCCGGTGGAAGAAATCACGGTGGCGGGAAATTTGAAGGAAATGTTCCTCAACATTTCCGAGATCGCGAGCGACCTGGAATTTCGCGGGGCCGTCGCCGCGCCGACGCTGCGGATGGACGGGTTGATCGTGGGCGGGGAGTAAGGGCGAGGGCGCCCGCCGCTCCAAACTGTCCGATGTACAATTTCCCTGCATGGAGAGACTGAGCCAACCTTCGTCGCAGGGCAGCCTGGAGCCGTTTTCGCGGTCGGAGGAAGATGGGTCCGGCAAACGGATGCTGCTGATCGCCGGCGTTGCGATCGTGATTCTGCTGGGCGCGGTGTTTCTGGTGTTTCGCGGCGCGCCGAAGAAAACCGGCGGGCCCCCTTCTTACGCATCGAATATCAGACTGTCGGACTTTAAGATGAGTGCGGCGGAGAATTTTGTCGGCGCAACCGTCAGCTACATTGACGGCACGGTGAGCAATGCCGGCACGCAGACGGTGACTCACGCCGAGGCGGATGTTTCGTTCAAAGACGATCTCGGCCAGGTGGTGCAGCAGGAGACGGTGCCGCTGAAAGTGCTGCAGACGGGCGGGCCGTATCCGGAGGCGGTGGATTTGCGGTCGGCGCCGCTCGGGCCCGGCCAGAGCCGGACGTTTCGCCTGACGTTTGAGAGCATCTCGGCGCAGTGGAACCGGCAGTATCCGGAGATCAAGATCAGCGACGTGAGCGTGAAGTAGCGTTCAGCCTGTCAGCTGTGTTGCGACTTCTTGCAGAAATCCCCACTCAAGCCAAAAGAGGGCTTGAATGGGGCACCCGTCGTCCACACGTGGTTCCGCGTGTTCCCACGTAGTTCTTGCAGTTTCTTGGAGCGAGTCCCCACTCAAGCCAAAAGTGGGCTTGAATGGGGCACCCGTCGTAGACTCTCAGTCCAATCCCTATACACGCGCGTCGTCCGGACGCCAGTTCTGGATGGCCTTCTTGATCGCGTCGCGGGAGAGTTTTTCGTTTAGCGCGCGCTGGACCAGGCCGGCCAGTTCACCGTCGGATGCAAAGCGCAGCCCGACGAGCTGATCTTGGGTCAACTCAGGAATACGCGCACGAAGGTTTTCCGGCAACACGGTGGCGAGGCGCAGGCGCTCTTCCAGGCGGATGACGCGGTCCTGCACCTTGAGGGCGTTGAGCCGGATTTTCGTCACAGCGACCACCAGTGCGGCCACAACAACGATGTGAATGATTCCGTGGGCGATGCTATCGATGCCGGGATACTTGAACATGTCCTTAATGGCATGGAAAATGACGCCGAGCGTAACCAGGAATGTGACCGGCAGCACGAAGAAATGAAACAACGGGTCCCAACGGGTGTGGTGGGCGTAAGACTGAGGCGCGTCGGGCATGGGGGCTCCTTGGCGTGCGCGGTTGAAATGCGGAGAAAGTCTAGCAGAACGTGAGCCTCCGGAAAGGCGGGGCGCTTTCCGCGAACTCATTTACCACGAAGGACACGAAGGTTCACGAGGGAAGACCGCAGCGCGGAGTGCTTTGTCAGCCTGCTAGAATGCTGCCGTCATGAAAGCCATTCAAGTCTCGCAATTGGGCGGCCCGGAAGTTTTGCAGTTTGTGGATCTGCCGGTCCCGGAAGTAAAGCCGAACGAAGCGCTGGTGAAGCTGGCGGCCTGCGGCGTCAACTACATTGACGTGTATTTTCGCGAAGGCCGCTATAAGACGACGCTGCCTTTCATTGTGGGGCAGGAAGGCGCGGGCATTGTGCAGTCGGTGGGGTCAGCGGTGAAGGCGATCAAGCCGGGCGACCAAGTGGCGTGGAGCGGGGCGCTGGGGTCTTATGCGGAGTATCGCGCCGTGCCGGAGGACGTGGCCGTACCGGTGCCGCAGGGTGTGAACCTGGAAGACGCTGCAGCCGCGATGCTGCAAGGCATGACCGCGCACTACCTGAGTCACGACACGTTCAAGCTGAAAGCAGGAGACGTGGCGCTGTGCCACGCGGCGGCCGGAGGCGTGGGGCTGTTGCTGGTGCAGATGGCGCACAACATCGGGGCGCGCGTGATCGGGACCGTTTCGACTGACGAAAAGGCGAAGCTGGCACGCGAAGCCGGGGCCGACGAAGTGATTATTTATTCCAAGGCCGACTTTGAAGCGGAAGTGAAGCGCCTGACCGACGGCAAGGGCGTGGACGTGGTGTATGACGGCGTAGGCAAGGATACGTTCGCAAAAAACCTGAACGTGCTGAAACCGCGCGGCATGCTGGTGCTGTATGGCGCGTCAAGCGGGCCGGTACCGCCGGTGGACCCGATCACGCTATCGCAGAAAGGCTCGATCTACATGGCGCGGCCGACGCTGGCGCACTTCACCGCCGATCGGGCAGAACTGGTGATGCGCAGCAGCGCGGTGTTCGGCATGATCGCGGCAGGGAAGTTGAAGTTGCGGATCGCACACAAGTATCCGCTGGCCGAAGCGCAGCAGGCGCACCGGGACCTGGAAGGACGCAGGACTACGGGGAAGCTGTTGCTGATTCCGTAACCTTTAGCGGCCAATCGCCAGACATCTTCTCCCAGGCCGAAATCATTTCGCCAAGCAATTTCTCGACCCGCTCCGGACTGCCAGCAGGAATGGCCGACAGTTCGACGAAGACCGGCCCGCATACCACCAGCGCTCCTTCAGTTCGTGCTTTCGACAACTGAGAAGCGATCGCCGCGGTCAGCGGTCCGCCCGAACAAAATAAGGAAAGAATGTTTGTGTCGAGGGCCGTCCTCATTCGTAGTCGCAGTCTTTGTCGCTGCGCATATCGTCAATCCAGGCTTTAATTCCCTCTTCGCCGCCGGGGAATGGACCCAGGATGCCGATGAACTTTTCAAAGGGATTGGCTTCAGAGCGGATCGGACGGATGACAGTGCGATCGCCTTCGACGACGAACTCGACGCGGTCGCCGGTTTCCAACCCGAGGCGCTTGCGGATTTCTTGCGGCACGGTGACCTGGCCCTTGCTGCTGATGGTGCTGCAGTTATTCATCTTTACTCACAATCCCTATAGTAGGGATAGCATTCTTTAACTACATGTCAAGCACGGCCCGCTAGATGTGCCAGCCCGATTATGCTCAGCGTCGCCGGGTGTAGTTCTTCACATAATCCGGTACGGTTTGTCCGGGCGACAGACGCTCGTCGTCGATTGGAGTGCCGGTCACGGTTTCCAACGGAACGACCCCGGCCCAGGTGGGAAACGAGTAGTCGGGCTCGTCATCAATCGCGGGGCCCTGGCGCACCTTGGCCGAAAATTCTTCGATTGGCAATCGCAGAATAGAAGTCGCTTTCAGTTCTTTTTCATCCGGCATTCGCGATTCTGCCCAGCGGCCGGGGATGATGTGCTCGCTGAGCAGGCGTAGCGCTTCCAGTTTTTCCGCAGGATCATCCACCAGCACAGCTTTGCCCAGCACGACAACCGAGCGGTAGTTCATGGAGTGATTGAAAATGGAGCGGGCCAGCACGAGTCCGTCGAGAAGCGTGACGGTGACGCAGACTGGCGCGCCTTCTTTCGCGTGCCGCAACATGCGGCTGGCGGCGGAGCCGTGAATGTAGAGCGCATCTCCATTGCGGCCGAAGCCGGTCGGAATGACGAAGGGCTGGCCGTCGATGACGAAACCGACATGGCAGATGAACGCCTCGTCAAGAATTTTGTAGGCGGCCTCGCGATCGTAGACGGCACGCTGGGGTTCGCGGACCACACGGGTGCGCGGGGTTGGTTGAGAAGGGGATGACATTTTGCGGTGAAACTCCGGGCAAGCGCCAAGGGTGGAAGTACAACGCCGATTTTACAGGAAACCATGCAATTCTTTGCATATTGACTATGGTGGGAATCGCGGTGAACATCGAAGCTGTCTGAGGCACAGACACAGGAGTTCGTTAATGAAGGTTGTTACTGCAGTTGCGTTTTGTGTTGTCGCATTATCGGGCGTCGTTGAGTCGCAGCAATACTCTGTCCGCGCAATCGAAACTTTCGGCGGGGGGTTTAGTGAAGCTTTCGGAATCAACAACCACCTTCAGGTAGTCGGCTATGCATTAAAGCAAGACCATAGTGCAGCAGAAGCTTACCTTTGGAACATTCAGGGCGTAAACGGTCTGAGCTCCTTTTCACAGAGTCAAGCGCGCGCCATCAACGATAATGACCAAATTGTGGGCTGCGCCTCATTTTCGGGGTTCCCGGACCAGCACGCATTCCTATGGACGCAGGCAGATGGCCTGCAAGACCTCGGCACGCTCGGTGGCGATTTCAGCTGTGCAAATGCGATCAACGCGAATGGCGAGGTAGTGGGGCAATCATATACAACTGGTAACGCCGCGATACATGCCTTCGTGTGGAGTCAAACACAAGGAATGCAGGATTTGGGAACAGCCGGCGGTGCGCTCGCCAGTGCCGCGTTTGGAATCAACGACAATGGGCAGGTTGTCGGCATATCGGCTGGAAATAATGCATTTTCAAAGTATCTGACTGCATTCTTGTGGTCCCGGAACGAAGGCATGAGGTTGCTGCCCCACCTGCCACGCCACAGCCAGAGCGCGGCATTGAAGATCAACAACAAAGGGGAGATTGGGGGATTCGCACCGTTGGACTTGAGCCGTGGCATTGAGCACGCGGTTTTGTGGCCCCATTTACTCGACGGAGGTATCCAAGACCTCGGCAGTGTGCCTGGTTCGACATACAGCGAAATAGGTTCAATCAACCTCAGCGGCGTGAGCGTAGGAGCCGCTGTTATCGGTCAAAATAGACACGGTGTTATTTGGTCGGCCACGAATGGTATGCAGGACATGAACGATCTAATTCCGGCAAATTCCGGCTGGGTCGTTTACGAGTGCAACTTCATTAATGACGAAGGAAAAATCGTAGCCGACGGCTACAGAATTGGTGACGAAGGGCAGTTTCGCGCGCTCGTGCTGACGCCCCAGTAGGCGGCCTTTTAGCCCAGCCACTGCGGATTGTGGTAGGTTCCGTCGAAATCGTGGCTGGTTTTGTAGCGCTCGAACTCTCCCTTGCCGGCGGCGGACGCGGTTTTTGCGAGCAGGCCCGCGACCTCTGCTGGAGTCATCGGTTTGAAGCTGCGCGCGGCGTCGAGCGCCTGCTGCAGGATCTGCATCGAGTCGCAACCGGTGATGACCACGCTGGTGGGCAGGTTCATGGCATAGTGCAGGCACTCGACCGGCGAGGCGGTCTTGCTGTTGAGAATCTGCTTGTCACCCATCGATTTCATACCGAGAATGCCGATGTTTTCCTTCACCAGGACCGGCAGGACTTTCTTTTCGAAGCTTTCAAAGTGCGCGTCCATCACGTTGAGCGGCATCTGCACGGCGTCGAAGGTGAACTGGTGCGTGGATGCGGTATGCAGCATCTTGAGATGGATGTCCGGGCTCTTGTGCCCCGTGAAACCGATGTATCGCACCTTACCCTGCTTTTTGGCTTCCAGCGCGGCTTCCATGCCCCCTTCCGCGGCGAAGATGCGGTCGGGATCGGTGTCGCGAATGACTTCGTGAAACTGCAGCAGGTCGATGCGGTCGGTCTGCAGCCGGTGGAGCGACTCGTCGATCTGCTGGGCGGCCGCCTTCCGCGTCTGGCCATCGATCTTGGTCATCAGAAACGCCTTGGCCCGGTATCCGTCGCGAAGCGCTTTGCCCATGCGAACTTCGCTTTCGCCGCCGTTGTAGTCCCAGCAGTTGTCGAGAAAATTCATGCCGGCATCGAGGGCGGCGCGAATGATGCGGAGGCTCTCCTGCTCGTCTGACTGCACGCCGATATGGTAACCGCCAAGCCCAACGATGGAGACTTGTTCCCCGGAGCGGCCGAGAGTCCGGGTGGGGAAAGGAACATTGGCGGCATTTGCAAAGGTGCGGCTGAGTGAGGTCATAAGAGTGCCGACGGCGGTAGTTTTCAGGAAGTGTCTGCGGTTCATGACAAACTCCTGGTATTCAGACTCGGTCGGCGGCGCAGGGGTTGCAAAGAATCGATCAGGGGCGGCTGGAGAGAGATGCCGCGTATCGGTTCTCGCGATAGAAGCGGCTGAACAGCACTGCGACGATTGCGAGCACGATGGGCGTGAAGATGCTGGCTTCGGGGCCGACCGTGCCGCCCGTGATCCAGCGCGGACCGGTGAAGCTGGAGTCGAGCAGATTGTGGTAGGGCGCGACGCCGCTGTCGCGCACGCCGTAGACAAATGTCTGTCCCCAGTCCCATGCGGCATGGAAGCCGACGGCGAACCATAGGTTGCCGGTGCGGCGGAGGAACAGGCAGAACAACAGCGCGACGATGACGACGTTGAGCAGGCCGAACTTGCTTTCACCGGGATTGCCCATGTGGGCCAGCGCGAACAGCACAGACAGGATTGCGGCCGCGGGCCAGAAGCCCATGCCGGTGGTGAGCGTGTATTGCAGGTAGCCGCGGAAGAGAAATTCTTCAGCAAGGCCGACGAAGATAAAAGCTGCGGTCCAGGCGAGCGCGGCGGACACAATGGTGCTGCCATGGATGGCGAGGCCGGTGAGGCGGAAGGTGTGCGCAGCAAAGAGGGCGAGCAGCACGCCGCTGATGGCGGAAAAGCCAATGAGCGAACCTTTCCAAAAATCCGCGCCAAAGGCCGAGCGCAGTGGCAGACCGTAGTCGCGGAAGAGGCGGCGCTCAATGCGGGCCATTATCAGCGAGGCAAGCACCGGGAAGACAAACAGCGGCGCTTCCATGAGGGTAGTGCCGAGCGGCGAGAGTTGCGAGAGTTGCGACGTCCCGCCAATGTGGGCATGGGCCAGGCGTAGCGTGAGGTTGATCAGGACGACCATGCTTACCATCAGCAGCACGAAGATGAGCACGCGCCAGCCGGCGCGAATGCCGTTGGGCCCGCGAAAGATGGACGTGGAACGGGCCGGCGAAATCAGAAGAGTCTCAGTCATGCCTTAGGGTACGAAATTGCGGAGGGAGATGTTCCCAGGGAAGAAAGCCTGGCTGAAAAAAAGCCCTGCCATCACTCCGGCAGGGCAGGAAACGAACGCAACCGCAAGCTACCAGTTCAGCTTCAACGCGAACTGGAACTGGCGTGGATCGTAGGCTGCGGTGGCCTGTCCGGCGTTGTTGAACAACGGGCTGACGGCAGACACGTTGTAGCGGTTCGCGACGTTGAACATGTCGGCGATCAGGTCCATATTGAATCGCTCGCTGAAGTAGATCCGCTTGGAGACACGCAGATCGTCGAAGATCGTCCATGGCGCTATGCCGGCGTTGCGCGCGAGATTGCCGTCGAGCTGTTGCAAGGTCGGCGTGATTCCGGTTGGACTGACGACGCCGGGAAGAAACTGCTGAATGCAGGGTTCCTGGAAGACGCCGGTGGGAGAGGCTTTTGAGGTGACCGGCAAGTATCCGAACGCGGTGCATGCCGGGCTGACCACGGTGTTGGGCCTTCCCGTCAATCCCGACAGTTGGAGGTTGTCACCATTGCCGGTGATGATGTTGAACGGCCGGCCCGACGAGACCTCAATGAGAGGGGCAAAAGTCCAGTCACTGAAGAATGCTTTGCCAAAGCTGCCGCCCATGTGCCCGGTCTGGTAGACGCCGCTGAAGACGAAGCGGTGGCGCTGATCGAATAGAGAAGTGGAGCGGTCGAGGCCGGGGAAGAAGCTGTCTTGCGGGGTTAGCGTCGACTGCAGGTCAGTGGAATCGTCGATGGCATGTGAGTAGGTGTAAGAAGCAAGGAACTGGTAGTGGTTGCGGAAACGCTTGCGTAAGTTGGCGGTAAATCCGTGGTAGATCGAGCTGCCGTTGGAGAAGTTCGCGTCCATGTCGCCAAAGGGCACGCAACCAGCGCCGGTGGCGGGGTTGCAGTTTGCATTAAATCCCTGGCCAGACAGGCCCTGCAGAATCTGCTGCGCGAGGCCTACGCAGGCGGCGCCGCCTGGGACCGCATTCAGATAGAACCCCGCGATGGAAGGGTTCAGGCCGCCACGCCGGAAGAAGTTCATCAAGGATGCATCTACGTAGGGTCCAAGGGGGCCGGATCCGCATCCGGAAACAGTGAACGGACTGGCAGCCGACTGTCCGGCGGCGAGTGCGGCGTTGAAGTTGGCGACCATCAGGTCGCCGCGAATGGTGTTGGCGTTGATCGGACGATTCAGGTGCCGGCCGCCGTTGAAGTTATAGGCGAGGCTGAGGGCGAAGCCGCTGCCGAGGTCGCGCTCGACCGTCAGGTTGGCCTGCTGCGAGTAAGCGTAAACGAAGTTCTTCGACTGCGGATAACCGAAAGGCTGGAAACCGAGCGGCAGAGGGTTGGTGGGGTTGAGGTAATTCTGGTTGAGGAAAATGGACTGCGACGTGGAAGCAACGCCACAGCTCGGTCCCGGGGTGTTGCAGGAGAACACCTGTTGATTCGGCGAATAGTTCAGCAGGGAAAGGACCGCCGCGCCGCCGGCCAGACTTGAGGTTGGCGAGCAGGGCGAGTCGGGATTTCCGCCGGCCGGAGGAACCAGACCCTGGAATATCTCCACTGCATTGAGGTTGCCGGGATTGCCCGCGCCCTGGCAAGGTGATCCGGGGCCGAACGCGAGTTGGCCGCTGCTGGAACCGTCGGAGGCGTCGCCGAGGAAATAAAGTCCAAGCAGCGGGTGATCATAAAAAAGGCCGTAGGAAGCGCGGATGACGGTCCTGCCGTCGCCCTTGGGATCGATGGCTACACCGATGCGGGGCTGGAAATTATTCTTGTCGGTCTGAATGCCCTTCTGCAAACCGAGCGTATTGTAAGCGGCCTGCGCCAGGGTAGACGTGATGGGCTTCAGCGCCGGTGGTTTCTCGATGTCGTAGCGCAAGCCGTAGTTGAGCGTGACTTTCGGGTTGATTCGCCAGGAATCCTGCCAGAATGCGCCAATCGGAATGTTGTGGAACGAATCGGTGGGGCTCCCTAATCCCTGGATGACATCGACGGGAACACCGAAACCATAGGCTTGCACGGGGGAAAGGCCGGGGATGGGGAAATTGGCGGGAAGCGCGGCCACCATCGTGTTGTAAGTTGCGGTCGGCAAAGCGTTGCTGGCCGAGACCGAGCCGATGTCAATGACGCCGCCATAGTTCACCGTGAAAGTGGCGGTGAGCGGAATGTAGTTCACGTCGACGCCGAACTTGGTGTCGTGGCGCCCGATGGTCCAGGAGAAATTGTCGGTGAACTGATAACGCTTCTCGGTTCGTTGAATGTAGGAGTACGGTTCACGGCCGAAGTAGCCGAAGCCGGGAATGTTCACGCCGGGATCGGAACCGCCGGGAGTGTTGGTGTTGTAAAAGTAGGCCAGGCCGCGCCGGGCGTACTGGAAGCGGAACTCGTTGACCTTGTTGTTGCCGATGGTCCAAGTATCCTGCACGGTGCCGGCCACGTCGCGGAAGGTCTGTTGCGAAGTGCGGGAGTAGGCGTTCTGGCCGAATGGCTGGTCTTGTCCACCGACTTCGATGCCCGTGATGGTGGAAGGGCTGACGTTGGCACGCAGCATTAAGCGGTTGCTGGCGCTCACGTTGTGATCGAGGCGCAACGAGTAGACGCTGGTGCCCTCAAACACGGGATAGTTGCCCTCTTGGGATGTCAGCGTCTGGAAAGCAGAAGGCACGAAGCAGGGGGGCGTCTGGCAGGTTGAGATAAAGCCGGGCTGTCCGCCCAGGTTCGTCGGCCACGCGCCATTCACCGCTTGGCCGGACGATGCGCCGTTGATTGCCGCGTACTGGCCGACGGCCAGGGCAAAGGCCGGATTGGTTTGTTCGGTGCCTAACACGGTCGGGCTGGTCAGAAAACCTACCTGATCGGGCGTGAGCTGAAGCGTACCGAAAGGCAGACCCACGGCGGTTGTGTCGAAGGGAACCAGCCCGAAGTTGCCCTGCCCGATCGAGGAGAATCCAGTCTCGTGGCGGCGGTTGATTTCGTAGGCGAAATAAAAATATGTTTTGTCCTTCTTGATGGGGCCGCCGATGGCGAAGCCGGCCTGAACGCGGGTATAGGCGGGATTCTTGACCGTGCTGAATGGATTGACCGCCTGGAAGCTGCGATTGCGCAGATATCCGAATACATCTCCGTGGATGTCGTTGGCGCCGGAGCGTGTGATGATATTGACCACGCCGCCGGCGGCGCGGCCGTACTCCGCCGCATAACTGTTGGTGATGATTTGGAATTCCTGCACCGCTTCCTGGCTGACGGTGGAGCGCACGCCGTTAATGGAGTTGTCGGTGGCATCGGCGCCATCCACGTTCACCAGATTGGAGCGGGCGCGCTGGCCGCTCATATTCAGACCCGACGTGGGAGCTGCGCCGGTGTTCGGAGCATTGTCGCGGACGACCTGTGAATCGGTCAGAGTGAAGTTGATGTAGCTGCGGCCGTTGATCGGCAGGTTGTCGATGGCGCGCTGGCCGATGGTGTTGGTGGTGGAGGTGCGGGAGGTCTCGACCAGTTCCGCCTCGGTGCTCACGGTGACGACGTCCTTGCCCGCGGCGATGCTCAATGGAATGGGCAGTTCGGCTTGTTCGCCCACCGTAATGCTGACGCCGGTGTTCTCGGTGCGGGCAAAACCGGCGGCCTCTACGATCACGGTGTAAGTTCCAGGCGGAAGCAGGCGGGCGCTGTAGCCGCCTTGTCCGTCGCCGACGGCGGCGCGATCCAGGCCCTTCTGCTGGTCCCGCACGGTAACCGTGGCGTTTACGACGAGGCTGCCTTTGGGGTCCTTCACGACGACGTGAAGATCGCCGGTGGCCGCGCCACCCTGAGCGAAGGCGAACTGACTAAGGAGCCACAGCGAGGCAAGGCAAAGCAGTTTCACGGTCCGTGTCATGGTTTCTCCTGGAGTGCGCAGATAAAAGTGCGCAAGGGTAAAAGCCGGCCACATGGCGGCAACGCAACAATAGAATCAGGCATGCGCAGAGGTCGATGTCCCCGCAGATTACACATCAGATGGCAGGGTAAGTTCAAGGGGTAAGCAGGCAGGAGTCACCCGCTGGTTAGCCCACTCCGGGAGCGGATTCCTTCCCCGCGTGGGCTTACTGAAGAGCAAGCGAGAAGCGTGAAGCGCTGGCCGGATCCTGAAGCCGGCCAAACAGCATGGCTGAGGCCACAACTTTCATATATTGGTCCTGGAAACGAGGCAGGGCCGCGCCAGTTCCCGGCAACACGAGGGCCAGGTAAATTCTTGCCAGGGCGACGGTGGCATTGCGGCGCAAGAGGAACGCATCGTTGATCATGCGGCGAGTGGCGCGGGCGCGCTCCGGGTCCTTTTGCATCGCGACGGCCTGCCCGATCTGGGCGAGCAGCGCGGCATTGCGCGAGGCCAGATGCACATAAGCCGCCATGGCACGCAAGCGCGCCCGGCGGACGGTGCGATATTCCGCGGGTGGCAGGTGCCGGCGTAGGTAGTCCTCCTCGGCCGGGTCGGTGAGGTTGCGGAAGGCCTCGACGTCGAGGGGGACAAGCTCGGTGAGGGCGGCTTTCGGCGTGTGGCGTTGACGGCGCGCCAGTCCGACGCTCACCACCGACCCCAATCCGAGGACGGCGGCCACGACGATGAGGAATGTCAAATTCATTGCAAAAGGCGCTCCAGTTCGCGGTTCCAGATATCAAGAGTAGGATCGGCAGGAAGATCGAGATCATCATCGCCCGCAGTTTCAGGCACGAGAATGTAATAGGCCCAGACCATCACCGTAAGGTGGTACGTGGCGAGGTTCACCATATCGAGCGATGCGCGGGCGCTGGTGGCGATGGTGGTGTTCAGGATGGTCCAGACCGCAAGGTGTCCGCACCAGTCGATCGCGAAGCCGAATGCGATGCCGAAAGCCATCCGCGGCCAGGAGATCTTGAAGTACGAGGCAAAGAGGAAGATCGAGACGGTCAGCCCGGCCTGCACGAGAAAGAAAGATTGTTGCAGAGGATGGGCGATCTTGATGACGAGATGGTTCCGGTTGGGTTCGTGCAGGGCCACCACAACGGCCGCACCGAGAATCAAGGTTACAACCACGGCGCGGATGACGGCTGCCCCCGCGCGGGCCAATGCCGTCCAGGGCCGCATTAGATGGCGCCACAGTTCCGCGACGATGGCGAAACGCAGCAGGCCTTCGATGACGGCACCGGGCAGAAAGACCGACCACCAGGTCTCCGAACTCACTGCAGGGGAAACGTCGAGGGCGTAGAGCAGGAGCTCCTCGACGGCCTCAAAAATCAGATAAGCGAAGAAGACTGGGAATTGACGATGCAGGCCGCGACGCCACAACACCAGGGCCAAGCCCAGCTGCAAAACGTGCGGGGCGACCCAAAGGTAGTGCCAGAGCAATGAATGCGCCTGCGGCATCGCGGTCAGCGTGCAACTATACTGTGCCACGCCGCAGGCGGCAATTCGAGCAGATTTTATTCCGGATTCCGTAACAGCCGGGACCAGCCTTCCAAGGGTCTACGGCTTGCAGAGTTGACCGTTGCCGCCACAGTTGGTACCGCCAACGCCGTCGGCGTGGGCCAGAGTGGGAATGACGAGAGCGTTAACGAACAGAACCGCCGCGGCGACCAGCAATAGAAGATTTTTCACTGTTTTTTCTCCTTGTTGGGGATCAACAACGGCGGGATAATGGCAGCCAATGGGGAGCACTGAAGCAAAACGGGTTTCGACTCGGCGTGTTCGCAACACGTAACAGCGGGTGGGAACCAAGCAGGAGAAAAATGACTCTCAAGTCGGCGCTGGAGGACTTGTCGAATACGACACTTGCCGCAGTCGTGGGACTGCTGGGCAAGCTGCGCTATCTGGCGTCGTTACGTCGTGGGGGACAGGGCTACAGACACTGGGGAATGGGCCAGGTGCATGGCGAAGATGCTTCCGACCGGGCATTCCGGACGGCACATGGTCGAGTATTTCGCAGCGTGCTGCGCTCGCCTCTGGCGGTTCTGGTGGAAGATCTGCAGGATTCGAGCCGGGACACGGGCAGAACGCCCGCCGGCTATCTGGAGGAAGTGGGCAAGGAGGAAGTGGTTCCGCTGCGGAGCGACCCCGCTTCGGTCAGCCACTTCAATGCAGTGATGATCGCTCTTTCGAACCTGGTAAAGGTTCAATCATGGTCCAGTCGGTCAGACGCATCGCCACGCCGACCACCTGGCCGAGCACCTCTGCTTCCTGAGGATGACGAAGGACCCGAGCCTGCACTGGCGAGAGAGGATGCGGCTGGAGGATGATTTCGTCGCGGTGAATGCTGCACCAGCAGCAGGTGAACCCGTCGCGGGT